>Ga0306921_10004853_pt1 | contig 13894 bp, 14 predicted proteins | sample sta12Cox44000080_FD_203760 | JGI IMG/M metagenome (GOLD analysis project Ga0306921, IMG submission 203760) | Lab enrichment of tropical soil microbial communities from Luquillo Experimental Forest, Puerto Rico - statoxic.12C.oxic.44.000.080 (v2)... | ecosystem: Environmental > Terrestrial >... | reverse complement strand
GCCCGGGCGCCACGATCGGCGGTCGACCGTTGGCGCCGCTGCCGTTCGACGGACGGCTTCTCGGCGCCGACTTCGAATTGGTGCGACCGCCGATCGGCGAATTCATGGCGCTCGGCGGCATGATGATCGGCCGCGATGATATCGAGCCGCTCGCGCGGCCGTTCGCATCGCTCACGGCGTTGCGTGCGGCGACGTCGCTCTTGTGGCGGCACGCGAGCGATCGTCTGCGCTATCGGCGCGGCACCAGGCTGTTGATGGGCAATGCGCTGGTCGCCAGGCTGTTTTACAGCTTGCGCCGCAACGGCGTGCCGGTTTGGCTCAACGCTTCCCTGCAAGAGCTAACAGTCGCGGCGGGTCGGGTTTGCGGGGCCGTGCTTTTGGTCGACGGCCATCCCCGTCGCGTGACAGCGCGTCGGGGGGTCGTGCTGGCGACCGGTGGATTTGGCGGCAGCGTCGAACGGCTCAACGACTATGTCCGGCCGCCGCTGGCGCACGCCGTGGCGTTTGCCGGCGCGGCCGGCGACGGCATTCGGCTAGCGCGCATGCTCGGCGCGTTCCTTGAGGACGACCATGCTTCGCCTGCGTTCTGGACGCCGGTATCCGAGACCGCCTGGCTCGATGGCGGGTGCGGGGCCTTCCCGCATCTGTCGCTCGATCGAGCCAAGCCGGGTCTCGTAGCGGTCAACGCAGCCGGGCGTCGCTTCGTCGATGAAGCGATTTCATACCACGAGTTCGTCATCGGCATGCACCGCTCGCACCAGAGCGTGCCCACCATCCCAGCGTGGCTCGTCTGTGACCGTGAATTCATCGAGAAATACGGGCTCGGCCGCGTCCCGCCGGGGCGGCGCAGCCTGCGCCGGTTCATCACCAGCGGCTATCTTGTCGAGGCGGCCTCGCTCGAGGCGCTGGCCGGCAAGATTGGCGTGGACGCAGCGGGTCTGCGCGCGACGGTGCAACAACACAATCGCTTTGCCGAGACCGGCGAGGACCAAGAGTTCGGCAAAGGCTCGACCGAGTTCGACCGCCACAATGGCGATCCGCACCACGCACCGAATCCATGCCTCGGCCGCATCGCGACGCCGCCCTATTACGTGATGGCCGTGTATCCGAGCACGCTGGGAACCAGCGTGGGTCTGCGGGCCGACCCCGACGGCCGGGTATTGACCGAAATGGGCGAACCGATTGCGGGCCTGTTCGTCTGCGGCAACGACATGGCGTCGATCATGCGTGGACACTATCCGGGCCCCGGGATCACACTCGGGCCAGCCCTTGTTTTCGCCTATCGGGCGGCCATGGCGATGAGGGGTGACCGCGTTGCCCAATGAAAATTTTGCCCGCGCGCTCGCCAACAGCGCGCGAACTCGTTGAAGCGCTCCGTCCTGCGCTTTCCGTCGGCTCGCCTTTGCGCAAAGTATCCGGTACTTTTCCGATCCTGCCAACAGCCGGAAAAGCAGCACAGAAGCGCAAGACGGCAAAACGAGAGAGCGGAACGTGCACGCCCTCGAACGCAACTACGATGGCATCATCATCGGCGCCGGCCATCACGGCCTCGTGCTCGGCGCCTATCTCGCCAAGGCTGGACTCGACATCCTCGTTGTCGAGCGTCGGCTCGACTACGGCGGCGGTCTTTCCACCAAGGAGGCGACCGAACCCGGCTTCTATCACAACCTGCATTCCATCAATCACTTCCACATCAGCGAGACGCCGTGGTTCAGGGAACTCGGTCTCGGCGAACGTGTAACCTACATCACGCCGCGTTACGAATTCGGCCAAGCGCACAGCGACGGCACCGCCCTCGTGCTCGGGCGCGAGCTCGAGGAGACCGTCGCCAATATCGCGCGCTTCTCAAAGAGGGATGCCGCCACGTTTCGCGAGTGGAACCGCAAGGGCGAGCGGATCACGGCCAACATCTTCTTACCCGAGCGTTATTCGGAGCCGCTGCCGCAGACCGAGCGCGAGGCCTTGCTGTCGCGCACCATGCTCGGCCGCGAGTTCCTGGCGGTCGCCAAGCGCCAGCCGCTCGATGTCGTGCAGGAGCTGTTCGAGAACGAGCACGTGCGGCTTCTGTTCCTGTTCAAGGTCTCGCTGTTCGGCACGTGGCTCGTCGACACGCTGTCGATAAGCCCGATGGGCTCGGTGATTCGCGCCTTCGATCTCGAAACCGGCTACCAGCTCTGCCAGGGCGGCTCGTTCAATCTGGCGCGTGGCCTGATGGAGACGTTCATTGCCGCGGGTGGGCATTACCAACCGCAGGTGGCGATCGATCGCATTATTGTCGAAGGCGGGCAGGCGACCGGAATTGCGCTCGCGGACGGCCGCACGGTGCGGGCTAAGTTCATCGCCAGCACGCTCGACGTGCATCAGACGTTCGAGCAGCTTGTTGGTCGCGGGCAACTGCCCGAGCCGTTCCGCCGCAAGCTCGACGGCTTTCGATATACCCCTTGGACGATCTACGGGCTCCACCTCGCGCTGCATGAAAGCCCGCGCTTTGCCGCGGCGAGCTTCGACCCGAACATCGACCGCGCGCTCAAATGGAGCATCGGCGCCGAGACCATGGAGGACCTGTTCGCGGCGCACCGCGACGTGCAGGCCGGCCGCGTGCCCAAGCTCGTGCAGTTCGGATCGGGACCGTTGAGCCTGCTCGATCCGACGCAGGCGCCGCCCGGCAAGCATACGACCTATGCATGGCACGTCATGCCGCTCAACCCGGATCTCGGCGGACAGCGCTACGATGAATTCCAGGAGGGGTTCGCGGACAAGATCATAGAGACTTGGGCACGCTACTGCCCCAACATGACGCGCAGGAACATCATCGCGCGACACATCTACACCGCGCGGGATTATGCCTGCGAGCTCATCAACATGAGGAGCGGCGATATCTTCATGGGTGCGTTCAACGCCGGGCAGGTGATGTACAACCACTTCGGCTACCGCTCACCGATCGCCAATCTTTACAACGCCGGCTCCGCCGGCCATCCCGGCGGTGCAATCTCGGGCGGCGCCGGCTATATCACGGCCGGCATCATCGCCCGCGATCTCGGATTGAAGCTGTGGTGGAAGCCCTGGGACGCGCGCGCGATGCTTGAGGCCATGCCGCAGGCGGCGTGAGATTTCGCTGCTTAGCAATTGAGGAGCTCTCCCGATGACGATCATCGATTCCCAGGTCCACGCTTATGAGGCGAACACTCCGAAGCGACCCTGGCACAGTGTGCCGAACTGGCCCGATCACGTTACGGGTGACGAGATGGTGGCGGCGATGGACGAGGTCGGCATCGCCGGCGCCATCTTCATCTCCGCCTTTTCCATGTACCGCTACGACGCGAGTTATGCGGTAGAGGTGCAACGGGCCCATCCCGGTCGGTTCGCGATCGTCAAGCCGGTCGACCCGGATGATCCAGCCGTGGGCGATGTCATCGCCGACTGGAAACAGACACCGGGCGCGGTCGGCATCCGCGTCATGATGACGAAGGAGGCGAAGCGCGAGCCGAATGACCCGGGCCTCGACCGCATCCTGCGCGCGGCCGTAAAGCACGACCTTCCGGTCAACATACTGTGCTGGGGCAACGTCGATGCGGGCACGGCGTTGATCGATCGTCACCCCGATACGCGCTTCATCATCGACCATCTGGCTATCCTGCAGCCGCGCACGCCACCGGCCCCGCCGCAGCCGTGGGCCGAGCTGCCGAAGGTGCTGGACCTTGCCAAGCGCAAGAACGCGGTCATCAAGGTGAGCGGCGCCTGCACGCTGTCGCGGGAGCCGTATCCGTTCCCGGACATCTGGGGTCCGCTTGCCCGCGTGTTCGATGCCTGGGGTTTCGAGCGCTGCCTGTGGGGCACGGACTGGACACGCGCATACGCCGTCGTCAACTACGCGCAGGCCGTCGAGCCCTTCCTCGAGACCGACCGCCTGAGCGACAGCGAGCGAGCGATGCTGATGGGCGGCGCGTGCGCCAAAGCTTATCGTTGGTCGCCGAAGAAAGTTTAGGTCGGTCACCACCCCGCGCAGGAATTCGGCGCTTGAATTGTGAGCATTTGCCGGATGCTTAGACATCTTCAAAACGTGGGATGGATGGCGGCCTTCGTCGTGTTGTGTGCGATTTGGGGTTACGAAGTGATGAAGGCGTCTACCCGCGCTTACAAACACACGGACATTTGGATTTGTCCCATCCTCGGCAAATGTGGCCCCGCCGGAACGCCGGGGCTCGGCCGCTGGTGAAGCGATGCTCCGATCGGATAAGAATTGGAGCAACGCCAGTTTCCTTCGCGGCACGACTACTGGAGGACAATAATGAAGACCCGATCGACCATAGCGCTATCAATGCTGGCCGGGGCAGTCGTTGGTGGCGCTGCTATCCAAGCTCTGCACGCGCAAGCCAAGCCGCCGGTTTATATGATCGCCATCAACGAGGTCAGCGACCAGGAGCGTTACGCAAAAGAATACGTTTCGCCTGCTCAAAAATCGGTCAAAGATCACGGTGGCGAGTATCTCGCGGCAGGACCCGGAACGCGGGTTGCGGGAAACCTGCCTGAGGGGCCGGTTGTGATCCTTCGCTGGGAAAGCATGGAGGCGCTACAAGGTTGGCGCAATTCTCCCGAATTTCAGGCTGCACTCAAGATTGGCGAGAAGTACGCGAAATTTAACATCGTCGCCGTTAATGGCGTAAGACAGTAGTCGCGCGCAAAGCCATCCACATCAGACGGCGCCTTTTAATACTGTGGTTGGCGGTTGAAGTGTGAGGAGATCGCGGCGCACGAGGTGCGATGCGCTTAAGACCGGGCCGCGCCGGCGGCTCGGGCAGAGGCGGATATTTGAAATGGAATGCCGGTGATCAATCCGCGGAGATGCCAGCCGCCTTGATGGCCGGGCCCCACTTCGCGATCTCCCGCTCGACGAGCAGCTGCAAATATTCGCTCGAGCGGCGGTCGGCGCCCACCAGCGTGGCGCCGAGCTCGTGCATGCGATCCTGGACGGCCTTGCTGTCCATCATTTCGCTGGCCGCGAGATTGAGCTTCGACACGATCGCTGCCGCCGTGCCGTTCGGCAGAAAAAGGCCGCAGGCGTTGGCCTCGAAATCGGCAAGCCCCTGCTCATGGGCGGTGGCGAGCGCCGGCATCAGCTGCGATCGGCCGCGTGCAAGCAGCGCGATGGCTTTCACGGTGCCGCCTTGGATCTGTGGCAGCGCGCCGGGCGTGTTCGAGCACATGTATTGGATTTGGCCGCCAATCATGTCCGCCATCGCCGGTCCGGCGCCGCGATAAGGAACGTGCGTCACATCTATGCCGGCCGCCGCATTGAGCAGGGCGCAGGCAAGATGCGTCGTCGAACCCACTCCCGCAGAGCCATATTGCAGCTTGGCCGCGTTCGCCTTGGCATAGGCGATGAACTCTGGCAGCGTATCGGGCGGAAAGTCCTTGCGCGCAATCAGCACGAGGGGCTGCTCGGCGACCAGCCCAACCGGCGCGAAGTCGGCCGCCGGGTTGTAGGGCAGCTTCTTGTAGAGCGCCGGATTGTAGGCGTGCGTCCCGACCGTGCCGAGCAGCACCGAATAGCCGTCTGGCACGGCGTGCGCCACGCGGTTCACACCGACGATGCCGGCGGCGCCACCGACGTTCTCCACGATCACCTGCTGGCCCAGGATTTCGCTCAAGCGCGGCGCGATCACGTCGAACGAGCCGCCGGCGGCAAATGGAACCACCAAGGCGATGGGCCGCGTCGGATAGGCCTGCGCCCGCGCCTGACGCGCGCCGACCGACAGCACGACAGCGCCGGCGGCCAGACGCAGAAATTGTCTTCGATGGGGACGTCTCATTTGCCCTCTTGAAGCAGTTGCGCAATCGAAGGTTGCCCCTGCATTGCCCAGACCGCGATGGCAATACCCGCCATTGGCCCGCGTGATCCTCCCGCGGCCATATCATGTAGCGTGGTCTGGAACCTGGACTGGGAACCGCATGAGACGCATTGCTCTGATGCTGCGACGCTGCTCTCGCGTTCGCCCAGGAGCCGTCAGAATGACCTGAAGCGGTCACAAGCCCGATCGAAATCCCGCCGTGCGGCGGCCCCCCAGCAGGGTGCCGTGTGTTATCTTTTCGTTGGGTGACGCAGGATGCGGCCAGGAGAAGGTCTGGGCGCAAGGACGCTTGAACCTCAACAAGCCGGAGTCAGCCGATGCCCCGCCCGCCACTGCCGCCGTTCACGGCCGAGACCGCCGCGCAGAAGGCGCGCCTCGCCGAAGATGCCTGGAACACTCGCGATCCCGCCCGCGTCGCCCTCGGCTATACCGTCGACAGCATCTGGCGCAACCGCGCCGAGTTCATTCAGGGCCGCGAGGGGATCGAGGCGTTTCTCACGCGCAAATGGAATCGCGAGCTCGATTATCGGCTGATTAAGGAAGTGTGGACGTTCCGCGACAACCGGATCGCCGTGCGCTTTGCCTATGAATGGCACGACGATTCCGGCAACTGGTTCCGCAGCTACGGCAACGAGAACTGGGAGTTCGACGACGACGGCCTGATGCGGCGGCGCATCGCCAGCATCAACGACCTGCCGATCAAGGATGGCGAGCGCAAATATCACTGGCCTCTCGGTCGCCGTCCCGACGATCACCCATCGCTCAGCGATCTGGGCCTTTAAGGGGGCATTAAGGGGGCAGGTTTGAGACGACGCGAGTTCGTCGCGCCACTCCGGCGCCGTGTTCGCTGTCCTTAATTGCAATGCTGGTCGTGATTGCCGATCGCGCGTGCCGTCCACACGTTCGTCGATCGATATCTCAGCGTGGCCGCGAGCCTCGTTAACCTTGTGTTGAGCTTTGGCGGGGGAAATACGGTGCGGAGAAACAGGGTCGGAGGCAGCACGATGAAGGGGCGCTCTGTAGCGTTGCTGGCCTCCCTGATCAGTCTCGTCGGCTGTGCCGGCCATGGAGAGCTTCTCTTCCACAACGCCATGGTCGTCGACCATCTCGAAGGCAACTATCAACGCCTTGCGCGCTGCACATATGAGCATCTCGCCAGGCAAAACGTTCAGTTGTCGATGAGCGATTTGCGCGAGCAGGAAACCGTCAGAATAGCTTTGACGAAGGCCCCACAAACATACTGGGAGCTCTCGTTCGTCAACGAAGACGGCGGCAGGCAAACGCGGCTGGAACTCACGTCGGGCTCTTTCCCAGGCGAGCACACCCTCGCATTGGCTCGCGCGTGCGCGGCATAGCGGCAAGCCCGTGAAAGACGCAGCTGCGCGCGTAAGGAAGGCGTAGTGCAAAGCGCCCCGACCCGGTGGTCGTCGCCATTGCGCCCGTCGTCCTGCGGGCGTTTGCTATTCCCATGCCGGCAGACCAGGCCATCGTCGTTGACCCGGAAAGTCCTGGCGGCATCAACTCGCCGCGCGGCCTGATCCTATTCGACGGGGTGTGCGTCCTATGCTCGCGCGGTTGCCGTTTCGTCAGCAAACGTGATCGCCGCGGCTACTTTCGCTACGTTCCGATCCAGCTGGCCGAAGGTCGTCCGCTCGCCGAACAGCTCGGCATCGATCCTGACCGCCCGGATTCCTTCGCGTTCGTCGCGGCCGGCCAGGCCTATGTCAAATCCGAAGCCGCGCTGCGCATTGCGCGCGAGCTTCCGTACTGGCAGTGGACGTGGGTGTTCCACTTCATCCCGCGCCAGATCCGCGACGCGATCTACGACTTGATCGCGCGCAATCGCTATCGCTGGTTTGGCCGGCGTGATGCTTGCATGCTGCCGAATTCGGATCGTTCGTGGCCATCGTGACCGCGCCTGACGTGACCGCGTCCCGAACCCATTTTTTCGTCAAAAGCGCTCGAGCATTTGATTGTAGCCAGGGGTACCACCGCCTGTGGCTGCAGGACTGTATGGGTTGACTGGCGGGGCTGGGCGCGGAGCGGACATCTGAACGCGTAAGCCGCTGCGATAGGCTGTCGTTTTCTGTCTCTTGGTCGCAGCCGACGCTGTAGCGGCGGTGCCGAGAACAATTGCGGCGCAAAGCGCAAATTTCGTCCCGGTCAACATTTTCGTCTCCTGGTTTGAGGGTCAGCGTTGCTCGGCCTCCGGGCGCATCGATGTGCGTGCCTGCTACGTGGCCTAGCGCATGGGCTGGTGGAGGCGATGCCGTACAGGAAGGGACACCAAAGCGCCTGGCAGTATTCCCGCCGGCGGAAAGCAGGTGAGGGAAGCAACGCGCATGAGCGTGCTCGCCGTCACGATCCGGCAGTCTCCTGCCGTACTCTTGGCGTGCTATCCTTTGGATGGACCCGAGTTGACCGGCGGCAAGGACGACCGTGTGTTCCGGCTGGACCGGGTCAACGACGCCGCGTGCGCGGGAATGAAGCGATGAGAACCACCATCATCTGCACCGGCCGTAGTCTCAAGGGCGAGAAACCTGCTGAGGCGCCGGTCATGCGGCCGACCAGGGTTCGGTTGGTCATCAATGTCAAAACCGCCAAAATCTTAAAACCGACAAGGCGCTCGGACCCGCCATGCCGTCGACGCTGCTGGCCGCGTCCAATTAACTGTCTGTAAACTATGCTTCGACACGTTATTGCCCATGCCGAATCAACTTGCGACCCCATTTTCCGGACCGCAGCCCTGGGAGGCGCCCGATCCGCTACCAGTGATGCGGCGGGAACTCAAACTGTTGCTTATCGAGATAAACGTGTTGCGCGTGGAGGTCCAACAACTGCGCGCAATGGAGCAGGGAGCGCGTAAGACGGAGGAATTCCTTTCGGCCTCGGTCAAGCGGGTCATGGCGAGCCGAGACCACTGGCGACGAGAAGCCGAACGTCTCCACGCGTTAATCGCACAAGTGCCGCCATGGTCGCTATTCTGGTGGCATTGCGTCGACGCGTTAAAGGCATGGCGAAAGCCGGCTGACCGCGCCTTGCACTGCGCGCCCTCTGAAACGTGAAGCATCTTATAGCGGTTGGGAATACCATTTGTGCCGCGGTGCTTGCGCGCCCACGCGCCCAGCTAGCCCTGCACCGAGTAGCCTCCGTCGACGGGGATCGCCGCGCCCGTCACGAAATCTGAGGCCGCGCTCGCCAAAAAAACCGCGATCCCGGCGAAATCCTTCGGATCACCCCAGCGGCCGGCGGGGGTGCGCGCGAGCACGCTCTCGTGCAGGCCGACCACTTCGCGTCGGGCGCCCCGCGTCAGATCGGTGTCGATCCAGCCCGGCAGCACCGCATTGACCTGGATGTTCTCCTTCGCCCAGGCAGTCGCGCAGGCGCGCGTGAACTGCACGATACCGCCCTTGCTCGCCGCGTAGGCGGGCGCGAAGCTCGCGCCAAAGATCGACATCATCGATCCGATATTGATGATCTTGCCGCGCCCGGTCTTCTTCATGTGTGGGTAGGCGGCATGCGTGCAGATGAACGCGCTGGTGAGATTGGTGTCGATCACGGTGTGCCACTCGGCGGCGCTCAGTGTATCGGGCGACTTGCGGATGTTGATGCCGGCGTTATTGACGAGAATATCGAGGCGGCCATGGCGCGCCGCAGCCTTATCGATCAGCGCACGGCAGGAAGTTTCGCTCGTCACATCAACCTCGGAGAACTCAGCCTCGCCGCCGGCCTGCGCGATGCGCCGCACAGCTGCTTCGCCCTTCTTGGCATTGCGCCCGGCGAGCACCACGATAGCGCCGGCCGACGCGAGACCTTCCGCCATACCGAGCCCGATGCCGCCATTGCCGCCGGTGACGATTGCGACACGGTCTGAAAGATCGAACAAGCTCATGGGATTCCCCCGATGCGATGAGGCACGCGCGCCAGTCTACGCGCGGCTAGCCGGTTGAGGAAACCAGACGACAATCAGCAATCGACGGAAGAGCGACAATCGGGATGCAGAGATGCCTGACGCCCCACTGCAATTCGATCAATTGCGACGGCGCGAGCGCATCACGGTGCTAGGCGGTGCGGCTTAAATGATGATCAGCCGAGAACTGCCACCGTGGGGTCGAGGGGCCCGCTGCGTTGACGGCCGAGTGGCGCGCCGTCGAAAATCTTCCCGCGTCCCTGCACGACGTGCGCGAGCCTGCAAGTAGCCGCTCGAATACGAGAACCAGTCGAGCGCCGGCAGGCGTTGAGACGGGCGGCCCAGCAAGCCGTCGCCGTAACCCGCTTCCCAGCTGTCTAAGTCGACGATCATTTGCTCACCTGTCTCGAAGGGCGTGATTGAATATGATGATCGTGACCAAATTCCTGCGTCCCTGTTGCCATCCAGTCACAGTGGACGAAAATCCATCGCCGAACACCGCGTCGTTGGGATAGTTCGATACCGGACTATTAGTTGAGGGTGTTCGCCCGCCACCCAAGCCCCGGTCAGACAGGGTCTTGTGGCCGCGTGCGCCGAGGCACGCCTGCGCCATCATATGTCCCCAATTTCACCGCTTATGGAGGCACATGCTTGAAATACGAGGGGGATTTCGCGTGTTGCGGCAACAATCAGAATCCGCCGACAACCGTTCCAATACCGCTGGACAGAATGGAGCCATCGTCAATCAAGCAGTGCACCCGTCCAGCGCTGGTGAAAGAGATGGAGCAGAAACGCCCGCGACCAAAACCACGCGCAGAGCGAAAAAGCATTGGCTTGATTACGCGACCGCGTTCCTGACGCTCGCGGCCGCCGGAGGCGCCATTACCGCCGCCGTATTCACGGGATGGCAAGCGACAACCGCCGACCAGGGCTTACGGGACAGCAATCGCGCCTATGTCCACTCGACGAATTTCCGCTTCGTTCACTACGGGGCCAAGAACGAGAACGGCCGCACGCAATGGTCCGTTTCTCCGTTGATCGAGAACACCGGCAGTACCGGCACGCGCGGGATGCTGATGAACACTATAATCAGCTCCGCCGGTGAGCCGGATTTTGCGTCCCTCGAAAAAGCAGGCTTCTCTCCGGCGCTCATTTTGCCGAAGTCCGACATGACCGGTGCGGTTTTTTCGATGGACGGTCGCGGCCTTGATCTGCTGCGGGGCGGCGGCTTGATCGCCATGGGTATCATCAAATACGCCGACATTTTCGGCGATCTCCACCTCGTGGAGTTTTGCCACCGCGCGCAATTCGGCCCCATCGATTGGGAAGGCGTCCCCGCCGGTCAGCCGCTACGGATTCGCGGCATCGCCTGCGAGACCCACAATTGCGAAGACAACGAGTGCGGTCCGGATTGGCAGGCGCGCGCCACCGCGGTCGCAAGCAGGCGGCCCGAGAGAAGCGATATGCGCCGCGAGGCGGGGATCGTTGCAGGCGCCGCAGCACAACGCTGACGCTCACGTCACGAGCTCGCAAATTGGATCTGGGCAGCTCGGGGCTGTGCGGGTGGCTAATTCCGGAGTAGCCCAACCCAACCCAATCAGCCTTTGCACTGTCTCAAAAATCTGGATGCGGTATCTTTGGCACTGTCAGAATTTGACAGAGAGTGCAACAATGAAGCATCCCGATACAAGTTGCGACTGCGGCCAGGCGGCGGCCCCGTTGGCATTGCGGTGGCGTTGTCCTGGCTGTGGCAGGACTGCAATCATGAAGGTGTCGACCCGCGGCGCAGTCTGCGACGGCGACACGATTAGAAAGGCAGAGCCCGAGGTCCTCGAGGATCATGGCCGGTCCTGAAATGACCGGTCACTGCTCGAGCCGTCGCGATTGCAGTTGCTGGCCTGTGCTCGCGTCCAGGTCCATGCCGCTTCACTCTATCCGTATTAAGAAAAGCTCGAGGAGGTCGAGCGAGGCGCCGTGGATCAGGACGCACAGGCTTGCGTCGCAAGAGCGCATGGATGACGGCGATACTTTCAACCGTCAACGAGGAGAAGCAAAGATGTTCATTGCCATGAACCGCTTCCGGGTGAAGAAGGGTTCAGAACAGGCGTTCGAGAAGGTGTGGCTCAGCCGCGACTCGCAGCTGAACAAAGTGCCGGGCTTCGTCGAATTCCACCTGCTGAAGGGACCCGAGCACGAGGACTTCACCCTCTATGCGTCGCATACGGTCTGGCAGAACCAGAGTGCCTTCGAAGCGTGGACCAAGTCGGAGGCATTTCGTGCCGCCCACAAGGATGCCGGCCAGAATAAGCCGCTCTACATCGACCATCCGCAATTCGAGGGTTTCGAGGTGCGCCAGACCGTACATCGAGGCGAAACCGCGGTCGCCTAGGGTTTTGCCGGGCTTGGAAATCGCTTCTCGCACGCGCCTCGGGCTAAGATCGCTCACCAGTTCCTCAAACAGGGATAGCGCTCATGCGACGCAACCTCGTTCTCATCCGACTGCCGATGCTCGCCCTTGCTGCAACGATCATGACGCTTGGCTCTGCCGCGGCACAGACGCCCGACATCCGCTACAGCAATCCGGCAACCATGGCAAAGCCTGCCGGCTACACCCATGTGGTCGAAGTGAATGGCCCCGGACGCACGATCTATATCGCGGGACAGCTCGGATATGACCGCGCCGGCAAACAAGGTACGGATTTCCGCGAGCAGGCGACGCTGGTCTACGAAAACCTGAAAGCTGCGATCGAGAGCGTCGGCGGCAAGATGGAAAACATCGTCAAGCTTAACGCTTTTCTGACCGACATTCGCGCGCAGCTTCCGATCTATCGCGAGGTGCGCGACAAGTTCGTGAACGTCGCCGCGCCGCCCGCCAGCACCACCCTCGAAGTCCCCAAGCTCGCGCGCGAAGGCGCACTTCTGGAAGTCGAGGCGATCGCGGTATTGCCGGCGCGCTGACCGGCTGAGCACGATGCCAGCGGCCGTGCGGGCGCTGCGCTGAGGGATACTAGCGCAGCGACATCAACGCGCTGGCCGCGGCGCTGAGAGTCACCACCAGCCACGGCGGCGTCTGCCACACGAACAGCAGCAGAAACGCGGCGACCGCCAGCGCAAAGTCGGCGGCGTCGGTGATGCCCACGGTCCATACCGGCTGATAGAGCGCGGCGAGCAGCAAGCCCACCACCGCGGCATTGACCCCGCGCAGTGAAGCTTGCGCCACCGGCCGCCGCCGCAGCTGTTCCCAGAATGGCAGCGCGCCGATGACGAGGAGGAACGACGGCAGGAAAATCGCGAAGAGGCAGATCGACGCCCCGATCCAGCCGTTCGGCGGCGGGCCCATGACCGTGCCGAGATAGGCGGCGAAGGTGAACAGCGGTCCGGGCACGGCCTGCGCCGCGCCGTAACCGGCGAGAAAGGCGTCGTTGTCGACCCAGCCCGGCGGCACGACCGAGGCCTGCAACAGCGGCAGCACCACGTGCCCGCCGCCGAACACCAGCGAGCCCGCGCGATAGAACGCGTCGAATTCCCTGAGCGCCTGCGAGGGAACCGCCGCGGCCAGCAGCGGCAAGCCGATCAGCAGTACGAAAAACACCGCGAGCATCAGCGCGCCGAGCACGCGGCTCACGTGGAGCGGCAAGGCGGCGGGCGCGATCTCTTCGCCACCGCGCAGGAGGACCGCGCCGACGATGCCGCCGAGCACGATCGCGCCGATCTGCCCCCACGACGACGGCGCGCCGAGTGCGATGATGGCGGCTGCGACCGCGAGCGTGGCGCGTGCGCGATCGGGTGCGAGCGTGCGCGCCATGCCGAGCACCGCCTGTGCCACGACCGCGACCGCCGCCACCTTGAGGCCGTGCAGCCAGCCGGAGCCTGCCGCGTTGCCGAGCGCGCCGATGCCGTAGCCGAAGGCCACCATGGCGACGGCCGACGGCAGCGTGAATCCGATCCAGGCGGCCAAGGCTCCGGCATAGCCGCCACGCAACAGGCCGACGGCGAGACCCACCTGGCTCGAGGCCGGGCCGGGCAAGAACTGGCAGAGCGCGACCAGATCGGCGTAGCTCTTGTCGTCGAGCCAGCGCCGCCGGTGCACGAACTCCTCGCGGAAATAGCCGAGATGCGCGACCGGTCCGCCGAA
>Ga0306921_10004852_pt1 | contig 13898 bp, 13 predicted proteins | sample sta12Cox44000080_FD_203760 | JGI IMG/M metagenome (GOLD analysis project Ga0306921, IMG submission 203760) | Lab enrichment of tropical soil microbial communities from Luquillo Experimental Forest, Puerto Rico - statoxic.12C.oxic.44.000.080 (v2)... | ecosystem: Environmental > Terrestrial >... | reverse complement strand
AGTGTTCACCGTCTTAACTCTAATTTGTGCTTTCGCGATTTACCTCTATGCGCATCACAATTGGAATTCGTTGCCGGCCGGAACCACGATTGATCGCATCATCGTGGAAAAATCACTAAGGAGATTATCGATATTTTGGAATGGTAATCGGATAAAGACTTACCGAATCGCTTTGGGCCGGAACCCGCTAGGCGCGAAGCTGGAAGAAGGCGATATGAAGACGCCGGAAGGGATCTACAAAATCGATGGTCGAAATCCGCAAAGCAGTTTCCATCTCGCGTTACATATTTCTTATCCCTCAGCTGAAGACGACAAGCGTGCGGCTTCGCAAGGAGTCTCGGCTGGTTATGACATTATGATTCACGGAATTCAAAATGGACGCGGCTGGATTGGCGCGTTTCATCGCTGGAAGGATTGGACCGCGGGTTGCATCGCAGTTACCGACGAAGAGATCGAGGAACTCTGGCGTGTTACACCGGACGGCACGATAATTGAGATTCGTCCATGAGCGACCACGCGGCCGAACGATTTCCTAAAGTTCCTCTAGCACGCGTCGCGCTTTTTCGACATCCGATGGCCGCAGAATGATCATGCCTTTCTCGGCTTCGCGGCCGGCGGCGAGATACGTGTATTCAATGTTCACTTCGGCATCGGCGAGGTGCTCCGCGATTTTGGCCAAAATGCCGGGTTGGTTCGCAGTTTCGATCGTGAGCACGTCGGTTTCAAGCGCAAGCACGCCGGCTTCGCCCAAGAGCATAAGCGCCTTCGTGGGGTCACTCACCACCATCCGCACAACGGTGTGATCGACGGTATCGGAGGTAGCAAGCGCGTAAATGTTGATCCCGGCGTTGGCCAGCGCATCACACACGCGCGCGAGTGCGCCCGGACGATTAGCAAGGAAAACTGCCAGTTGCGTCGCTGTTTCGACAGAGAGCTTGGGATGTGCGTTCATGCTGCTTGCAAACTGATGCCTGGGAGCGCCTCTGACAACTCAGGAAATCATGTCGTAAAGATAGAGACGTCGTGGAGCGAATAGTTGAATAGAATTTCCGAGGATGGCCATACTTACCCAGCCTGCTTCTGTTAAGCCTGCACGCCCCAGGCGCACCATCGGTTTTGTAACTGCGTGTTCTATCGTGATCGCTAACATCATCGGCACCGGGATCTTCACGAGCCTTGGGTTTCAGTTAACTGATATTCAATCAGGGTTCGCGCTGCTGATGCTCTGGGTCATCGGTGGAATTGCCGCGCTCTGCGGCGCGCTCTGTTACGGTGAACTCGCCGCTGCACTGCCGCGTTCCGGGGGCGAATACCATTTTCTAACGAAAATTTATCATCCGGCGCTCGGCTTCATGGCCGGATTCGTGTCCGCTACCGTTGGATTCGCAGCACCGGTTGCACTCGCCGCGATGGCGTTTGGACATTATTTCAATGGAGTTTTCGGCGTCGGTTCACCGGTTGTTCTGTCGTTCGTGGTTGTTTGGATAGTCACAGGGTTTCATTTGAGGAATCTGCAAGTCGGGAGCGCGTTCCAGAATGTTTCGACGCTTGTGAAATTGCTTCTGGTCGGCGCGCTAATTGGGGCGGGCTTCTTTGTACCACCCAAACAGCCGATTAGTTTCTTGCCTGCCTCTGGCGACAAAGCGGCGATCCTCAGCGGGGCGTTCGCGATCGCATTGGTTTACGTGATGTACTCCTACTCCGGCTGGAATGCGTCAGCGTATATCAGCAGCGAAATCAAACGACCTGAGAAAAACGTACCGCGTTCACTGCTCGCCGGCACCGGCGTCGTGATCGTGATTTATGTGCTGCTCAACGCAGTCTTTCTCGCGACCACGCCTGCTGAGGAATTGAAAGGCCAGCTCGAAGTCGCGTTGATCGCAGGTAAGCACATTTTTGGCGAAAACGGCGGGCGACTTGCCGGCGCTATCATTTGTCTCGGTCTGGTTGCCGCGATCAGTTCGATGACGTGGATTGGGCCACGCGTGACCATGTCAATGGGCGAAGATCATTGGCTGCTGCGATGGCTTGGCGTCAAAAATGAACATGGTATTCCCATAAATGCCATTGTCGTGCAACTGCTCTTCGTGAATCTACTTTTACTCACTCAACGCTTCGAAGACGTAGTCCGCTACACGCAATTCAGTTTGCTGCTTTGCTCGTTATTGACTGTGCTGGGCGTAATCGTGCTTCGTTTCACAAAACCGAAAATTACGCGACCATACCGGGTTTGGCTTTACCCCATTCCTCCGGTTGTGTTTTCGATAATCACGATTTGGATGATGTTTTATTTATTGCGCTCGCACACTGCAGAATCGCTGGCCGGTCTGGCAACGGCGCTGTTGGGCTTGTTGCTCTATTTTTGCGCGCGAAAACCCCGCCCACAATGAAAGCAAATTGTACCGCTCTATCGATAGTTCTCGGCCTTGTGGGCGCGCTGGCGGTTTTTGCGCAGGCAAGTCCCGAGGTTGCGCCGCGCGCAATTCCGGTGAACACCGGTCCAAATGACGTTGCGCGGTTTCTCGCCGGAATGTCTGTGCCGCAGAATTCACCGCTCGCGCCGCTGATGCGTGATCCGGCATGGCAGGCACACGCTGCATTTTTCGAAGGGCAATTCTCAAAAGTAAATCTCATGCAGCTCCAAAAATTGCACGGATGGCAGGCGACAAATCTCCCTGAATCACTTCAACCAAAACCCGTGGTGTTTTACATGTTCAGCGGACCCGATTTCTTGTACGTCGATCAATTCTTTCCAGCGGCTGCCGTATACGTCCTGTGCGGAAAAGAAGCTCTCGGGCCGCCCCCGGATCCATTGCGCATCCCGAACTTATCCGGCGCGCTGGGTAATCTGGAAAACGCGATGAAATCTTCGCTCAACACCACGTACTTCATTACAAAAGATATGAAGGTCGACCTGCATGAGCCGAACCTGAACGGCGTCCTGCCGATTCTGTACACCTCCATCGCGCGCGCGGACAAATCGATCACAAACGTCTCGTTCGGATCGCTCAGTAGTGGCGGCGTATTTGAAGAAGCCGCAGCAAGCCGAAAAGGCGGCAGTACTCCGGGAGTGCGTATTCGTTACACCGACAACCAGTCGGGCAATGCCCAGACGCTGTATTATTTTAACACAGATATTTCCGATGGCGGGATCAAAGCGACTCCCGGTTTTCTGAAATTTTGCCAACGTCTCGGCACCGGTGCGAGCTTTCTAAAATCGTCATCGTATCTATTGTTCGAAAATGGTTTTGCCACCATTCGCAATTTCATCCTCGACCACAGCAACATGATTGTGCAGGACGATTCAGGAATCCCGCTTGCCTACTTTGACCCTAACAAGTGGACCGTGCGGTTTTTCGGCGTTTATCTCGGCCCCATCGACTTGTTCAAACAACATTATCAGCCTCGGCTGCGCGAACTTTACCAACAATCCAATCCACCGCCGCTCGACTTCGGATTCGGTTATCGATGGAATTACAAGGAAGCGAATCTGATCGCCGCTACACGCAAGTAATCGCCAGTTTGTCATTCCAAGCGCCGTCGAGACTGCAACGCAACCAAGAAAGCTTTCGGGGCGAGGCCAGGCTTTGAATCCCGTTGCAAAACCATCGATAACTTCGCGGATCCTTCGACTCCGCCGCGCTTCGCACCGGATGACTAGAATGTTAAAACCTGCGGAACCACGAATAAGGAAAATCGTCGCCTGGGCAATCCGTAGGCCAGCGCGGCGGATTTATTTCGCGGTGTGGCTTCACCGGTATCGTGCCTCTCTCGGTTTTGCCGCAGCGGTCTCGCAGGTAGCGAATGAGTTCCTCACACGCGTCGAGTTGCGCGCGCGTCGGCTGGTCCCGATTGAAATCGCCTACAAGACAAATCCCGAGCGAGATATTGTTCAGATAATCGCTGTGCACATGGCCTCCGTTGATCTGGCGCCGCCAGCGATCGCCGACTTCGATCTGACCGTTGCCCGTTGATGTGCCGTTGCCGATGACGAAGTGATAGGCGAGGCCGTTCTGCATGCGACGAACATGCCTGTGGTAATAATCAAAGACACGCGCGTTGCCCTGCCGCGTGCCGCTATTGTGCACGACAATAAACTGCCACCGACGCCGTTTCACCGGCGCGCGCCGGATCGCGTCGATCACCGAACTTGTTAGGTAACGGTAGCTGACCGGGCGACTCCAGGGCCAGAAACCTCGGCGCGGCGGCGGCGACGGCGGAGGCTCGAACCCCTGGTCCTCCTCGATGCCTGATTTTTCGATCACAACCTGAGCCTGCCCGCCAGCTGGAACAACACGCGGAGGCTTAGGCTGTGGCGAAGGCGCTGGCGTTGCCACGGCGATCGCACGTGGCGGCGGCGCTGGGGTTTCGGACGCCGCGTGCGCTTCTGCTACTTGCGGAGCCGGCGTTTTTCGTGGCTTGGGCGTCTCCTCTTTTCGCGCCGACTTCGATTTCGCGCTTTTCTTCGTTTCGTCGGATGTTTTTGTCGCGTCGGATTTCTTTTTTACTGTTTTTGGTTTCGGCGTTGGCGTGTGGCGTCGCTTCGTTTTCGGCGTTGGAGATTTCTTCGGTTTCGGAGTGGACGCCGAGCGTGTCTCGGCTTCCTCCGATTGATCGCGCCGTTTTTCTTCGTTGACCTGCGCGCGCAGGAGACCCGCGATCAATGCGCCAAATGCAAGCGCAGTTGCGAGCCAAATGCGAAAGCGCACCACTGCGACGAAGCGTAACAGAGCGTGCGATGCGATCAACCCCCAACGCTTGCGGGGTCAACGCGTACAGCAGTGATTTGTTAAAGAAATTAAAAGGGGCTGCAGCTCTTTACCGTTGTAATCGTTACCTTTTACCTCGCTGCAATCAGGCGAGTGGGGTCGCAGGCGCGGGTGCGACAGGCTCGGCGGCGCCCATCTTTTTGCGCTGACGCCGGATGATGGCGTTCAATTTGCCTCCTAGCAACAGCAGCAGACACGTCAGATACATCCAAGTGAGTAGTACGATAATCGACGCCAGCGCGAGATAAGTCGGGTTGTAACGATCGTATCGCGCGACGTAGAGTTGAAAAAGTTTTGTCGCGATGATCCAGCCGACCGCAAAGAAAATTGCACCCGGCAATGCCTGACGAACGGTCAAATAATTTTCCGGCGTTAAAAGGTAAAGTGCAAGCGCGAGCCCGACCAGCGCCACTCCGGTCAACGGCAGATTCAACCTGGCGATCCACGCCTGAAGCGGGAATGAGAGTTGCCAGTTTACCTCTGCAATGCCAGCCAGTCTTTCGCCGAAAACGACGGCATTGAAGCTAAACACGATGACAATGCCAAACCAGAAAAGCATGAAAAATGAAATGATGTATTTGGACCACCAATGGCGATCTTCCTGCACTCCGTGCATATGGCTGAGTGAGCGCGAAACGGTGGCGATGAAAACCGTTCCGAAATAAATTCCAAGGATGATGCCAGCGTTCGCGAGCAGTCCACTGGTGCCTGTCACCACGACGCTCGCCATGGCAGAATCGAGAATGTCCTGCACTTTTGGATCCGGCGGCATGAAGTCTTTCAAAAGAACGTACATCCGGTGCAGCTTGCCGGGGTCAGTGCCGAACAGACCCAGCAGGTGCCAGAAAAACAATGTGCCGGGAGCGAGCGCAAAAAGAAGCAGATACGCCATCTGCGCAGCCAACCCAGTCGTGTTGTCCGTTGCGGTTTCCCAAACCAACCGGCGCCCAACGCTCCAAATGAATCTGAGATATTTCATCTCCGCGGGAGTTTACTTTGCGAGTCACAAATATCCATTAAAGTCGGAATGCTTTTCGCGAGTGACCTCCATCTGCTTCTGGCCTTGATCGTAGTTCGTGTCGCCTAAAGACTGATGAAGAAGAAAATATTGATCCTGACCGCCGGTTTCGGAGAGGGTCACAACAGCGCGGCAAGAGGAGTGCGCGATGGGCTGGCTCGCATTGCTTCGGATCACACTACAGTGGAATTGCGGGATCTGTTCGCCGAAGCCTACGGGCGACTCAACGAAGTGGTGCGCCGGAGCTATCTGGCGCTGGTGAATTCTGCGCCACGCGCCTGGGGAGTCGTTTATCGCTGGCTCGATCGCAAGACAGATTACAACATGGAATTTCGGCGATTGACTCGGCTGAAGGCACAGTTTGCTCCCGTGCTCGAGCGTTTTCAGCCGGACATCGTTGTCTGCACTTTTCCGGCCTATGCGAATGTGCTCCAGGACATTTTGGGAGCCGAGAGAGCCTGCAAATGTGTGGTGATCGTGACAGACTCGATCACTATCAACGCATCCTGGTATCGCAGCCCGGCGGATCATTTCGTCGTTGCAAATGAGCAAAGCGCGGACGTCCTACGGAGCAGCGGTGTCGCGCCCGAAAAAATCAAGGTATTTGGATTTCCGGTGAGTCCGAAGTTTGCAGACTTCGCCGAAGACCGGCCATTGCCTTCCACCAATTCCAGTCGGCGGGTTTTGTACGTGATCAATGCCGCCAAGCGCGGCGCGGCGGAATTGGTTCGTATGCTCGCAAAACTTGGCGTCGATCTTACTGTGACGATCGGCCACTCTGATGAACTCCGGTCTGAAATTGAAGCGGCCGCGAACGGTCACCCAATAAAGATCGTTGGCTGGACGAACGAACTTCCGCGCATGATGCACGAAAACCATTTGCTTATCGGCAAAGCCGGTGGCGCAACAGTGCAGGAAACCATTGCCGCGAAATGTCCTATGATTATCAACCACGTCGTCGCCGGTCAGGAGGAAGGCAACGCGCGGCTGATCATCGAGACGAATTCAGGTGTGATGGCCCAATCGCCACGAGAAGTTGTCGCGCAGGTAGAACGCGCGTTCGGTGACGGTGCGAAGCAATGGCAGGAATGGGCCGGCAATATCACCAAGCTCAGCCGCCCACGCGCAGCGCTCGACATTGCCGAATTTTTGTTGGCAATGTAAACACTCTGGCTGTTACGCGTCATTCGTGCTTCCAATCAGATCGCCTGATGAAATGTCTTTGCATTGCGCTCGCGCTGATCACCGTCCTGCCCAGATCAAGATCACCGAACAGATGATGAGCACGTTTCGCACGTTCTAGCGTCGTTAACAGCGTTCCTTCGTCTCCGTGAGGGAAGCGTCTACTGAGTGGTTTGAGTTTGACGAAGAGGGCACACATCGGGCTCAGCCACGGAGTCAATGTGACCAGATTTCTTGGCCGTAACGGAACGTTTGCAGCACCTCCAATTGCGGCGAAAGCACGACCAAATCAGCGTCCGCTCCGACGGTAAAGCCACCTTTCGTTTCGAGACCAATAGCGCGCGCGGGATTTTCCGTCGCCATAGCGATGGCTTCATTCAATGGCACGTTCACCTCTCGCACAATCGTGCGCACGAGGTCGATCATGCGCGCTGCACTACCCGCAAGCGCTGAATGATCAGCCAGGAGACAGACTCGATTTTCTACGATGCAATCCTTGCCGAAGAGTGCGAACTGCGATCCTTCCGACAATCCGGCGCCAGCGGTTGCGTCGGTCACCAGAGAGATTCCCCGGGAGCCTTTCACGCTATACAACATTTTCATCAGGGTGGGCGAAACGTGATGACCGTCGGCGATCAGTTCACAACTGACTTCTGGTTCGCTCAACGCAAACTCAAGCAAACCGGCGACCCGATAAACGCCGCGACGCCGCGCGCTCGACATACAGTTGAATGTGTGCGTCACGCTGCGCATACCGCGATGGAATGCCGCCCGGGCGTCTTCATCCCACGCATCGCTATGTCCGCCGCTCACGCTGACCCCATGAGCACGGAATACTTCGATCGCTTGAAGTGCTCCAGGCAGTTCGGGCGCGATCGTCACACGCTTCAGCACGTCTGCGTGTTTAAGCAACTGCCGCACAGCAGCCGGTGACGGGTCCTGAATGAACTCGGCGCGTTGCGCTCCGGCTTTCGCTTTTGAAATGAACGGCCCTTCGACATGAACACCGGCAATCGCGCTGGTAGGGCGCGACCGCCCGGCGCGCCGCTGAGTGAAATCACGCACAGCATTGAGAACCTTGACGATTTCCTCGAGAGGCGCCGTCGCTGTCGTGAGCAGAAGCGATGTCGTGCCTCCACTCGCGTGGAAATCGCAAATGGCGCGAAACGCTTCTCCTGACGCTTCCATCGCGTCGCGGCCGAGCGCGCCGTGCGCATGAAGATCGATAAAACCGGGCGCAAGATAATTTCCATTGAGATCAATGACCTCTTTCCCGCGCACCCGCTCGCCTGTCCGCCGTAGCCTTGGCGTAGGCGGACGAATCGCGGCGAGTTTCCCTTCTTCCGTGACAACTTCAAACCCGTCGCGAATTCCATCTGGAAAAATCAAACGCGCGTTTGTGAAGATCATCTCGTGATGCAGTCAATCCTGCCTGCACGGCCATGGAGGCTCAATCGAAATAGTCGCTGCGGTTGTGGCATCGCTCGCAAACCGGATTGTCTGCGTTACTCACGCTCTTGCTCTGGAGCGATAAGAAGGCCATCCTCTGCGAGCGATGAATTTCGATTACGACGTCGTGATCATCGGGGGCGCGTTCTCCGGCGCGGCAACCGCGCTCATGCTAAAGCGTAAACGCCCCGAAGCGCGTGTCCTGATCATTGACAAGACAGCTGCATTCGATCGCAAGGTGGGCGAATCGACGACCGAGGTCAGCAGTTGTTACATGACGCGGATTTTGGGTCTGACGCATTATCTCGGGCATCATCAATTGCCGAAACAGGGATTGCGCCTCTGGTTTTCAAACCGGCCGGATCAACCGTTTGATGACTGCGTCGAGATCGGCACACGTTACCAGAGCCGACTGCCCGGTTTTCAGGTCGACCGTGCGAAACTCGATTCGCACATACTCGAGCTTGCTTGCCGATCTGGCTGCGATTTATGGCGTCCCGCAAAGGTTACAAGTTTTGAACTAAATGACGGCAATGGACAAACGGTGAACGCTTTTGTCGATGGCGGGGAGCGTACGGCTACTTGCCGTTGGATCATTGATGCTACCGGGCGTGCTGCCATGTTGGCGCGAAAGCTCGGACATTTTCGCCCGAATGCCGAGCACCCGATCAATGCGGTCTGGGCGCGGTTCAGCGGCGTTAAAGAATGGGACAGCTACGAATGGCGCGAACGCTTTCCCGATTATGCGAACCATTGTCGCACCGCGCGTGAATGGGCCACGAATCATCTTTTCGGACGTGGCTGGTGGGTCTGGATCATTCCGTTGCAGGGCGGCGATGTCAGCGCCGGCCTCGTTTACGACAGTCGCATTTTCAAATTTCCAGAGGGATCGACTCTGGGACAACGATTGCACGCGCACATTCTGAACGACCCCGTCGGTCGCGAGATCTTTGGCGCAGCGAAAGTGATCGAAGGCGACGTGCACGCGCTCTCGATGTTGCCCTATTACAGCAAAAAAGTTTGCGGTGACGGTTGGGCCATCGTGGGTGATGCCGCCGGGTTTATCGATCCGCTTTACAGTCCGGGTCTCGATTTCTGTTCTTACACTTCCTATTACGTGGCGGACTTTGTGGCGCGCAGTCTGAAAGGCGAAGACGTCACAGAGCGGGTTCGCCATTACAACGAACAATATCCGGTCACTTACCGTTCGTGGTTCGAGAGTTTGTACAAGGACAAATACTACTACATGGGCGACGCCGAGCTCATGTCTGCGGCGTTGCTTCTCGATGTGAGCAGTTACTACACAGGCTTGGTGAGAGCGGTGTATCGCAACCCGGAACGTGAATTTCTCCATCTCCCTTTCAGCGGGAACGGCGGTAAGCTCGTGCGAAAAACAATGAATTTTTACGGTCGCCGGCTGACAACTATGGCGAACCGCAGATGGGCGACCGGCTACTACGGAAAACGAAACGCCGGCTGGCGCGAACTTTACGATGGATTCGTTCCGGACGGGCGACTTCGCAAACAATTTTCGCGCGGACTGCGTCGCTGGTGTAGGTGCGAACTAGTTAATCTCGCGTTGATGTTGCGCCGTCCTGCAACTGCTGTAGCCGGGGGCGTTGATACCGGCAGAACTCAAACGACGCCTGCTCCGACGAGCGCGGGCTCTTCCGCGCTTTCCTGAGCTTGCTCGCCTTCTTCCTGGCCGAGTGGCCAGATATGAAAGCCGCCTGACTCGTTAGGCAGTTCCCATAATCCCCAAATCCCTTTGCCCTCGCGGAACCCGCGATAATAAACGTCGTGTCCGCCGATGTACGCCTTGGTCCAGTAACATTCACCGTTCGTGCCGTCGAACCGCCCGGTAACAACGAATCGACCGATGTCGTCGCTCCCGTCGCCTGAAACAGTGTGATCGGCGAAGGTGAGTACCAGATCCATCCGATGTTTGCGCGTGCTGCGGCCGTAATTGTAAAAACCAGTCCACGGCCCGGAAGGGAATTCCATTCAGACAGTAATTGTCTTAGATTTAAGGTCGTCAACCTCCAACGCGCGAGCTTATCTCAGGCCGGCTGGAGTCGGAATCGCATCAAGGACTGAGAAGCGTTCCGTACCAGCGCAGAACAATTGAGCCAAAAAACATCCAGGTCAGTGCGCCAAATGCGAGATATGGTCCGAAGGGTAGTTTGGCGGACCAAACAGGTTTTCCGACGACAAGCGTGACCAAGCCGATTACTGAACCGAGAAGTGATCCTGCGAAAAGGCTGAACAACACCGCCCGCCATCCAAGAAATGCGCCGATCGCTGCTAGAAATTTCAGGTCGCCGCGACCCATTGCCTCGCGCGGGATGATCAGTTCGCGTGTCACACCGGAAATATGCGTGAGATCGTCAAGCATCAGCACATGAGCGTCGGCGTTGACGCGATCATAACGAAAACGCAGCGTCACGTTTCCATACTCGCGATCATCAATCCGAACTTCATCGCACTGAAGCAGCAGGCGATCCTTTTCACGGGCAAAATATTCGCTCCAGAGACTTTCTTCGGTGCCAACGACGAAATCGGCGTCGTCGCCGCGCTTTGTCCACGTAAACGTGGTCGGACCGTCGAACGCGATCCGTTTTTTGCCAAAAGCAATCTTTCCCGCTTCCAAAACGATCCAAAGAATCACGTAACCGAGTGCAGCGGCCAGCGCTGCGCGCACACCTGCCGCCACGCGCGAATCTGTCTGCATCAAAGCCGGAACAACAACGCTGCAAGCCACGCCTGCGATGGTACCGCCGATCGTTACGCGGTCAGGAATAATAAAATGCTCAAAATCGATAAACGTTCCGATGATGAGGAAGGAAACAAAAATCCAGTACGCAATCGCCACCTGCCACGGGAACCTTTGCCAGATCGCAAGGAAAAGAAGTGCGCTAACCAGTTCTACCGCGAAATAACGGAATGAAATTTTTGCCCTGCAATGTGCGCATCGCCCGCCAAGCACGAGCCAACTGATCAACGGAAGATTGTGATGCCATGGAATCGGTTGTTTGCACTGCGGACAAAACGAGCGACGCGGCCGGTTAATGGAGAGATCGACCGGCCAGCGGTAGATGCAAACGTTCAAAAACGAGCCGACTGCTGCGCCGAGCACGAAGGCGAACGCGCTGAAGAGAAGATTCTGTGTCGAATGCTGCACGCGATTAATTGGCGATCCGTTTCGAGGCGCGGCGCTCCATCAGCCAAGCGATCCAGATGCAGCTTTCATAGAGCAGACACATCGGCAGCGCCATGGCGACCAAAGTCAAAATATCAGGCGTCGGCGTGATGATTGTCGCCAGCACAAAGATGAGCACGACCGCATAGGGCCGGGTGCGCGCCATAAACCGGTACGTGACCAGTCCAAATCGGACCAGGGCCAGCACGACGACCGGAAGTTCAAACGCCAGACCAAAACCGATGGTGAATCGCGTCACGAACGAGTAGTACTGTTGCACTGTCCATGTCGGCGCCCAGCCGAGCGATTGGGTGTCGCGAAAGAAAAAGAGAATGGTTTTCGGCAGCAACCAAAAATAGCAAACCAAGACACCAATCAGAAACAGCGCGAAACTGACGGCGATGGCTGGAAATAGAAATCGTTTCTCCACGGCCGTGAGCGCCGGTAAAACGAATTCCGCGAGAAAATACAGGAGCAACGGGAAGGACAAAACGATCCCGGCGTAAAACGCCAGATGAAATGAAATCACGATGGAATCCGTGATACCGAGCGCTTTGAGCGTTCCGACTTGTGACCCGAGATGGTTAAGCGGCGCCTGGATAATCCGCACCAGCGTCGAGCGAAACGCGAAACAAACAATCATCGCAACACCCAGCGTTAGAGCCATCTTCACGATGGTCCAACGCAAGTCTTCCAGATGCTCGAGAAACGGCTTGGAGGTTTCGGTTTCGGGCGGATCCCGAAATCTAAAAATGTCTCGCAGCGTCATCGGGTTGCTTTCGTGCGAATGCCCAGCGACTTCTCATTAACACCGGGCATTAGCCAGGTGCAGCCGAGTGAAAGAACTGACAAACCGATTCAACGGTTTTGGACGCAACTGAAAGCCGTTGAAACGGTTTGCCAGCCACTCTCGTCTTCGCACCCCGCTGAAGCCGGGTGTTAATGAAACAGCGGAACGGTAACTCATGGGCGTGTCACGAGCGACAGAAGACCACGAGCGGCGAGCGTGGCGCAAATGCCGAGCGTGTTGGCGTCGCGAATTTCATTGTCCGCAATCATGCCACGAATTTCCTCGCTGCTGAATGCGCGGCAACCGAGAATCGATTCGCCTTCGTCCCGGTCCGGGCCCTCTGCGCAGGGTTGAACTGGACGGGCGAGAAAGAAATAACCACGCTCATCGGTAAACCCCGGTGAAGAAAAATAATAGCCTAACGAAATAAGCTCGCCGTTTGGGGCCAGCTCGTAGCCGGCTTCTTCGCGAACTTCGCGCAAAGCTGTCTCCTTGATTTTATTCTCGTCGGCATTGTGATCGTCGATCTGACCTGATGGCATTTCCCAAATCGCCTGTCCGATCGGGATTCGTTCCTGACGAATAAGAATGATTTTCCCGTCCCGCGTCATTGGTGCGACGACGACCGCGGGCTTGCGATGCACAATTGTCCAAGCTCGCGGGTCTGGATGAGCGGGTGTTTGTACACGATCGATCACAACTTCGAGATTTCGATCGGCGAAATGCTGCTCGCTTGAGATCGTTTTCCAATTACCGCCTTTCATCCGGCAATTGTAGTGGCCGCTATCTTCAGCGGCAAACTGGTAGAGGCGGTTCTCCTGAACCGCCTGTGGCGATTGAGGTCAATCGCCGCTACCGAGTTTCGCTCGCTGACGTTTGATCTGCGCCGCAACATTCTCGAAGTGATGGCGCACCGTTGCTCGTCGTTCCAAAGCGAAAGGCGAACATTAACCGATGCATGCAGTTCGGCTGACGGTGACGGAAACATATTTTGCGTCTTGCAAAGCGAATTTCCGCAGTTCGATCGTCACCTTTTGAATAGGAAAACTCTTCAGCAAATGACTTGCGAGCCGATCCGCCAGCGTCTCGATAAGACTGACGGACTGATCGCGCACAAAATTCCTCGTTTCCTCAGCTACGGCTGAATAGTTCACCGCCCGTTCGATGTGGTCAGCCACATCGCTTGCCTGCTGATATGGCCAGAACGAAATGCTCACCGTCAACCTTTGCGGATTTGCCCGTTCTTGCTCTGGAACTCCGATGCGCGTGAAAACGTCAAGCTGTTCGATGTGAATTTCGTCCGGGAACGGATGCGATTCGGTCGGCACGCGCAAATTTTAACCACGAAACTGCATTCGCCAATCACCTCTAACCCCCCCCTGCAGCGAAGCCATTCGCGTGATTCACAGGCTTCGGTAAATTTGGCGTGAATGAAAACGGTCTGGCGCGTATTTGCGTATCTAAAGCGTTATCCCGGGTTGGCCGCGGGGA
>Ga0306921_10004849_pt1 | contig 13901 bp, 11 predicted proteins | sample sta12Cox44000080_FD_203760 | JGI IMG/M metagenome (GOLD analysis project Ga0306921, IMG submission 203760) | Lab enrichment of tropical soil microbial communities from Luquillo Experimental Forest, Puerto Rico - statoxic.12C.oxic.44.000.080 (v2)... | ecosystem: Environmental > Terrestrial >... | reverse complement strand
CTGAATCTGGGTTTCACTAAAATCACCTCACCATTGGACGGTGTAGCCGGACAGGCCAAGGCCCAGATCGGGGATCTGGTAGGCCCCGGGGCCACCACGACCCTGACCACAGTTTCGCAAATTGACCCGATTCGCCTCTATTTCCCGCTGAGCGAAAAAGATTATAAGCAGTACGCGAACCGCCTCAAGGAGGCGATGCAAACACCGGAGTCTGAGCGCAAAGAATCAACTGAGCTGGTGTTTGCCGACGGCACCGTTTACCCCAGAAAAGGTAGGTTTTCGTTCGTGGATCGCCAGGTGGATCCAACGACTGGCACCATCTTGATTGCTGCTAATTTTCCGAATCCCGATCATACATTGCGGCCGGGACAGTTTGCGAAGGCGAGGGCCGCGATCGATGAAATTCAAGGCGCCTTGCTGGTCCCTGAGCGAGCGCTAGTCGAGCTCCAGGGAAGCTATCAGATCGGAGTCCTTGGGGAGGGTAACAAAGCGGATATCCGGCCGATCAAAATTGGGCCGCGCTTTAAGGGCCAGGTAGTTGTTACGGAAGGACTAAAGGAAGGGGATAAGGTCATTGTTGAGGGGGTCCAGAAGGTACGCCCGGGAATGGTTGTGACAGCTAAGCCATACCAGGAGCCGACGGCAGATGCGGCTCGTTCCCACCTGGCGCCAGAGGAAGCAAAACCCGCAACGAGCTAGGAATCCGGGAGACGCGATGGCAAAATTCTTCGTTAATCGACCGATCGTCGCGATTGTCATCTCGATCATCATGACGATCGCCGGGATTGTGGCGTTTCTCGGTCTTCCGGTCGCCCAGTACCCCAACATCGTTCCGCCTGAGATGCAGGTTAACACAACCTACGTGGGCGCGGATGCGCTCACGGTCGAACAATCGGTGGCAACCCCAATCGAGCAGCAGATGAGCGGCGTGGACAACATGAACTACATGTACTCCACCAACGCGAACAACGGGGCGATGCGTCTGGTCGTTAACTTCGATGTCACGACCGATCCGAACACCGATCAGGTGCTTACGCAAATGCGGCAGTCGCAAGCCGAATCCCAACTGCCTTCCGACGTCCGCAACTATGGGGTCACCGTTGTAAAATCGACATCGTCGCCGTTGATGGTTGTCACTCTTACTTCGCCCAACGGAAATTATGACTCCATTTTTCTCGCCAATTACGCCTACATCAACCTGGTTGACGCGATGACCCGGGTACCTGGGATCGCGAGTGTCACAGTTTTCGGTGCGGGTCAATATGCGACGCGCATCTGGGTCGATCCGGACAAGCTGGCGAATCTCAACATCACGGTGCCAGAGATCGTAAGTGCGATAAATGCCCAGAATACGGTGAATCCTACCGGCCAGATAGGGGCGGAACCGATCCCCCGAGGGCAGGCCTATACGAATACGGTCAGGGCCCAGGGGCGACTGGTTACGGAGGAAGATTTCGCGAACGTTGTGCTTCGCGCCAACGTGAACGGTTCGTTCGTTCGCGTTAAGGATGTCGCCCGCGTTGAGCTCGGCGCTCAGACCTATTCGCAGAACAGCCGGGTCAATGGGAAACCGGCCGCGGTTTTGGGTCTTTATCAGTTGCCTGGGACCAACGCGATTAAGGCTGTCGAAGGCGTGCGCAAACTCATGGAGGACCTGAAACTGCGCTTTCCCGCGGGGTTGGAGTACGACGTAGCATTGGATACAACCGCGGCAGTCAAAGAAGGAATCCACGACATCTATAAGACTTTGGTCGAAGCGATGATCCTGGTGATCGCGGTCGTCTTCGTCTTTTTGCAAGGGTGGCGTGCTACGTTGATTCCATTGCTGGCCGTACCGGTTTCCCTGGTGGGAACCTTCATGGTATTCCCGCTGCTTGGTTTCTCGGTCAACACTTTGTCGTTGCTCGGGCTTGTCCTGGCGATTGGCCTGGTGGTGGATGACGCGATCGTCGTAGTCGAGGCGGTTGAACACCACATCGAGCACGGGCTTTCTCCGAAGGAGGCCACCCTGAAAGCAATGGACGAAGTCTCGGGTCCGGTCATCGCCATCGCTCTGATTCTGGCTGCCGTATTTATCCCGACCGCCTTTGTCCCAGGAATTACCGGCCGGCTTTATCAACAGTTCGCGCTTACCATCGCGATATCCGTAATCATCTCCGCCTTCAATGCTCTGACCCTTAGTCCAGCTCTGTCAGCCCTCCTGTTGCGGCCGAAGAAGAAATCTCGTGGACCCCTCGGATTCCTGTTCAAGGGCTTCAACGCCGGCTTTTCGAGTGCGACAAATGGATACGTGGGTATATGCAGATTGCTTATCCGTCGAAGCTTGCTGGCCGTACTCTTTCTTGTTCTGATCCTGGTTGGTACCGGGTGGCTGGGTAAGCGAATCCCGGCCGGCTTTTTGCCCGACGAGGATCAGGGCTACCTTTACGCGAACCTGTCCCTTCCTGATGCGGCGTCGCTCGAGCGAACCGACAATGCCGCAAAGAAGGTGGAAGACGTTTTGTTGAACACACCAGGCGTCGAAAAGGTGACCACCGTTTCCGGCTACAGCCTGCTCAGCACCGTCACCAGTACCTACAATGCGTTCTTCTTCGTGACCCTCAAGGAGTGGAAAGAGAGGAAGAGCCCGGAAGAACACATTGAACATATCATCGCCTCGGCGAATCGGGCGTTGGGTTTGTTACCGGAGGGGCGGGCTTTCGTTTTTCCGCCACCGGCGATTCCAGGCATCGGCACATCCGGAGGTGTGACATTCATGCTGGAGGACCGTTCCGGACGGGATGTCCCTTTTCTGGCCGAGCAAACGAAAACATTCATCCAGGAGGCCACAAAACGTCCCGAGATTGCCAGAATCACAACGACCTTCATCCCAGCCGTACCGCAGGTATTTGTGCACGTAGATCGGGATAAGGTCTTAAAGCAAGGAGTCGAGCTTTCCAATGTTTACAAGACTCTGCAGACCTTTATGGGCGGATTGTTCGTCAACTATTTCAATCGTTTTGGACGGCAGTGGCAGGTCTACGTACAGGCAGAAGGAACCTACCGGACCGATGCCGAAAATCTCGGCCAATTCTTCGTGCGAAATAATAAAGGCGATTCGGTCCCGCTTTCCGCGTTCATTGATATCGAACGGGCTTATGGGCCGGAGTTCACTCAGCGCTATAACCTGTATCGGTGTACGCAGCTCAACGTGACAGCAAACCCGGGATTCAGTTCCCTACAGGTGATGAAAGCGCTAGAGGACGTTTTTGACAGCAAAATGCCGAAGACCATGGGATACGATTACTTGGGGATGTCTTTCCAGGAGAAACTGGCGCAAAAAGGCGTTCCAGCCGCCGCGATTTTCGGGCTTTCGCTGCTTTTCGTCTTTTTGATACTTGCCGCTCAGTATGAAAGCTGGTTTTTACCCGTCAGCGTGTTGATCTGTACTCCGATTGCAGTGTTCGGAGCGTTCCTGACGCTATTTGGGAGGGAACTGGAAAATAACGTTTATGCTCAGATTGGCCTGGTGATGTTAATCGGGTTAGCGGCAAAGAACGCCATCCTCATCGTGGAGTTCGCCCGCGCCGAACGACATCGAGGCAGATCACTAATGGACGCTGCTTTGGAAGGGGCGCGCCTGCGTCTGCGCCCGATTTTGATGACCTCGTTTGCCTTCATCCTGGGTTGTGTCCCACTCTGGACCGCCGAGGGCGCAGGGGCGGTCTCGCGCCAGATCATCGGGACAGCCGTGATCGGCGGTATGTTAACCGCCTCATTCATCGCGATTTTCTTGATTCCAGTGTTCTTCTACCTGGTCGAGAAATTTACTGAACCGAAGGGCAAAGCGAAAACGCCTCAGATAGCGGAGGAGGAAGCTACACAGCCCGCCAGCACAAGCAAACACTGATGAAAGCTAAAGAAATCATCGAAAGATCCCGGAAGTTTATAACTCCCTACCGCGTTACCAACGGCAAGAAGTTTCGCCTCAAGGACGTCCATCCTGATGATACCGGCGAAACTACCTCCGAAGACAAATCGCGGGCGAAAGAGCTGCTGGAGAGAGGCGTCGATGTGCTGGCTGAACTGCAGGACGTGCTTTACGCGCAGGATCAATGGTCCATCCTCCTGATCTTTCAGGCTATGGACGCCGCGGGAAAGGACGGCGCGATCAAACATGTCATGTCCGGCGTTAACCCTCAGGGCTGCCAGGTTTTTTCCTTCAAAAGCCCCTCGGCGGAAGATCTCAAGCACGACTTTCTCTGGCGTTGCCTGAAGTGTTTACCTGAACGTGGCCGGATCGGCATTTTTAACCGGAGCTACTACGAAGAGACTCTTGTCGTCCGAGTCCACTCCGAGTTTTTGGCGAAGCAAAAGATCCCGCCACAGCTCATTACCAAGAACGTCTGGGAAGATCGCTTCGAGGACATCCGCAATCTCGAGCGCTACCTCGGGCGCAACGGCGTTGTTATTCGAAAATTCTTCCTTCACGTTTCCGCTGATGAACAAAAGAAACGGTTCCTCGAGCGCCTGGATAATCCGGCGAAAAACTGGAAATTCTCTGCGAATGATGCTCGTGAACGCGGCTTCTGGAAGGATTACATGAAGGCTTACGAGGATATGATCTGTAACACGGCGACCGATGATGCGCCATGGTTTGTCGTGCCTGCAGACAACAAGTGGTTCACGCGGGTTGTGGTGGCCGCGGCTGTGATTGACGCACTGGATTCCTTGGACCTTCAATACCCGGAAGTCGGCGAAACGCAGCGCAAAGAACTTGCTGCTGCGAAGAAGGAACTGCTGGCAAACGATGGTGACTGAATCCCATCCCGCCCGGCTAAGATATTGAACATCCTTCTCATCGTTATCTTCGCGGGCTGGGGTGCGTGAGCCTGGAAATACGAATCTGGCTGCGGTCGAAGATCGTGTCGCTATGAGCACCGAAGCGACAGACGCAAAGTCAGGAACCACCACGCGGGAGGGGCATGGCTGGTGGCTTTTTACCGCGTGCGTGCTGGTCAGCCTCTCCAACGAGATAAGCGCTGCAGTTACCAACCTTTCGTTGGGCCCGATGCGCCGCGACCTGGGTGCCTCTTCCGCGGTCATGCAAACGGCTCTCACCCTTGGCAAGTTGATGCTCGGCGCCTTCCTGCTGGCCGGCGGCGTTGCGGGCGACATCTATGGCAGGCGCCGCGTGCTGGTACTAGGCGCCCTCGGCATGGTCGGTGCATCCTTGCTCGCGGCGAATGCGCAGACGGGCACCATGCTCCTGGCGGCGCGTGCCCTGGATGGTCTGGCCAGCGCCGCCATCGCGCCCATGGCCCTCGCGTTAATCGCCAGTGCATTCAGCCCAACAGAGCAAGCCCGGGTCATCGGGCTCTTTCTCGGGCTGTCGGGACTCGGCGCTGCTCTCGGGCCACTCGGTGCGGCCCTGATGGTGCAAGCGCAGGGTTGGCGAGCCGGCTTTCTATTGCCTGCTGTGGTAGCAGCGCTAGGTGGTTTAGGGGTGTTTCTGTTTGCCTCCGGTAACGGCACAAAAACTGAAGGACGACGGCTGGATGGTATCGGCGCGCTCACCTGTGCTGCTGGCCTCCTCGGGTTGGTGTTCGGGATCATTGAGATTAACCAGGTCGGCCTGCTGCATCCGCGGGTATTCCAATCCCTCGCCCTTGGCGTCGGCGCCTTGCTTGCCTTCGTCTGGTGGGAACGGCGGGTCAGGGATCCGCTACTGGACGTCAGGCTCTTTGGTAATCGCACTGTCTCGGTGGCCGTCATCGCTGGATTGTTGGCGGCACTGGTCATCGGCGGCGCCGTTTTGCCGTTGCTCTATTTCCTGCGAACCGTGCAAAACCTTGGCCCGATCTCAGCGATTGTGCGGCTTATGCCGCTGATGGTTGCTGCCGCGGCGTTCGCGCCCGTGGCGGGGGCATTAACGACTCAAATCGGACCGAGAAAGGTCGTTACGGCTGGGCTGGTGCTTATGGCCGCCGGTAGCGGCTTGCTCAGTTCGCTGACCCCGGAAACGCCTTACGCGCAAGTGCTGCTGGCGCTGGCACTGTTAGGCATCGGCGACATCGCCGTCATCACGCCCGTTGCCGACGTCATCCTTGGCGCGGTGCCGAGGGAGCGGACGGGCAGTGCCGCAGCGGTCAACGGAGCCGCCATGCAAATCGGCGGAGCCCTGGGAACGGCGGTGCTCAGCAGCGTACTTATATTTGTCACGCGCGCGGTATATTACCAGCGGCTGGAGCCGAGCGGCCTATCGCGGCAGGAGATCGCCGCAGCGACAGAAACCTTGCGCCGATCCATCCAGAAAGCGGCAGAGAGCGGCCAAGCCATCCCTCAGACGGTACAAACCCAATTTGCCGATGCCTACCGCCACGCGTTCTCAGTAGGCGCCGGAGGGGTGTTCGCCTGCTCCGCGCTTGTTTGCCTCCTCGGTGCGGCGCTCGTTTGGTTCGGCTTAAGGTCACCAGGATTTCGGAGTTCTCCCCGCTGAAAATGTTGGTCATAAAATTTCAAATTAATTTCACAACCTCTTGCGGAAATCTCAGGCAAGCTCTCATCGTCCCGAAGCAGAAGGAGCTTGCCCACGCAAAGGAGGCATTGCCCGCCAGCGCATGAACCCGCCTGCCGCCAGCGACGAGGTGCCGCCGAGAGCCCGCCTTTGGCGCGGGATGAGGCCCGCGGCGCACTGGCTCCGGAGCTACAAATCTGACTGGTTTCGCTCTGACCTTGTGGCGGGCGTGACGCTCGCGGCGTATGTGTTGCCTGCCGCACTAGGCGATGCGTCACTGGCGGGCTTGCCGCCGCAGGCGGGACTTTACGCGTGTCTGTTTGGCGGGCTGGTATTCTGGCTTTTCTGCAGCTCGCGGCACACGTCCATCAGCGTGACTTCAGCGATCTCGCTGCTCATCGGCTCGTCGCTCGGGAGCCTGGCCGGCGGCGATCCAGCACGTTTCGGCGGGATGGCCGCTGGCACAGCGCTTCTGACGGCGGCGATCGCCTGCATCGCCTGGCTGGCACACGCCGGTTCGGTGGTGAACTTCGTCTCGGAAACTGTCCTCATCGGTTTCAAGGCCGGTGTGGCACTACACCTGGCGAGCACGCAACTGCCCAAGCTGTTTGGGGTGACGGGCGGACATGGAAATTTCTGGGAACGCATCGACGTGTTCTTGCGTCACCTCGGCGAGACGAATGCAACCTCCCTCGTGCTCGGCTGCGTGGCCCTCGGGCTGCTGATGCTCGGGAAGAAGCTACTGCCGAACAAGCCCGTCGCTTTGTTCGTGGTGATTGGTGGGATCGCCGTAGCCTCTTTGGTGGATCTTGGCGCGCACGGTGTGAAACTGCTCGGCGAAGTGCCGCGCGGCCTCCCGGTGCCGTCCCTGCCTGCGGTGCCTTGGGAGGACGTCGTCGACCTTCTGCCCCTGGCTCTCGCCTGCTTCCTCCTCGGCGCGGTCGAGACTGCGGCAATCGGCCGGATGTTTGCCGAGAAGCACGGCTATCGGCTTGATAGCAACCAGGAATTTCTGGCGTTGGCGGCGGCGAATCTTGCCTCAGGCCTTGGCCAGGGTTTTCCGGTCAGCGGTGGCATGTCGCAGTCGCTCGTAAATGAAAGCGGGGGGGCGCGCACGCCGCTTTCCGGATTGCTCTGCGCGATTTTCATCCTGCTGGTTGCTGTCTTTTTCAGTGAACTGCTGCACAATCTGCCGCAGCCCGTGCTCGCAGCGATTGTGCTGATGGCCGTCTCTGGACTGCTTAAGATCAAAGAACTGCGCCACCTCTGGCAGGTGCACCGCGGCGAGTTCCTGGTGGCAATGGTTGCGCTGCTCGGTGTCCTCTGGGCAGGCCTGCTCAAGGGCGTGCTCATCGGCGCAATCATTTCACTCGTGCTGCTGATCCGGCGCGTTTCCTCGCCGCACGTCGCTTTCCTGGGCCGCATCCCGGGCGCGCGCCGTTACTCGGATCTCAGGCGGCACGCCGACAACGAGCCAACACCCGGAGTTCTCGCCTTCCGCGTCGAGTCGAGCATTGTCTATTTCAACGCGGAACACGTTTTGGACACCGTGCTCGCACGCCTTGACGCCGCGCGCGAACCGATCCGGCTTGTAATCTGCGATCTGTCGACGTCACCAAATATCGACATGGCTGGCGCACGGATGTTCCTGACCCTGCACACCGAACTCGCAAAGCGCGGAATTGCTTTAGGCATTGTCGAAGCGCGTTCGACTGTACGGGACATGCTGCGTGTCGAAGGCGTGGAGGAAAAGGCCGGCCGCATCGACCGCTTCAAGACACTCGCGGAGGCGATTGAGGATTTTCAAGACCGACCCCCTCCAAAATCATGACGCCCAACTTCAACGCCGTTACCGATGCGCAGGCACCTCATCGGAAACCTGAGTTAGCGCGGACGGAGACCTGTGCTCTCCGGACTCTCGATAACACCTCGGGCGTTCTTGACCGGGTGAGTACTGAGGTTTTTGGTCGCAGTCCAAAGAGGCGACGCTGCCCCGTTCATACGGATCCTGGAAAGGCCAGAGGCATCGTCGGTTTCGAGAACGAGGACAAGCTTGCCGGGTCTCAAATAGTACCCATGACCAGTTGTGTCAGACTTTGAATGATTGCCGGCACTCAGGGCCTCTTCCTTCTTCACAAAGGCAACCCGTCCGTGGACTTCCGACCAGCGGTAGCCCTTTGCTACCCACTCGGTGTAATCGGCAGCAAGGCTAGTCGACCCAATTACTACTATGGCAAGTACAACCAAGGACAAAATCGGGAGTTTCATGCGGTCATTCAATCCTGAACAACTGAGGCTGTCACGTGCCGTTCTCGAAGATTCAGTCGCAAGATTCGGTCTGCCTCTTCCATCCCTTCCTTGTTCTGATGGGAACCGTGATCTGAAGGAACGATCCGCTCCGACTCAGCTCCGGCAAGATGCAAGCTCCAATAAGGCACGACTCCATCGCTACTGTTCGGCGTGTCCCCACGGCCGCGGTCGCCAATGATAGAGTGATATGGAATATGGTCGGCGATCGGCAACGTGTTCATAGTCTTCACAAATGGATTATAAGGTGAGAGGGTGTCGATGCTGGTCGGGAAGCGCGGCTTTCGAGCCGAGTTTCCCGGCGTAACCAGATGTTTGGTCGCTGTTACTCCACCTGGCAAAATCGTGGCCTGGATACGCTGGCTAGGATTGTCGCAAGCTTTCGTAGGCGATCGACCGCCGGTCAAGCTCTGCCTTCAACCGATCGGATAGCTTGCCGTCCGTCCAGATTTTAGCGCTCTTGATAGCTTGATCGCTGCCGACGACTCTGGCCAAAGCTTCGACGCGTTGCGCGACCGTTTGAGTCCAAATGGCGTAGTCAAACGATACGGGAACAACCAACACTCCATTGCGATCCAGCGCGCAAAGAACCCCCTCTTCAAGGTACAGGGATTGCAGCGGTGCGACCCTGTCTGAATACGCGGCCAGCAATTGGGCGACGCGCTGGAAGTATCTTCCGTCTTCCTCGGTCAGCGCTTTAATCGCACTTTCCAGGAACAGGTCTGGATCAACTCTGGTCTTTTTCAGAGCCGCGGTGATGATGGTTTCTTGGCGCGGAGAATACCAGGGGTGACTGAGGAACTGGGCAACGACATCGGGCTTGGCGCCAAGGTTTGCCAGGTTCTGTTGGTTCCATTTGCGGAGATCATCCGGGGACGACTCATTAATCAAGCTGTCGACAGCCTGGTCGATCCCGATCGCCGTGAGGCCAATACCGACAGCGCCGCCGATAGGCATGGTGCCGATATTGAGAGCGAGGCCGCCGCCGGCCATGGCTGAGGCTACACGATCGAGTTCCTTTTGCAGAGCCTGGTTGTGAGAATAAACATCTACCCCGAGCCGCGCCGCCAGTTTTCGCTTCTGATCGTCGATTCCGAGGACGCCTCTAATGGTCTCGCCAACCGAAGCCTTCCGGTCTGTATCTTCGTCATCCTGGCTAACAAAGTCTTTGACCTTCCCAAAGAACCTTGAGGCTCCCTGCGGCACCTTCTTCACCGCCCCTACGGGGTCCCGGAAGATTTGTCTGCCCGTGTCATAAGTCGCCCTGGCCGACTGGCTCAACCCCCGGCCGACGGCTTTCGTCGTGCTGATCTGGCGCAATTGATTGATCGCTCGCAATTCTTGCAGGAATTGCAGAGCTGCTTCGCTCCCTGTAATCTCATATTCCTCGGCGCGCGCCCTGATTCGGTAGGTATTCTGCAAACCGTTATTCCGAGCGGTTCTTTCTACGAAGACTCTTTTACCAGTAAACGCTGATTTCGGCAGGAAATCTCCGGCGTTTACCGATCCGGGAGTTTCGTAATCTCCCGGCGCGGCCACAGCGTCTTGGGAAAATGCCGGACGGGCGCAGCACGCCACCAACACGGCGGCCGAGAGGCAAAGGTGGAATCGCTTCCTGCCCCTCGCTCGAATCCAAACTCTTTCCCTGTTTGCGGAAGGAACCTCTCGAGGAATCACCGGGTGCGCCGCTGGGAAGAGCACGGGCTGGTTGTCTCTGGTTCTCGGCGCGTGACCCACGCGCCCTACCAGGCGGCAGACGTGGTCGTGGCTAACATAGGCTCCGAAGTCCATGCACAGTATTGGGGTTGCGATTCAGACAGGTTCGTGGGGGCGATGATTCGGCCCTGCCTGATCTAGCGCGCTTAATTGGCGGAAAACTCGAAGGCAGGGGGAGGGAACTTGCGATCGAGGATAACCAGTACTGTCGCGCAAATGTCTTCCAGGGGGATGCCAAAGGATTCGCCAATTGCCCGAAACTCCCGGAATGGATCCGGTTCGCTGCGTTCCTCGTGATTGGCGCCTTCCTTAGCCGGATCATTGGAGTACTCGCCCACAATTTAGCCAAGATCGGTGGGTAACAAATAAACTTTAGCCCAGATAATTGCATGACGAAATTTTCGTCATGCAAGGTCCGCCGCCCGGAAGCGTTAAAGAGGATTTCCTGGCAGATTTGCGGGCTAGGCATGTTTCGGTGCGCGAACGTGGCCGGCCTCACTCGCGGCTCTTTGAGTGGACAAGATCCGGTCGGCGATTTCATGCACCATCTCCTCGAGCAGGAGGCGCAAGTGGCTGTTGCGCCGGTAATCGGCGGGCGCGATATGACGGACCCGGTCAGCGTAAGTGGCCAGGTTATAACATTTTCGAAAGCTATTGCGGTCATCTTCTTCCGGATTGTAGACCGCAATGGCGTGCCCGCCGTTCTTTTTCATGATCGTGAAGCACGGGACATCGGTGGGACCGTCGCCGATATAAATCATGTTGGAGAACGGGACGGGCCGGATCTCGTCGGGCATGTGGTCATTGACGTCCTGGGACATGTCCAGGAGGCCTTTGTTGATCCGGAACAGGTATTGTGTTTTCTGCGTGTGACTGATGACTCGTTTCGGGAAACTGATCCTGCCCTCCGCATCTTCGGCATATTCGCAGCCGAACACGGCCCGGAGATAAGGCCGGATCCTGTTCCCTTCAATCAGGACCTTGAGGCCCGAAGAGACGACGTAGTGCTCAACATGGATGCCAGAGGCGGTATATTGATCCCCCAAAAGTCCGGTCGCGAACTCCTCGAACATGCCCGGGAGCCCTTGATACAGCTTCATCTTCGAACCGAGGCTCCTGAGCTGGGCGTTAGTAGGACGGTCCATGGACAGGTAGTCCAGGAGGCACTTCATATAGGCCAGCTCGTTATCATAGCCATCTGCCTGGACCAATTCGGCGCAGCGTTTCCAGAACTTCTCGGCATTGATGCCGAAGGCAGGGCAGATCACATCGTCCTGCATATAGGACGGGCTCAGGGTTTGGTCATAGTCATAGACAATCGCAATGGTGTTCTGAAGCGTTGCCATTGGTTGCGCCATTCGGCCTTCGGACGAATGGCGCATAGCAAGCAGCAAATAGCAAATGAATCCCTTTTGCCATTTGCGCTCTGCTATTTGCTATTTCCATATTTTCCTCCAAGCGCATCGGCTAAGGCCGTGCGTAATTCCGGAAATCGAAATTCAAAACCGGATTGGAGAGCTTGCTCTGGAATGGCTCTCAGGCTGTCAAGCAGGAGGGACGATTCACTCCGTAACGCTGTTCTCAGGATGAAGGCGGGCACAGGGAAAATCGTTGGGCGCCGAACGAGTTCGCCCAGGATTTTCGTGAAGTCAGCGTTTCGAACCGGATTCGGGGTACAGGCGTTAACGGGACCGTTCACCGGCTCCGTTCCGGCGGCGTGCAGGAATAGCCCAGCCACATCGTGAATATGTATCCACGGCATCCACTGCTGCCCCGTGCCGAGCCTTCCTCCACCTCCGAGCCGGAAGACACGCGCCATCAACGGAAGAGCCCCCGCCTCCTTGCCAAGCACCATCGCGACGCGCAGACACACTACCCGAACACCGGCGCTGCGAGCACGCTGAGCTTCCTGTTCCCAGGCGACGGCAACATCCCGCAAAAACCCGGACCTTCCGATCGCGGCGGACTCGGGGAGAGGCTCATCGCCACGGTCTCCGTAGATGTTGATCCCGGAGGCGCTGACGAGAACACCCGGAGGCCGCTTCGCCCGAATGGCGGATTCGACCAGCCATCGAGTCCCCTGGACACGGCTATCCAGAATTTTTCGCCGCTTGGCCGGAGTCCAGAGGCCGATGATAGGCTCGCCGGCAAGATGGATGACGGCGTCGAGCCCATTCAGGTCCATTTCCGGCCTGAAGGCGCGGACTTCCGCGGCACCGGGAATCGCTCGCTGCAGGTGGCGGGAGAACGCTACTACGGTGTCCTGCTTCTGGCGTGCCTGACGGATGATTTCTCTACCGATAAAACCTGAGGCGCCGGTCAGTCCGATTCGTTTCACGTGTCTGGTTTCTCGTTTCTCGTTTCTCGTGTCTCGAGGAACGACCTTATTAAATATATCCTAAGATTTCGGCGGCTGTCACCAGGCACCTGTTAGGGCGGCTGGGTCAGCCGCCGGACACCTCGTTATTCTGGCGCGTCACCCACGCGCCCTACAGTACCAATGTCCTGCCGCACGGGGAAGGTCGATGCGAGACACGAGAAAGGAGACACGAGAAGCGAAAAACGTGAACCTCTTCCTCAATCCGGGAAGGTGTGGTGGAGCCAGTTCAGAGGGAATCGATACCCGGGGCAATCGGTGGGGCGCGGATTGATCTCCTTGTGGCCGCGGACAATGGAGTAATGGCCATCGACTTTGCCAACCCTCTGGCGAAGGTAAGCAATCAACTCTTCGAGGGCCAGGTATTGAGCCTGGGTAGGCAGGTCCCGATTGAAGTCGCCAACCAGGCAGATCCCGATCGATATGTAATTCAGGTAGTCGCTGTGCACATGGCCGCCGGCAAGCTGGTATACCCAGCGGTTGCCGATTTCGATCTGTCCATTGCCGGAGGAAGTACCGTTGCCGATTACGAAATGGTAGGCGAGGCCGTTTGGCATTTTGCGTATGTGCCGATGGTAATAGTCAAAGATCCGAGCGTTGCCCTGACGCGTTCCGCTGTTATGAACGATGATATATTTCCAACGGTTTCGGGCTACCCTGGCCTCGTCGATAGCTCGGCGCACAGCGGGCGTAAGATAAGTCCAATGACCGCCCCCTTGGGGGGCAGGGACTTGCTCGGCTTGTTCTTGAGCACCGGATTTCTGGATCACGATCTGGTTCTGCTCGTTGTGTCGCCCAAAAATCCACCAGCCACGTTTCTTCTTGGGCGGAGGCGGTGGGGGCGGCGCTACCGTTCTTTCTTCTCTCGGTTTAGGAGTCGATGGCGCCGGCGTTTCGGTCGGTGCCGGCGATGGTGTTGGTGAGGGGCTCACTTCGGGTGTTGCGGCTTGGCGGGCCGTTGCTTCCGGCGTTGGCGAGGAAGGTTTATGGCCAGGGGAGGGTGCC
>Ga0306921_10004848_pt1 | contig 13901 bp, 7 predicted proteins | sample sta12Cox44000080_FD_203760 | JGI IMG/M metagenome (GOLD analysis project Ga0306921, IMG submission 203760) | Lab enrichment of tropical soil microbial communities from Luquillo Experimental Forest, Puerto Rico - statoxic.12C.oxic.44.000.080 (v2)... | ecosystem: Environmental > Terrestrial > Soil... | reverse complement strand
CGCGCCATCCGCAATGCGCGGAGTCGCCCGCAACTGGAATCGCTGAAACAATGGTTCGAAGAGATCTTGGGCAAGCTATCGAGAAAATCGGATACGGCGCTGGCTGTTCGTTACGCTCTCGGGCGATGGGAAGCTCTGCTGCGTTACTGCGATGATGGTCGGCTGGAAATAGACAACAACGCTGCGGAGCGGGCGTTGCGCGTGGTGGCGCTGGGCAGAAAGAACTTCCTCTTCGCTGGCTCCGATGGCGGCGGAGAAAGTGCCGCAGCCATGTACAGCTTGATCGGAACCGCCAAGCTGAACGGCATCGATCCCGAAGGCTATCTACGAAACGTGTTGTCACGCATCGCCGAGCACCCGGTCAATCAGATCGATCAACTTCTACCCTGGAACATTGCTGCCGAACTCTCCGGCGACTCTCGGCGGGCCTAACGCAACAACAAATCGCTCGGAGACTATCCCGCCCTCAATCCTTTATGTCGAAGTGTGAATCAGGAGAGCGGCGGGTGGACTTTGATGAGTTGCAGCACCTAGCGAGGATCTATAAGAAGCCCATCTCCTATTTCCAGACCTTTTGATTCAGGTTCATGAATCCCGCCTTTTTTCGTAGAAATCCGACTCGAACTCCAAGGTTCAAGGCTTGCTAGCAGCAATTTTGCGCAGACCTGTTCAAAGGAGCCATCCTGTTTAGCCCGGGGCAGTCCTTTGGATCTTTTTTGCTTGATGCCACTCCGGCTTTTCGGTTGGCTTGCTGGTTGCGGCTTGGCTGAAAATTGTCAACATCGGCTCGTTTTTTATGTGTTACAAAGCTTGCTAACTAGTCCTCCCTTTCTCGTTATTCTTCATCGTTTTGAAACACGAATAAATGCTGAATGTTCAAGTATTTGCCCATGTCCGCCATGAATTTCAATCAGACAAATTCAAGCTATTCGGCGAACTGCATCTCGCCAATTTTTGCGGGCCCTGTCCAATTAACGCTACCTCCAAAAGCCCAATGATGTGATTGCACTCACTGCCTGCAAGGAATGAAAACGGGGGCCAAAAGCCCCCGTTCTGTTCTCTAGCTGTTCTCAAACAGAGAAGAACAAAGCTTATACCTCTTTCGCCGCAGGGCACGGCCTGCCTTTGTGTCCGTTCGTCCTGTGCCGCTTGATCTCTGAGTATAAACTCTCACGTCGTTGTTGCACTTCCGCGCGCTCTTCGTCCCCATGTACCAGATCGGGACTGAGCAGATTGAGTTTGTTATTCAAAGCGATGAGCCGACGCACCAGCTCGTCTTTTACCCGGCAGTTCATAAGTTCATTGTATCGATCCTCAGCAGCATTTTGTGTTTGACCGGATCTTCGCGTGCCGCAAACCTCATTGCAACTCTCGTGGCACCAGTCCTACCGACCACTCGATTTGGATTTGCCATTGCGGGTCAGGCAGTAGCTCGCGCATTTCTGCCGCTATTTCGGGTCAAACACCGTGGCACCCGTGCACTCAGCCTCAAACTGCGCCAGCTAGCGCTATAAGCTATTGCGATTAAAGAGGTTAGAGGGATTAAAGGTCCCGAGAAATCGCGCTGTATCGCCTCTAACTAAATGCAAATAAAGCAGTTAGCAGGCAAATGCTCTAAAAAATGCGCAAAAGGTGTCTTCTGAGCCAATAAACCCGATTTGCAGCAACTTTTTTTATCGAACGGGTTGAAAGGTCTATGCGCCGCAGAAAGAGTTGGAAGGTCTATGCGTCGCATTGTCGAATACGAATGGCAAGATGCGCTGCAAGACGCGGTTCACGAGCGTGACCCGCGCGAATTCGAAGGAAGGGTTCTAAGAGCCGAGATTGCCATTTTCGAACGAGTCCATTCGCCGTGTCGGGTTGATTCGATTGAGACGCAGTCGCTTTTCGACGCGCTCAAAGTATTGCGATTACTGAGAAGTTCGGCACATCGCGCAACTAGATCCACCTCGCCAATCAACTCACAGAGGAACTCGCACTCAGGAAGCTGAACCGCTGAACCGCTAGTTGATGCTCTAAACCATTTCCGGAGAGAAATACGGTTCGGCAGAAATAGGCTCGCGGCAATCAGGGCAGGTTCGAATAGAGGGTCTTGCCGCCTCTTTCCGCGACTAGATGCAAATGGCTGCCGTCAACAAGGGCTAGCAGGTGAGAGATACTGTCCCCGTCAGAGAGAACGTAGCAACGTTCTCTCGACTCCCATCGTCCTAGGAACTCCTGGTCGTTAATAAATACCGGAGGGCTGCCCGGAGCATATGATCCGTATTCCAGATTGTTGACGCGTCCATTCCAGAGCAACGCAGAACGGTTCGCGTAAAAGAACACCGAAGAAAAAGCATAATACTGCCCGTTGATAATCAAGTGGCCCTGGGATGAGCGAAGCAGAGCCTCCGCCAGTGGCCGGGACGAAAGGTACGGGTCGAATACCACCAGCGCCAGACGCGCAGCATGAATGAACAGCACCATGGCCAGTCCAATCATCGGATAGACGCGCGGGCTTCGCATGAATAAGGTCGCGACCGCGCCAACGAGAAATGCTAAACCAGCGACCGAAAGCGGTAGCTTCAAATAGGCAAATGATTCTAGCGTCAAATCTCCCATGTGCCCCAACGACAGCGTGTAAGCTTCCGGATGCTGCAGCAAGGCGCGGGAGATGTCTCCCGGCGCAGCCAGGTTCCTGACAAGAAGCAGAATACCAAGGACCGCCAAAGTACACAGCCCGAAGACTGCTCCGAGAACTCTCGTTCCAATCTCGGTCCAACGATTTTCTTCCGCAATGGCACAACCCAACAGTAAGGCTAAAGCAGGGTAGATGGGCATGGAGTAGTATTCTTGCGTCGTGGAGAAGCTAAAGAAGACTAGCAGGAATGCGACCCAGCAGAGTGCCAGCAGGCGTGTCCGAGAAGCCCGGTCCACTGGCTTGTAGTCAAGGCGCATTGCGGCAGGAAAATAGACGCTCCAGGGGAACAGCCAAAGGAGGTGCAGAGCCCAAAAGGCGAATCGCGGCACGGTGTTGTAGTCGCGCGGGTATCGGATATTTAAGAAGCGGAGGACGTGTTCGTTAATGAAATAAAACCAAAAAAAGCCGTGATACTCGCCGGGGCCAGCGTGAAGACTGAAGTTCAAGTAAGGCGGCATCCTCAACGTCGCAAGTACGTGCCAAGGCGCTGCGATTGCAAGCACTATCAGCGCTCCGCTCAAGGGGTGCAATCGTCTCCAGATGCTTCGAAAAAAAATCTGCCGCGTAATAGCAAGATAGAGAAGAACCCCTCCTATCGGCACTACAACGGAGATCAAGCCTTTGAGGAGCAGCCCTATGCCAAGGCAGATCGCCAAAATGGCAGCCCACCGTCGCGGATGCTCCTCTTTTTCGTCTGTGGAACGCTGAAATGCCCAAAAGGCTATGCACACTGTCAACGTCAGCATCACGTCCGGAATTTGAATGCGCGTAAAAAGGAAAAGGCCGATACAGGTAGAGATGGCCAGCCCTGCATAAAACCCTGCGCGAGTGCCGAACGCCCAGCGACCGTAATGCCACGCAAACAACGCCAGGAGGATCGCCCCGAGCGCCACGGGAATCCGCGCTGCCCAATCATGGACGCCGAAGATCCGATAAGAGAAGGCTATGAGCCAATAAATGAGAGGGGACTTTTCAAGATAGGGCACGCCATCCAGCCGCGCAATCGTCCAGTCACCCGACGCTAGCATATTGCGGGCAATTTGCGCCTGCACGGCATCTACGTCATCCATCAACGCGGGAGGCGAGAGGATACACCCCAAAAAGATGACGACCGCAAAGAACAGAACGACTAAACCGGACTCGAAACGCTCTCCAGAGCTTCTTCCGTCGTTTCTAGCTCGGGAGAGCTCCGTATATTCCATTGTCTCATCCATAAGAAAAGAATCAGCAATCCCCACAGGTGATATCCAACGTTGGCTCGGCATTCCAGGTGGTCGGCGATCAGGTGTTCGAGGGCTCCCGTTTGGAATAGATTCGTTTCTCTGGCTGCACCCGTACCGAGAGTATCGAGAAGCATAGGCCGCAGTGCGCCGCGAAACCAATCGTGCGTTGGAATATCCAGCCCTGTCTTTGCCCGATTGAGAATTGCAGGGCACAGTTTGTCTCTCATCAGGCTCTTCAAAACCACTTTTTGTTTCCGGCCATCAATCTTGAACTTGTCCGGCAGCGAAGCGGCGAATTCGACGATTCGGTGATCGAGATACGGTGGACGTACCTCGAGGGAATGCGCCATGCTCATGCGATCCACTTTCTGGAGCAAATCGTCGGCAAGGTAGTAGCGCTGATCGAAAGCCAAATACCGACTCAAACCACCGTAGCCATTCGCTCTGGGCAGCTCTTCTTGGAAGAGATCGTGAATCCTCGCATGGTTTGTGCGACTCAAGATTTTCTCTTGCTGAGCACGCGAAAAAGCGCCATTCCAGTAGGTATGCGCTTCATCCGGTGGCAGCAGTGAGCCCTCCACGAATCTTTTCAGTTTGTACTCCAAGCTAATCTTTTCGTTGGAGACCGGCCAATACCGCAACAGACTGCGAAGCGAACGGCGCAGATGGCTGGGAACAGCTCTCGCAAAACCCGCAAGCCGATCCGCTCGATACGTGATGTACCCGCCGAACAGCTCGTCAGCCCCTTCACCGCTAAGGGCCACCGTTACATGGCGTCGGCTCAGCATCGATAAAAACCAAAGAGGCACAGCTCCCGCGTCTGCGAAGGGTTCATCCGAGTAATACACCATCTCTTCGATGGTGCTCGGCAAGTCCAGGTTGGGATTTAAGTCCAGTTCGTAATGTTCCGTGTCATACCTTTTCGCGATGTCCCGCGCGTAGCGGCTTTCATCGAAGCTGCGACCCGCGAAGGAAATGGAAAAGGTCTTCAGGCGGGAAGGAAAGAGCTCACGCGCGTAATGCAGGATGGTGGTAGAGTCCACACCTCCGCTCAGCCAAACCCCGACGGGTACGTCAGCCAATAGGTGCTCGCGGATCGATTGCTTCAGGAGCTCGTCCAGAGCCTCTTCTGCTGACTCCAAAGTCCACCGATGGTTTACTTCAAATCGCGTTTTCCAGTACTGCTCCACCTGGATTTTTCCGTCTTTCCATTCCAAGAAGTGGCCTGGCGGCAACTTTTCAATGCCCTTAACCAGGGTGTGCGGACCGGGCACGTAGTTCAAAGCGAGATAATAATGAAGAGCAGTGAGATCCAATTCGCGCGGCAGATCGGGGTGCACAAAGAGCGCTTTCAGCTCGGAGCCGAAATAAATTTGTTGCCCTCTTTTGCAGATATAGAGCGGTTTCATCCCAAACCGGTCGCGAGCGAGAACGAGCCTTTTTTCGTCTGCGGTCCAGATTGCAGCCGCAAACATGCCATGCAGGCGGGGAAAACAGCCCTTGTCCCACTTCAGAAAAGCATGCAATAGGACTTCTGTGTCGCTGTGAGAGGAAAAACTACGGCCATCTGCTTCGAGCTCGGCGCGCAACTCTCGATGATTGTAGATCTCGCCATTGAAAACGAGTACGGTGTTTCCATCTTCACTCACTAGGGGCTGTCCCCCGGCAAACAAATCAATGATTTTCAGCCGGACCGAGCCCAGAGAAACACACTCGGACTCGTAGGTGTCCTGTTGATCGGGGCCCCTATGAACAAGGCAGTCCGTCGCACGCCGGATGATCGAGGGATCAAACGGCAAGCCGCTGTGGGTATAGCCAGATATACCACACACAGTTAAGTTGTCTCCTCAAACAAAAGAAAAGGTCGCCAGATACCGGTTGGCCTTGGAGGATTAGAAGCCTTGCAAAGTGCTGGAGGTTGCCCGCACTTTACCCCAGGACACCGAATTGAAGGGATTCTATCGCACTAAAGAAAATAGAAACAAGGCCGGTCCGAGTCTTTCACACTTCCGTGATACGTCTTTGTCAAGAGCTCTCCAGACGCGTAACGAAGGTCAACAAGCGGTAGTGTCCAGCTTTTTTCGCACATTTCTTGTGGTGTAGATCCGGTAGTGCTTCGGCTCCCGTAGGGGAGCCGAAAGTTTTCTGCACGGCTAATCATGCCGCGGCGCTCAATTCCGCCAGGCGGTTCATGTTCATGTAGCGCTGTGTGCCCCACCTGGAGCCAGGCACGGCTCCTCATTCTGATAGCAGGCTGAGAGTTGGTTTGCGGCAAAATCGTGCGACGCGAAGACTTCTGAGGAGCATCTGCCCAGCAATCCTGAGGACTACGAATATTATTCAAATGTCCCTGACGACCTCAACGGTTGGGCCGGCCACCGAAGCAGCCAAGATATCCAGAATATCGCCAACTTATTCACAACGGCGCAAGCCAGCTCTACAAACAGCCAGATAAATTCGGAGAATGCTTTTCGCTTTGGACAGCCACCTCTGATTCCACACGAATCTTAGGCCAGGGCGGCTTCTACGGCGCCTGTGCCTGGGCGTAGCACTGAATCTGCGTTGTTTTTCTGTGAGAATAGGGGAGTACCCGCAGGAAAACGCAAATTGAGCCTATCTTCGGCGTACCTTCGCCCTTATGGTTCCTTCACTGCGGCCGATGCGGAAACACCTGCAGGCGAGCGTGCGTGAATTTGCTAGTGATTGATTTTTGGCGACGGACATGGGAAACGATCACCACGGTCGAAGTTCACGGGATGGCGTCGTGGCGCGACGGCTCTTCGCGGGGTGCCGCGTTGCGATCGTGGCGGAAGCTCGAAAGCGCGCGGTAGACCTGGCGCCGGGCGCGATTGACGCCACCGAGGGGCCGATGCTCCGGCAGGCAGCGCCAGGGGTTAAACGAGAGATTGTCTCCAAATTCCTGCTGTCCTGGCGTATCGAAAGTCTGCTGGAAAATCTCCAAGGTCGCGACCTTTTGAAACGGCGCATCCCGCTCCCGCCATGCCACCCCAGGATCCTCGATCGGCATCCGACGTGGATCGCCCTGTAGCTGCACCATGAAATCGAAGCTGGCCGACCCGCGGTCCAGCCGCGCGCGCAAAGCCTCACGCAGATAGTCCGGGTGGGAGCTCGGGATGGCTGTGCGCTCATTGCCCGTCGGCTTTAGCATGTATTTGACGGCCCGCGAGCCCAAGAGGTACGGCGTAACGCTGAAGTACTGGATATCGAGCGGACTGCTGTGTTTCTTCAGCGAGCGGAACAGATTCCAGCCTACGCGAGGATGGGTCAGGCAGAAACGCAGCACGCGACCACGCACCACGGCCTGAATCAATCCGTCGAACTCGGCCACGTCCTTGGTGACAAAGGCGTCGTGGCTGATCAAGATGAGGTCGTGTGTTAAGCAGTCCTCCTCCCCATCGATGAGCTTGGAGCCAGGCACTTCCAAAAGCTTGATAGCCGCACCTCGAATGTCCCGGCGCGCATCGGGCGATACATTCCCTTCCTGGTTGGAAAACCTCACCCAGGCCTTGTAGTTTTTCTCTTCCGCGAACAAGCCGACCGAGAGACCTGCGTCGAGATTCGGCTCGATCTTGAACAGGGCACGGACGCAGCCGTGCATCTTCGGGTGTGCGTCGCGCAGAGTTTTGCCCTCGACGTAGTCGCGCTTCATCTTATTCCGCAGCGTGTCGATCAGATTGTCGATGTGGAGTTGCTCGTCGGGTGGTGGCGCTTCGAGCTTTTCGGCGGCCCCTGAGTAATCGAGGCCGTTTCTGAGCAGCCTGACCACCGGAATCGACGGCATGAAGAAGTAACTGCTCCCCACCACGCGGACAAAATTCTGCATGTTTGTGCAGCGCGCGCCGAGCCCTCGCTTGACGTCGCTCTGCGGCTCGAAGCTCCATGGATCGGCGCCGAGCTGTGCGGCCGGGCGCCGCAGGCCGAGCAACGGATCGGGGTCGCTATTGAGGCCCGCGAACTTGGCATTGTTACACCATTGTTGTTGGATGAATTCGTACTGTCGGTCGATGTTTGCGTTGAAGCACAAAAACTGCAAGCCTCGCTCCGTCCCCTCCTCGGCTTTTTCAGCCGTCTTCGCTTTCTCAATCAGATCGGGCACCTCCATTGAGTCGGCCAAGGGCAGGCCGTACGGGCGTCCGCGCCGGACGATGCGATGCAGATTGGCGAGTTCCAGCGATTCTTCCCGGGTTTCGCCGAGCAGCCAGTCGCGCGGATTGCTGCGACGGATATGTGAGGCAAAAGGGCAGCGGGCCCCATAGCGGTCGTTGTCCTGATCGTTCGCAAGGTAAGTGAAATTGTCCTCGTCCGCCGCGCGGGCGTCTTTTGGGTCTTCCTTCGGGTACCGGACGAGCGGCGCTCCGCTCGGCCAGCGCCCGACCATTTTGCTGGCGACGGTCACTCCGCCGTGCTCGGTGCAGTAGCGCCAGAAGGCCGCGACGTCTTGCTCGAGCTGCCGGAAGACCAGGTAGCTGCCGTTCAGGCCGACGTTAAAGCCGCGCGAGCTTACTGGACTGTTCGAGACATTGCCGTAACCGTCGCGATGACCGAGTAGGAATTCGCCGGCAGCAATGGTGTTGCCCTCGAGCTCCACGCGGCCACTGCCCTTGATCGTCGGCTGCGCAATGCCATCTCGAAATCCAAAATGCTCCTTTCTACGCGGCAGAGTGGTCCCTTCCAGATCTCTGACAAGCTTGAGGCCGACCGCTTCGCCCTCTAGCCGGTACTTCTCGGCGAAGCGAAGCACATTTTCCTTGCTCGTCGCGTACACCAGAAGAGCAATGTGCACAGGCGAAGCCTCGTTTCCCCATTCCCAATTCGAAGGATCGCTGGCGTCTACGTCTCCGTTGACACGGGCGCGATACGCGTTATCCGAACCCTGTACAAACGGGGTCGAGAAACGCTCGCAGAGAGCCTTGTCAACGCCGAGTGCGCGCAGGCCTCGAAAGGTGAAAGCGATGTTGATGAACGCACTGGACGGCGCGGCGTCGTTCCAGGCAGTCTCCGCCGAGGTGAGAGGCAAGTCGGCGAGCCAGCTGAGGAGCGCGGGACTCGCTTTGCGCACTTGGAAGAGCAGAAAGCGTGCCTCGGGAACTTGTGCGTAACCCTTCAGGATGAGTCCCTGAATTTGCTGCAGCGGCAGCGCCGGCTCGCGAGTCTCCTCATCGCTATAGAGCCGATCGGCAGCCAGCCGATCGACCCCGCGCAGCCGGAAAAGCCAGCTGACGGCGTCGATCGAGGGACGATCGGCGAGACCTCGCCGAATCTCCGTGTTGTCGTTGATATTGACGATGGAGAGGCCCGGGTAGGCGCAGTACCAGACCTCAGTAGGGAGCTGGTGATACCGCGTCCAGGCAAGGAAGCGCGCAGCGTCCCGCGAGCCGGCCTTGAGCAGCCAGGTAGTGCGCGGGTAGCGCACCGTGTTGCTCCACACCGCGGTAAGCCCGCTGCTCGCCTGATCGATGAAATCTCCGAGGTAGCTTTGCCACGAGCTGTCGAAGTTGCTAAAAAAGAGCACACCTCGGTTCGGAATCAAGCACCAGCGCGCGAAATGGATAGACGGAATCCCGCCGAGCTTGCCCTTGTTGTAAATGTTGGTCGCCAAGAGCTGCAAAAACCAAAACACGACGTGAATCAGCACCCAGCGCAGCGGCCCCGGCTTGATGGCGACGAGGTGAGTCAGTTGATTTTGCAGGAAGTAATTTTCGTCGGCGGACGCGACGACAAAGTCTCGGTGCGTCTGCGCCGATAACACCGGCTGAAACTGCGGATCGGTCCGCTCGAGGTGACGGAAATAGCGAACCGTTAGCGCGGCCAACACAGCGCTCCCCAAAAGGAACCACTTCCCGACGATGAACGTGGCGGCCGAAAGGAGCGACAGGGCAAGAACGGAGATCGCAATCTTCGTCGCGAGGACCTTGCCCGACAGATCGGGCTGCCCCGGAAACTTCGGCAGCTTGGGATAGTCTGTGCTCAGCTTCTTGAGGACTTCCTCGCGCACGGCTTCCGCCGCCATGCGAGTAAAGTTGTTGCCATCCAAGATGGCATTAACGCGACGGCGAAGCTCGGCCTCCCAAAAGATCTGATTTCTACTTCGTCCCGACGAACCGACGTAAAAGGTGCTCGCCGGCACGCGGTGCTTTGCGAAATACCTTTCGAGGTTTCCGGGCCCTGAACGATAGCCCTCACAACATTGGAAGATCCGGTCGAGCCCCGACTCGGCGTGGTGAACCAGGTCCTCGACGTGATGGCGGTAGGCGCGGCTTTGGCCGCACTTATCGTCACCCTCCGGACCGTCGTAGTCGGTGGCGAAAGCAAGCATGGGTTCGGTCCGCGAGTTCTGATCAAGCAGAACGAAGCGGGCGTAGTGAACAGTCTCGATGTCTTTGAAGGAGAGGATTGGCTTCGACGGCGGCTGCCCCGCCATACCGGCAATGGTTTCCCGGCCGATCTCCTGCAAGAGCTCCTTGAGCTGCGCCAGCTTGCCGGGGTCGACCGGCGCGAGCACGAGCATCGCGAACTGACGCGTGGCTGTCGTCTTGGATGGTGTCACCATGTTTAACCTCCTTGGCTAATAATCCCATGGGATATTAGCAAGTTACATTATTACCTTCAGAGGGGATACACGGAAGTGAGTAAAAATGTGATGCAGCCCACGGATTTAGACAGTCAGAGCCTCGTTTTTAGTTAGAACTTCAAAACTCAAGAACGCATCATTCGGGGTTACCGACTCTTGGGTATACGTTTCGAGCGGACTCTCTTGCTGGTTTTATAAGTACAACGGACGACGGACGCATCCGATGTAGGTGAAGATCGACCAACTTTCGTTGGTGGTGAACGGCCCTACGCTTGCCTTAAGAACTCGAGGCGTTAGGTAAGGAGACTTGAGCTGAAGAGCTTCAACGTCTCGTTGGCTGACTGCAGCATACTCTTCCAGCGCTCGAAGTCATTAAGGTTTTCCGTCACGAGAGTAGCGTCCGCACGCGATGCCTCTAGCGCAATCAGGACGTCGCGAAAATGCCGAACGAAGTCCATTTGTCCAGAACTCCCTCTAGCACGTCGCAAAACGTTACCGGTCTCGATCCAGGAAGAAGCGGGAGGGTGAGAGAAATGGCCTAGAGCTTGATGGGCCTGGCAAAGGCGATCTAGTGTTCGTTTCTCCCTCTGATCACGCGTGCCGGCATAGAGCTCGGCGGCGACTACTGCGCAGAGGATGGTACTTCATTCGCATTCGCCGCGATAAAAAAAGCAAAAGCCGTCAGCCGGGCCGCGCGGTTCTCATGGCTCGACGTGGATTCTAGTTATCGATTCTGGGCGAGATATTAGATTGCACCAAAATAGTGCGAAGTCCTAAAAGTGTCATAGTTTTCCGTTCAAGTCGGGACAAGACGAATCAGGACCAATCAAGAAATCAAGACGTGGACTGCGTAAGAGGTTCAGAGGATTGAGAGAGGAACGGCGGCAACATTGCCTTGTCTTGAGAATCAAAGAGGCTTACCTTCTTTGAACGCTTGTTTGGCGGCGATATCTGCTCGGAAAAGGTTGGTTCCCATCGGCGTCAAGACAGTAGCTATTGCGTTGTTAAGTCAGTATGGGGTGGCCGATGAAAATGAAGAGGTATGCCAACTTCGATGACTACTTCGTTGACCAGTCGCCAAAAAACCGCTCGGTCATCCGCGCCCTGCGCGCGTTCGTGGAGCGCGTTGCGCCAGGACTCCGGGAGTCGGTGAAGTGGGGCAACGGCTGCTGGGTGAAGGGCAGCGTGGCTGTGTCCTATGTATACTCGGCTCCGGATTACGTCCAGTTTGGTTTCTTCCGCGGCTCTGCGTTGCAGGACCCGCACGGACTTCTCGAGGGGAAAGGCCAGTACGTGCGGCACATTAAGGTGCGCAAACCCTCCGACATCGATGAGGACGTGTTCGTGCCACTCTTGCGGCAAGCGGCGCGGTGAAACAAACGTCGCCGAATTTCATGGCCCACATAGTGAGCGTTATATTAGTTAGCGGTATCGAGCCATAAATTCCATTGCACCAAAATAGTGCAGTGTCATAAAAGTGTCATGGTTTTCCGGTCAAATCAAAGCAACAACTAGCCATGAATCCATGAATCAACATCCGCGTGCTATTCGAGCTGTCGGTAGTGTCTCAGTTTGAAATATCCGCCTTGGGTGGAAAGTGGACCTCTTCCGAGCAACGTCGGCTTTAAGCTATGCTGAAGAACCTGGAGAGGAGGTTGGGTGCATGGCAAAGCTCGTGTATGGATTGAACCAGTCCCTGGACGGCTACGTCGACCACCTGAAAATAGGGCCACCCCGTCCCGCGCTCTTTCGTCACTTCATCGAGCAGGTGCGCGGCCTGACGGGCATGCTGTACGGTCGCCGCATTTACGAAATAATGCGTTATTGGGACGATGACCTTCCCGACTGGGACGCGGAGGATCGCGACTTCGCGGCGGTGTGGCGGAGCCAGCCGAAGTGGGTAGTGTCGCGTTCGCTGAAGTCAGTCGGCCCCAACGCCACACTGGTCGAGAATGACATCGAGGCGGCGGTACGTGGGCTGAAGGCTCAGCAAGTTGGGGAGATTGATGTTGCAGGACCAAACTTGGCAGGAAGCCTAACCGACCTTGGTCTTATCGATGAGTATCGACTCTACCTCCGCCCCATCGTGCTTGGTCGTGGCACGCCATTCTTCGCCGGCCCCCGGCCGCCGCTCCGCCTTGTGGCCAGCGATGTGATTGGCGAGGAAGTGGTCCGGTTGACGTACGTTCCTGCTTAATCGCGCCTCGCCCCACGGACCGCGCCGACTCGTCAGGTCCGCTTTGGGTCGAAACCCGAATTGCAAACTGAGACACTACCCACAATCACCATCACATTCCATTGCGGTGGCGGGTACCCTGGCGATTGCGGGCGTGCAGCACGGACGACGGCGGTGGCGCGACGGTCTGCGCGTGTTTTCATGGAGTTGACGCTTCCTTCCTGGGACGCCGTGCCATCGCATTTTTTGCTCACTTTCCCTGGATGATCTGTTTAATGAAGGTGGTTTCTTCGCTGCGGTAAGGCGTGCCATCGGTCCGAAATATTTCATGGAACCACACCGTCGGTTGTCGGCCGGTGTACGGCTGTTTCCATGAATCCCAAGGGAGATAGGTCTGTGTTTTGCCCGCGACCAGTCCCCAGTTGATGGCCGCCACGTGGTACTCCTTGGCGATCGGCAAGATTCCCTCGAACGTGCTCCCGTTCTTGCGCGCCATGTACTCCGTGCACAAAATCGGGCGGCGGTACGGCTCAAGCCAAATAATCCTCTTTCGAAACTCCTCCGGCTTGTCGTAGTTATGGAACGAGAGAACGTCGGACATCTCGATTTGTATTTTGGCAATCGGCTTTAGCGTTTTCACTTGTGACCAGTCGCCGTCCTGCCAAACTCCACTCGTCAAAGGTTGACTGGGCTTCACCGAGCGCGCCCAGTCAAACGCTTGGGGAAGCAGTGCGAGAACGCGGGTGACTTTGTCTTTGGGTTCGCTCTGCTCGTAGCTTTCCTCGTTCATGTTGTCCGGTTCATTCCATAGGTCCCAGCCAAGCACGCGCCGGTCGTTTGCGAAAGCCCCAACCACCCCCTTCACATAGGCTTCGAGCCGCGGATATTCCGCCGGATCCTCGAGCGCTGGTGCGCCCGGACTCTGCAGCCATCCGGAATTGTGCACCCCCGGTTTCGGGTCATGCTGCTTCCCTAGTTTCGGATGTGGATCCCAACACGAGTCGAACAAGACAAACAGTGGCCGGATGTGGTGCTTGTCGGCAATCTGCAAGAATGTATCGATTCGTTGCCGGAATCCCTGGGGGTCCTGCCGCCAGGGCAGGTCGTGGAGGAAAACTCGCATGGTGTTGAGTCCGATGGATTCCGCCCAGCCGAGCTCCAAATCAATCCGCTGCGGGTCGAAGGTTTCCCTCTGCCACATCTCGAGCTCATTGATTGCGGTGGCGGAAT
>Ga0306921_10004846_pt1 | contig 13902 bp, 14 predicted proteins | sample sta12Cox44000080_FD_203760 | JGI IMG/M metagenome (GOLD analysis project Ga0306921, IMG submission 203760) | Lab enrichment of tropical soil microbial communities from Luquillo Experimental Forest, Puerto Rico - statoxic.12C.oxic.44.000.080 (v2)... | ecosystem: Environmental > Terrestrial >... | reverse complement strand
TACGGCATCACCGATTCCTACGGCGCGTTCGCCAAGCGCTGGACCTCGCCCGAACTCGGCAAGATGCTGTTCGAGCAGAGCTCGACCGACATGGCCATGGCCCAGGCCGTGGTCCTCTACGACGTCTACAAGGACGGCTTCGCGCCAGTCCGCGCCCAGCATGACTTCCACAAGGCTTACCCCAACCGTACCCTGTTCTGCGGCGGTGTCGATCCGGGCTATCCGAGCGTCGCCGCGGCCTGCGAGGAGATGGAGCGCCAGGTCAAGGAAATGGGCGCCGTCTCGTTCAAGTTCTACACCGGCCATCTCGAAGGCAAGTCGTGGCGTTGCGACGATCCCAAGATCGCCTATCCGATGTTCGAGAAGGCACGCTCGCTCGGCGTCAAGGTGCTGCAGTTCCACAAGGGCTTCCCGATCACACGCTGCAAGCTCGAGGATCTGAGCCCGCTCGACCTGCAACAGGCGGCGATGGACTTCCCCGACATGATCTTCGGCCTGCACCATCTCGCGCTGCCTTACTTCGAGGAGACGGTCTACATCGCCGAGCGCTATCTCAATGTGCACCTGGTGTTGTCGGGTACCATGAACCTGCCCGTGGTCGCGCCGTGGGAGTTCAAGATGTATCTCGGCCGCATCCTGCGCGACGTCGGCTCCGACCGCATTCTGTGGGGCTCCGAGTGCCCGCTGCTCGGCAATCCGCAGCCGATGATCGAATGGTTCTGGAACATGCAGATCGACGACGAGCTGCAGGAGCGCTACGGCTTCCCCGAGATCACTGAGACTGACAAGCGCCGCATCCTGGGCGAGAACCAGGCCAAGCTGTTCGGCATCGACGTCGCGAAAAAGAAGAAAGAACTGGCGGCCGCCAAATGAACGACCTCGCGGACGCCGTCCAGGACGTGCTCGACACGCAGATCCGGCCACTGCTCGCGGTGCATGGCGGCGGTGTCGAGTTGGTCGAGGTGACGCCATCCGGCGAGGTCAGGTTGGTCTACGAAGGCGCCTGTCGTGGCTGCTCGCTCAAGTCGGTGACCTACGTGCTGGGCATCCGCCAGAAGCTGATGCCGATCCCCGGCGTCACCGAGGTCACGGTCGAGGGCGTGCGCCTGTCGCGCGCCGCCCAGGAACGCGCCGCCCGGATGTATGCCGGCTACTCGCCCTGGGTCGGCGCCCCGGCGGAGGCGGGGCAGAACTAGGGGTTTATTTTGGGGTCTTTCCCCGCCACGTTAGAACCATGGCAGATCCGCACGGGCACACTCATCACCAGACCGACGTCATCATCGTCGGCGCGGGCCCCGTCGGGCTGTTCAGCGTGTTCGAATGCGGCATGGTGCGGCTGCATTGCCATGTCGTCGACGTGCTCGACGATGCCGGTGGGCAGTGCACTGCGCTCTATCCGGAAAAGCCGATCTACGACATCCCGGGCTTTCCGCGCATCGAGGCCGCCGAGCTGGTGGTGCGGTTGAAGGCCCAGGCCACTCCCTTTCGGCCGGTCTATCACCTGGGCGAGCAAGTCCAGGCGCTGGAGAAGGCGAGCGGCGGCTTCTGGCGGCTCACCACCTCGAAGGGCACGGTGCTGCAAGCCAAGGCGGTGATCATCGCCGCCGGCGTCGGCGCCTTCGGGCCCAACCGGCCGCCGCTCGACGGCATCGAGGCGTTCGAGGGCAAGAGCGTCTTCTACTACGTCACCCAGCGCGAAGCCTTCCGCGGCAAGCGCGTGGTGATCGCCGGCGGCGGCGACAGCGCGGTCGACTGGGCACTGTCATTGAGCGAGATCGCGGCCCGCGTGTCCGTCATCCATCGCCGCGACAAGTTCCGTGCCGCGCCCGACAGCGAAGCCAAGCTCAAGGCGCTCGCCAAGGCCGGCAAGGTCGACATGGTCGTGCCCTACCAGCTCGCGGGCCTCGACGGTGCTAACGGGCAGTTGAAGTCAGTCAACGTCGCCACGCTCGATGGGGCACCGAAGAAGATCGACGCCGATGTGCTGCTGCCGTTCTTCGGGCTCTCGATGTCGCTGGGGCCGATCGCCGACTGGAGTCTGGCGCTCGAGCGCAACCAGATCGTCACTGATCCGGCGACGGCGGCAACCAGCCAGCCCGGCATCTTCGCTGTCGGCGATGTGGTGCACTATCCCGGCAAGCTCAAGCTCATCCTCACCGGCTTTGCCGAAGCCGCCATCGCCGCGCGCTCGGCGTATGCGCTGATCCATCCGGAAACACCGCTGCACTTCGAGTACTCGACGACGGCGGGGATTCCGAACGTCTGATCCGCAGAGGAAAGCCTCATCCTGAGGAGCGCCGAGGCGCGTCTCGAAGGATGGGCAACAGACGAGGTGCTCGTTCCCACCCTTCGAGACGGCCGCTTCGCGGCCTCCTCAGGGTGAGGTTAGGTAACCGGTCGGCTCTGCGGCAGGCGCTCCTTGGTGCCGTAGACCGGCGGCGCAAGCTGATCGGCGGTGCGGCCGGCCCAGTCGCGCTGCGGGACCGTGGCGAGACGCTTGCGCTGCGCCTCGACCAGGCCCGCGGTCGCCGTCTCGACGTCGACGGTCAGCACCTTGCCGTCCTTCACCACCTGCTGGCCGTCGACATAGACGTGCCGGATGGCGCGGTCGCCGGCCGAGTAGATCAGGCTGCGCACTGGCTCGTGGCTCGGCTGCATGTAGGGATGGCTCATATCGACCAGCGAGAAATCGGCCTTGGCGCCGGGCGCCAGCCGGCCGAGATCGGGCCGGCGGATGATCTTGGCGCCGCCGATGGTCGCGGCCTCGAAGGCGTGGCGCGTCGTGCCCATCTTGTAGTTCATGGTGAAGACGCGGGCGAGGTAGCAGACCAGCCTCAGCTCATCGAGCATGTTGTGCGGGAAGGTGTCGGTGCCGATGCCGACGGTGATGCCGGCATTCATGTAGCGGCCGATCGAGTTCATCACCATGCCGCGGCGGGCGAACACGGTGGGGCAGTGCGCCACCATCGCGCCCGAGTCGCGCAGCAACTCGAAGTCGTTGCTGTGCGGGTAATGGATCTGCGGGTGGTCGTTGAGGAAGATGCCGTGGCCGATCACCAGGTCGGGCCCCAGCACGCCGATCGAGTGCAGCCATTCGATTGGCGTCTTGCCGTGACGGCGCACCATCTCGTGGAACTCGACGACGGCCTGGCAGGCATGGGTCTGCATCGGCAGGCCGCGCTTCTTGGCCTCCTGATGCGCCTCCTTGAAGAAGCCTTCGCGGCAGGTGTCGATCTGCGCCGGTCCGACCATGCCGCCCAGCCGCCCGCTCGGATGTTTTAGCGCCGCGTCGATGGTCTTCATCGACGCCTCGAAGGCTTTCTCGCCGGCCTTCTCGTCCCAGGCATAGTCGACGACGTGGCCGTTCTTGGTGAACCACACGCCCTGGCGCATCATCGGACAGAGCACGGCGCGCATGCCGGTCTTGGCGATATCGTCGACCCAGCCCTCGCGCGCCATCGAGAGATCGGTGATCGTGGTGACGCCGCTCTTGAGTAGCTCCGACAGCGCCACCTGCGTCGACGGCCCGGCGTCCTCGGGATTGAGGCCGAACACCGTGAGATATTCGTAGAGCGAGCTCTGGCCCAGCTTGTCGCTGCCATACTCCTCGGTGAGGCCCTTGTTGGCCGGTTCGGAGAAGGGATGGGAGTGCACGTTGATCAGGCCCGGAATCATCATGAAGCCGCGGCCCTGGATCGTGCTGTCCGCCGTTCCTGAATAGCCCGGCCCGACATGGACGATCTCGTTGCCTTTGAACACTAGGTCGCCGCCGTCGAGATAGACGTGGCGCTGCTCGGACTCGTCCCAGGCGACGATGTGGTCGAGGTTCGCGATGCGAGTGATCTTGCTGCTCATCTGTCCTTACCCTTTGCCGGGCAGACTGGCATGATCCGCCCATGACTTCAAAACTCACCGAAGGCGCGAGGGGCGTCTATATCATCGCCGCCACGCCGTTCACCGACGACGGCGCGCTCGATCTGCAGAGCGTCGACACGCTGACCGATTTCTACATCGGCTGCGGTGTTCATGGCTTCACCTTGCTCGGCATGATGGGCGAGGCGCACAAGCTTGCGCCCGAAGAGTCGATCGACGTGGTCAAGCGCGTGATCGCGCGCGCCGGCGATCGCCAGGTGATCGTGGGTGTGAGCCATGCCGGCCTCGAGAATGTGCGGCGGCTGTCGCACGAGATGATGATTGCGGGCGCCGCTGGTGTCATGGTCGCGCCACCCGCCGGCCTCAAGGGCGACGATGGCGTCTACAATTACTTCGCGCAGGTCTTTGCCGCGCTCGGCTCCGACATCCCGGTCGTCTACCAGGACTATCCGCAGGCCACGGGCGTGTATCTCGCGCCGCCGGTGTTCGAGCGGTTGGTCGACGACTTCAAGCAGTTGGTGATGCTGAAGCACGAGGACGCACCGGGCCTCGCCAAGCTGACGCGCGTGCGCGAGGGCGAGAAGAAGCCGGGCCGCCGGCGCGTCTCGATCCTGGTCGGCAATGGCGGTCTCTACCTGCCGCAGGAGCTGCGCCGCGGCGCCGACGGCGCCATGACCGGCTTTGCCTGGCCCGAGATGCTGGTCCAGGTCTACGAGCTGTTCGCTGCCGGCAAGGCGGAGGAGGCCGAGGACCTGTTCGACATCTACCTGCCGCTGGTGCGCCACGAGGTGCAGCCGGCGATCGGCTTGGCGCTTCGCAAAGAGGCGCTGTTCAAGCGCGGCGCGATCAAGAGCCCCCGGCAGCGCGCGCCGGGCTCGGTGTTGACGGCGACCGACCGCGCCGAGCTCGAAGCCATGATGGTGCGGCTCGACCGCCGGCTCGCCGCTTGCGGCCGTGGCCGCAAGGTTGCGGCGGAGTAGGGAGATGGCCGACTACGACCTGATCGTTCGCAACGCCAAGATCGTCACCGAGGATCGCCAGTCCGAAGGCGACATCGGCGTCAAGGACGGCCGCATCGCCGCCATCGAGCCGGGCCTCAAGGGCAAGGGCGCGCGCGAGATCGATGCCGCGGGCAAGTTCGTCCTGCCGGGCGGCGTCGACAGCCACGTCCATGTCGAGCAGCGCTCGGGCATGGGCGTGATGTGCGCCGACGATTTCTACACCGGCACGGTGTCGGCGGTGTTCGGCGGCACCACCACCATCATTCCGTTCGCCGCCCAGCATCGCGGCATGTCGCTGCGCCAGGTGGTGAACGACTATCACGAGGCGGCGACACCCAAGGCGGTGATCGACTATGCCTTCCACTTGATCATCACTGATCCGACGCCGCAGGCGCTGGGCCAGGACCTGCCGGCGCTGATCAAGGACGGCTACACCTCGTTCAAGATCTACATGACCTACGACGCCATGAAGGTCAGCGACTACCAGATCCTCGACATCCTCGCCCTGGCGCGGCGCGAGGGCGCGCTGGTCATGGTGCATGCCGAGAACCACGACATGATCCAGTGGCTGGCCCATCACCTGGTCGAGCAGGGCCATGGCGCGCCCAAGTTCCACGCCATCGCCCATGCCCGCGTCGCCGAGGCCGAGGCGACCAACCGGGCGATCTCGCTGGCGCGGCTGGTCGATGCGCCGATGCTGATCGTCCACATGTCGGAGATCGAGGCGATCGAGACGCTGCGCCAAGCGCAGAAGAAGGGGCTAAAAATCTTCGGCGAGACCTGCCCGCAATATATCGCGCTCACCGCCGACGACATGGACAAGCCGGGCGTCGAGGGCGCCATGTGGTGCTGCAGCCCGCCGCCGCGCGACAGTGCCGCCCAAGAGGCGGTATGGGCGGCGTTGAAGGACGGCACGTTCCAGACCTTCTCGTCCGATCACGCGCCCTATCAGTTCAACGCAGGGGGCAAGATCCCAAAGGGCGATAAGACCACCTTCAAGGAGATGGCCAACGGCGTGCCCGGCCTCGAGCTGCGCCTGCCGCTGTTGTTCTCCGAGGGCGTGCAGAAGGGCCGTATCTCGATGCAGCAATTCGTGGCGCTGGGCGCCACCAACCACGCCCGCCTCTACGGCCTCTATCCGCGCAAGGGCACGATCGCCGTCGGCTCCGACGCCGACTTCGCGATCTGGGACGCCGACAAGAAGGTCACCGTGCGCTGGAAGGAAATGCTGCACGACAATGTCGGCTACAGCCCCTACGAGGGCCGTGAGATCCACGGCTGGCCGATCACAGTGGTGAGCCGCGGCCGGGTCGTGGTCGAGAATGGCAAGCTCAACGCCCCGCGCAGCTCGGGCCAGTTCCTGCCCTGCGAATCGCCTGATAGCGCCAAGCCCAAGGGCATGACGGCCCCGGAATTGCAGGCGATGAGCCGGTTCGGGCTCAAGCCATTGTTTTGAAGGAGAGAGAAGTGTCCCGCCGCCTAAAGGTGTCCGCCGCCCAGTTGGGGCCCATCAACCTCGCCGACAGCCGCGCCAGCGTGGTGAAGCGCATGGTCGAGATGCTGAAGGAGGCCGATTCACGCGGCTCGAAGTTCGTGGTGTTTCCCGAGCTGGCGCTGACTACCTTCTTCCCGCGCTACTGGTACGACGACCCGAACGAAGTCGAGAAGTTTTTCGAGAACCAGATGCCGAGCCCTGAGACGGCGCCGCTGTTCGAGCTGGCGCGCTCCAAGGGCATCGGCTTCTACCTCGGTTATGCCGAGCGGACAGAGGAGGGCGGCAAGCCGCACCACTTCAATACCTCGATCCTGGTCGGGCCGGACGGTCGGATGATCGGCAAGTACCGCAAGGTCCATCTGCCGGGCCATGACGACCATCGCCCCAACGTGCCGTACCAGCATCTCGAGAAGAAATACTTCGAGGTCGGCAACCTCGGCTTCAACGTCTGGAGGATGTTCAAGGACGACGTGATCATCGGCCAATGCATCTGCAACGACCGGCGCTGGCCCGAGACCTTCCGCGTCATGGGGCTGAAGGGAGCCGAGATGGTCGTGCTGGGCTACAACACGCCGTCCGACAACGTCTATGCGCCGCACGAGCCGCCGTACCTGCGCGTGTTCCACCACAATCTCTCGATCCAGGCCGCGGCCTACCAGAACGGCATCTGGGTCGTGGCGGTGGCCAAGGCCGGCAAGGAAGACGGCTTCTGGCTGCATGGCGGCTCGGCAATCGTGGCGCCGACCGGCGAGATCGTCGCCAAGGGCACGACCGAGCAGGACGAGGTGATCTCCTACGACTGCGACCTGGCGCTCGGCGAATACATCCGCAACACCACGTTCAACTTCGCCAAGCACCGCCGCCCGGAGCACTACAAGCTGATCAGCGAGCGCACCGGCGTGAAGGTCGAGCCCGCGAACTAGGAGTTTGAGAGCATGCAATACGCCGCCAAGGATGTGACGCCGCACGAACGCTACAAGCTCCTGATCTCCTTCGTGCTGCCGCGCCCGATCGCCTGGATCACGACTGTCGGCCCGACCGGCGTGGTCAATGCCGCGCCGTTCAGCTTCTTCAACGTCTTCGCCGAGGATCCGCCGCTGATCATGGTCGCCATCAACAAGCGGCCGGACGGGCGGATCAAGGACAGCTGGGCCAACATCCAGCGCACCGGCGAATTCGTGGTCAACCTGACCGACGAGCCGCTGGCCCGCGCCATGCACGATTCGAGCGGCGACTTCCCACCCGACATGGGCGAGCCCGATTATCTCGGGCTGAAAACCGCGCCGTCGGTCGACATCAAGGCGCCGCGGCTGGCCGATGCGCCGTGGGCGATGGAATGCAAGACCTGGCAGGTGCTGAACGTGAAAGACGACCGCCAGCTGGTAATCGGCGAGGGTGTGCGCTTCCACATCCGCGACGAGCTGTGGGATCCCAAGGCGATGCGCGTCCACATGGACAAGTACCATCCGATCGGCCGCATGTTCGCCGACCGCTACTGCCGCACGGATGATCGCGTGGTTTTCCCGGCGGCGCCGGTGGTGAAGGCGAAGGCCGCGGAGTAGCGCGAACTTCTAATGACCAAAAATAGGTGTTGGCGAGCAAGCGCGGGGCGACCCCCGTGGATTTCCGTTATTTTAACGGGGATGGTCTCGCGGCGGGACTATTTCGCGACTAGCTCTCCCAATGCAGCCGGCTGCGGCCGATCGCCATCGACACGGCGGCCTGGCTGGGCTCGACGACCGGCAGGCCGACATGGCGCTGCAGGCGGTCGCGATAGCGGGCCATGCCGGCGCAGCCCATGATCAGCACATCGGCGCCGTCCTCGTCGCGCAGCTCGGCGGCGACCTCGGCCATGCGGCTGAAGGTGCGCGCCTCGTCGGCCAGCTCGACGACGCCCAGTCCGATCGCGCGATCGCCCGCCAGACGGTCGGCCACGCCCATCTGGCCGACATAGCGCAGATGCCGCGGAATCGATTTCTTGAGGATGGAGATCACGCCGAAGCGCTGGCCGAGCGTCATGGCGGTGAGGATGCCGCACTCGGCGATGCCCAGCACCGGCTTGGTCGTGACCTCGCGCGCGGCATGCAGGCCGGGGTCGGAGTAGCAGGCGATGACGAAGGCCGAGCAGTCGTTGTCGCGGCTCTTCACCGTGGCGCTGATCGGCGCGACCACGCTCTCGACATGCGCCTGGGTCTCGATGCCGGGCGGACCTTCCTTGAGGGTGACGCACTCGATCGTCGGACCGCCCGCCATGCGCAACGGCTCCATGGCGCGGTCGATGCCGTCGGTGACGGCCTGCGTCGAGTTGGGGTTGATGACGAGGATGCGTTCGGCGGACGAGCTCATGGGCTGAAGCATGGCCCCTAAATTGCTAATCAACAACCGCTGTTCTAATTTCCGGGCCTGGGGATTGAAGAAGATGGGAGGGTTCCGATGATGCGTCGTCTGGCCGTTCTGGCAACGGCCGTTTCACTCTGCGCGGCCTCCGCGCTGGCACAGGACAAGCAGCCGCCGCTGCGCACCGGCGTCGACGGCACGTTCGCGCCGCACGCCATGCCCAAGCTGGGCGGTGGCGTCGAGGGCTTCCAGATCGACCTGTTCACCGAGGTGGCACGCCGCATGAAGCGCGACATCACGATCGACTCGGTTTCGTTCTCGACCCTGATTCCCGGCATGGCGGCCGGGCGCTACGACTTCATCGCCGCACCGACCACGGTGACCAAGGAGCGCGCCGAGAACATGCTGTTCACCGCGGGCTACCTGTGGACCGCCTATCAGTTCGGCATCAAGAAGGGCACGCCGCCGATCAAGGGCTGGCAAGACCTCAAGGGCAAGGCCGTCGCCGTCAACAAGGGCACGCCCTACGAGACGCTGAGCAAGCAGATGGGCGAGAAATACGGCTTCACCGTGCAGGCCTACGACACGCAACCCGACGCGACTCAAGCCGTGCTGTCGGGCCGCGCCTACGCGACCTTGGGCGGCAACACGGTGATCGTCTACACCGCCTCGAAGAACCCGCAGTTCGTCGCCGACCTCGAGCTCGCCGAGACGCGCGCCCATTGGGCGGCGCCGGTGCCGAAGGACAATCCCAAGCTGCGCGCCCAGCTGCAGGACGCGCTCGACTGCATGAAGAAGGACGGCACCATCGCCAAGTATTACGAGAAGTGGTTCAACAAGAAGCCCGGCCCGGACGACCTCGCGGTGGTGATCACGCCGGGCTACGGCGTGCCGGGCATGCCGGGCTACGACCCGACGCCGCACGAACTGCACTGTGGCTAAAGCGTGAGCGAAACGAACGCTAGGTCCTTCGCTCTGCTCATGATGACATGAGCTACATCGTTCGGGCGCGTGGCATCCACAAGCACTTCGGTCATCTGCACGTCCTGAAGGGCGTCGATCTCGACGTCGCCGAGCGCGAACTGGTGTTCGTGATCGGCCCGTCGGGCTCGGGCAAGTCGACCCTGCTGCGCTGCCTCAACCGGCTGGAGGAGCCGTCGTCCGGCTCGATCGAGGTGGCGGGAATCGACATGCTCGACGCGCGCACCGACATCAACCATGCCCGCCAGCACATCGGCATGGTGTTCCAGTCGTTCAATCTCTATCCGCACATGACGGCGCTGGGCAACGTGACCCTGGCGCTGCGCAAGGTGGCGGGCAAGAGCCGCGCCGAGGCCGATGCGCTGGGCCAGGCGGCGCTGGAACGGGTGGGGTTGGCCGATCGCGCCACGCATCGGCCGCTCGAGCTGTCGGGCGGCCAGCAGCAGCGCGTCGCCATCGCTCGGGCGATTGCGCTCGAGCCGAAGGTCATGCTGTTCGACGAACCGACCTCGGCGCTCGATCCCGAGCTGGTCGGCTCCGTGCTGGCGGTGATGCGATCCTTGCGCGACAGCGGCATGACCATGATCGTGGTCAGTCACGAGATGGGCTTCGCCCGCGCCGCCGCCGACCGCGTGGTGTTCATGGATGACGGCCTGATCGTCGAGCAGGGGCCGCCGGCGCGGATCTTCGAGAGCCCGGCGCACGAGCGCACGCGCGCCTTCATCGGCCAGATCCAGCGCCACTGATGAGCCGCTGGGACAAGTTTCTAGACACCTTCTTCAACGCCAGGGTCATGGCGAAGTACCTGCCCGACATCCTGGAAGGCACGGTGCTGACCATCGAGCTGGCGCTGCTGATCGTGCTGTCGGGCCTGCTGGCCGGGCTGGTGCTGGCGCTGATCCGCAGCCTCGGCGTGCGGCCGGTCAATTGGCTGATCATCTTCGTCGTCGACCTGTTCCGCTCGCTGCCGCCGTTGGTGGTGATCGTGCTGATCTATTTCGGCCTGCCGTCGGCCGGCCTGTCGCCCTCGGCCTTCGTCTCGACCTGGCTGTCGCTCGCCTTGGTGCTGATGGCATTCGCCGAGGAGATCTTCTGGGCCGGCATCACCTCGGTACCCAAGGGCCAGTGGGAGGCGTCGCGCTCGACCGGGCTGGGCTTCGGCCAGACCCTGATGAACGTCGTGCTGCCGCAGGCGCTGCGCCTCACCATCGCGCCGCTCACCAACCGCACCATCGCCATCACCAAGGGCACCGCGCTCGGCACGGTCGTGGCGCTGCACGAGATCCTGGGCATGGCCTCGTCGGCGGTGTCGAACTCCTACAATCCATCGCCCTTGGTCATGGGCGCGGCGGCCTACCTCGTGCTGTTCGTGCCGGTGGTGGTCGGCGCGCGCTGGATCGAGACCCGGTTCGCATGGAAGAGATAGTCCAGTCCTTCTTCAACGGCGAGATCGCGGCGGCGGCGCTGCCGATCGTGCTCAACGGCCTGTTGAACACGGTCCTGCTGTCGCTGATGGTCGTGCCGCTCGGCTTCCTCGGCGGGCTGATCCTGGCGCTGCTGGCGCATGCCCGCACGCCGCTCCTGCGCTGGCCGCTGATCGCCTGGGTCGACTTCTTCCGGGCCTTTCCGCCGCTGGTGCTGCTGGTGCTGCTGTTCGCCGGCCTGCCGTTCGCCGGGCTGGAGCTGAGCGGCTTCGCCTGCGTGGCCATCGCCTTCTTCCTCAACACCGGCGCCTACTATGGCGAGATCCTGCGTGCCGGCATTGAATCGATCCCGCACGGCCAGGTCGAGGCGGCGCGCTCCACCGGCCTCAGCCGCCTGCAGGCCATGACCTACATCGTGCTGCCGCAGGCGATCCGCAACGTGCTGCCCGATCTGCTGTCCAACACGCTCGAGGTCGTGAAGCTCACCTCGCTCGGCAGCGTCGTCGCGGTGCCTGAGCTTCTGTTCCAGGCGCGCCAGGCGCAAAGCGTCACCTTCAACGCCACGCCGATCGTCATGGCCGCGGTGATCTACTTTCTCATCCTGTGGCCGATGGTTCGGCTGCTCAGCCGGCTGGAGAACCGGGCTTTGGCGGTCAGGGGTTAGGCAGCGGCCTCGCGAAAGCTCACCAGGCGGCGGGCATCCTCATCCCACAGCGTGAGCCAGGGTGCGCGGAGCGCGGCGCGCAGGCTGACCCGCTGCATCGGATGACTGACCTGCAGCGCCTGGCTGGCCGTCGCCAGGTTGTAGTTGGGGATGCGCGCATTGAGGTGATGGACATGGTGGATGCCCAGGTTGCCACTCAACCAGTGCAGGACCCTGGGGAAGCCCAGCCATGACGAGCCTGCGAGCGATGCCTCGACGAAATCCCACTCGCCGGCCGTCAACCAGCGCGAATCGTCGAAATGGTGCATCACATGCAGAATCCAGCAGCCGAAGATCGAGCCGGCCGCCACTATCGGCAGCTGCACCATCAAGACACGCTCCCAGCCCAGCAGCAGGGCGAGCCCACCGTACAAGGCGACCAGGGCGGCATCGGTCAGGTAGATCGAGCGGCGCGCGTTCACCATCGTGCGCGGTGTGTCGAGCGGTAGGCGCAACAGCAGCGCGAAGATCAACGGCGGCAGCAGGACGATGGCGAACAGCGGATGGCGCGGCAGGCGATAGGCGAGCCGTTTTCCACGCGGCAGGGCGTTGTATTCGCGCACGGTGAGGCAGGCCGAATAGATGTCGCTGAGGTCGCTGCGATGCAGATTGTTCCAGTCGGCGTGATGCAATAAGTGCAGGCGGCCCCAGCCGAGGAAGGGCGTCACGGTGAACAGGCTGCACAGTCGGCCGGCCCAGACGTTGGCTCGGCGCGAGGAGAAGAACGAGCCGTGCGTGCAGTCGTGCTGAAGTGCGAAGAGTCGCACCAGCAATGCACCGCCGAGCGACGTGAGCGCCAGCGAGATCAACCACGAGATCGGATACAGTAAGTAGGCCGCGGCGCAGACGGAGAAGAAGCAACCGAGTGTCGTGGTCAGCTGGAAAACGCTTCGGCGCCAGTCGGCGCGGGCATGGGGGGCGATGATGGCGCGCAACGCGCTGGCCGACAGGGACGAAGGGGCGTTCATTCTCGCCGACAAAGTGCCGGCTTCTGCAACCGATCGCAATCCCGGTATCGACATGCTGCGGGCATTGTCGGCGCTGGCGGTCTTCCTGTTCCACTTCAAGTTGTTCGAGGAAGGCTGGCTGGGAGTCCAGGTGTTCTTCGTGATCTCGGGCTACCTGATCACGCAGTCGATCGAGAGCCGGACGGGCCCGCCGCGCCGGCGCATCATCGCATTCTACGGCCGGCGCGTACGGCGCATCCTGCCGCCGCTCTATATCTACTTGCTGCTGATCGCGCCCTACGTCTTCCTGAGCCATCGGACTCTGATCAAAGGCTGGCTGGCGTCGCTCACCTTCACCTACAACTTCTATCACCTGCTGCCCTACTATGAGCATTCGCGCCTGCTCACTCACACCTGGTCGCTGGGTGTCGAGGAGCAGTTCTATCTCGTCTTCCCCTTCCTGCTGGTGCTGTGGCGGCGGCGCGCGACGCTGGCGCTCCTGCTGGTGGTGGCGATCGAGCCGCTGATCCGCTGGCAGTTCGGCCATTTCCTGGCGCGCTCGGAGGAAGATACCGGCCTCGCGATCTACGTCGCGGGCTTCACCCAGCTCGACTCGTTCGCGATCGGCGCGCTGTTCTGGCTGCATCGCGAGAAGATCAAGCGCTTCGCCAGCTGGGGCGCGATCGCCGCGCTGTTCGGCCTCATGATCGCGCTCGGCTATTTCGGCACCGACGCGCGCGACGGTGCCTTGTGGCTGCCGTTCATGGTGGGCAACCAGGACGTCTGGGGCTACTCGCTGTTGGCGCTGCTTGCGGGCCTGCTGGTCGTCCGGTTGTCCCGGGTCGAGCAGGGCGGGGCGGCGCTGCGTTGGCTGGCGCTACTCGGCTTCTACTCCTACGAGTTCTATATCCTGCATTATCCGGTGCGCGAGGTCGCGCTGCGCTTCCTGCCCGAGACCACGCTGGGCAACGTCGTCGGCGCGATTGTCGCCTTTCCCGTGATCGTGCTGTTGGCAGTCGGCCTGCATCGCGCGGGCCTGCGGGTCGTGGCGCTATTCCGTCCGCGGCCGCAGCCCGATCCCGTCCGCTGACGGAGGGCAAGGCCGGCCGGCGCGCTCACCCGCACTCGAACAGCCGCTCCG
>Ga0306921_10004844_pt1 | contig 13906 bp, 15 predicted proteins | sample sta12Cox44000080_FD_203760 | JGI IMG/M metagenome (GOLD analysis project Ga0306921, IMG submission 203760) | Lab enrichment of tropical soil microbial communities from Luquillo Experimental Forest, Puerto Rico - statoxic.12C.oxic.44.000.080 (v2)... | ecosystem: Environmental > Terrestrial >... | reverse complement strand
GACGCTGGCGCTGTCGATCAGGGCCTCGCGCTTAATTTCGGGTAGCAGGTCCAGTTTGTTCAGCACGTAGAGGCGCGGCTTGTCCTGGGAATCAAGTTCGCGCAGCACTTCTTCGACCTGGGCCTGCTGTTCGGCGGCGGTCGGACTGGTAACGTCGGCGACCTGCAGCAACAGTGTCGCGCGCTGCACTTCTTCGAGGGTGGCACGAAAAGCAGAGACCAGGGTGTGCGGCAGTTGGCGGATGAATCCCACAGTATCAGACAGCAACAGTCCGCGTTTTGAAGGCAGCTTGATGTGCCGCAATGTGGGATCGAGGGTAGCGAACATGCGCGGGCTTTCCAGCACGCCGGCGCGGGTAAGGGCGTTGAATAGCGTGGATTTGCCGGCGTTCGTGTAGCCCACCAAAGCGACTACCGGCACGGGCACGGATTCGCGCCGCTGGCGCTGCTGGCCGCGAATGCGGCGGACCTTTTCCAGTTGTTCCTTGACATGGCGGATGCGGCGGTAGATCTTACGGCGGTCGGTTTCCAGCTGGGTTTCACCCGGGCCGCGGGTGCCAATGCCGCCGCCGAGCTGCGACATTTGTGCGCCCCGTCCGGCGAGCCGAGGAAGCATGTACTCCAGTTGCGCCAATTCCACCTGCATCTGTCCTTCCCGCGTGCGGGCGTGACGGGCAAAGATGTCGAGGATGAGCTGGGTGCGGTCGATAACCCGAACCTCAAGCTCCCGCTCCAGGTTGCGCTGCTGCGAGGGCGTAAGTTCGTGATCGAAGATGACCAGGTCGGGTGAGACCGAGGCGACTGCGCCCTTCAATTCCTCAACCTTGCCACTGCCGATGAGGGTTGCGGAATCGGGGCGCTGGCGGCGCTGTTGGATTTCTCCGGCAATGCTGGCTCCGGCGCTAACGGCCAGCTCGCGCAGTTCGGCCATCGACTCCCGGGCGGAAAAACAGCGATGCTCGTGATCAGCAGCGTGGATGTGCGCGTCCACAACGGTGCGAGCCGCACGCGCGCTGGGTGGAACCTTGCCCAGCAACTGCTGCCGAGGACGGGTGGCCGGCGATGCGTCGATGTCGGGGTCGCGCGCCTCGGTAGAATGCGGCCGCTGGTCGTGGCTGGCAAGGCTCCGAGAAAGGAATTCCACTCCCACAAGGAAGACGCGTTCAGGTTCGCTCCGGCGGAGCCCGGAGTGATGGCTCGATCTGGGATTCCTTCCACCGAGGTGAGAAATACGTTAACTCTCCGAAGTGGCGGCGGCCGGGGCTGCCGGCGGAGCGGGCGCCTCAGCGGCTGCTTTAGGCTCTACATGGCGCTCGACAGGATGCGACGGGCGCGACATGACCACCGTCGAAATCGCGTGCTTGAAGATCAACTGCTCCTGGTTGTTGGTGTCCAAAACCACCGAGTATTTATCGAAGGAGCGAATGCGGCCCGATAATTTCACTCCGCTCAACAGATAGATAGTGATGACGGATTTGTCTTTGCGAGCCGTATTGAGAAAGGAATCCTGAATGTTCTGTGCTGGCTTGTTTTCCATGGGTGGTCCTCCTTACAACCGGCAAAAAACAGCCCAGCCCGAGAAATCGTGGCCTCATAACGGTTCCGGGTCTGTGGGTCGAGACCTCGCGGACGTGGCCGTACGGCGCCGGGCACGCAAGGGTAAAATTCAGCTAGTTTACGATAAGTCCGCGCAGGCGCAATTTCAACTAAAACCCGCGAGTTTCGGTGTGATATAGAATGCGCCCAACCGTTATGGGACCGGAAAATCGCGGGATATCCGGGGCCGTCTCCGCGTAATAGGGAGAAATATGACTGGAACGCTGGCTGCAATGTTCACGCCTCCGCAGATCGCCTGCCCGGGAGGCGGCCAGACCGTGTTGATGCTGCTGCGTTGGGTTCACTTTGTAGCTGGCGTCACATGGGTTGGGCTGCTCTACTTTTTCAATCTGGTGAATGTGCCATTCCAGCGAGAGCTTGACGCAACGACCAAGCTCACCGTGGTCCCCAACCTGATGCCGAAGGCGCTGTGGTGGTTCCGGTGGAGTTCGGTGGTAACGGTAGTGGCAGGCATCGCGTACTGGATGCATATCGTCGAAACCGATGTCGGCAACACCATTGCGGGCGGCGAGCCGGTGTCGGGGGCAACGATGTTCGGCGGTTTCTTCGTGATTTGGACGCTGGCGTTTGCCGTCGAGATGGGAGTGCTGATATCGCCCGCCGAGGGTCTGAAGAGTGGTCCGGTGCTGGGCGGGATCGTGGGGATCGCGTTGCTGGCGGCGGCCTACGTGTTCCTAAGCATGAACCAGCACGGATGGGAGAGCAATCGCGCACTGGCCATCGGGATTGGCGGCGGCCTGGGCTGGTTCATGATGCTGAACGTATGGGGCATCATTTGGCGCATGCAGAAGAAAATCATCAGGTGGACCGAGGCTGCCGCCGGAGGCGCAGCGATGCCCGCGGAGGCCGCGAAACTTGCGCGGCTCACGTTCCTGATCTCGCGAGTGAACTTCTGGCTTTCGTTCCCCATGCTGTTCTTCATGGGAGCAGCGAGTCACTACATCATGTTTGCTACGCGATGAGAATCAGTGGGCAAATCCGATAAGAAAGGCACCCAGGAAAATCAGGACCAATAAAATGCGAAGCCGGGCGCCTTCCGGCGTGGGCCCCTGTTCATCGAGCCTCGGAGGCACCCAGAACAAAGCAACCACCGCGAGAATGAGTGCGGGGACAAAGAGGAAGGCGATCAACTGATCGTGGGCGACGTCGAGGTGCAGCAGTTGGCCCTTGCGAGCCGGGCCTGAAAGCACATCGCCCAGGAACCAGCAGAGAATCGTGCTGCCCAGTCCGGCGAGTGCGCCGAGCCAGCGCAAGATAGGGGAAATCATGCCTGTCCTTTGGTACCAATTACGTAGCAGTTTACCAGCCGTTGCGAGTGCCGATAAGTAGCTGGAGGCTACAAAACTTTTACCTTCGTTTTGATTTAAAGGTAAACTGCTGTCACGGGTCCGAGGGCGAGATTGTGGGTTCCAAGGCGGATTGGCTGGTAGTTGCCGGGTTTGTGTTCGCTTTAGTGGGACTCGTTCTTCGCATGGTGATGATGATGCGATCCAGCGACGCCCATCCGGCCGGCGCCGCGGCGAAGGGAGGACGTGAGATGCTTCGCTCCTACCGCGATACATTTCCGAACAGTCGCCTGCCCGTGGCGATGTGGACCGCGCTGAGCGTGGGCTTGATTATGCTGATCGCAGGCCTGTTGCTGGAGTTCCGGTAACGGCGAGTTCAGCGCACATCTGGCGCCTTGTTGTTGGTCGCGACGCCCGACTTCACCAGCCTCCATGGCTTGGGTTTGGGTATTCCTGGCGGCACGTCCATAGCGATCATCTTCAGGTCAGCAGTGTCTTTTGCGGAGGGTAAGACCTTCATCAGGTAACGGTCGGTTTTCTGCGTGTCTGCGTCCTTCACCCTCAGCAGGAGGCCATCGGGATTGATCACCGCATCGGTTAGAATCTGGGTGACCTGTTCCTCGCTGACCGACTTCAATTCTCCATTGTCGTTCAACTCGAGGCTGTGCGGGCGCAATAACGACCCGATGAGCTGATCGCCGTGCAATTCGAGATGCAATTGTAACCATATTTTGCCATCAAACTTCGCAGTCCATTCGCCTGCATATTCCGCGAAAGGAGGGACTTGCTCCTTTGGCGGGGCCGCAGGGGCAGAGCTGGCGGAATTCGGGGGTGCCTGACACCAGGCGCTGAGGCTGACTGCCATGACGGCCAACAGAACGCAGGTCCGCTTCATGTAGCACTTCCTTCGACCGAAACGAATTGTACTCCAGAGACGCCAGTGGACTTCTGTGATAAAGACATGGGGTACACCGACCGGTTCACGGACGAAGCGTGGCATTCGACGCGGCCGATGAGGAAGAGGCGCAGGACTCGGTGCGACTACTCTCCCTATGCGGAGCCGAGCTTGCGGCGGTCGCCCTTCAACAGGCGGGGCGGTTCAGCCTGACGGGCACGCTCTTCCTGATGACAGTTCCAGCAAAGCGGCAGCATGTGATCCAGAGCCGACGGAACTTCGCCGAGATGCATGTGGCGCAGCTCGAAGAGTTTCTGCTTTTCGTTCAGCAGTGCGAGGCGGCTGCGCCTCCAGTCAGCGGGGGTAAGTGTGCGTCCGCAAATTGCACAGGTCTTGCCCTGGTACCACTTCTGCAGAAGACGTTCGAGGTTTTCGGGGGAAGGATCAAGCTGGGCGAGGCATTCCTGACGGCAGTCGCCCTTGTCGGGCCAGCGCGTGCACGATTGCAGACGGTCGTGCTCTTCGCCGCGCAGCGCGGTGGAAAAAGCGAACTTGGTGTCGAGCTCAACCGTCGCAGGTTCATGGCTGTCAGGGCAGATCACAGTGCGGCGGCCACGATTGCGGAAGTACGACTGCAGACTGAGCCCAATCGGAAGCGCTACCAGCACGATTGCGCCGATGATGAAGAGAACGATCAGGAACGCGGCAAGCATGGGACCACCTCCCGCCGGGAATAGCAGGGCTGACAACTTCTTTGTAACGCGACTCGTGACCCACGCGCTGTGACTGCAAACACCGGCGCATGTGACGCTCGGGCGAAGCCAAGGGCCATGCCGATCGGTGACGTAACTTCGATTGGACTAGACCGCTACGCGGTATGGGTCGCTCACACGTCAGTGGCTAGTGGCCGAGACGTGCATGTCGCTGCACTCCCCAGTTAGACCCGTTAAACCTCTCTTCTTCTCATCGCACGCTCCGTTGCGAAAACATGGAAGGGCTGCTTGACAGCGCAACCCATTTCGCAAAAGGAGTTTCGTCCGATGACATCTCTTCGGCAACCCATGATCGAGGATATGCAGATTCGCAATCTCGCAGTCCACACCCAGAATATGTATGTGATCCAAGTCTCCATGTTCGCGCTCCATTTCAGCCAGTCCCCGGAACTGCTGGGACCGGAAGAGATTCGTACCCACCAGGTCTATTTGACGACCGAAAAGAAGCTGGCTACCAGTTCGATTCTCACCGCTATTTCTGCACTTCGTTTCCTTTACAAAGTCGCCCTCAAAAGGGACTGGACGTTCGCAGCGATCATTCCAGCTCCGAAGAAGCCGCAGAAACTCCCGATTGTTCTCAGCCCCGAGGAAGTCATTCAATTCCTCAACTGCGTGACCGGTGTCAAGCACCGCGTGATCCTGACGACTTGCAAAAAGCTGCGCACCACCAACATCATCCAGCGTTGTTTTCGTGGAGGTAGGACGGCGCACCCGACCCATGGCGTGCTTTGTGAACGTCAAAAGCGTGGATCGCATCATTTACTCCATCTTCCAACGCTTCAACTTGGAATGGAAAAACCGCACCCTCCGGGTTTTTACACAAGCAGCTTGACGTCACCTGCCGATCTCCCGTTTGGCGCACCGCGGCGCCGCTAGCTATAATCAACCGCACCATCAAACCTACCTCACGGGTGACCATGTTTCCCATCAAGTTGGAGGCCCTGCGCCGCCTGGGCTCAGAGGATTCGCGTTTCTCTCCCGCCGTGTGCTTTCGCGTGGCCCTTGCGCTTGTGGTTGTCTTGGCGACCTCGCTTGCTTTGCCGGCCGCGCAAGCCGCTTCCGACAGCAAACCACGGATCACACTCGATGCTGATCCCGCTGACGCAGTCGGGGCACGACTCTGACCCGAAGTGGTCTCCCGACGGGAAATGGATCGCATTTCTATCCGACCGGAACGGGGAAAGCGACAGCCCCGACAAATCCGATGACGACAAGAAGGGGGTAATGCATTTGTATGTCATTCCGCTCGGCGGCGGCGAAGCGTTCCCGGTGACCCGCGGCGCGGAAGATGTGCATTCTTTCGCGTGGAGTCCGGATTCGAAGATGCTCTACTTCGCCACCCGCATCCCCTGGACGAAGGAACAGAAAGACGACTACAAGGAGCAATGGAAAGACGTGATCCGCTACCGGGAGCAGGAACGCGGCGACGTGATCTCGCGCATCGCTGTGGCCGATGCTCTGAAGCGGCAGATCGAGATAGGCACGCAGGAGTCCAAGAAGACCAAAAAAGACAAGAGGGACAAGAAGAAAGCTGAGCATGAGGAAACCGGCGAGACCCCGGGCGCGCAGGCGGTGGTGACGTCACCCTATCGTGTGAAGAGCCTGGCGGTTTCGCCCGACGGCACCCAGGTCGCGTACTCGACCGACAGCGTTTCGCAGCGCTTCGAAGGGCTAAGGGAAGTTGAGATTTACGTGGCGGACACCAGCAAGGCTGGAATACAGAACCCGACGCGACAACTGACCCACAATGAGGCGCTCGAGGACGAAGTGCAGTGGTCCGGCGACGGCAAGAGTGTGTTTTTCGAGGTCGAGCAGGGCTCGATCGAAGGCGCGTACGCCGACCGGCAACCGCGGGTGTACTCGGTCGATGTTGCCACCGGAAAGCCGACCCGTTGGGCAGCAAGCTTCGATGGATCCGTGAGCCATTACGCGCTTGCGGACAAGGGAAGGCTGCTGGCTCCGGGAATGTTGGGTACCTCGACCGAGCTCTATCAGCAAGTATCGCCGCAGGCTACCTTTCGCAAGCTGGAAGGAGGGCCCGGCACTTACGCGCACGCGGTGACAGCGACAAATTCGCCGCGTATCGCATTCACCTATTCGGAGGTGGACAAGCCGACCGAGGTTTACATCGCCGATGGCGCAGACAAGCTCACCACGGCGCGGCCGATTACGTCATTCAACAAGCTATTCGCGGAGCGCGATCTGCCGAAGGGGAAGCCGTTCCGCTGGACCTCGGACGACGGCACGCCGGTGGAAGGTATGCTGCTGTATCCGCCGGGCAAGTTCGAAGCCAGGAACCTGCGGCTGTTCGTGTTGATTCACGGCGGCCCCATGGACGCCGACGGCAATTATTTCGGTGCTGACTGGTACAACTGGGCCATGTACGCGGCCAGCCGGGGATGGCTGGTGTTCCGTCCCAACTATCGCGGCTCGGCCGGCTACGGCGACAAGTTCGCGCTGGCCATCGTGCCCAAAATCGTGTCTGCGCCGGGCCGCGACATTTTGAGCGGCGTGGAGGCACTGGTGAAAGCGGGTCTCGCCAACCCCACGCAGATGACCATCGGCGGCTATAGCTACGGCGGCTATATAACCAACTGGCTGATCACGCAGACCACGGAGTTCAAAGCCGCCGTCACCGGCGCCGGCGCGGTGGAGCACATCGGCAACTGGGGCAACGACGACACGACTTTTGACGACGCGTTCTTCCTTGGCGGCCTGCCGTGGGAAAAGAAGGCGCGGCAGAACTACCTTGATGAGGCCGCGATCTTCCAGTTCGACAAGGTGAAAACCCCGACCCACGTGGTGGCGGGTGGGAGCGACATCCGTGTCGCCGTGGCCGAGGACTACCTGCTGGAGCATGCCCTGCACGCGCTGGGGATTCCGAGTTCGCTGCTGATCTTTCCTGACGAGGGGCACGCGTTGGACCAGAATCCGTGGCATGGCAAGATCAAGGTACGCGAAGAAGCCAACTGGCTGGAGAAATACTGCGAGTGCCCGGTGAAGTGAAGCCATGATGCGTCGAACAGAGTGGCTCGCGATTGGGTAGAGCCGACCTTCAGGTCGGCGTCTCGCCGTCTCTTGCTCTGCCGCGCGGACTTCAGTCCGCACGGCTGCTGCTCGGGCCATCATCCGGTGGCTTGACATTCCCCAGGCCGCTGACCATACTTGCGCCGTTTAGTCCGCTAGGTGCGAGGTGGCTTGTATGCCGAAAAAGGCCGCGAAAAAAGTGCTGAAGAAGATCGTTGCTCGCCGTCCCGTGAAGCCCGCGAAACCGGCGACAAAACCGAAACCCGCAAAGCCGGCAAGGAAAAGCATCGCGAAGAAGTCGCCAGCGAAATCCGCAGCCGAAACCGCGGCTACTGTTCCCGCCTCCGACGGCAAGCTCACCTTTAATCACGCCATGATCTACGTCAAGGACGTGGAGCGCGCTCTGCGCTTCTACCGTGACTTGATGGGATTCAAGCTGATCGAAGATTTTCGCTACGAAGGTACGGCGGTGTATGCCCGGCTGCGCGCCCCGGGTGGCGACGGAACGATCGCACTTCATCAGGCGGGGCCGGGCGCGTCGCTGGCCAGCGAAGGAGTGCGGCTGTACTTCGAGGTCCGTGACCTCGACGACTTTTGCCGCAAGCTCCAGCAGAAGGGTTTCTACATCACCCAACTACCGCGCATGATGCCCTGGGGCTGGCGGCACGCCTACCTTAACGATCCGGACGGACACGAGATCAGCCTGTACTGGGCGGGTGAAAACCGCATGAAGAAGACGGTCATGCAAGCGGCACGTGCAGCGGCCAAGGGGTGATGGGCGCGGAGCATTTTTTTTTGGTGGTCGGCATTGCATCGCTCCCAATTGGTTGATAACATCAAGCGCCCACTTCTTCTAGTTCCGTCTCGGGGCCCTCGCCTCGTTCTCTGGTTTTGCTGAATTCGTCGGCCGCCGCTTCGTTTAACCGCAAACATAGGAGGTATGTTTCCGTGAAACTGGCGGAGTGCGGGTCGCCCGAGGCCACACCCGGGCTCCCGGCGACGAACCAGCCCAATCGGAAGGAAGCGTACGAGTCGACGCGGCCCTTGGACTGCGTTGAAGACCGCCCACTCCTTGAGCAACAAGGGCTAGCTGTTGCCGCCCATGACGTGGAGATATTGGGTTGCAACACTCCCCCACCCGTATCGCTTTCCCTGAGCTCAACCGCCCAACGAGCACAACTGGTTCACAAATCCTGAAAGGAGGCGAAATGAGAATTACAACGCTGTTGCTGCTTTGAGCTGCGCCGGCAGTTTGGGGCCAAGCGCCGAATACCCCGGCCAAGCCTGGCATCCTGGGATACCTCGACCCGCACACTGGGGCATTCCGTCCTGTTCCTCAACCGGCCGCAGAAGAGGCAGAATTATCGGCAGCAACGACATTTGGAGGGACAATAACTCTTACGATCACAGTCACCCTCAAGACCATCGCCCTCACCAGCGTTACGTGCACAGCCGACGTTACGGTGCTGGACAATCCAACCAGCCCAACCGGCCCAGTTACCTATGGGGAGTCCAACACAGTAGCCGCCACCGGAACCGGCACCACAAGGACATGCAGGCTGACAATTCCCTACTCCTGGGCCCCGACAACTCCATCTACCGACAGTATGTCGACCAGCTACATTGTTACCGGGGCCGTAGGCACCACTGGTTTGCCACAGCGCACTGCTACTCGGACTCTGCTTGACACCCGGAAAGTTCCGGCAACTGGCGCAATGACTGCTTTGACTGCTGCCGTCACGCTCTAGGCCCACCTGATGCCATGCGAAAGGGGGCGAGTCGCTTAACGGCTCGCCCCTTAAAAGTGCCGTCGGCCGAAGAGGCTGCTGAAAAAATCGGCAACACGTGTTCCCCGCGGACTGAAGCCCGCGCGGAAAATCAACGACAACGGGTTTAGCGGCACGACTGAAGTCGTGCCCTGATAAAAAGCCTTACGAAAACGAGTCTTTCAGTAACCTGTGAAGCCGACTCGAGATTTATAACACTGGGCTACCCCCGCGCTGAAGTGCAAGACTTATCAACTTCCGTCCGCCACGACGGACTTCCGCATCGTGGGTTGGAGCAGTATCGATTTCCTCAAATCGCGTGAGTCGGGGAGAGGGGGTGGCGAAAGGCCCGCCCTAACCAAAACCGGGCGAGAACAGAGCACCCAAATTAGTCAAACCGTTGGCCCGGCAAACCGCCCGACGAGGAAACTAGTATGAGGTGATGGCAAAGACGCCGGGCGCCTGTCTCGCCCCTTAGCGAAGCATCTATAATTGTAGTGTTAGCTGCTGGGCCGGACGGTCGCTGCCGGTCTGCGAACCCTGGGCGCATGCCCAGGCTGCGCGGGCAGGGAGAGGAAAGTCCGAACTCCACAGAGCGGTGTGCCGGATAACGTCCGGGGGGCGGCCTTCAAGGGCCGTCTACGGAAAGTGCCACAGAAAATATACCGCCCGCCTCGGCGGGTAAGGGTGAAATGGTGCGGTAAGAGCGCACCGCGCCGTCAGCAATGACGGTGGCAGGGAAAACCCCACACGGAGCAAGACCAAATAGGGGAGGACGGCCCACGGGGGCCGACGTGCCGGCTCGGTGCGTCACAACTTCCGGGTAGGTCGCTGGAGCCGTGCAGTAATGTACGGCCTAGAGGAATGATCGCCCTGCCGCTCTTCGTCTTCGTCGATTGCCCAGGCTACCGCCCAAAAGAAGGACGCGAACCTGGGGCACCGAGGCTCATCGATCCCACCCTTTCCCAAAAGATGGGAAAGGATGGGGCACCCAGGGTTCCCATCGACGACGAGAAAGAGCGGCAGACAGAATTCGGCTTACAGGCCCGGCAGCTATCATTTCAATAACTTACGTGATATAGCCCGAAAACTTTGCCAAAATCTCGCCATTGCAATGCCAGTTTTTGGCGAATAGAAAGCGAATCTTGCTCGACACATTTCATGGACTAACAGACCCTACATCACTCCAGTTTTGGCCCTTGGTTTATTCGGCTCAATAACCTCACTGAATGCCTCCAGTCCGCCTTCCTTGCTCTCCATCATCCGCCGGACTTTCTCGCGCAGCTCTCCAACGAACTCAGCATAGTGCTTTTCGACCGTCTCGATTGTGTCGCCCAGGAGCTTCGCCTCCTCGTAAGGGCTTGCACCCCTAGCCAGCATGTCAACCGCAAATGTGTCACGAAAGCGATGCGAATGAACATCAGATACGCCTGCACGTTTGCCCAGCCCACGCATACGTTCGTATAGGTGTGGGCGAGTCAGCGGCGTCTGGCGCACCGGATGCAACAGGACACGCTCGTTCGGATCTGGACTTCTACGTGTGTACTCCATCTCCAAAACTGCCAGCAGTTCGGATGGGATGGGAATGATGACTTTTTTCTTCCGCTTCTGCAGGAGGCCGACGAGGCCCTCTTGGAACTCTGCAAATACGGGATGCTTCGGCGCGTGCTTTTGCTGGTGTAACACCCGCATCAATCAACGCTTGCATGATTGTTTTCCGGCGGTGGGACAAAAACGGAATGAGCCGCCTGATGGAGCGGAGAATTGAATAGCGCGACGGCAGCTCCCACCGACCCGCTAGCTGTCCAGCCAGTTACCACGGCACGGGCAGCACACAACACTCAAAGAAAAGGACAAGGCAAGGCAGACGGAACCCGTCTGTCCTGCCATAGCTGCGTCTGGGAGCAGAAGGATGAGCTCATGAACCTTGAACAAGCACGAATCGCTGCGAATGCGGCTGCACAGGAGTATCTGGCGACTGACGACTTCCCAGAAGCCACTAACAGGTTTCTGGATTTAATTGAGACCCTGCTCGACGATCTGAACCGAGAACCGGGGACGAAATGTTCTGGATCCGGTGGTTCTTCCACGAAGACGACTTCTACGCGAAAGCAGCCAGAACATTTCTGGAAAGGTACGGCGCAAACGCGACATTCGCTGATGCCCAGCACGAGATGCTCGCAGCACCTGGCAGCGCTCAGTCCGCCAACAAAGATGACGTGGTCTAGCAGTACTCAGGGCGAACCCCTTGGAGGAATAGTGGAAAGTGAACATTCTCAGCCATCACGCGAAGCTGGCGACCGTGATGATGTTGAGCAAGACCGCCAGCAACAATCGACGCCTTATTCCTCGCCAACTACGCATTCGTGACCGAGATGGTCACCGATAATTCTTACCTCTTCATCCCCGAGGATCAGCAGCTCCTTTACGATGACGCTTCCGCTCGTATTCGTGAGTACGACGGTCCCCCGACCGACGAAGCATTTCGCGACTGGATCAGTTCCTTCCTCCTGCGACAGGTTGCTTACTGCGGAATCCTTGTCGATAAGATCATCGAAATCGAGTTTAAGGATTGCAATGGTCAGCCGCACATACGCATACGCAGATACAACAAATCGATCTGGAACGGTATCTGGAGCGTGTTCCGTACCAATCAGCCGAACTACCACGAGGAAGGCTTCCCGCTGCAGGAGAACCTGTATCAGGAAGTTTGCGCTCTCGTCTTCTAGTACTTGGACAACTTCCTTAACACCAGGTAAGGCCAAGCCTTCGACGCGGTTGTACGGACTGGCTAAACGGCACGCCCTTAACTACATCAAGAAGCAGCGCCGCCGATATCAGTTGGTGAAGGAACGCATGGACAATGGCAAGGGCTTGAAGGTTCCCGAGGTTCTTTCTGAGCTGGAACTTGCTTCGATGAGAGCCGAGGCACAGGAAGGCTTCGCAGCAAAGTAAAAAAAGAATAAGAGGGACTACTTTGGGCGGCAGGCCCTCTCATTGATGACGCTACGGCTTAGGCTTCCAGAAAGTCGGATCGGCTGCAACCCAAGCGTCAGGCGGATAGCTCATCTTAGGACTGAACATAAACAGGTTATGCTCCTCTGTTTCTATGCTCGCTGCTGCTAAGTCCGCTATTTTCTTCATTCCGTCTTCGCCCATTACTGAAGCAAACGCCTTCCCTGAAGCAGGAGCATTGTCAGCTTCAGCTAGCGACTTCAATGGCGTAAGCACAAGATATACACCGCCAGCTTGACTACCGTACATAGCTTGGTACATGGCCCAATGCGCGTTGGCGTCAGCTTTTCCATAGTTGTCGGTATACAGCTTAACCAGAGCGTCCCACTCCTTTTCATGTCCCGGCCGAATCTTGTACCGGGAGATATCGAAATAACGCATCTGCACGATGTTCACCGGAGCGTGAAAGCTCTGGTCTTCCCGATATGCCAAGACCGTAGATTCAAGCGAAGTGAGTAAGTCGCCGTCCGTGATCGCTGCCTTGTCAAGGGCAGCCAAAAGCGAAGCATTTCCCAGCGTGGCAAGATTATCCTTTTCCCACGCTGCGAAGGAATCATAGCCAGTGAAGAACAATGAGCGCGACAAGCCGGAAAGTGAATCCATTGCGAAGTAATGGGTCGGCCACTTCGCCGCCGCCATCGCCGCCACAAACGCGCTTTCACTTTTCTGGTGCAGACTGCCAGACTTACCGGGTTTGATGAACTCGCGTGTGATCACCAGCACCTTGGGCGGTGGAGTAACGTCTGTTTGTGCCGCAAGAGTACCTGCGGCAGAGGCGAGAATACATAGAACCAACCAAATTCCAATACGCTTCATATCCCTGTAGCTCCTGTTAAGATTAGATGCCTAAAATGACAGATGATAAATTGGCTACAGGATGGCGCTGACGCTCGCAGTTTGGAGTCCCCGCGAGGAGCTAGTCGCCCCATCCTACTACGAGAGATATCTTTTAAGTAAAAAAAATCAAAAAAACTTACCGCAGGGCGGCTTCTCCCGCTCACTACCTAACAGGAGACGGCTGATCAGGAAGACGGCCAGCCGTCATTTTTTTGGGGGTTGCGTGGGCGAATTTAACGACGCGGCAGAGCAGCCGCACGATGATTACGAGAACCAGAGGTACAAACGGAAATACTTCAACGATGTGATCACTGCCTATCGCACGATGCTTGATCTTCCGCCGATTGCAGCCATTGCCTATGACCATGAGGCGCGAGCCAGAAAATGGTCTCCGGCAGCGGCACACTTCATCGCGGATGTGGAGCTGGCTAGCCGCCGTGTTCTTGGCTCCAATGGCCTTCTGGGTCAGTTCAAGAAGCTAGTTGAAGGCGCGGAGGTCCCGCCTGTAATCGCAAAGCGGATCGTCAATCTATGCAGCCGGATTTATATCAGCAGGAAACTGCGTCCGACAGAGTACTTCCGCACGACTCGGCCTCGGATTCGCTGCAGCAGGTAGGAAGGGGAAATGGGGATTTGGGATGCAAATTATCGAACTAAGCAAGCTTACAAACAACGAAGTTCAGCACGACGA
>Ga0306921_10004839_pt1 | contig 13910 bp, 8 predicted proteins | sample sta12Cox44000080_FD_203760 | JGI IMG/M metagenome (GOLD analysis project Ga0306921, IMG submission 203760) | Lab enrichment of tropical soil microbial communities from Luquillo Experimental Forest, Puerto Rico - statoxic.12C.oxic.44.000.080 (v2)... | ecosystem: Environmental > Terrestrial > Soil... | reverse complement strand
ACACCTCGCTGCTGCAGCGCGAAGGCCGGCCGGTTACCCCGCTCGCGATTCGTCTCGATAACGAGATACCGCTCGGCATGGGTTGTGGCTCGTCAGCGGCGGCGGTGCTGGCCAGCGTGGCGCTTGCCGCGAGCTTCGGCGGTCTGGATTGGGACAACGAGCGCATCGTCTCTGAGGCTTCTGCGTGCGAAGGCCATCCCGACAACGTAGCAGCTTGCTGGCATGGAGGAGTCGTGCTGGCGCGCACCTTGTCTCCGTCGCGCGGAGGCTCGGTTCCTGCTATACACGTGTTGCCCATTCCGGTTGCAGTGGAGTGGCCATTGCTGCTCGCGATTCCGGAAACGCCCCTTGCCACCTCGGAAGCTCGCCGGGTCCTTCCGCGTCTTTATAGCCGCGTCGATCTCATCCACAACGTTCAAAGCGCCATGCTGCTGGTGCTCGCCTTTGCTCAGGGCCACGGAGAGTGGCTGGCGGAGGCGCTCAGCGATCGCGTGCACCATCCCTACCGTGCGCAACTGTGTCCTCTCTTGCCGGTACTGAGCACACTTTCAGGAAGCGAGGGAGTAAATGGCGTTGCGCTGAGCGGCGCGGGTCCGTCGGTTTTGATGTTCTTGCGCGAAAACATCAATCGCGAGGAAGTGAAAGAGCGCGTGACGGCATATCTTGCAGAGCAGGACATGCGAGCCGAATTGCGATTCACAACAATCAGCCCGGTCGGTGCGCGCGAAAGCTATCCTGTCATGCTGCCGCAAAGCAGGTGAGGCATTCGATGCGAAACCACAGAATCATATGCGAGAGTTTGGCGTTTTACGGGGAGAATGCTCTAAATGCAAACTGCCTGTTGCTAGTCGCTTCTCACCAGCTCGCCGGCAGCGTTTCGCTCAGCTCCGTCGTAAGTGCCCACTCTACCTCGCGCTGCTGATTATGAGTCAGCTTCATGCCGCTCGACGTCAGATAGAACACGTCGTGCGCCATTGCGCCTTCAGTGTCGATCAGCGCGACTTCAATGCTGCAACCCTCGCCCGCAAGAGTTGAGCTGATGCTGTACAGCAATCCCGGACGATCCTGTGTCGTGATTTCGATCATGGTGCTGGTGGGCGAGCACCCGTCGTCAAAGCGCAGTTTGGTCTCCACCTTGAGCTTGACCGGCTTGTTGTCGGCACGAAGACGGGGTTCGATCAACCTGTCGAGCGGCGCCTCTCCGTTCAGAATGGATACCACCGATTTCTTGAAACGCTCGCGTTCGGATGGATTGAGTTCGAGCGTGCGGAAGCGATCACGGAAGTAGAGACTGTCCACGATCACGCCGGTCTCGTTCGACAGCGCGCTCGCCTTCGTAATATCCATTCCCCAGCCGTACAGAATTCCTGTCAGCATGGCGAAGAGACCGGGCTTGTCGGCGCTGATCACTGTGAGTTCGTGCTGGTCGCGTGTCTGGCGCAAGCCGACCTGCACCGGTTCCGACCGCAGACGCTTGGCCATCTCGAAGTGTCCCAGCACCTGCTCGGGCGAATACGACAGCAAATAGCGCTGCGGCAGTCCATTCAGGAACTTCAACAGTGGCGAACGGTCCTTGGGTGCCAGCGCGACAATGCGTTCCACCTGTTCGGTAGCCACCTCTGCGTGAAACCGTTCTTCGTCGACGCTGCGGTTAAAGTAGTTCGCCGTCGCGATATAGAGCTGCCAAAGGCTCTCGGTTTTCCACGGCGTGAGCGCCTCCGGATTTACCGCCTTGATATCGGCCAGCGTCATAAGCGTCAGCATCTTCAGCCGCTCGGGTGTCTCCATCTTGCCGGCGAGTTCGCGCACTGTTTCTGGATCGAAGATGTCGCGCCGCCGCAGTGTGGACGAAAGCTCTAGGTGGCTGGAGATGAGAAAGCCTACCGTCTTGATGTCTTCGGCGCTCAGTCCCAACCGCTCTACCGCCGGCAGCGCGAGTTGCAGGCTTCCGTGAACGTGATTGTTCCCGGCAAGGCCCTTGCCTGTGTCGTGGAAAAGCAAAGCCAGGAACAGCAGCTCCGGCCGCTCAAGCTCCGAGAAAACCTCGGCAAACGGCGCCAGCCATTCCGCCTTGTTCTTCGGAAGCTCATGCAAAATTTCGATGGTGAGAAACGTGTGCTCATCGACGGTGTAGCGATGATAGAGGTCGCGCAACACCAGTGAGTCGATCGTCTCGAACTCGGGCACAGCCTGCGACAGTAAACGCACGGAGTGCATGGCCCGCAGCGCTTCGGCTGCGTATGGCTGCAGCAAAAGCTCGCGCAGATACCGCCACAAGCTGGCGCCTTGCGGCATGGCATCGCGCAGTGCGCGGCGAGCATTGTTCAACCGGCGCTCCGTTTCTATGGCGAGTTGCAGACCATGCCGCGCCATGAAGATGAACAGGCGCAACACCACCTCTGGATCGCGCGCGCCCGCCGATTGCTGGATGTAAACCCTCCGGTCCACTACCGAGAACTCGTCGTTCGAGACCCCGAACCGCCAGCGGCGAAACGACCGCACCAGTGCCGAACGGGACGCCGTTGTCTGGTCCAGCACCTGCCGCGCGTTGCGATACAGAGTTTTTGCGTAACGGAAGTACAGGCGCATCCACTCTGCCGACGAGATCGGGCCCTCCGCGCTGCCCACGCCGCGTCCGGCCAGATCCTCCTGAGCTTCCCACGAAACGATGTTTTCATCGCGGCCGCTGCGGTAGTGCAAGTAACAGCGCGCTGACGACATGAACTCCATGCCATCCAGCACGCTGTCGTCATCCGAGTTCTGTTGGATTTGCAGCGATGCCGGCCACTCCCGATTGCTCGCCAACTCGCCGATCAGCGTCACCCAACGAGTGATGTGAAAATCCCGCAGCCCTCCCGGGCTGTCCTTCAGGTTGGGTTCCAGGTGAAAGATGGTCTTCCCGAATTTCTGATGCCGGCTGTTCGTGACCTCAACCAGCCGTGAGATCAGCAGGTTGGATTCGCGCGCCACTAACTGCGGCACGATGTTATCGCGCAGGCGGGCGAACAGTCGTTCGTCGCCGATCAGAAAGCGGCAGTCCAGCAACGAAATCGTGAACTCAACATTCTCTTGATCGAATCGGCTGCAATCGTCCAGCGTGCGAGTTGTAGGACTGACCCGCAACCCCGCGTCCCAAAGTTCCTGGCAGATGGTGCGCACAGGATCTTTCGCGCGTGCGCGCAAGCCCTCCGTCTCGCAGAGAAAAAGCAGGTCGATGTCCGAATGCGGATAGAGCGCCTGGCGGCCATAACCGCCCAGCGCCACCACGGCAACTCCTGAGCCTGGAGAGAAGGCATTCTGTTGGGACCACAGGTGGAAGACCAGCTTGTCCGCCAACTGTGCGCGCCCCTGAATGCAGGCCTTGCCCGAAGCGTTGCTTTCAAAATCGCGTCGAACCCGATCTGACTCCTCTTTGTAGTAACTCCGCAGCGCAGGATCAAAAGTCGGGCTCGACATGTTCTTTGCGTGTGACGGCGCCACGCCCTCTCCTAGCAATCGACCGGGAGTAGTGTGAAGCGCCCCGCGTACCATCCGTTTCAACCAGAAAATACCAACGCGCCGGCTGCGTTGGCCGAATGTTTCTGGTGGTTGTTCTAGGAATACAGGCTTTTCGCGGTCCTGTGAAATTCAAACTATTTATGCCATGTATTCGCGCGTGTTATCTGCGCGGCGCAATGTGGCATTTCGTTAAAAGGTCTGGATAGCCCCGGGGGGAGCACCGGCTTTTCGAGCCGCTGAAATGCGCGTCCCAAAATAACCGATGGGCTTCACCCCGGCATTTGCGATCTCTAATCGAACAAGCTCCGACCCAGCCGATGTGTATGCGCGGCGGATCTCAACGCCGCGCCTCCTGCCGCAACCGCGCTAGCCGTTCGCACGCATTTGCCAGATCGGAATTCGTCTTGGCAAAGCAGAAGCGCAGCAGATGCTCGCCTCTTCCACCTTGGAAGAAGGCCTCTCCTGGCACGCATGCCACGCCGGTGAGATGGAGCAGATTCATCGCCTTCTCAATGCTGTCCGCTCCCGGAACCGCCGACGCATCTGCCAGCACGTAGTACGCCCCCGCCGGAACGCTGGGCTCCAGCCCAGCTTCACGCAGTGCGTCGCAAATCATCTCGCGCTTGTGTTGATACTCGTCGATAAGGTCGCTATAAAACGAATCCGGTAGAAGCTCCAGACCGGCGGCGGCGCCGTGTTGCAATGCCGACGGCGCACAGACATAGGTGAGATCGTGGAAGTAATTGATCGCCGGAGTCCATTTTGCGGATGCGTACACGTAGCCGATGCGCCATCCGGTAATACTGAAGACTTTCGAGAATCCTGAGATGGTAATCGTTCGCTCGGCGATACCGGGCAGGGAAGCTGGGCTCAGATGCCTCTGACCGTCATAAACAAAGTGCTGGTAAATCTCGTCGGTGAAGATGAACAGATCATGGCGCGTTGCAATCTCGGCAATCTTGGCCAGTTCACCCCTGCAAAACACTTTCCCTGACGGATTCGCCGGCGTGTTGACCACAATCCCTCGCGTCTTCGGGTTGATCGCCGCAGCGAGACGGTCTGCTGCCAGCGAATAATTTGGCGGATCAAGCGGCACCAGCACCGGTTTGCAATACTGGCTGGCCAGCGTCGCGTAATGGTAGCCGTAGTACGGCTCAAACAGGATGACCTCATCCCCCGGATTCAGCAGCGCACGGCACGAAGAGTCGAATCCCCCGGTCACCCCCGAGGTCACCAGAATCTCGCTCTCGGGATCAGCCGCTATCCCATTCTGTCTCAGCAGCTTGCCAGCGATTGCCTGGCGAAGACTGGCGATCCCGTCGGCCCGCGTGTACTGGTTATAACCTGCTTCCATTGCCGCCTCTGCTGCTTTTCGAACGACCGCTGGGACCTCCGTGTCGCACACACCCTGCGCCAGGTTAACGCCGCTTACCTTCTCGCATTCCACAGACATAGTGCGAATCGTGGACTGCACAATACGGCTGGCCATATCGCTCAGGCCTAACATCCGAAGCTCCTTCCGGCAGTGACGATTTCACCAGTGTGCCACAAGCGAAGAGGAATGGCTCAAAGCGCCATATTCCCGATATTCTTCCCCACCATGTTCGCTCGTCACAATCAGATGTGACTTTGGTCGTTGTCAGAAATTGAGAAGGGGTTAGAATAGAGTTGGAATTGAAAATGATTTTCAACTTCATATTCGGCCGCAGGCACCGGCGCGCGCACGGCAACGGCGCTCTGGCTGATCTTCAGGTCGGCGAGCGGGGCATTGTGCGGGAATTGCGCCTCGACCACTCCATCGCCGAACATCTGATGAATCTGGGCTTTGTGCCGGGCCTGGAAGTCAGCGTCGAGCGCAGCGGCCCCGGGGGTGATCCTCGGGTCTATCGGGTCGAAGGGACGGAAGTGGCTCTCCGCCGCGAGCTCTCGCGTTATATCGAAGTATCCCTGGTCGGCGCTGCACCATTCGGTGATTAACGTAACGGAGGTCCGGCGATGACGTGTCATGCTGTGGCACGCCCGGAGGAGCAGAATGCAGCCGGAGTCCGAACCGTTGCCGTCGTGGGTCCTCCCAATTCCGGTAAGACTACCCTTTACAACCGTCTCACTGGACTCCGACAGAAAGTTGCCAACTTCCCCGGCGTCACCGTCGAGCATCATGTCGGGTATATGCGTAACCCCTTGAGCGAAGAGGTTGCGCTCATCGATCTTCCCGGCATTTACAGTCTTCATCCGAAATCCGAAGACGAGCGTGTCGCCGTGGAGGTACTGCAAGGCAAAATGCCGGGCATGCCGCGTCCCGATGCGGTCATCGTCGTCCTCAATTCCAACAACCTGAATACCCATCTCGTGCTGGCTGCACGTGTCATAGCGCTCGGGCTTCCGACACTGGTTCTGCTAAACATGGCGGACGAACTGAAGCGGCAGAAGGGAGCAGTCGATGTCCTCGCCCTCGCACGCGAGTTGGGAACGCCGGTTGCCCTCGTCAGCGCGACCACCGGAGAAGGGCTTGAGGCTGTAAGGAATTTCCTGTCTGCCACCTCGTCTCCTCCTGAGCCGCTGGAGTTGCCGGTAGTCGGTAGCACGCGCAGCGTGCGCGAGTGGGCCGTTCGCGTCGGTGAGACCGCCAACTATCGCCGCCCGGCAACACCGGTCTGGACCAAGCGACTCGACAACATCTTTCTGCATCGAGTTTGGGGACCCCTGATTTTCCTTGCCGTCATCGTTGCTGTCTTCCAGATGATTTTTGTTGCCGGCAAGCCATTGCAGGACATTCTGCAAGGCTTCCTCGACGCCACCGGCGCGAGAGTGGGAGCCATTTTGCCTGACGGCATGCTCCGCTCCCTCATCATCAATGGCGTCTGGAAGGGAGCCGGATCGGTCGTCGTCTTCTTGCCTCAGATTCTGCTGCTGTTTCTGGTCATCGGCATTCTCGAAGACTCGGGGTATCTCGCGCGCGCAGCCGTCATCGCCGACCGCACCATGTCGCGCGTCGGACTGAACGGCAAAAGTTTCATCCCACTGCTGTCTGCCTACGCTTGCGCGGTGCCGGCCATCATGGCCACGCGTACCATCGAGAACAAGCGCGACCGCATCGCCACCATCCTGATTGCGCCCTTCATGACCTGCTCGGCAAGATTGCCTGTCTACACCATGGTGATCGCGGCGTTCATTCCCGGCCGCCCTGTGCTCGGACCATTTCTCAGCACGCGTGCAGCGGCCATGCTCGGTCTCTACGTGTTGGGGTTCCTGATGGCGGTCTTCACGGCGCGGATTCTGAAATCTACGATTCTTCGCAGCAAGGACGCGCCCTTCATCCTCGAGATGCCGCCGTACCGCTGGCCCATGCCCGCCTCGCTTGGCTTACGCCTCGTCGATCGCGGCAAAGCCTTTCTGTATCGCGCCGGCACGGTAATCATGCTCATCTCAATCGTGCTGTGGGCCGCGACGAATTTCCCCATGCACAACGGCCAGCCACCTGCAATCCAGGATAGCTGGGTTGCCTCGGTCGGCCATGCCATCGAGCCCGTCATTCGGCCCCTCGGCTTCGACTGGAAAATAGGCGTCGGGCTGGTTACTTCTCTGGCCGCGCGTGAAGTCATCATTGCGACGCTCGGTACACTGAACGGAATCGACGCGGAGGTCCACTCGTTCGACCTGCAGATGGCTCTGCGCCAAGAATTGACCCTGCCAGGAGCTGTCGCCCTGCTGGTTTTCTTCGCCTTCGCCATGCAGTGCATGTCGACGCTGGCCGTCGTGCGTCGCGAAACCAATAGCTGGACATGGCCCGCCGCTCAGTTCGCCTACATGACCGTCGTGGCTTACGTTTCCGCCTACGCGGCCTACCACATCACCGGATATTTCATTCGCTAAGAGTTAGCGTCGCTCGATATTGGTTAGCTACCGCCGCCCAGACGACGACTACATGGACGGGGAGGTCCAGAAACGGCTAATTTCGCGGAACCGTCCCGCAGAACAGATTCTTACCTGCGCTCCGATGCCGGTCATCGAGATTCTCTCTCCCGAAGATCGCATTTCCCGACACAACGAACGGCTAAGCGACTATCGCTCAAGGGGAATTCGGAATATCTGGGTAATTGATCCTGCTAGGCGAGTGGCTTTGGACTGCAGCATGGCTACGTGGCTTCCGGTCGATGAGCTGCACATTGAAGCCATTCCCATAGTTTTGCCTCTGGCGGACATGTGGAAGGAATTGGGAAACGAATCGATAAATGTGGGTTAGAACCCACGCCACTTCCTACGAAGCACCCTTCCCCAATTCGCTCACCAATTTCGGCAACACCTCGCCCGCCTTCCCCTCCACCACCTCGTCGAAGAAGGCCCGATTCGCAGGCTCCTCCGGCCCCACGTAAACCGTTTGCGCCCGATTCCGCCGGGCCATGCGCACGAAGCTTGCCGCTGGTTCCACCACTCCTGATGTGCCAATCGTGAGCACCATAGTCGCCACTCCGAGCTGATGAAGAATCAACTCCATCTCAAACGGGACTTCGCCAAACCAGCAGACATAAGGACGAATTAGCGCGCCACACTGTTCGCAGCGCGGAAGCTCCTCCCGCCGCGGGTACGCTCGCCCGTCCTCGAACGGCTCCGACCCGCAGCGAAGGTCCGAACATCGCGACCACATGATCCGCCCATGCATGTGCACAACCCGCTGAGAGCCGGCCTGCTCGTGCAGCGAATCGACGTTCTGCGTGCAGAGGAAGAACCGATCCCCCAGCCACCGCTCCAACTCCGCCAGCGCAAAATGCGCCGGATTGGGCTTCACCGTCGCGTGTCTCTGCCGGCGTTCCGAGTAAAATTGCCAAACCAGTGCAGGATCAGCCGAGAACGCCTCCGGAGACGCCACCTCCTCCACCCGGTATCCCCGCCACAACCCACTCACTCCGCGAAAAGTCGGCAGCCCGCTTTCCGCACTGACGCCAGCGCCGGTAAGCACGAAGATGCGGTCTTCCTTAGACAAAGAGCCCAACGTCATTTGGCCTGGCTCTCGCCCTTCAGATACTTGTCGAACCACGCCACCGTGCGCCGCAGCGCATCGATCTGGTTCTCGCGCTTGGCAAACCCATGACCTTCAGCAGGGTAATAGTGTGCTTCGACGGTGCGGCCTTCCTTCTTGAGGATGTCGTAAACCTGCTCGGCTTCTTCCTTAGGCACACGAATATCGTTCTCACCCTGCAGGATCAGCAGGGGCGCTTTCTCACTGCGAATGTATTGGATCGGCGAGGTCGCATCGTACACTGACTTGTTTTTCACCGGATCGCCCAGAAGTGACTTCTCGTACTCCTGAAGGGAGGGATCCTCATGTTGAAGCATGGTGTACCAGTCTATGATTCCGTACTGCTCAACCGCCGCAGCCCAAACATCCGGGGTCTTGCCGATAGCCATCAGTGTCATGAACCCGCCGTAGGAACCGCCCGTGATTCCAATCTTATTGGCATCGACATATCCGGTATCGATCAGGAACTTCGTCGCATACACCTCGTCCTGCAAATCTCCACCGCCCAGGTCTTGGAAGTTGGCCTTCTGGAAGTCGATTCCGTAACCTGTCGATCCGCGCACGTTCGGAGCGATACAAATGTAGCCGCGCGATGCGAGCGCCGCGGCTGTGGAATTGAAATAATCCGTAGTCTGTCCAGTGGGGCCGCCGTGCGGAAGCACGATACCCGGATTGCTGCCGTCACGCTTAAGGTTGAACGGCATCCACAGAAACGCGCTGATCATCGTCCCGTCAAAACTCTTATAGTGCACCAGCTGCGCCGCCGGAAGGCTCTCGGGATTCAGGCTTGCCACCGCCGAGTACGTCAATTGCCTGGGCTTCTGCGATGCGATATCGTATACCCATAGATCCGACGGTCGCTGTGAGCTCTGATACTGCAACAGCAGCGAGTTGCTCCTCGGGGCGAAAGCATTTGGAGTCCCTGCTAGATCGGTCAATCCCGGTGGCATGGCCACCGCTGTGGCCTTCGGTGTCTTCAGATCGTAAAGATAGGCGGTTTGCAATCCATCTGCATTAATTACGTAGCCGCTGAGTCGGCCATCGGGTGAAAAGCTTCCTGGGGCAGCCTCCCACTGCGTATCCGTCAGCCACTTGATGTGCTTGCTGGCGATATCGAGGACCCCAACATTCGCAAATCCGCCCTTCTCGTTTGACGAGATCATGACCAGTTTTTCATCAGGCGAAATTGCCGAACCGATATAGAGAACCTCGCCTTTATGCGGCGTCAATTCTTCTACTTGCCCCGAGCCTGCGTCGATCAGGTAAACGCTGGAATTAGAGAACGCGGCATTAAAGCGACCGGCCAGAAGGCGCTTTCCATCGGGACTCCAGGTCACTACGTTCCATTCGTGGTCTTTCGTCTTCTCGTTGGTCAGGTTACGCACGGCGCGTGTGTTCAAGTCCAGCACAGCCACATCAGTTGCTGAAGCAGTCTTCGGCTTGTAGTTGAGTGCAATCGCCTTCCCATCCGGCGAAAACAGCGGCCCCGTCTCCGAGATCTCCGATGAATTTGTCAGGTTCACCGGTGCTCCGCCGTTACTCGGCACTTCGAACAGGTCGTAATACTCGTTCCCGCCGAAGTCCTGCTCATACGCGATCCACTTCCCGTCGGGCGACCACACCTCGCCGTTTTGCCGGTCATCTGACACCGCCAGCTGAATCGGCCATCCGCCCTCGGCATTGACAACCCACAGGTTCGCCCGGCCAGTAAGGTTCGTGGTGAAGGCGATCTTCCGCCCATCCGGAGACCATGACGGTGAACTCACCCGCCGGCTATAAAACAGGTTCTCGACCGGCACCGGCCTTGCCGCAGAATTTGCCGGAGAGCTGATCGACTTCGGATCTGTCGCCTGCCGGTCCTTCGGCGAGTCCGCTGCCCACGCGAAAAGGACCCCCCAGCTCACAACAATCGAAACCGCGAAACCGCGACACGCTCGCCGACCATTCATGCTTACCCCCGAAGACAGCCAAACAGCAATCCCTCAGCTTACCGAATCCCTCTCCCATTTCGATATACTAAGTGGTTTGTTGTCCTGTTGTTTCCGGAACCGGGGTGCACCGGCGCATCCGTCTCCCCGGTAGGGAATCAATACACAATAGGCCTTCGAACGACCGCCCGGCGCAACACCTGCTGCCATGCCTAGGGAGTTTGTCATCCTTGTCGACCCTACTGACCAACGTTGATACCGAAAAACAGGAGCGCATCCTCGATTCGTTCCGCCGCTGGGGTTATCTGCAAGCCGACCTCGATCCGGTCGGACACTTTGCTCCCCTCGCCCATCCCGACCTCGAGCTGACTGGCGACGAAGCCGATGCAGCCCGCCGCATCTACTCCGGCACCATCGGCGTCGAGTTCATGCACATCCCTGATCCCGAGAGACGCCACTGGATCCAGGAGCGCATGGAGTCCGAGCTCGCCGCTCCCATTGATCGCGCACACGTCCTCGACCAGCTCGTCCGCGCCGACGTTTTCGAGCAGACCATTCACTCTCGCTACATCGGTACCAAGCGTTACTCGCTGGAAGGCAACACCGCGCTCATACCGCTGCTCGACGAAATCCTGAATGCGGCTTGCGAAAACGGCGCCGAACAGGCTGTTCTAGCCCTGAGCCATCGCGGACGCCTGAACGTCATCATCAACATCGTGAAGCGCCCCGCCGCCGAAATTTTCGCCGGTTTCGAGGACGTCGATCCCCGCAGCGTGCTGGGCGGCGGCGACGTGAAGTACCACATCGGCGCGACCGGCATCTTCACCGCTGCGAATGGCGGAAAGGTTCGCATTCACCTCGTTTCGAATCCCAGCCACCTCGAAGCCGTCAACCCTGTGGCCCAGGGTCGCGCCCGTGCCAAGCAGACGCGCATCGGCCGCGACGGCAAGGCGAAGGTTCTGCCTCTCATCATGCATGGTGACTCCGCATTCGCTGGGCAGGGAATCACTGCCGAAACCCTGAACCTCGCCAATCTGCGCGGTTACACCGTTGGCGGCACCGTCCACGTCATCGTCAACAATCTCATCGGATTCACCACCAATCCGCAGGACGCCTATTCCGGCCGTTTCTCCTCTGACTTGGCCAAGCGCTTGCCCATTCCCATTTTTCACGTGAATGGCGAAGACGCCGACGCCGTCGTGCGTGTCGGCCGGATGGCTCTCGAATATCGCTATCGGTTTCACAGCGACGTCGTCGTTGACGTCATCGGCTTCCGCCGCCACGGCCACTCCGAAGTCGACGACCCAACCATCACGCAGCCTATCCTCTATCGCAAAATCAAGGACAAGCCACTGCTCTATCTCTCCTACGCCGAGCGCGTGGGCATGGACCCGCATCCGTTTGTCGAAAAGTTCCAGGCCGAGCTCGACGCCGCGCAAAAAGCCGGCAAGAGCATGGCCAAGAAGCCGGTCATGCGGCAGCTACCCAGCTACTGGGCGCCGTTTCACGGAGGTCCTTACAACCCGGCCGACGAAGTTGACACCGGACTCCCCACCGCCGAGCTACTGAGAATTACTGACGCGCTTACGAAATATCCGGAAGGCTTCCACATCCACCCCAAGGTGCAGAAGCTTCTCGAGCAGCGCCGCGAGATGGGATACGGTAAGCGTCCGCTCGATTACGGGATGGCCGAAGCGCTGGCATTTGGGTCGCTCGCCATGCAGGGCATTCCCATCCGCCTTAGCGGCCAAGACAGCCGCCGCGGTACCTTCAACCAGCGCCACTCTGTTCTCATTGACATCATCGACGAGAAAGAGTACGTGCCCCTTTGCCACCTCGCGCCCGGACAAGCCCGCGTCGAGATCTACAACTCCGAGCTCTCCGAAGCCGCCGTCCTCGGCTTCGAATACGGTTTCTCGCGCGATTTCCCTGAGGCTCTGATAATGTGGGAGGCGCAATTCGGCGACTTCGCCAACGGCGCACAGATCATCATCGATCAGTTCGTCGTCGCCGGCGAAGACAAGTGGGAGCTGCTCACCGGCCTCGTCATGCTTCTCCCCCATGGACACGAAGGCCAGGGGCCCGAGCACTCCAGCGCCCGCGTCGAGCGCTACCTCCAGCTCTGCGCCCGCGACAACATGCAGGTCGTACAGCCTTCCACTGCAGGCCAGTATTTTCACCTGCTGCGCCGTCAAGCCATGCGCAAGTGGCGCGTGCCGCTCATCGTTTTTACACCGAAGAGCATGCTTCGCCATCCCGAGGCGTTGTCGCCCATCGCCGAGCTGGAACGGCCGCGCTTCCAAACCGTCCTCGCCGACGAGTCAGCCCTCGACGCCAAACGCGTTCTCCTCTGTACTGGCAAGATCGGCCAGGAGTTGCGCATCGAGCGCAAGAAGCTCAACATGCACGGCCCGGCCATCGTCATGCTCGAGCAGATGTACCCGTTCCCAGAAGCTGACCTGCGCAGCGTACTGGGGCGCTACACCAATGCATCCGAGTTCATCTGGGTACAGGAAGAGCCGGCCAATATGGGCGCTCTGTCATTTGTCCTTCCACGATTGAAGCGCATCGTGGGAAACAATCTGCGCAGTATCAAGCGTGCCGCCAACGCCACGCCAGCAACCGGCTCCGCCAAAGCTCACGAGCTCGAGCAGAAGACCCTCATCACCATGGCCCTCGGAGAAGGCCTCTAGCCGACATCGGGCAATTAGGATCAGGGTGTACCACCCTTCCCGCCCCTCACTTGAGCAATCGGCTGGGAATGAGGTCCGTAACTCTCTCTGTATAGCGGGGCGTTGCGACAACTCGGTGCCCACTCTCGGAAATCTGTTATCTCGCTCCGTCTGGAGGGCAACGCAAGAGCTCTGCCATCCCTAGTAAGCGGCAACTCCCCGCAGCATGGCGCGCCCTGTCATAAATTCCCCGCAACCCGCCACTATGAATTTACGGAGAATGACAACCCAAAGCCTTCCAAAAGGCATAGTAGTCCCTCTTTTCAGGCTTTTAACATGCTGAAAACAAAAGAGATTAGTTTGGACCCAGCCGTGCTTCAGCTAGGTGGGAGGCAGTCCGCCGTCCGGACTTGCCGAGTCTTTCTCTATTCCATTAAGCGAAGCGGAGAGTTCCATGAATAGAAGTATTTTGAAGTTCGTCTCCCTGCTAACAGTGCTGCTCCTATGCTCGGTCGCGGCGTTTGGCCAGGCAGAGTCGGGACAGATCAGCGGCACGGTTACGGACACCAGCAATGCGGTGGTTCCAGGTGCAAAGGTAACTGTCACCAACGTAAATACCGGCTTGGTTCGCAATAGTGTTACCAACAACGCTGGCGAATACGTTGTTTCGAGCCTTCGGATCGGAACCTATGATGTCCTCATTGAAAAAGAAGGCTTCCAGAAGTACAGCAACCGTGTTCAGGTGGACGTTGGTTCTAGAGTTGACCTGTCCGCGAAGTTGGCTGTAACAGGCGC
>Ga0306921_10004837_pt1 | contig 13912 bp, 21 predicted proteins | sample sta12Cox44000080_FD_203760 | JGI IMG/M metagenome (GOLD analysis project Ga0306921, IMG submission 203760) | Lab enrichment of tropical soil microbial communities from Luquillo Experimental Forest, Puerto Rico - statoxic.12C.oxic.44.000.080 (v2)... | ecosystem: Environmental > Terrestrial >... | reverse complement strand
TACCAAGTAAACCAGGTTCATAGCGAGGCGCTCGAACAATCGCTCCGTGAAACGCGCGAGCTGTGTCGGGCGACGGAGTGCGAATTTGATGTGTATCTCCGCGCATCCCCCCGCTCGGTGGCGTAGCAGCCATTCCTTCCGTGGGCCGCCGGCAAACCACTGAACATGCTCACGCTGGCCACTCAGGTCGCGGGCGTGTCCTTTCCAACGCAAACAGAAATCCTATCGGGGTGCGGTTCGGTGGTCATTCACAGCGCGGAACGGAAAGTTCGAATCCACCTCCCTCCAGCGGATGAGTCTGCGAACTTTTGGTTCCTCTCGATCAACACGACGCTCGCCACGAAGGCTTCGCACTGTTCGCGCACCTTGCCCTTGATGCCCCAGCTCGTGCAGACGCTGAAATCGCTGAGTTCACTGACCTTATTGGCGGCGTCCCGGCTCTGCACCATGCGGTCGAACTTTTCCGGACTCTCGTTGAGCGGGTAGCTGCGGAACTGCTCTCAGACGGCACCAATGGAGTTTCCGTGATCGATGCGGCGACCAATTCGGTGACCGCCACGATCCCTTTCTCCGGGGCCGGTCCCGGAGTAGCGGTGAGCCCGGACGGCACCAAGGTCTATGTTGTAACCTTCTCCTCTAACTCCGAACCCGCGGTGTCGGTGATCGCGACGAAGAGCAATATGGTGATCGCGACGATCCCTCTCGGCATTGGTGCGCAACCGCAAGGGCTGGCAGTCAGCCCGGACGGCAGCCGGGTTTATGTTGCAAACCAGGGCTCAAATACGGTTTCAGTGATCGCCACCGCGACCGATATGGTGACCGCCACGATCCCCGTCGGTGTCAATCCCCTCGGCGTGGCGGTCACCCCGGACAGCAGCAAGGTCTATGTTGCGAATTTTGGATCCGGAACAATTTCCGCCGGCACAGTGTCGGTGATTGATGCGGCGACCAATATGGTGACCGCCACGATCCCCGACGGCGGGGTCAACCCCTATGGATTAGCGGTGACCCCGGACGGCACCAAGGTCTACGTCGCGAACGCCAACTCCGCCAACGTCTCCGTGATCGATACGACGAGCAGTACGGTGACCGCGACGATCGCTGTCCCCCGCGGCCCGAACGGCGTGGCAGTCACCGGCGACGGCACCAAGGTCTATGTCGTAAGCGCCACCTCCCCCGCCGTCTCAGTGATCGATGCGGCGACCGATATGGTGACCGCAACGATCCCCTTCTCCGGTTTCCCGCTAACATTGGGCATTTTCATCCAACCGAGACGCACGCTCACGTTTGCCGGGACGCCGGGGAAGGCGAACTGCCACGGCAAAAGCGTCTCGGCTCTGGTCAAACAGTACGGCGGGCTCAACAATGCCGCGGCAGCGTTGGGGTTCGACAGCGTGAAAGCGCTGCAAGAGGCTATCCAGGATTTTTGCGCAGCGTAGCGGTCATGACCACCTTACTGAGCGGGGCGCTAGCTGTCAGTGATCAGAGCGGCCTGCAGGCGATGGCTGACGAGTCTGCAACGCAAATGGCCGGTGTCCGGTGCCGAAATGCTCTGGACCGACGGTGCCGACCTGCGCTCTTTGCCGCTCCGCGAGCGCCGGCGGCAGCTGCAAGCGATGCTGCCGAAGGGATCGGCGATCATTTCCGAGGCGCTGTCGGTCGTAGGCAAGGGCTGCGAGCTGTTCGAGTTGATGCGCGCCCACGATCTCGAAGGGATCGTCGCGAAGCGCCTCGCCGATCCCTATGACCCGCGTGTGCGCTGGATCAAGATCAAAAACCCCGACTACTCGCAGCAGGAGGGGCGGGGTGATCTGCTGAACAGGCCCCGACGATGGCCCACGAATTCGGCAGGCGGACGGTGAAATCCTGGACGGGCCCGCCCATGACGCTGGGCGCAGCAGCGGCTCACGCCGTTCGGCTGATCGTCTGGTGTCGGGACTGCCGGCATCAGGTCGAGCCCGAGCCGGCCGAACACGCGGCGCGCTACGGCACCGATCTACCGGTGCTCGAGTGGGTCAAGCGGCTCAAATGCTCGCAATGCGGCAGCCGGCGCGTCGATTTCGTGCTGACCGGCGCCCGGCGATAAACAGGAGCGGTGTTGGCCCGCTGGTCTCAAAGATACAGCTGAACTTTTGCATATTTCGAATAGGCTGATCGCGGAAAGTAGCAAGTCCCAAGAACCGGTTGCGGAGCACTGTAAACGCGACCTGTTCAAATGTGCTCCACACCCTATGGAGGACGGGACTAAGTACGGTCGCTGCTCAGCCCCTCTTGACCGTCAAAAAGCAGCATTGGGCGATCAGCGAGGTGACGCTAATAGTACAAATCAAACGCTTGGTCCCAGGCATCGAAGGTCCCCTCTCAACCCTTTGCGGACATTCGGCAGCGTATAAGTTGGTCCGGGTTCACTTTTCGTTCATAAGTGGTCGCACGTATTGGCAGGCAGCACCAATGTCGGCTTAAAGCGAGCTAGGACGAACCTTCAGGTCAAATCGACGCTATGAACGTCGAAGCTGGCATTTGCGAAATAGCGTTTAGGAGGTTTCAAACATGCCGTCCGGAGAAAAAAGACAGCCGAAAATTGCGTGCACATGCGGCGCTTGCGAGCTCGCCCTGGCAGACGGCAAAGCTACCTTGCATATGCTCTGCGGTTGCGAAGATTGCCGCCAGGCGCTTCAATGGGGACACAAAAACGGAGGCACCAAACCCACACCGCTACCTCGGATTTATTACATGCGATTGGATATCATCGACGTTAAAGGCCGGGATAAAATGGTTGTCGTGAAACTTAGGGAAGACGGGGCCGTAAGAAGAGTTTATTGCACGCAGTGTTATTCTATCCTGGGACACGTTCACGCGATTTTCAATAACAACGTCTTCGGGAACTTTGTGGAGCATTGCGTAAATAGCGGAGACCTGACGGCACCTCTATCGGCGATTTTGTTTATGAACGATTATCCAGAGAGTATTGGTCCAATTCCGGTTGAGAATGTACCGGTTTTCCATAGCCTTCGCTTCCCTCAGGAGGTTGATAGATTGTTTTCCGTCGCAGCGGTGGCAAACAGCTTCAAGCCACCAACGGAACCAACCAAAGGGATCACGATGGATGCCCTGATGGAAAGTTTAGGCCCGCCCCTGGTACTGAATCTCGAAAAAGGTAAAGATTTATTATCGTAATCTTCGGGTTGTATCCGGCTGGGACAGTTGGGGCTGGGCAAGTCGGGAACGCAGCTCACCACCCAGAGCGGACCCACCCCTCCGGCCCTGGGGTACCGTCTATGAAGCCCGTAGGGCGCGTTCCTCCCTCGACTCACGACCTCGTCGAGGTGCGCGTTCAGGCGGCTGCGGGCGCGGGCCGCTGGCGAAGATCCGGCCCTACCTCGACGGCCTGCGCAATGGAAAAACAGACGGGAGCCAGGGCCGCCTCGGCGAGCATAAACAGCCGAGGATCGCGGCGCCAAGCGCACGAACTCGCGTCGCGAGCAGATCGCAACGCGGCGGCGCTCTCACTCAATACGCTATGGCGAAATATCGCTGACGACAATATCACCGCTCACTCGCATTTCGTCAGGCGCAAAGTTGACCACAAGAGACCGATGCCGGTCTTTCAGCGATCCCTGCATACAATGCCGGAGATAGCCTTCGCAAAATTGCTAATCAACGCGGTGTCGGGCCAACGACAGTGCGCCTGCGGCTTCAAGCAGCCGGTGTTCCTGTTCGAAATGACAAACATCGACCTCATTCAGCCGAGACACGCGCCAAAATATCGGCCGCAAATATGGGGCATACAACTCCAGCCGAGACACGTGCCAAAATAGGAAAGGCCAACACAGGGCGAAAACGCTCACCGGATTCATCATTTGCACCGAAAGGACCCCCAAAAATGAGACGTAAATTAGGTTTAGCTAGCGCAGTGCTTTTCGCACTCACAATCTCAGCAACAGCCGACGAGACAGGAACGGCCCGACCTGCCGGGGCCGGACCGAATTGCTTCAAGATCACAATTCAAGAGAGCGACACTAAATACGCGGTAGATTACACTTCAACAAATACCCTAGCAGCTTTCAGCTATATAGCCCTGCTCGTGGATTATTTCTATTTCGCGCCTTTTACCGTGGAGACCGACGGAATTAAATGCGCGGACAATGCATCTTATCGAATCACGGGAATTATCCCCCATAGCAGCAACAGCGTCGTCCCTGTACCAAGGCCGCAACTAGCCCAGCCGCCATTTCAGGACATCGGCACTGCTTTATTGGTGAGGGCCAGAATGGCATGCTTTGAAATCGTTGTATTGGAAAGCGGGTATCAGTATGCAATCGATTATTCAACGACAGGAACAGGACCAGCAATAGGCTGGATCAGTCTCTTCTCGGATTATGGAGGGCAACTCATGACGTTATCTACTGATGGCACACTCACAGACTGTGGCGGCGACGGAAATTTTTATCGCCTAAGAGGCGTACGTCTATAAGCCAGCAATTCCAAAGGGGAACCCTTACGCCGCAATTCATTTCACCCAGCGAGCTCGGCCGCAGGGTCGACGTCGAGCGCCTTCCACTGGGCGTTCTGCGGGCGGCGATAATTCCCTTGGATGACCAAATATTGTTCGGGTGTGATCCGGTGATCAGCCTCCAATTCGAGGTTGACGGCCCGCGACGTGGAGCTGGCAAGCGCTTGCGGTATCGCCCCGTCGAACGAAGCAATATCCCGCCGGGCTCGCTGACGCTCTCGGATGTCCGCCAGTTCCTCTTGCAAGCCGGTAAGCCGCCGATCGTCCTCGGCTGCGTCAACCGTTACACGCAAACCCTTGGCTCGCAGCCGCGCCGCCAACGCCTTTTGTAGCGCCGCCTCGTCTGCGGCCCGCTTACCCTGCAAGTCTTCAAGAGTTTGCGCGGCAGATTTAGAGGCTGCCACCGCCCGGTCGCGCGCCGCTATCGCCTCGCCCAGCGGCGCCGGCATAATAAACTCCGCGCCCGGGCTCATCATTGCATGGTCCACCCGGGCGCGGCGCTCTCGGTCCCCCATCCCCTCACATTTCGCTAACTCAGCCTTCCACGCCTCGCACTGCCGCACCTGTGCCATTTCCGCGGCTTTTGTCCGCTGCAACTCTTGCTCGGCAGCCTCGACCGCGTCATTGGCTTTCTTTAGCGCCGCGATCGCAGCTTCCTTTGTGAGTGTCGCCGTCGACGGCGCACCCTGCGACGCATCAACCGCCCGTGCAGCCGCCCTCGTTGCGACCGCATCGTCAAACGCCTGCTGTTTGCGACGCGCGATATCCTCGTAAACCGCTTGGTGCGGACGTTGCGCCTCCGCCTGCCAGGTCCGCGGGCCGCTCATCGCGCACCCCCGCCCAACCCGTAGAAACCGGCCTTCGTTCGGGCACGATGCAGCCGGTTCAGCGCCGCAAGCACCGCAAACTGGTCCTGCGTGCTCTGCGACTTCGATGGATTCCACGTGTAGGGCAAACTGTTATTCTCATCCTCAAGCCGGTAGGGTTGCTTCTGCGGTGGCCATTCGTATGGCCCTACTTTGTCTGGGGCCTCCTCCTTGATCGTGCTCCGCGTCTGGCCGTGATGCCTGGGCTCGCCTTCGACGTCCTCGAGCAAGCCACCTTTCATCGTCTTGCCGTAATACTCATCGAGGATCCGTTGATATTGAAGGTTGTCGATGCCGCTACCGGCATAGCCCACCGGCCGCGGTGCGGGCCAGCCACCGGCCGGTTCCCAATCTTTCGCCCGGCGCTGCGCATCCTCTCGCTTCGCGCCGGTAGACCAAGCCTGCTCGCTGAGCTGGTCGCGGGCCTTGCGCCGTCGCCGTCGCCGACGCCAGTACTCATCGACGAAGTCGCGGATCAGCTTGCTCCTATCCGTCAGACTAGCTGGCGGGCGTGCCGGTTTGGCCGGAGGCGGTGCCGCATCCGCAACCTTCACTCGCCACCGACCCCGACCCGGAACCCAATAACCCGGATCGTCATAGTTGGCGCCGAGCACCCGCGCCGCCGCACCAATCGCCTCCGCCATCAACCTCGGGTCAACTCGCCCCTTGATCATCTCGCCAATCCCCCATTAAGCCGCTACCCCCAAACGCTCGACCCAGCCCGCCATGCCGGACAAATATCGCCGCGTTTCCTCACCCCCATCCAACGCGCCAGCTACCTCTACGAGTACCCCGGCGCATACGTTCGCCAAATCGTCGTGGTATGCGTGCCCAGAAGGGTGATCCACGACATCGCGCCCCGTCCCACGGCCCGTCTTCCGTTCCAGGCTCGCTAACTGGTTCACCATCCGCTGGTTGTCGAGTAACTCGACCCGACCGCTCATCAGTAACGGCAGAAACTCGACATAGTATTGGCTCTTGTTTTTCTCAGCCACCTCGTATGTTATACCGTGGTGCTGAAAACGCTCTATCGGCCATTCGCCTGCGTATTTATCACCAATTACGGTCAATACACGGTAAGACTTTAGCAGATCGGCAAATTCCTTGACGACACTATCCGGTGAAAAAGGCGGCAACCGCCCGCGCACACAGTCCAATATCCCCTCGCCACGAGGCCCGCGATGCCCCACCGCAACGCACATCTCGTCCGACGATCCGCCACTGCTGTCGACAAAACCCGCATACGTTATCGTCGATACCGGCGGCAACTCTCGCCGGCCCCGCATCACCAGCCCCTCGACGACCTCCTTGTCGATGTATGCCGCTACATCGGTGCGAAACCTGGCGAAATACTCAGCCTCAGCGCTCGCCGGATCGTTCGCCAACTCCTCGGCTATAAATTCCCGGTCGACCGTAGGATGCATTTCCTCGGTCGTCGCCTGCCACACAAGCACACGCGCGCCCGCCTTGCCCCAATGCCTCCGATATGCTTCCCACAACACACCCGCCTTCGAGTACGGGCTCGATGCCAGCAGCAGCATCGATGTCGGGATCGTCAACAAACCAGGGCGAACCGCAGCGATTACCTCGCGATCAGGATTGGCAGCGCTGTCGGTTGTTCGCCAAAACGCAATTTCATCCGCCATTATTGCGACAAATGTCCGGCCTCGCGGCGACGCGATACCGTTCGTGTGTATCTCGATCCTGACGCCGTTGACGAGCGTCACATGCTCTTGACCAGGCTCACCATCTATCAACGGAAACAATAACTTGACCGACTGCAATAGGCCGATCACGTATCTCAGAATTATTCGACCCTGGCGCCGGTCCGCCGCGATGATCGCCACCGTTGGCACCTCGCCCGGTGCCAGATATGGCGAATAGTCAAAGAAACACGCCAGATAGACCGCAACCAGCGCCAGAACCCGACTCTTCCCGCCCTTACGCCCGCACACCAGCGCCGCTTCCCGGTAAGGCCTGGAAGGCACATCGTCGCGTCCGGTGTGAGTCTTGTAGTGCTCAAATGCCTCGCCACTTAGCGGCAAGCCAAATAATGCGGTCAGAAACGAGCGCCAGCGCGCCCAGCTCGACGCAGGCTGAAACAGCGGCGCAAATAGCTCGGGATCGTCCAACGCCTCGATCAGCGAGACGTCGGCGACACTCACAATACAGCCTCGCGGGCCGCTCGACGCTGCGCCAGGTGGTCAGTCAGAGTCGGCACCTTCGCCGATGGCAACGCTGCCAGCTTACGCTTGGTGGCAGACGTGAGATCGCGATTCCACAAACACAGCTTGCCGAGCAACTCAGTAACGTTCTTCCGATAGGCGATTTCGGCCTTGACGCTGGTCGCCTCGTCGGCCTTGCGCGCATTGACGATCTGTTGCCACTCGGCGGCGATCATCTGCGAAATAATAATTTGCTCTTCGGCGTTCAGGAAACCGCCGCACTCTTTCGAGATACCCTCGGCGCCGATCTTGCTCGAAATACCAGCGCGAACGCTCGCTGAGAGACCGCGGCACAACACTCCCCAGCGTTCGTTGCTTCGTCTCGGCTCGTAGTTTCTCGTAGTTTCTCGTCATGCGGGCAACCTAGCGCAAACACTGCCGGGCGGCAATCCGGATATGACATGCTCGCGACACGGTGCAAAAATGCAAATGATACTCGTATGTTATGGCTGGCGAGCAGATATTTAATCTGCTCGCCCATCGCGACCATCTGCACAATTTGTGCAATTGGTCCGCGATTCATGTCCATCTGAAGGACAGATAGGAGCGTCCATGACTGGCAAGTGCTCAACATGGGCACTTGCCATCGCGCGCGAAGTTTCGAAGGGTGGTGAATCGTCATTTTCCATTGCGATATCCCCTCTTCTTCGAACCCCACTGAAGGCGGCTTCGCTCGTGCCGGCCTTCGGCCGGCCCTCGGCTTCGCCGGCCCTCGCGGCCTTCGGCCGCTCGGTCTCACTGCAGTGCCAAAACTACCTCTCACGGGCGCCGGCTCCCGACCCAGCGACGGCGATTGCTTGATTGAGCACGGTTGCGGTCCATTCGGCGTGTGAGCGGTCCTGGAACCCGTCGCAGAAGATGGCACCACCGGTATCGTCGACGACGAGAATGTGGAACGTGCGGCCATCCGGGTTTTCGTAGGCCGCAAAAAGCTCCCAGCGGAAATAGGGACACCGCGCTCTCATCCTCTTTTTACACACCTGCACAGTATATCTTCCGCATACCCACTTGTGGACGGAACTGCGGGACCCTTCCTAAAGGAAAGGGTCCCGCGACGTCCCGCGTACCCAACACAAGTGCTCACGGGACTTTTTAGCATTATTCGCGGGACCATTCAATGTTTACGCGGGACGTCCCGCGAAAATCGATTAGTATAATCATTAATATTCGCGGGACGTCCCGCAGTCTACAGGAGCCATGCTGTTTCGTTTATACACATAACGTATTCTTTAGTAACTAGCGCATCGCGTGCGTCTCGCCATGCTTTCCGCCTTGTGTTTTCTGACTGCTGTTCCGAGCTGGTGCCTAGCAAGTAAAACCGGCGCCACAAATCATCGTCCACCACCATAACGTCCGGTGGAATATAGTTGCTCGGCGGTGGTGGCTTTCCGTGAGCGCCGAGAGCGCGTCTGAGGGCGTCGAGAGCGATCTTCTGCTTATCGCTGAGTTTGCCGTTGGGCCGGCGCTCGGGATGCTGCTGTTTGGTTCTGGCTCGTGCTGTCGACGACGCAGCTATAGATCGGATCCTGATCGAGATTGTAGCCGACCAGGACTTGGCGCAGGCGGAACGTGATCACCGCGCCGGTGACGCCGTCGCGCTGTTTGGTGATCTGGGCGGTACGCACGTCGGTGGTGCCGGTGACTTCGATCTCGGTGTCGAGATTGGCTTTGAGTAGCGAATGGCCGCGAGCGCCGAGTGCGTGGTTTTTGCCGAGATGGTGGACGGCGCTGATATGCGCCCCGAATTCGTCGCGCAGCGTATCCATCGCGGTGACGAAGGCGCCCATGTCGGTGGGTGCGTTTTCGTCGCCGCCGGCTAGCGCCCGGCTGACGGTGTCGATGGTGATCAGCGCGATTTGGTCGCCGGTCGTCTGGCGGATGGTGGTGATCAGCCGATCGAGATCGCCATCGGCGAGATGGCAGAGATCGACGGCTTGCGGCACGACATAGAACGGGATGCTGTGCGGCTGGGGATGGCCAATTTTGAAGGCGGCGACCCGGTTATAGATACTTTTGCCGGCTTCGGCGGCGACATAGACGGCCGTACCCTGATCGACTTTGCGACCGTGCCATTCCTTGCCGGCGCCGACATGCAGGCTTTGATCGAGGGCGAAGAATGTTTTGCCGCTTTGGGTCTCGCCAACGATCAGGCTGAGCTGCTGGTGTTCAAGGACGCCTTTAATCAGCGGTCGAGTGCCGAGTTGTGCCGTGATGTCGTCGAAGTGGACGATTTCGAGCTTTTTGTTACCGAGATCATCGGGAGGAATAATACCGCGCAGACGCAGCGTGTTGCCGATGACGCTATCGTGGCAGCCGCTAGAGCAGTGCCATTTCAGACCGACTAGGGCATTGTCCCACAGCACCAGGCTGACCTGACCGCACGGACCGGGACAGCGGCAGCGCCAGTCGGTGCCGTCCGGATGGGCGTCGCCGAGTATTTGCGCGGCATCGGTGGCGAGCGGCCAGCTGGTGGGTCCGGTGCCGCTATTGCCTGGCGGTGGCTGAGCGCCGTTGTGCTGGCTCATGATTGCCGCCCGCGGTCGAGGCCGCTGTCGACCGTCTTCTGCGCTTCGCGTGACGACAGGCCTGTTGCTATGGCGGCGGCGACGAGTGCGGCACCGGAACTTCCGCCATCACCGGCGCGACAGGCGGCCCAATGCAACCCTGTGTTGCGCTCACCGCGCGGCAAGCGTCGGACGAAATCGGCCAGTCGCGTCTCGGAAACCTCACCGCGGCCAGATCTGCGATAGCGCCGCACTATCTCGGCGAGGCGCTGTGCTGCCAGCCGGTCGAGCCAGGCCAGCGAGCCGAGCACGAATTCGGGAAAATCGGCGATAGGACTGCGGTCGACCACCGCATAGCCGGGACCGGCGATGATGATGCAGCCGCCGTCGGCACGGATATCGATGCCGGCGCTGAGTTTCCCGGTGCTGCAGCGCAGACCGGGCGGGTGCCGGAAGAACAGATGTCGGCCGCCGCGCGGTGTGGAGTGCGTGCGGGTCGGCGGCAGGCGGTGCAGATTGCCGTCCAGCCATTTGAACCCGGCCGGGTCGACATCGATCACGGCAATCCCGGTCACAGCACCGGTTGGCATGCCGATGCGGTCGGCTGATGGCGCTCGCTCAAACAGCCACCGGACTATCGCCTCGTCGCAGGACGCGTCTTTAAACCCGTTCCGGCAGGCTGGCGCTTTCGACGGCAATGCCGGATAGACCATGACCCCGAGGCGCGCCAGGCCTAGGGCTTGTTCGAGCAGGCTGCGCGCCTCGGTCATCGCGGCGGCCCCCTGCCGTTCAATCGGGCGCGGGCTTGGGCCTGGTGCTCCGGGGAAACCTCGCCATCGGCTGCGCCATCGAGGCCGTATCGCAGGCCGCCATCGGCGAGCGTCCGCTGATAACTCCATCGGCTGCACCACCAGCCGATGGCGCGGTCGAGGTCGCGGGAATGTCCGCCCAGCTGCTCGGCGATGCGCCGTCCGATACCAAGAGCCAGCGGCTTGGGCGGCAGGCTGAAGGCTGCGGGCCACTGCTCGCGCAGCCTGGCGATGATGTCGGCGGGGTATTGTTGGCGCCGCCGGCCGCTCATGCGTTGCCCTCCGTCACCAGATCATCGCCGTGCGAGATGCTATCGACGCGGCACCACCGCCCGTTCGTCGGGTGTCTCAGGTACAAGCCCGGACGGAAGTCACTGCCGTCCCAGTAATCCGCGTAACTGAGCGGTCGGTCCGGGTCGGGGTCGGCCGATTCGCCAGGACCCTCGCGAGACACCACACGCGGCGCGCGCCGTCGCCGTGGCGTGGCCATCTTATGCGGGCGCGGCGATGGCCCGCTCTGCGGAAGACAGCTATCTGGCGGGCTTTGGCGCGGGTGCTGGCGCGCTCTGTGAGTGGCTTTATGGTTTCAAAACATTCCCGAAGTGCAGCACCTTTGCCGCGGCCGGGCGCCGCCAGCGACTCGTCGCACCGCAGTATCGCACGGCACATCACCCGGCGCTCAGCCGGCGTTAGGAGCTTCCAGCACCGAAGGATAAGTTGGGCTTGCCTACGCCGCCACTCGGCTAGCAGGACCGCTAGTTCAACTTGATAGTGTTCCTGGTCCATTATGCCCCCTCGATGCCAGCGAGGCGGGCGAGCACTTGACGGCGACGGCCGATTTCCCTACATCCGGCCGTACTGAAGCGCTCCCCGGTGCTTCGGTCTGGAAAGACAACTCGCCCATCGGAGCCCGTCCGGTGGGCGTTGTTTTTGTGCCGCTCACGGCCGCGCCTCGGCCTGCGGCTTGCGCTTGCGCCGCGGGCGCCCATGATTTGTATTGTGCAATACAATATCGGTCGCAACCTGCTGCTCGTCGCGATCCATCGGCTGATTACAGTCCCGGCAATCAATCCGCAGATCCGGCTTGCCCCAGGCATTGGCACCGCAGACAGGACAGGAATATTTGGTGCGGGTGTTGCGCGTCACCGGGCGCTCACTCCAGAGATCCACGTAATCGATCTTTGCTCCATCCTTAAGCAGCTCGGCACAAGCGATAGCGAAGGGTCCACCGGGAACAATGTGATGAGAAACCCCCTGACCGGTCTCGCGCCCGTTGCCGTTGTCGGGTTGTAATCCAACCGCTTTCATCTTCTTCGCCCATTCCTTGTTGTGATAGCCACCGCGGCTCGGTTTGCCGAAGTGTTGTTGCCAGCAATGGGTTTGCTCATGAACCAGCGTCGACAACGTCTCCTCGTCGGTGCGGATTCTGAAGGCTGTCGGGTTTAGCGCGATCTCGTCGACGATCTCGACCTCGTCACGGGTGCCGAAGCGCTTCGGGGCAAAGTAGCCATACGAGCCTTTGCGCCGTTGCATCGTGATCAGCGCACGCGGCAACTCGCCGGCAAACAGCCACGCATTGAACCAGTCGTAGGCCTCGGTCAAACCGACATACGTCACCCGCGTCGGGTCCTTTGTTTTGTGCAATACAATTTCTGCTTGGGTCATTCGTCATCCTTTCATGCCCGCGCCTCGGCCTGCGGCTTGCGCTTGCGTCCCTTGGGCGGGTTCGGCACCGGCGCCGATGGCAATAGCTCTGGCACTTTTGCCGGCTTGTAGCCGCGCGCCTCTTGCTCCTCCTCGCGCCACGCGTCGAGCTTGTGCGACCAGCCGCAGACCTGCCCGCCCTCATGATAGACCGGAAATGTCGGGTCGATGCTGGCCAGCCTATAAACCCGCTTGGCCCGCTTGGGCGTATTCCACATGTGCTGTGAGATGGCCCCCGCGGACCACAGCAGCTTGCCAGGTGCTCGCATAAATCCTAATCCTCTCGGTGGTGTTTCCTTTCCCCCATTATTACCCGTGCGTCACCCGCGTCAACACTATTTCAGCCGTTTACTGAAAATACAACCTCGTCGCACGATATATTCAAATGGATATAAAACTTATACTTCAGCGCATACTTTCCAACCCAAAATGTCTGCGGCGAGCCCAGCGTTTCTGCGGCATTCAGCGGATAGACAACGTTTACGGGTGCTGTTAGGATTACATACTTCAGCGCATAACCACGCCTTTGGCGCGGGCCTAGCATGTCGCATTTCATGTCGTAGGAAAATTTGGGCGCCTCCGGGAAAATCGGGAAATTACAAGCATTCCGGCGACACCAGAACAAACGGGTCCTGGCCGCCTAAGTGCTTGATTTGCCGGGAAAGCAGGGTTTATCGGGCAAGGGGAGGAAGAAGATCAACCTTCATCCCGCCGACAACATACCTGGTCTCGTTGCCGATAAGCCGACGCCCGGCTCGGGCGATCTCTGCTTCATCACCAAGATCCCGCTCGACGACGTGACCGCGCATCTCGAAGGATGCGGCGTGCCGATCGTCGCGGGTCCCGGACCGCGCGCCGGGGCGATCGGCACGATCCAGTCGGTCTATATCCGCGACCCCGACCAGAACCTCGTCGAGATCTCGAACTATTGATCCGTTAATCCTCGACCGACGCCGCAAGGATCAGGCTGAGCTGACAGAGCGGGCGGCCGGTTTCGGCGGCCCAGGCATTGAAGCACGACTGGACTGCCGCACGGTCCTTGCGGTTCTTCGGCGGCGTGTCGGCCGCGCCCCAGCGCTTTAGCGCCGCGGTCACCGAATGGGTGAAGACGAAGGTGTCCTTGCCGACCATGCGCAGAAAGCTCGGGCCGGAGTTGCCGCCCATCTGGCTGAAGAGCTTTGCCAGTGTCTCCCACAACTCGACGATGTTCGTTCCCGGCCAGTCAGAAAGCCACGCGCCGAAGCCGCCATGCTCCTCGGCCACTTCGATCATCGCGGCGGCGTTGTCGCGG
>Ga0306921_10004836_pt1 | contig 13912 bp, 9 predicted proteins | sample sta12Cox44000080_FD_203760 | JGI IMG/M metagenome (GOLD analysis project Ga0306921, IMG submission 203760) | Lab enrichment of tropical soil microbial communities from Luquillo Experimental Forest, Puerto Rico - statoxic.12C.oxic.44.000.080 (v2)... | ecosystem: Environmental > Terrestrial > Soil... | reverse complement strand
TCGACCACATTTGCCGCTGGGAATCCGTGTTCCTGGGAAGGTGGTCGGAGGCGAGTGTCAAAATGCTGACCCGTTTGCGACGATGCCTCCCGTTTGCGGCAATCCTGCTCGTCGCGACTGCGATCTCGGCTTACGCCGTCGATGAGATCCAAGTTTACAATGCCGAGATTGCCGAGGTTGGGCAGTGGACGTTTCAGTTGCATTCGAACTACGCGTTCATCGGCCGCAAAGAACCCGACTTCCCCGGCGGCCTCATTCCCAACCATGCCCTCCAAGGCACCGGGGAATGGGCGTATGGCATCACCGATTGGTGGGAGATGGGGTTCTATACGCCGTTCGCGGTGGATCAGAACCTGACGCCGTATTCCAATGCCGCGAAGATCCGGCAACTCTTCGTCACCCCGAATGCCGCCAAACGGGAGTTTTTCTACGGCGTCAATTTCGAATTCAGCTATGCCATGCCGCAGTTCTTGCCGACCAGATGGAACCTGGAAATCCGCCCGATCATCGGCTGGCGCAAGTACGACTACGAGTTCATCATCAATCCGATCGTCGACGTCGGCTTTGGGCAGAACGGCGTGGTCGAATTCGTCCCGGCCGCCCGCTTCGTCCGCAAATTCGGCGAGAACTTCGATTTGGGGTTCGAGTACTACACCGATCTCGGCCCGCTGCAGAATTGGGTGCCCTTCAATGAGCAGCAGCACAACATCTATGCCGTGGTCGATTTCAAGGTCGGCCGCTTCGACGTGAATGCGGGTATCGGCTATGGCCTCACGCCGGGATCGGACCGTCTCATGGCCAAGATGATCATCGGCACCGATCTGACCCCTGGTTCGGAGGACAAAGCGAGTGACACAAGCAAATCGCTGCGCAAGCCTGGCGGCCGCATGACGAGCCTGGCCCAGCCGTAGCGCGGCAGTCGTGGCCGGATGAGGGAAGCGAAATCCGGGGCCAACCGCTTCGTGCATCAGCCGCATATCGCTCCGCTCATGGACACTCGATAGTGGCCCCCGTGCCACATCGGCTGTGATATTTCGCAGCGCGTGGCGACCGATCTTGACCCTGTGATTACCGCCCGACACGATGGCCGGCGGTGGTCCTCGCAAGGGATAAAAAGAGAACGCGGTGCGTGCACAGCTTGTGCGCAATGCCGCGGCTGCCCCCGCAATCGAGCGCGTCAGACAATGCGTTGGTGGCGATCGCGTCTACGTCTTGGATCGTGGTTGGCGCTCCTCGCGCTGGCGACCCAATTCGCGCTGTCGTTCGGGCACTTGCATGTGCACGGCGGGGGACGATCCGCGTCCGTCCCACTTGTCCTTCAATGGATCGTCCAGGAGGCGAGCGCTTCACCGGCCGCCCCGACCGATCCGGCGCGGGACAAGTCCGGCTTGGCCGGCCACGCTTGTGCAACCTGCTCGGTGATGCAGCTGGCCAAGTCGGCCGTGCCCCCGCTTGCCCCGCTGTTGCCGGCACCGGACGTACTTGCTGGGAATCTCTTCGCTGCGAACTTTGACTTCACCCCGGCCGCATCGCCGCGTCTGGTATTTCAAGCACGCGCGCCTCCCCTCGCCTGATCTCGTTGGTCGGTGAACCCGGCATTTCCCTCGCATGCGCGCAGGAGATGCCATTTCGTCGCATCAGGCCGGTTGGCTCGCAAATGTCCGTCAGCGTCACGCGCGCATCGTCCGATAGGAAGACAATCCGATTATTCGGATGCGTGGCTGTTCTCGGTCTCGCCATCGCCCATTCCGCAATCGCGGCTGACAGCTTGGTCGTCAAGGCAGCGAAACCGGCGCCGGCGGCGGATGAATGGACCGGCTTCTATTTCGGCGGCCACGTCGGCTACACCCGCGGCAACGCGCGCGTCACGCTGAGCGATCCCGATCCGCTCACCTTCACCAAATCGTTCGGCACGCTCACCGGCGGCGTGCAGGCCGGCTACAACTGGCTTCTGTCCTCGCGCGTTCTGCTCGGCGTCGAAGCCGACATATCGTTTCCGAATTATCTCGCCGCGGACGAAGTCATCTGGTTCCGCACCACGACAGATACCGATATCGCGGAAAAGCTTGACTACATGGCGACCTTGCGCGGCCGCATCGGCTACGCCTTTCCGCGCTGGATGATCTACGCCACCGCCGGACCCGCGCTGGCGCAGGGGCGCTTCCTGCAGACCCCAGGCGTCATCGAAGACATCGACAAGGTTCTGCGCCTGCATGGCGGCTGGTCGGCCGGGTTCGGCGCAGAGACCATCATCGAGCGCGGCTGGACCGCGCGGCTCGAATATCTCTACCGGGGTTTTTCCCACGCCGGCATCCTGTTTGCCTCTGTGACCGGCGCGGGCTCGGCGTTCGACACGCACACGCTGCGCGTCGGTCTCAACTATCATTTCAGTGCGCCCGCGGACGCCGCCGGCAAGAGCGCCTCCGCCGATGCGCCGAAGACTCAATTCGAGAATTGGCAGATGTACGGTCAGATCACTTACATCCAGCAGGGCTACCCGTCGTTCCACTCGCCTTATCTCGGCGCTAACAGCTTTACCCCGTGGGCGCAGACGCGAAACACCTCGAGCGCTGGTGTTGCTCTCGACGTCAAGCTCTGGGAAGGCGGCGAGCTCTATTATACTCCCGAGCTGCTACAAGGCTTCGGGCTGCACAACACAACGGGCGCGGCGGGCTTCCCGAACGGAGAAGCGCAAAAATCCAATTTCCCGGATCCTCGTTACACCACGTCGCGCCTATTTCTTCGCCAGACGTTCGGTTTCGGCGGCGAGCAGGAAACCGTGGAGGGTAGCTACCACGGTCAAATGTCAGGCAAGCAAGACGTCTCTAGGCTCACCATTCAGATCGGGAAGTTCCCCGTCCATGACGTCTTCGACTACAACTCTTATGCTTGGGAGCCTCGCGAGGATTTCCTGAACTGGTCGATCTGGGCCGCGGGCGCCTTCGACTATCCCGCTGACAAGGTCGGGCTCGGCTACGGCGCGGTGGTCGAGCTCAATCAGAAATATTGGGCCTTGCGGCTCGGCTATTTCCTAGTCGGCAACGTGCCGAATTCGAACGAGTTCGACATGAACCTGTTCAGCCGCGGCGCCTATGTGCTCGAGCACGAGACGCGCTATTCATTATTCTCCCACGCGGGCAAGGTCCGCGTGGGCATCTGGGCCGATACCTATTTTTCCGGCAGCTACAGCGAAGCCGTCGATCTGACTTTGCTCAATCCCGGCCTGGACCCGACCGACGCGATCATGCTCACCCGGCGCGACCGCACCAAATACGGTTACTACATCAACTTCGAGCAGTCGGTAAGAGATGATGTCGGCGTGTTCGGGCGCTACAGCTGGAACAACGGGAAAAACGAGATCAGCGCGTTCACGGATATCGACGAGAGCTTGTCGCTCGGCACCGTGCTCAGGGGCAAGTCCTGGGGGCGTCCTGACGATAAGATCGGTATTGCCGGAGCATTTAATGGCATTTCCAAGGATCACCGCGATTATCTTGCGGTCGGCGGACTCGGCATCCTGATCGGCGACGGCCGGATCAATTATCGCGGCGAGAAGATTCTGGAAACCTATTACGCCCTCTCCCTGATGAAGGACGTGGTCTTCACCTTCGATTATCAGTTCATGGTGAATCCCGCACACAATGCCGACCGCGGTCCAGTCTCGATCTTCTCCGGTCGGCTGCATGGGGAGTTTTAATCGGAGTTTTGTTCACCTGGAGAATCAATTGCAACTTCGACTTGTCCCGTTTCTGCCGAAAGCCGCCGGCTCGACTGAAACCCGATTGAGGTAGCCATAGATGTAAAGCTTCAGCAGCACAGATGGATGGTACGCGGGCCGGCCAGTTACCTCGGGAGCAATCCCGTCAAATCCCCTTGGCATTTTCGTGGGCCACGGCATCCTGCCGGATTTCCGTCATCGGCACACGCCTGTGCACGCAGTTTTGAACGCCTCTCGGTCAGCTATCGAACTGGACCAGCTTGATGGAAAATCTCTTGTGTGAGGCATTCGTGTCACAGCGGGCGAGGGGCTCACATCTGCGCTGATCCGTGCCGCTCCGGCTCCCCGCTGTGAATTCGCTCTTTTGAGATATCTTTTAATTGGAATAATCGGTTGTAGCCCTGCATCAGGTCGATTTTATTCCGCCAATGCCGGCCGAAACCCTTGCCCTTCCGCAATTGTCGCTGATCATCGCGCCGGGGGGAGGACGGACGCGCGATGTCATGGGTGAGGAAAGCGATCGGGCCATTCGGATGCGCCGTATGCATCGCGCTCGCCCTGGGCAATTGCGCGTCGGCGGCCGATGCCTTAGTCGTCAAGGCAGCGAAAGCGTCGCAGGCGGATGATTGGACCGGCTGGTATTTCGGCGGCCATGTCGGCTACACCCGCGGCAACGCGCGGGTCACGCTGAGCGATCCCGATCCGCTCAATTTCAACAAATCGTTCGGCACGCTCACCGGCGGCGTACAGGCCGGCTACAATGTTCTCCTGCCGTCGCGCGTTCTGCTCGGCATCGAAGCCGACATGTCATTCCCAAATTTTCTCGCGGCGGACAACGTCATCTGGTTCCGCACCACGACGGAAACCGACATCGCGGAACAGCTCGACTTCATGGGGACGCTGCGCGGACGCGTCGGCTATGCGTTCCCGCGCTGGATGCTCTACGCGACGGCGGGACCCGCGCTGGCACAGGGGCGCTTCCTGCAGACGCCGGGCGTCATCGAAGACATCGACAAGGTCCTGCGCACGCACTTCGGCTGGTCGGCCGGGTTTGGCGCGGAGACCATCATCGAGCGCGGCTGGACCGCGCGGCTCGAATATCTCTATCGCGGTTTCTCCCACGCCGGCATCGTGTTTGCGTCCGGCACCGGCGCCGGCTCCTCGTTCGATACCCACACCGTGCGCCTCGGCCTCAACTATAAGCTCAACGCCCCGGCACCGGGCGCCGGGAAGGGCGGCTTCGGCGAAGCGCCGAAAACAGAATTTCCAACTTGGGAGATCCACGGACAGACCACCTGGATCCAGCAGGGCTATCCGCCGTTCCACTCGCCCTATCTCGGCGACAACAGCTTCACCCCGTGGGCGCAGACGCGGAACACCTGGACCGTCAGCGCTTTCCTCGGCCTAAAACTCTGGGAGGGCGGTGAGCTCTATTACAATCCCGAGCTGCTACAGGGATTCGGCCTGCATGACACGACCGGCGCCGCCGGATTCCCCAATGGCGAAGCGCAGAAGTCCAAATTTCCATATCCCACATACAGCACGTCGCGGCTCTATCTGCGGCAGACGTTCGGGTTCGGCGGCGAGCAGGAGACCGTGGAGAGCGGCTACGGACAGATGGCCGGGAAGCGGGATGTCTCGCGCCTCACGATTCAGGTCGGCCGGTACGCGGTCCACGATTTTTTTGACAACAACAGCTACGCCAGCGATCCGCGCGGGGATTTCTTGAACTGGTCGATCTGGGCGGCGGGCGCGTTCGACTATCCCGCCGACCGGATCGGACTCGGCTACGGCGCGATGGCCGAGCTCAACCAGAAATACTGGGCCTTGCGCTTCGGCTATTTCCTGGTCGGCAACGTGCCGAACGCGGACGAGTTCGACATGAACCTGTTCAGCCGCGGTGCCTATGTGCTCGAGCACGAGACGCGCTATTCGCTGTTCTCGCGCGATGGAAAGCTGCGCGTGGGCATCTGGGCCGACACCTACTTTTCCGGCAGCTACCGCGAGGCGGTCGACATCAACCTGCTCACCGGCCTCGATGCGACCGACGCCATCATCCTCACCCGCCGCGCGCGCACCAAATACGGCTACTACATCAACGTCGAGCAATCCGTGAGCGACGACGTCGGCGTGTTCGGCCGCTGGAGCTGGAACAACGGCAAGAACGAGATCAGCGCCTTCACCGACATCGACCAGAGCCTCTCGCTCGGCACCGTGATCAAGGGCAGGAGCTGGGGGCGCCCCGATGACCGCATCGGGCTTGCCGGCGCGATCAACGGCCTGTCCCGGGACCACCGCGATTATCTAGCGGTGGGCGGGCTCGGCATCCTGATCGGCGACAGCCGCATCAATTATCGGCCCGAGACGATCCTGGAAACGTTCTACGCGCTCGCGCTGATGAAGACCGTGACGCTGACCTTCGACTATCAGTTCATGGTCAATCCCGCCGACAACGCCGACCGCGGGCCGATCTCGATCTTCTCAGGCCGGCTGCACGGGGAGTTTTAGCTGGTTTTCGTAGGGTGGGTTAGCCATGTAGCCCGGATTGAGCGCAGCGAAATCCGGGGCCGGATGGCGCTGCGGCACATCTCCCCCGGGCTTCGCTTCGCTCAACCCGGGCTACGGGCTGCGCGCTGTTGTTGAACGGGCGGGCAGGAGACCGACCCGTAGGAGCAGAACACGCAGCAATCGCCGGGCCGCGGCCGAAGGGTCGCGCCGCATCCGCGGCAAGCATACGAGATCCGGCAAGCATCCACCGGCATGCGCTCGACACACTGATGTCCGCATGTCGGGCAGGTAATGAGCGATTCTTCTATCATGCCTGCCTCACAAGCATTGGCCGTATCAGCCAGTGAATTCGATTATGTGCAGCCCGCCGTTATAGTCGGTGCTGTAGATCAGGCCGGCGCGATCGACGAACACGTCGGCGGACTGGATCACCTGCGCGCGGTTGGGCCGGTGATCCATCATGCGCGCGGGCGCCGGCGGCACCAGCGCGCCGACCTCGGTCGGCCGATGTTGATCGCGGATATCGAACACGCGCACGCCGGCGTTCTGGTAGGTGGCAAAGATCAGCTCCGAGCTCACGAAACTCCCCGGCCGGTTCTCGTGGATATTGTGCGGGCCGAAGTGGCCGCCCTTGCGCACGTAATCTGCTTCCGCCGGCGTCGGCAACGTCGCAATGCTCACCGGATTTGCCTTCACCCGGTTGTCGAACACCCAGATGAGCTTGAGCCCATCCTCCTGATGGTCGAGCACGGCTTCGTCGAGCACGATCAGGAGATCGCGGCCGGCAAGCGGCAGGCAATTGTGCGTGCCGCCGCCGAAAGGCGGTGACCAGTTGCGGTGCGTGATCAGCTTGGGCCGCGTCCGGTCGGCGACGTCGATCACCACCATGCCGGCGTCGCGCCAGGCGGCATAGGCGATGTCGCCGTCCACGATCGCATGGTGCAGTCCATAGCGGCTGCCGACGGGCCATGACGGCGTCTCGCCCGCCGCCTGGTTCATGCCAGGGATCCAATAGCGGCCCGCTTCGCGCGGGTTGGCCGGATCGCGCATGTCCACCGTCATGAAGATGTAGTCGGTGAATCCGTCGAGCAGCGCCGACACATAGGCCCAGCGCCCGCCGGTGTACCAGATGCGGTGAATGCCGCCGCCTTCCACCGGCATGAAGCCGATGCGCCGCGGCGTCTCCGGTTTGGCGATGTCATAGACCGCGAGCCCTGCGCTCCAGTCGCGCGCGCCGTCCTGCTTCTCCGCGGTGCCCACCACTTTGCCGAGCTGGCCTCGGTAGTAGGCCTTCTCATCGGCAAACTCGGCGGCGGCAAACATGTCCTTGGCGTGGATGACGAGCAGCAGATCGTCATGGGTTTGCAGATGGATGTTCCACGTGCCCGGCGGCGCGGCGACATAGTTCACCGCGCACGGATTTCTGGCATCGCGCACGTCGATGACGCTGAAGCCTTTGGAAAACATGTGGCCGATATAGGCGTAGCCGCGATGCACCATGATCTGCACGCCGTCGGGCCGGCCGCCCTGGTCGCAATGGCCGACAATGTGAATGTTGCGCGCGTAATCGGGTTTCGGCAGTTCGCGGCTCATCGGTGAGCGTCCAAAAAGCCGGGCACCGCGATCCAGTCCATCATGGCACGGTCGTCCTGCAGCAGCTTCCACATCGCCCGGTCTTCCTCGGTCTGCAGGTTCACGCCGAGATGCGTGCCGAGCTTGCGCCCGTGCAGCATGATGCGCTCGCCGATCGGTTGGCGCATCCTGTCATAGGCGGCAAGCCCGGCATCGACGCCGTCGTGATCGGCGAGCGCTTGCGCGAGCGCCTGGGCGTCGCCGCCGGCTTTCGCCATGCCGAAGCCCATATGCGGACGCGCCGAGGACGCCGCGTCGCCGACCAACGCGATGCGTCCGAACACCAAGTGCGGCGTCGAGAAGTCGTAGATCGGCGTGAAGAACGGCCGCAGGTTGTCGAGACAATCGAGGAACTGCGGCGGCATGATCGCCTGTGCCTCGGCGCGCATCTGCGCGATCAGGTCCTTGCGGATGAGCGGCGGCGGCACCGAATATTCGTGCTGCTCCCCGTGTTCGTCGACGCACATTTTGCGCAGTTGCTGGGCATCGCCGACGCGGTACCAGATGAAATTATAGCGGCGATGGCCCACGCGCAGGTCGTTGTCGAGGCCGGCAATGGGATAGCCGATGATTTGCTGCTGCTCGGGCAGGAAAAACGTGAAGTAAGGGAAAATGCTCTCCCGCGTCTCCGGCTTGAGATCGCGCTCGGCCGGCGTGCCGCGCCAGATGTAATAACCGGAATAGATCGGCTGCACCGCGGGCGCGACCTGCGCGCGCACACTCGAGCGAATGCCGTCGCCGCCGATGAGAATATCGGCGCGCGCGCGGCGGCCCTCGGCGAAATGCACGAGGACGCCGGACCCGTCCTGCTCGACGCGCTCGAAGGTGTGGCCGAGGTGATAGCGGGTCGGCTCGATGGTTTCCCGCAGCAGCCGCTGCAGCCGGTCCCAGGAGGTAAGCATCTGCGGCAGGTGCTTTTCCGCGATCACGCGGCCGCTGCGGTCGAGCGCGATGCGCTTCTCGACCGTAACGCCGAGGTCGCGATTTCCGGCGCCGCTCTGCTCCAGCGCTTCCAACAGTTCCGGATGGGTGGTGATGCCGGCGCCGCGGCCGACCAGCTCGACCGGCGAGCGCTCATAGATGTCCGCTTCCCAGCCGATCCGCCGCAGAAAGGCGGCGGCAAACAGCCCGGACATCGAGCCGCCAATGATGATGGCGCGGCGCCCGCGCCGCGACGGCGATGCACCTGTCATCGGCGAAATCGAATCCCGCTGGTGCAATCAATGGTCCGGTGCGACGAGACCCTCAGTTCGTCACCGCGGTCGCGTAATCGACCAGCGGCGTCTGCACGTCGAAAATACCGCGCTCGCGGATCCATGCTTGCGTCTTCGCGTAGATTTCCGCGCCATACGGCAGGAACACGATGCGTTCGCCCGGCGCGAACCGGCGCACGTCGACCCGCGACTTGTAACGCTCGGGAATCTCGTTGAGGTAGAAGTGCTTGTACTTTTCCGGCGCGAAGTCGAGATCCATCTGCGCGCGCTTGAGGCCGTCCATGTATTTCTCGACGTCGGCTGGATCGACGCCGTGGGGAAACATGAAGGCGATCATGAAGGTGGTGTCGACGATCTTGCGGAAGCCGAGCTGCTCGAGAACCTGATAGGTAATCCCCCACACGCTGGTCGCCGGCACGTCGCCGTCGATGCCGGCATCGACCCGCGCCCATGACGAGCCGATGAATTTGAGCTTGATCTCGTCGCGGTCGAGGAACGGCTCGAGCGCCTGCAAGGTGGTGAAGTGGCTGCCGGAATGGTAGCCGACGGCTATCTCCTGTCCGGCCAAATCCTCCGGCCTGCGCGGGCCTGAGTCCGGCGGCACCATCACGCCGCCCGGCGTCACCACGTAGGATTTGCCCCACATCGTTCCGATCCGCTGAGAGGACGCCTGGTTGACCGCCCAGTGGCAGGCGCAGGAAATATCCGATTTGACGCCCTTGTTGCCCTTGCCCTGCCGGTAGGATTCGAACGCGCCGGAAAAGACGTCGGTGATCCTGCCGCCCGCGTCGACCTCTTTCTTGCGCTCCGCCGACAAGCCGCCGCGGAATTCGTAATCGAGGCCGGCGCCGCGGAAATAGCCGTTCTCGTGGGCGATCCATTCCTGCAAACGGCCGTGCGGCTGGATGGTGAATTTTGCCATGACGCGTCTCCGAACTAGTGCCGCGAACCCGAAGTTCGCACATATCATGCCGCAAACGCGTTCGCGAACTTCGGGTTCAAAAGCGGCACTAGAATCATAGAGTTGCTAGTGTCCCTTTGATTCCGAAGTTCGCATTCGAGGCTGCCGCGAGGATGTACGAACTTCGGAATCGGGACACTAGCCGGAACGTCCCACATTCTACGGTAGGAACCGCCTTTGCATGCCAGCTGTCACGAAGCCGCGCGCAGAGGCTTCTGCGCAGCCTCCGACCGAAGCGCATCGAGCGTCGCCAGCGCGCGCGTCATCGAAAACTCGCGCGCCTGCCGGTCGAACGCCTTCGGCATCGCGCGCATCATGTAGCCGTGTTGCACGCCGGGAAAGACATGCACCTCCACATTCTTCATGCGTGGGGGCACGGCCCGGTAAGCGTTCAGCACCTCTTGCGGCGCCCGATGGTCGCGATCGCCCCAGAGGATGCAAACAGGTTCGGCTACATCTTCGAGCTCATGGAGATAATCGAGCATTTGCGTGCCGTGGCAGGAGATGCCGGCCGCGTACCCGAGACGTTTCGGCCCGAGGATGGCGTACGGGCCTCCGTAACAGAAGCCCATTGCGACGGCGCTGCCGTTGAATTCGGGCACGGCGCGCAGCCGCGCCAGCGTATCGGCCATGTCGGCCTCGCCCTGTTTGATCTTGTCGAGTCGCGACTGCGAACGCTCCTGGGCGCGGCCGTCGTCATGGGAGAGCGGCCCCGGGAGCGTGCGCCAGAACAGGTCCGGCGCCGCCGCGATGAAGCCGCGCGCGGCGAACTCGTCGGCGATCGCGACGATGTCGGCATCGACGCCATGCACCGCAGAAGCGAGCACCACCGCGGGCACTCGCTGGCCGCGATCGGAAACATTCAGATAGCAATCGAATTCGCCGCCTTCGCTCGCGCGGATCTTGATGCTCTTGCCGGACATCGCATGCCTCCTTGCTGGCCGTAGGGTGGGCAAAATCGCTGCACTAGCCGGCGCCGGTGTGCGCACGGCGCGCCTGCGATCCCGGGTCGCAGCCGGGGACAGGTTTTGCCCACGCATCCAAAAGGAACCGCGCGCCTTTGCACACCCTACAGCGTAGACTAGTTCGTGTACTCATAAATCCACCTTCTGCAAGCGCTCATCAATGTCCGCTTCGCTCCGAAAGCGACCGAGTTGCTGCGTCGCGGCGATCCGCCGCTTTGTACCAGGAGCCGACATATGCAGCGCAACAAATGAGGCCTTTCGCTCGCCGCGAGCGGCCATGCTGCTGCCGCGCCGCCGAGGAGCGTCATGAATTCGCGCAATGAAAAAAGCAAAGCGCGCTGGCCGGCCCCAGCGCGCTATCGCGAAGTAATCGCAGCTAACGGCTATGCCGCTGACTGTACGAATACTCGGTCGACTGCACGCGACCGTCGGGAAGGCAGTCCGGGTAGCCTTCGTACACGGGGCAGGTGCTGATGCCTGTCGCTCTGAATGAGTTGCTTGCCGCCGAAGCGGAAGACGTAATGAAGGTCAGAGCAATCGCGGAAGTCAGGATGAAGGTGATGAGACGCATGGCAACCTCGCTTTCGGTAAGGGGCTGTCGCCCCGGTCTGGGGGCCAAATGATCGCTATTCGTCGACTGTATGTGTGAGGTAGCTCACGCAGCCCCAAAACAAGAACATTTTTGTGATGGCGATCACAGCGCGCACAAAGCGTGAGTTTAATGGCACGCTCGTCTTTCTGATCGAGCACGCGATTGACGAGGCGCGGCGCGTCAGGTGAGCCGCTACGGATGATAATGGCTTTTTAAGGCGGCAGGGGTGCGAGGGCATTGCGCAGCGGCGAGCTGGAAATCTGCATCAGCCCTGCGAACGGTTGGCTTAGCTCCAGGACCAGAAAAATCGCACCGGACGCTGAGAGCACAAAGACGAACAGGACGACAACGAGGGTCGGGGTGAGGCGAGAGAACAGGCTGAAGCTGGCAAAGGTGATGGTGAGCCAGAAGACCAATACCGCCAGGAATGGCACGGGGATCGAGTTACCGGCATAGACGTACAGCGCTAGGCGCGTTTGCGCCAGGTCGGTGCTGACCTGGGTCGCTCGCGTCTTGAGCGAGCGTTGGGACTCAGTTTGCGGTGCAAGCTCCGCGATTTTTGCGAAGGCATCCCCCAAGTTGGCCCAAACGAACGGCACGTCCTCCGCTGTTTGTGAATCACTGTCCCGCCAAATGTGTTCAATCAAAGGGGCGACGGCCTGCCGCATCAGATCGCGGATCGGCCGTGTCTCCGGCCCGTACCGCGCCAGGAGTTGGTCGAGCAGGATGATATCAGCCGTAATGTGCTGGACTTGACTCTTCTGGGTATCATACGAGTTCTTGGCCGAGGCAATGACCAGGCCGAGCACGAGAGCGGCGATTGTGCCGATGAGGCCGGTGCCCAGCCGCACGACATCCTTCGCATCGTCGTCCAGATGGTGCCCGGGCAGGGCGCGACGGAGGAACACGCCGCCGAAGATGACCGCGAACGCGATCAGAGACACCGGCAAGGGGCTCACGGCTTCCCTTCAGCTACGACCGCGCCTTCGACGTGTGCGGTTCGCCGCAAGAGCGGACATTCGCTAGTGCCCGCGTTTATGAGTATACGCCCTTAATGTCCGCTATGCTCCAAAAGCGGCCGAATTGGCGCGTCGCAATAGGCCGCCGCTTTGTGCCACAAGCGGACTCACGCACCGCAGCAAAAAAAGACGCTATTCGATCACCTCGTCGGCGCGTGCCAACAGCAAGGGCGACACGTCCAGACCGATCGTCTTGGCGGTCTTGAGGTTAATGACAAGTTCAAACTTGGTTGGTTCCTGGACGGGAAGATCGGCGGGTTTCGTGCCTTTCAGGATTTTGTCCACGTAGGTGGCGGTACGGAGAAACAAGTCAATGTTGCTCGGCGCATACGACATTAGCCCGCCGGCATCGACATATTCTCTGTACGGGTACATTCCCGGCAGCCGGTTGTTTGCTGCGAAATCCACGATCTGCGCTCGATGCGCAAGCAATTCACGATCGGCCAGCACCATCATGGCATCGGGATGCGCGTTAGCCAGCGTCGAGAAGGCGCTCTTGAGATCATCCGCTTGGCGAATCTCTACGACGGTTTGTAACGTGACGCCCAAGCGGGTGGCCGCGACTTGCGTTTGTTGAAAGAACTCCCTGACAACGGGATTGGCCGGGTTCCAGAGCACGGCGATGCGTGACAGCCCTGGAACCGCCTCCTTCAGGATCTCCAAACGCTTCCCTTCCAGCTCCGCCATGATCGTAAAGCCGGTGATGTTACCGCCTGGCCGAGCGAAGCTGGCCGCAAGGCCGGCACCCACAGGATTGCCGGCGGACGCAAATACGATGGGAATCGTGCTCGTCGCCTGTCTGGCGGCAAGGGTGCCCGGCGTACCCGTAGTCACGATCACGTCGGGCTTGAGGCGCACTAACTCGGCTGCCAGGCTTGGGAGTTGCTCGTCCTGCCCCTCTGCCCATCGGTACTCGATAACAAGGTTCTCGCCCTCGACATGGCCCAGTTCACGCAACTTCTGTCGGAACGCGTCGACGAGGTGGCGTTCCAAGGCGGGCGAGGAAGGACCCAAGAAACCGATGCGGGACACCTTTCCTGTCTGCTGCGCGCGCGCGACGAGCGGCCACGCAGCCGCGCCGCCAAGCAGTGTGATGAACGCGCGCCGCCTCATGGGGGCTTACCCCAAGGCCAAGGATCACGGAGTGACTATAGCAGGTCCGGATTGGGGTCGGAGGCGTGCATCGCAACAAAAAGCGATGCCTCATGTCCGCTTTGGGTCATGTGTGGACGGCGCCTGATTGGCAAGAGCTCTTTTGACGTCGATGCAGCATTGGTCGGGTGCGGTCATGTGTCCGGCCTGT
>Ga0306921_10004832_pt1 | contig 13921 bp, 13 predicted proteins | sample sta12Cox44000080_FD_203760 | JGI IMG/M metagenome (GOLD analysis project Ga0306921, IMG submission 203760) | Lab enrichment of tropical soil microbial communities from Luquillo Experimental Forest, Puerto Rico - statoxic.12C.oxic.44.000.080 (v2)... | ecosystem: Environmental > Terrestrial >... | reverse complement strand
CACATCGTTTCGCTGCATCCGCTCACGGCAGCTTTTGGCACTTCGCGACCGGACGGCATGTCGCTTTGGCGGACGCTATCGGGGGGACAACGGACATGGCGCCGAAGAGTGGATTCGGTCGAGAATGACCCTTAGCGTCACTTCAGCCGGATCATTTGCTGTGCCGCACAATACGGCCCTGTGTGGTAGTCTGTTTCTCTAGCCTGCGAGGATGATGCGCGAGTAGTTGCCACTTTTCTTACTGATCTCGCTGATAGGATTGTCGGGCATTACGAAAAACACGCGGCCGCGTGGGACCGCGACCGTCAGAACACCTACTGGAACGACAAACTCTGGCACGACCGTTTCATCGACAGACTCGGCAAAGGGGCCAGGGTGCTGGACCTTGGCTGTGGTCCAGGACGGCCAGTTGCGCAGCACATGGCCGAGCGGGGATTGCGCGTGACAGGCGTCGATTCGTCACCGACGATGATTTCGTTTTGCCGCGAGCGTCTGTCGGATCAGGAATGGATCGTTGCCGATATGCGGCAGTTAGCACTCGGTCGACGCTTCGATGGCATTCTCGCCTGGGACAGCTTCTTTCACCTCGCTCACGAGGACCAGCGGCAAATGTTTGCGATTTTCGCTGACCACGCCTCCATCAACGCGGTATTGATGTTTAATACGGGGCCGCAGCATGGCGAGGGCGTTGGCGAATACAAGGGCGACCCACTGTATCACGCGAGTTTTTCACCCGCTGAATATGAAGGGCTCATCGCGCGTATTGGCTTCCACGTACTTGAACACGCTAAGAATGATGCGCAGGCGGGAGGGCGAACGGTGTGGCTCTGTCAACGGAATGAGGTAGGGTAAATTCGCGTTGCTGCACTATGCGACCGTCCGACATGTCGCTATTGCGGTCGCTTTCGGGGGGCAAGAGCGGACATCGGCTGACGGTCCGGTTATGTCTGCTTTTAACCCATTGCGGACATCAGCGCCTCACGATTGCTGCTTTGCAACTTGAGCGTTAGACCCTATTTCGCCGGTCGCAAATCCCTGCTGTAATCACGCTGATAAACCGGGAGGTCCATAATGTCATCCACACTCATCAACCTCATCGTCCAGCTTATCGCTGGCGCCGTCGGCGGCAATGCCGTCGGCGCTGGAATGAAGAATGTCGACCTCGGCACGCTCGGCAACACAATTGCCGGTGCGCTCGGCGGCGCCGGCGGCGGCACGCTGCTCACCGCATTGCTACCGATGCTGCAAGGCGCGGCCGGTAACGTCGATATCGGTGCACTGGTCGGCCAGGCGGTCGGCGGCGGCGTCGCCGGCGCCGTGCTCACCGCCATCGTCGGTATTTTGAAGAACATGATGGCCGGCCAATCGGCGAAGTGACGGAAAAAATAATGACGCGAAACCGCCGGTTAGCTTGATGCTAACCGGCGTATTATCGTTGAATTGTTGACGACAGCGCGGGGGCCGTCGTGCGACGCTCCGGGACAAATTAGTAGCAGGGCGGGTAGGGGTAATACCCACATGCAGGCGCTGCGTTATAACCGCCATAATATGGGGCAGCTACTGCTGCACCGACGGCAGCGGCGCCGACGGCAGCCCCAACGCCCACGGCTACGCCAGGGCGCACATACGCTCCGCGATATACGCCGCCGCGATAGGCACCACCACGGTAGACGCCGCCATGATAGGCGCCAACGCGAACACCGCCCGCGCGATATCCTCCTCGATATGCCATAGCCTCGGTGGAGACACACGCGACGCAAAAGATGCTCGCTGCGGCAATGGAAGCGATGGTTCGATACGACATGGGCTTTCATAAGCAGCCCAGCCCAGCATCAAGCAAAGCCTTAATGCGGCGCGGTGATATTGGCCCTTAGTACCACCCCATCGTCCTTTGGTATATTTGACATAAGCCACGGCTCGTTAAAACGCTTCTCGAACTGCAGAATGCCGCTATTGGCACATAGCAACCGCCCGGCGGGTCGCCATTCCGGTCGCTATGGGGGAATAGCGGACATCAGCGTGGGCGCCCAAAACGACGCGAATGACCCATAGCGACACTTCGGTCAGCTGAATTTCTGCTGCGCAACGCTATCGTGTTGTTTGCTGTTTCCCATGCTATGCTGCATTTGAGCCCCGTCGGCGCGTCACTCCTCTCCGGGGGTGGGATGATGCAGCGTCCTCGCGAAGGCGGGGCTCGCCCTAGAGCCGTCTAGTTGGTGGCCTCGTTCATTTTCAAAACGTTTCTCCAGCCGGCGCCTAATGCATTGCGCAAAGCGGCGCTCCTCACGCGGTTGTCATAACCCCAACACCGTGGCGAGAGATAGTCTTGGGCTTCCGCTGGGCTTGCTTTGCAGCGGTTCTCTCGTGCTGAGCTTACTGCCGCCCCCGCGCGTGGCCGCGTGCCACGCAGAGCGGTGCGATGTGTCCACTCTTTGGGGCCATCGTTATGTCAACAGAAGTGGAGTGACCTATGTCCAAAATCGATGACGGAGACAAGTCGCGCAAAAAGAACAAGAGCAAGAGCTCACTCAATCGCCGCAATATGTTACTTGGCGGCACCACCATAGCGGCGGCTTCGGCGCTCGGCACTGCGGCTGCCGTGCGTCAGGCAGTAGCGCAGGCGCAACCGGCCGCTCCATCCGGTCAGCGGCCAAACATCCTTGTCATCATGGGCGACGACATCGGATGGTCGAATATCGGCGTCTATAATCAAGGCATCATGGCTGGCCGAACACCAAACCTGGACCGGATGGCCAGTGAGGGTATGCGCTTCACCGACTATTATGCGGAAGCAAGTTGCACGGCTGGACGAGCGAACTTCATAACCGGTGAACTGCCAATTCGGACTGGCTTGACCACAGTCGGACAAGCGGGTGCCACTACCGGCATGCCTGCACAAGCACCAACTATCGCAACCGTCTTAAAATCGATGGGCTATGCAACAGGACAGTTCGGCAAAAATCACCTTGGTGATCGCAACGAGTTCCTACCAACCGTGCACGGCTTCGATGAGTTCTGGGGCTACCTATATCACCTCGACGCCATGGAGGACCCGTTCCATCCCAATTATCCGCCGGCTCTCAGGAATACGGTCGGCCCGCGCAACTTGGTGCATAGCGTGGCGAGCGACGTGGATGATCCGACGGTCGATCCCCGTTGGGGCAAAGTCGGTAAGCAAAAAATTACCGACGAAGGGCCGCTGCCGCCCCATCCGATGCCAGACATCAAGTACAACATGGAAACCGTCGATGGCGTCATTCGCGACAAGGCGCTAGAATTCATCGACAAGGCGAAGCAGGCGAACAAGCCCTTCTTCGTTTGGCTCAACCCCACGCGCATGCACGTCGTCACGCATCTCTCGCCAAAATACGAGTCGATGCGAACACCTGAGAACGGCTGGAGCATCGAAGAAGCCGGCATGGCACAGCTCGACGATGACGTGGGCGCAGTTTTGACGCATCTGAAAGACAGCGGTCTCGATAACAATACGATCGTTATCTTCACTACCGATAACGGTGCGGAGAACTTCACCTGGCCGGATGGCGGGCAGACACCGTTTGCCGGTGGCAAAGGAACTGGCCTCGAAGGTGGCTTCCGTGTGCCCTGCATCATCCGCTGGCCGGGCCACGTGCCAGCCGGAAAGGTCGAAAACAGTATTATCTCAGGATTAGATTGGTTCCCAACACTGGTTGCGGCTGCCGGCAATGCAAACATCACCGCCGAATTGCTAAGCGGTAAGAAGCTCGGTGATCAAACCTTCAAGGTGCACCTTGATGGTTACAATCAACTCGACCTGATCACGGGCAAGGGTCCTTCGGCTCGGCACGAAGTTTTCTACTTTACCGAAGGCACGTTGTCGGCGGTGCGCGTTGACGATTATAAGTATCGCTTCACCGATCAGCCCGGTGGCTGGCTCGGCGCGACAGAGAAGGTGGACTGGCCGATCCTGACCAATTTGCGTCTTGATCCTTATGAACGCACCGGTATGTTCAACGGCAAGGACAATGGCTCAATCAACTATTACAACTGGTTCGCCTACGAGTTCTGGCGTTTCGTGCTAGTCCAGCAGGTCGTGGGAAAACTTGCCCAAACAGCACTCGACTTCCCGCCGATGCAGCCAGGCGCGAGCTTCAATCTGGAAGCGGTGAAAGCCCAGATTCAGAAGGCCATGGCAGCAAAATCTGGCGATTAGCGATGCGACGGACGATGTTTCAAGCCGGAGCGTGCATTGGTTGCGCTCCGGCCGTCTCACCGTCGATCCTGGTAAGGAAAGCCAGCGATCACACGTGTCGACTAGGTGATCAAATAGAGCGTGGTTTTGCTGCACCGCACTTTGGTCGGTATTGGCACTTAGCGTAATTTGGCGTCGACGCAGCAAATGGTCGCTTTCGGGGGAAAGCCAACATCGGCCCCGGCACGCATATTGGTCGAAATTGACCCAAAGCGGACATCGTCAGTTGAAATCGAAAATCCTTTCTTGAGGTATCGGTCAAAGGCACTGACTTGTCATTTTTCGCCGGCGTTATAGCTATGGTTTCGTATAGCGGACTAATACGGAGGTTTGCCATGAGCGCGCACCTCACGCGACGTGATCTTGCGAAAGTGGCAACTGCGGGCGGTCTCCTTTCGTCGGGCACGGTTGCTGTCGCACAATCGGTAGCGGAAACAAAATCGATGGGGGCGAGCGCAACGCAATTTCCGAGCGGGTTCTATTGGGGGGTCGCGACGGCGGCGTACCAAATCGAAGGATCACCCGACGCGGATGGCAAGGGTAAATCAATATGGGACACGTACGCACACACGCCGGGCAAGGTTAAAAACGGCGAGACCGGCGATGTCGCGAATGATCACTATCGAAGGTACAAAGAAGATGTGGCGCTCATGAAAGACATGGGCGCTAAAGCCTATCGCTTCTCAATAGCATGGCCTCGCATCTTCCCTAACGGCTACGGCGAACCTAACCCGAAAGGGCTCGACTTCTATAGCCGCTTGGTCGATGAGTTGCTCACGGCTGGCATCGAGCCGTTTGCCACACTCTATCATTGGGACCTGCCGCAAGCTCTGCAAGACAAGTACGGAGGATGGCAGTCGCGCGAAACTCCGAAGGCATTCGGAGACTACTCTGGCTATGTGGCAAGCAATCTGGGCGACAGGGTCAAACACTTCTTCACAATCAACGAATTCCACTCGTTCGTGGAAATGGGCCACCAAGGCATCGAGCTAGCGGTCCAAGGTAAACCTGTCAGGATCGAACTCGCGCCGGGCCTAAAACTCGAACCTGCCGCATTGAATCAGGTGCGTCACCACGCCGTTCTGGCGCATGGCCTGTCCGTCCAAGCGATCCGCGCTATGGGAAAATCAGACACCAAAGTCGGGCCGGCCGAGGTTATGAACACAGCCGTGCCGGTGATCGATTCTTCCAAGCACATCAAGGCTGCGGAAGCGGCCACTCAGGCTCTCAATGCCGCCTATCTCGGCGTGATGCTGGAAGGCAAGTACAGCGATGCTTACCTCAAGGCAGCGGGTAAAGACGCACCGAAATTCACCGACGAGGATCTCAAAGCGATTGCATCGCCATTAGATTTTGTTGGCATCAACGTCTATCGACCCATCATTTATGTGATGGCGTCCGACGATGCGCCCGGCTATCGGGAAGTCCCCATCAATGTCTCGCACCCGAAGATGCTCTCGTCTTGGCATATATTCGGACCGGAGGTCTTGTACTGGGCTCCCAAACAACTGCAATCGATCTGGAACCCAAAAGAGATTTACATTACCGAGAATGGCTGTGCCGCGAGCGACGAAATCGCGGCCGACGGCAACGTCTATGATTCCGACCGCGTGATGTATTTGCGGAACAGTCTGGCACAATTGCAGCGAGCGACAGCCGAAGGAGTGCCGGTGAAAGGCAACTTCGTGTGGAGCGCAATGGATAATTTTGAGTGGAGTGACGGATACGGTACGCGTTTCGGCTTGATGTACGTGGATTTCAAGACGCAGAAGCGAACTCCCAAGCTCAGCGCGGCCTGGTACCGGGAGGCCGCTTCGCGCAACGCCGTGGTGTAACCTTGGCCGTCTCACTCGTGCGTGAAGACATGTCCGCTTTTGATGGCTGTGGACGGCTCCACCACCAGTGCCATGGATGAATGTCGCTAATGGCACATAGCGTCACTTCGCGGCACCGCAGCAAATGGTCGCTTTGGGGGTAATAGCGGACATCGAGCCGGAGCGCTCAAAACGACGCCAATGACCCTGAGCGTCTCTCTCCCACCGTCAATTGTCACAGTGCGAAGGGTCTGTTTGCGCTGCATTTTGAAGTGTCGATCTATGGACACTTGGCGCCTCTCCACCAGCGCCGTTTTCCGGCTTCTATCACAATCGGGCAGGAGTAAGGCTATCCCACCTGATTTTGCATACTCGTTGTTTGCGTAGCGATTTCGACCGCCGATGGGAGGTTGCTTGGCTGGCTTGAAATGGGTGCCTTACTCTGTGAAGGTCAGAGAGCCTCATGTACTCAGATCGCGACGGGGACTGTGTCGTGCTTGGTCCGAATGCGATATACCGAGCGAAGTGCATTCGATTGCTCGCAGCATTGCCTTGTGGTGCGGCGCTCCTATCATTTTCAATAACTGCTCATGCCGGCTCTGCGCGTGACTATCTCAACGCGCCGATCGATTCTTGGTTGATCACCTATAACGCCAGCTACTCGGCGTCCGTGACGCCGGAGGATGGGACGGATGTATCGTCCAGAACTACTTCGAATGTTTTTGGACAATCCGTCGTCATTACACGGACAATGGATTTTGCGGGGCGGACCGGAGGGCTTTCGGTTGTCCTGCCTTACGTCTTCGCGGACACAAAGTCTGGTAACTTTCAGGCTAGTACGAACGGCCTATCCGATGTCGGCTTTCTATGGCAGATGAACATTTTCGGTGGGCCGGCGCTCACGCGCGAACAATTCCAATCATTCATTCCGCAGACGTTCTCAAGTTTTCATCTCTACGTTGGAACGCCGCTCGGCACCTATGACGCTACCTCTCCAATCAACCCGAGCGCAAACCGTTGGACGATCTCTCCAACCGTCAATTACAGCTACACGCCCGACCAAGGGCGCACCTGGGTGGAGACATATGTCACGGCGCTAATGTTTACAGACAATAACAACTTTCGTTTTAACGGAGCGCAAACGCTTTCCCAAAATCTAATCTTTCGCTTGGAGGAGCACGTAAGCCACAATTTAACCGACGCGCTCTGGCTCTCAGCTGATGCCTATTACAACTTCGGCGGCGAAACCAGTATTGACGGAGTGCCTCAGGAGAATATGGCCAACACTTTCAGGATCGGCGCCGGTATGGGGCTGCGTCTTTGGCGCGGTGCAGACCTAAGTCTGAATTACGAGCGTGTGGTGGCCAAGCCTTCCGGAGAGCCCGACGCTCAAACCATACGCCTCACCATCAGGCAGCTGTGGTGACGCATATGTGATCAGTCTAATTCATAATTCTGTCGGGCGCAGCGCTAATATTCGCATGCTAACATTCCGGGAGAAATGATCAATGGTACGGAAAACAGTAGAGCGTCGAACTGTCCTCAAGGGAGGCGCAGCCGCGATTGGAGCACTGGGTGGCACATCAAGTGCAGTGGTGGCCGGTACTGCGGCAGTGACGGGCGCAGAGCAGGCTTTTGCCGATGCAGCGCAATCGCAACTTCCAGATCAAATCCTCGCCGCGGTTAAACGCTTTCGCGAAACCATTCCGGCCAATTTCGACCGCGAATACGTCGAGAAAGTTATTATACCATTTTTTCTGACGAGCTTTTACGAGGGCGAGCGTCCAATGCTGCCCGTGATCGACGTCAATTTTAGTAAAGAGAACGCACTACCTTTCGATCTGTGGGGGCTCATTACCCGCGACTGGCGACCGACCCCCGAAGATGGCGTGACGGTCTTCTTGCAGGGCCTTGAGAAGCGCGGTCCCAATAATCTTCGTAAGAGAATTTATTTCACGGGAGTAACGCCAGACCTTTACAAACCAATGTATCAACAGAAGGTCGTTGGTTTCTTTGACAAACTCATGGGTCAGCAATTCGCCAATAAGCCGTTCATGCGGCACTACCTCGACTATTATTTCGACCTCTACTGGGATCTTCACCTTGGAGTGAGCGGAGATGCGATTCCGTTCGAAGTACGGCAAATTGGTGAGGCATTCAACACGGTCCTCGCATATAGAAATCCGCTACTTCCCGTTACATACGATAACTACATCATCGTGCGGGAGCATCTCGATTTCTTGAAATCGTGGATCGATGATCGGCTCGCCGACATTGAGACCGGTAAAACGAAGAATCCCGAAAAGACGATCGCTTGGTATTGGCTGAAGAACGCTGGGGACGGTCGTCACTTTGCGAAGAAGGACGTTGTCTTCGAGTGCTTCCACAATTTCGTGGCGCTCAGCCAGTGGGGCAATTCGATCTTCGGGATTATGTCGCGCCTATCCCAAGATGGTGGCGATCCAGCTGTGCAGGCGTCATTTCAGAAGACGATGAGTGGAAATTTCGACAACGCCAACGGGGCTCCTTTCTCGCCATTGGAGTTGTTCGTGATGGAACTGTTTCGCGTGATCTCGCCAAACGGCGGAAGCATCTCGGCTATCCGCGACGCCAGAACGAGCGCCTATGGCGCATCTCCACAGCAACGGTTCGGGCTTCCTATGGAGCGGCACAGCTACATCAGCACCCCGCACACAAGTACAAGCTTTGATCCAGTCCACTGGAAAGATCCGAATGCGTTTGATCCACAAAGGTATCTTAGCGTTCCTACCAGCGCCCAAATTACTGAGGACAAATGTCAGCAGATGGGCCTCGCGCGGTGTCCGTTTGAGATTACCAATTTTGACGTGAAGGATGGACGCAAGGCTAACATTACCAACAGCGGTTTTGGGACGGTTTTTGGTGTTGTCGACGGGAAGAGCCTTCCAGTTTGTGATTATGCCGGCTTCGCAGCATTCGGCTTCGGATATCGCCGGTGTCCGGGTGAGCAGCTGACGATTCAGGTCTTCGAAGACTTCCTTCGTAAGGTCTGGCGCGACAAGATTGTATTTCGGAAACTTAATCTGGCAAATCCTGGCCGGGTACCGATCGGGCCGAACGCCGTGATCGAAGACGATCTTGCATTCAGTAGACCAGGCTAGCGTTCTGCGGTCCTGGTTAACTCGAGGGACTTTTTCGGCTCGCCTTGCGGACGGCCAAAGGTCGATCGTCTCACGCCCTAATTCGGGCAGATCGCGCAGACTTACGGCAAGACACTGGCGCGCGCTGTCATTAGTTCGGTGCAGAACCCAAGACGCCCGTTGCCAAAGCAAGCGTCGCCGCCGCGGACAAGGCGGTACTGTAGGCATCGGTCGCCGCGTTCTTAGCTGCGAGGAGCTGACGTTCGGCGGTCGTTGCGTCGGAGATTGAGCCGACCCCATTGCGGTATGCCGCAAGCGCAGCGTTGAAGGTGGTCTGTGCGGCCGACGCCAGCGCGGTCGAGGCGCTATAGGCTGAAATGCTCGTCGTCAATGTGTTTCTCGCCACGATAATTTGGCGGACAGCCTCATTCCTGATCTGAACGAAGGTGGTGTCCGCCTTATCGACCGCGTCGCGAGCTTGCTCCAGTCGTGCGGCGCGCAAGCCGCCGTCGTAGAGCGGCACGGTTGCCCCGACCAGGGCTGTGGTCGCCAACTGCGTTTGCGAGATCCCGAGGGAATTGCCAGGCAGATTGACGATCGGCGCTTGCTGGTCGATTCCGGGAACCGCCGTAATGTTCAAATTCCCTTGTAGCCGGGTGCCGTTGGCCGACACAAATACTTTCGGAAAAAATTCTGCCTGCGCAGCGCGAAGGCTCGCGAGACTTGCCTTTTGCGCCGCATAGCCGGCGAGGACATCAGTTCGTCGCTGTCCCTGCCGTAAATTAAATCCGGCTGGCATTGCCCGAAGAATCGGGCGACGCTGGGCCGATGGCAGACTTGCTCAGGCTATTCTCTGGGCTGCTCGTCGACCTGTTCCGGTCCCGATCGGCGCTGGAAGCAGAGCTGTTGGTGCTCCGTCAGCAGATCATTGTGCTGCGCCGAGGCAGCTCAGCCCGATTGCCATTCTTGGCTACAAACAGGTGGTTGCTCGGCTGGGTCTGCCAACTGTTTCCGAATGTCCGACAGGCCTTTGCGATTGTTCGCCCGGATACCGTGCTGCGTTGGCACCGCGCGGGCTTTCGATCGTACTGGCGCTGGAAATCGAGAGGCTGGCCCGGTCGCCCTGCAGTATCGGTCGAAATTCGCAAGTTGATCCGCGAGATGAGCATCGCCAATCCGCTGTGGGGAGCGCCGCGGATCCATGGTGAGCTTATCAAACTTGGAATCGACATCGGTCAGACCAGCGTCGCCAAGTACATGGTCCGGACGCGCAAGCCTCCCTCCCAAGGTTGGAAGACTTTTCTACACAATCATGCGGACGGCATTGCCGCGATGGACCTGTTTGTGGTCCCAACCGTTTCGTTCCGGCTGCTATACGGATTTCTAATCATGGGACACGACCGGCGACAGATCTTGTGGCTTGGCGTTACTGCGCATCCGACGGCCGAATGGATTGCCAATCAAATCACGCAGGCATGCGGCTGGGATTGGGTGCCGTGTTATCTGATCCATGATCGAGATGCCTGCTACGGAACCGCATGCACGCGTCGTATCCGATCGCTTGGCATTCGCGATCATCCGACCTCTGCACGCTCGCCTTGGCAGAACGGCTACGCTGAACGCCTGATCGGCTCGATCCGAAGAGAGTGCCTGGACCATATCGTCGTGTTTGGAGGGCGCACCTGCGTCATGCGCTGTTGTGTTACGCGATCTACTACAACACGGTGCGCACGCATCTATCGCTGGACAAAGATGCGCCCGTCCGACGTCCGCCTCAAACCACCGGACGCATCAGAGCGCAGCCTGTCCTCGGCGGACTGCATCATCAATACGTCCGGATCTGATTTACGGCAGGGACAGGTCGAACGCGATGCCCTTCGCAGCCTGGAACGGCCACCCCCATAACCGATTGAGCTGTCTGTTGAGCTCCTCGGCGACGTCGGGCGCCGGCGCAGCGATGATCTGTTCGCCGGCGCGGGCGACCCGCTCAACAAGATCATCCGCAGCCATAGAGCTCCCTTAGGTGCAATGATTTACCGTCACCAATAAATAGGGGGTCTACCCGGCGATTCACAATCGCCGGTTTTCCCTGCGGCCAAAAGCGGTATGCGAACCGGTCTCCACCAAGTGCGAACCGAGTCTCCGCGAACCCATTTCGGAAATTGAAAATTACCGGTCGGAGACAACAAGCCAAAACTCGCGAACAAGGGCGCCGACCGGGGCGATTTCTGCCCTTGGAGACCAACGCTCACGCCCTAACGTGCGGACATGTCGTCGACATTCCCGACATCTGGAAGTTCGACGCGGAGACGGGACTGGCTGGCTGGGTCGGCAGGATTCGAACTCGGAAATCCAGAGACATGCTCGGGCGACGGCATCAAGCCCGATCACCTCGGGCGCTCTTTATCTCTGACAAAGAACTGGACTTCTATCGCGAACGGAGCGTCAGTGTTAGGCACGTGAGGCGGGCCATTTAGCCTGTCTGGGAGCCTGCCCCGCTGGCTGTACGGCCACTGCGGGGCTTCGGAGGTGGCGGCGACTGAAGCCGCCACAACCGAAAGGACTCCCAAATGTCGCATCGCAAAAACAGCAATAAGCTAAAGCCTGCTCGCGCCAAGGACTCCACGAAAACCATAAGCACAAACAAGCCAGCAAAGCGTCCCAAGACCCGCTCTGGCCCTAGCCGCGGGGGGACCAAGCAGGAGGCGGTCCTCGCTCTGCTCGCACAGCCGAAGGGTTCAACGATTCCCGCAATCATGAAGGCGACCGGATGGCAGCAGCATTCGGTCCGTGGCTTCTTTGCGGCAGTTGTGCGTAAGAAGCTCGGGTTGGCGCTGACGTCGCAGAAGACCGACGGTGAACGCGTTTATCGCGTCCCCGCCGCAAAGGGCCCTAAACAGAAGGCCAAGCTGAACGTCTCCGGGGCGGCGGCCGCCTAGCTGTGGCGGCGCGAGACACACGAGCGATTGAAGGCGAGATCGATCGTCTTCGATCGCTCAGCCGTGAAGGGCTGCGTGACGAATGGCGGCGGTTGTATCACGGGGACTGCCCCAAGCTTAGCCGAGACCTGCTCATCCTCGCGCTGAGTTACCGTGCTCAGGAAATGATCCACGGCGGCCTCGGCAGGGCGACCCAGCGCAAGCTGCAGACGCTTGCGAAATCATTGCGCGCCACGGGGAGGGTCCAGTCCCCGCCAACCCTCAGCTTGAAACCGGGCGCCCGCCTCGTGCGGGAGTGGCACGGCCGCACCCACACGGTCACAGTCACTGAGGACGGCTTCGAATATGCGGGCGCAAACTATGCGTCTCTGAGCAACGTCGCGAAGAAGATCACCGGCGCGCACTGGTCTGGGCCGCGGTTCTTCGGGCTCGGCAATGGGAAGAAAGGCCCGAAGGACAATGGCTGAGTCGGAAAAGGCAGCGCGGCGGTCCAGCAAAAGACTACGCTGCGCCATTTATACCCGGAAATCGACCGACGAAGGGTTGGAACAAGCGTTCAACTCGCTCGATGCCCAACGCGAAGCTTGCGCCGCCTTTGTCCTGTCGCAGAAGCATGAAGGCTGGACGGTATTGCCGGCCCTGTATGACGACGGGGGATATTCACACGGCGCGCTCTATCTGTTGCTGCAGAACCGAACTTACCTGGGCGAGGCTACCCACAAGGGCAATAGCTATCCCGGGCAGCATGCAGCCATTGTTAACAAAAAGCTCTGGGACGCCGTCCAAGCGCCACTTCGCGAGAATCGCGTCGCACGGGCAACCGGCACCCGCATCAAACATCCGAGCCTATTGACTGGCATTCTTTTCGATGAAGCCGGGTGCCGCTTGACCCCCACGCATTGTGTCAAGAAGGGCACGCGATATCGTTACTATGTATCAACCGCCCTGGTGACCGGCGCCCTGTCCGGCAGTTCATCTCGTCTCCGCATTCCGGCTGGCAACGTCGAAACAGTAGTCGTCGACAGGCTTCGCGCATTCCTCACGGACCGTGTGGCGATCCTGGACGCGATCGGTGATGAGGCCAACGGCACTCCTTCAAAGCGGCAAGTGTTCGACCGAGCAAGCCAGATTGCCGCTGAGCTTCGGGCCCAAGAACCCGAAAAGACTAAGGCTTTAATGACGACCTTGATCCGCCGCGTGGAGATCAGACCAGATTGCGTCCAAATCGACGTCAGTCGCGGCCGCTTCGCCGCCTTGCTTACCGCTCCGTCGATCGATCTGCCAATGCGGAACGACGAGCCGACGGACTCACGCGACGACGTCCTGAGTCTGAGGGCGGCGGCAAAACTGACGCGCATCGGTCGCGAAATGAAGATGGTGACCGCGGACAACAGTGAAGCTCAACCGGATCCGAGCTTGCTGGCGATCATCGCCCGCGCGCACGACGTACAAGCACGCCTCTTTGAGGACACGCGATTGAGCGTGCATGACGTAGCTCGCCAGGAACAAGTTTCGGCTGCTTATATCTATACGCTTCTGCGTCTTCCCTGGCTCGCGCCCGACATCACCACTGCGATCGTGAACGGTCAGCAGCCGCCGCAACTCAATGCAAAGAAATTGAAACGTCTGACGGCGCGACTGCCGAGTGACTGGACCAAACAACGGGCGCTGCTGGGATTTCGCTGACGATAATCGCCCATTTTCCGACTGCGCAGCGCGCACCAGATTCAACCCCAAAATGGCTCCACAGAGATTTTTCCCGATCTCCGAGCCGCGTTAATGGGCGCAATTCGTCTCTCCGCAAATTGGCTCGCAGCC
>Ga0306921_10004831_pt1 | contig 13921 bp, 8 predicted proteins | sample sta12Cox44000080_FD_203760 | JGI IMG/M metagenome (GOLD analysis project Ga0306921, IMG submission 203760) | Lab enrichment of tropical soil microbial communities from Luquillo Experimental Forest, Puerto Rico - statoxic.12C.oxic.44.000.080 (v2)... | ecosystem: Environmental > Terrestrial > Soil... | reverse complement strand
TTTGATCTTTGAGCCTAACGACTCTTCGGCTGAAGGCGCAGCATCAACGGCTCCGAACCAAATCACCAAAATCAAAAGCCAACTCATAACTCCACGCCGTAGTGCTGTCCTCAGCGGAGAGATTCGATTCTAATAGTTCAGCCGGATGCGCTGAGGACAGCGCACCCTGCAATCGGTTACGAAGATGCGAGCTCCTGAAGAATTGCTTTGTTCAAACGAATTCCGCCTTCAAAATTTTCCAGAGGAAAATTTTCATTAGGCGAGTGAGCGCGGCAATCGGGTAGCGCGAGTCCCATCAGTAGCGTTTCGATGCCGAGAATTTCCCGGAATTCCGAGACAATCGGGATACTGCCGCCTTCGCGAATGAGCGCGGCGTCGTGGTTGAAAGCTTTGCGCAATGCGCGCTGTGCCGCTTCTCCCCACGCATCGTGCGGGTCAGTCAGATACCACGGACCGGTGTGGCCCAAGGCAACTTCCATCGTAACACCATTGGGCACGTTTTTCTCCAAATGCGTTTTTGCCAGTTCCAGAATTTCATCGCCATTCTGGTCGGGAACGAGACGGAACGTCAGTTTCGCAAACGCATGGCTGGGGATCACGGTTTTTGTCCCCTGCCCCTGATAACCGCCGCCGATTCCATTGATCTCGGCAGTCGGCCGCGCCCAGATGCGTTCCACTGAATTGTAGCCAGCCTCCCCGAAAAGCTCGGGCACCCCTGTCTCCTCCAGAATCAATCTGTCGCCATCGACCGGAAGTTTTCGCCACGCTTCGCGCTCCCAGTTTTCGAGCGGTTTGACGCGATCGTAGAATCCTGCGATCGCCACGCGGCCTTCGCGATCGTGAAGTGTAGCCAGCAATTGCGCCAATGCGGTGATTGGATTCTCAACCGCACCGCCGAACACGCCCGAGTGCAAATCCATTTTCGGACCGGTCACTTTGAGCTCAAGCGCCGTCACGCCGCGCAACCCATAACTCAGCGTCGGAATGCCGCGTGCAATCATCCCAGTGTCCGAAATAACTGCTACATCGCACTTCAGTGAATCGCGATGTTCACTAAGAAAAGGCCCAAGATTTCCACTTCCGATTTCCTCTTCGCCTTCGATTACCAAATGTAAATTCACCGGGAGCTCGCGATGCTCTTCGATCGTTTCCTGAATTCCGAGGATGTGCGACAGGATCTGGCCTTTGTTATCAGTTGCCCCCCGCGCGAACACGTAGCCGTTCTTCAAGACCGGCTCGAAGGGCGGTGAATCCCAAAGTTCCAGCGGATCCGGCGGCTGCACATCGTAATGGCCATAAATCAACACGGTAAGACGCCCAGCTCGATGTTCATTGTGCGCCCAGACAATCGGATGCCGTTTCGTAGGTACAAGTTGCGTTTGCAGACCGATCCTGTTGAGCTTGTTCACGAGCCACTTTGCACATTCGACCAATCCGTCCTTGTGCTTGTCGTCGGTCGAGACGCTTGGAAACCGCAGGAACGAGTAATACTCTTCGAGATAGTTATCGCGCATGATTGCAAGAGTTAAGCCGCGTTCGTACGAACGTCCAATACTCACCACGAATAAGGAAAACGGTTGTAGGGCGGATGCATCGCCTGCCGACACAACCTCGGCAAGCGAAGCGCTTGCCCTGCAACAGCAACACTCACGCGTTCGTCCGCTCCCAATGGGATATGAATTTCCGCAGGAAATACAAGGTCGAAGACAAGATGAGGACAATTCCAGTCACGAGAAATTCGCGAATCGTGGCGTGCGCGAGAATCCAAACGATGGCGAGGATCGCCAGCGCAGGTACAATTTTCATTCCAGGGAAATCGAACGGCTCACCATCTGAGCGCACATCCCGTTGAACTAACACCCAGCAAGCAGCGCAACAAAGCAGATACATCAGCAAAACCGCGACATTCGAAAGGACCGCCAGCCTCTCAAATGTGCCGGTGATTGAAAGCGCAAAGGCGATCGCTGCGTACGTAACAATCGCGACGTCCGGTGACCGATAGCGCGGGTGCACATGCGCGAAAAACTGCGGTAGCGCGCCGTCGCGACCGAAAGCAAAGATCATTCGCGGCGAACTTAAAATATCGCTGGTGACGAATCCAAACGCCGAGATGCTCGCGCCAGCCAGTAGAATCATGCGACCCACGTTGCCGAGGAATGTCGCCGCCGATTCGGCGAGTGGCGCATCAGGATGATTCCCCAGATCGGCGCCGAGCGTGCCCTGCGCGACGAGCTGGATCATCAGGTAGATGATTGTCGTGATCACCAGCGCGAGATAAGCAGAACGGGGCACGGTGCGCGCCGGATTTTTCACTTCGCCGCTCGGAATTAATGCCACCTCGATCCCCACGAAGGCGAAAATCAAAAGGATAACGGCATCGCCTAACGACTTGCTGCTTGGCCAACCGCTCCAGGCAAGATTCGGCGCGTGAATAAAAAATATTCCGCCGCAAATAAACAACAGCAGGGGCAGAAGCTTGGCCACCGTGATCACGGTGACAGCGCCGGCGCCCTGGCGGACGCCACGAATGTTGATCAAGACGAGGGAACCATAAACCGCGAGCATCACGATAACCCGCATGACGGGACCGCCAAGGAACGGCACCACGAGGGCCACCGAGTTTGCCAATACGTTCACGACGCCCGCGACCGCGCCGAGCGCCGTAAGAAAATAAAGCATGCCTGCGAGGAATCCTACATAGCGTCCAAACGCGACCTCGACATATGCGTAAAGACCGCCGGTCAATGAAACGCGGCTGCCGGCGATCGCGAAACATGTGACGAACAACACCATGGCAATCGCACAGCAGATAAAAGCGAGCGGCGCCGCGGACCCGAGGCCTTTTGCCACTGTCGCGGGAATTACGAAAATCCCGGCACCAATTGTGGAGCTCACGATATTCGCGGTGAGAGCCGGAACTCCGATACCGCGAACCAATTGATGATCGATGCGTTCCTCCTGCTGTAGCCACGCCGGCGATGCATCAGCCATCGGGCGCATCCTGAGTGATTGAGTTGTCCAAGGCAAGAGTGCGAGTTAAGCTCCACGCGCCAAGGAGGGTGTTTTTCAAAATGGGTGGGAGTTGCAGCTGGGGTGTGCTACTGGATGACTTAGTCCCCGTCTGTCCACAACATCCTGTGGTCGGGCAATCTCGGAACCACATCAAATTGTGTGATTTTCCGCTTGTAACCCTGATAAGCCTGCGGTATTGAGGCTCCCAAGGCCCGGGGTTTGGCCCAAAATGCATTTACAATCGCTCGAGCTATTCGGCTTCAAATCGTTTGCCGATAAAACCGTCTTCAATTTTCATGAGGGCGTCACCGCGATAGTCGGCCCGAACGGTTGTGGAAAATCGAATGTTCTCGACGCGGTAAGGTGGGCGCTGGGAGAGCAATCCGCCAAATCACTTCGCGGTGACGAGATGGCGGACGTGATCTTTAACGGCGCCGATACACGCAAGCCGATAGGATTTGCCGAGGTCTCGCTCACGTTCACCGATTGCTCCGAAGAACTCGGCATCGAGTGGCATGACGTGCGCGTGGCGCGCCGCGTTTATCGCGACGGAAATTCCGAATACTTGCTGAATAAAACGCCGTGCCGCCTTCGGGACATTCAAAGTCTTTTCGCCGACACCGGGATCGCGCGGACCGCTTACTCCATGATGGAGCAAGGCAGAATCGACATGATTTTAAGCTCGCGTCCTGAAGATCGGCGCGCGGTTTTCGAAGAGGCGGCCGGGATCACGAAATATAAAACGCAAAAACGCGAGGCGCTCCGAAAGCTCGAGGCTACGGAAGCAAACCTATTGCGCATCGGCGACGTTATCAAGGAGGTCAAACGCCAGATCGGCTCACTTCAGCGGCAAGCGGGAAAAGCCCGACGCTATCAAGCGTTGCATGCAGATCTACGCGTACTCGAGACACATCATGCTTCCAAGCAGCTGGCTTCGCTCGAGCACGACCTGGCCGCGTTGCGGGAAGAAATCAAGCGTTTGATGGACACCGAGAAGACTACGCGCGCGAAAATCGAGAACGGCGAAAACGCGCTCGCCGAAGAACGCGCCGCATTGGACAAGATCGACACGGAGATCGCCGATTCCCGCGCAGAAGTTCAACGAATAGACGGCGAGATTGCAGCGCACCGCAACCGTATAGAGTTCAACCGTCAGCGCGCGCAGGAACTGGCCGAACTGATCGAACGCGCGCAGCGCGACGTCGCTGAGGCTGAAAACAAACGCAACCGGCAGGCAGCCCAAATTAAGCAAACGAACCGGTCCATCGCAGAAATCGAGCAGCACTTGAAAGAAAAGGAAGCCGAGCTGACCGAGCTATCGGTTCTGGCCGGAGAAATCCACAAGAAACGGACCGATCGCGTAACGCGCTTGCAAGAATTGCAACTCGCACTATCGAAATCCGAAAGCCGAATCTCAGCGCTCGAGGAGGAACTTACCGGAACTAAGGCGCGCCGCGAATTGACTCACGCACAAATCGACCAACTCGTAGGCAACATCGAAGCGTTGGCCAAAGCGCGCAACAAAATCGTGGGCCAAATTGCTGTCTCGCTCAAAGCGGCGCGCACCCAACCGATCGACATCGAGACCAGCCTTCGCGAAAAGGAGAAACTACTCTTCAAGGTGGAACAGGATCTAGCCACGCTCCATCGCACACTCGCCGAAAAGCGATCGCGCCTGGACGTCTTGCGTCAGCTGAATAAAGAGGGTGAAGGTCTCGCCGAAGGTTCCCAAGCTTTGCTCAAGGGCGTCGACGGCCCTGAAAAATTCCGGAACGCGATTGCCGGTTCGCTCGTTGCGCAGCTCGATGTTGATCCAAAATTCATTCAGGCGATCGAAGCCGCCCTGGGCCGTAATCTGCACGCTATCATCTTAAAAGATGCGAAACTTGTTTCGGAAATCATTGGGCATTTGAAGAAAAGAAAGCTGGGAAACGCCGCACTGCTGATCCCGAAGCTGACGGCGGCCGCGCCGCAATCCATGCAAAAAGCTCTGCCACCGGAGGCGCTCGCGTGGGCTACTGACAAAGCAAAAGCACCGAAACCGCTGGAGGCACTCGTCACAAGTTTGCTCGGGAACGTCGTTGTCTTTCCTGAACTGCAACAGGCACTCGAGTGCAAAAAGCGAGAACCTGCTCTGGCCATGGCCACGCTGGGCGGGGAATACGTTTCTCAACACGGAATCGTTTTCACGGGAAGCAGCGAAGTCCGCGCAGCCTCTTTGCTCGAACGCAAAGCTCAAATCGCCGATCTGGCAAAAGAGGAAGCTGCTCTGGCAAAGGAACACAATTCAGTCTGCGCCCAGCGTGACGAAGCTAAAACCGCCTTGGAAACCGCGTCGCGGCTTCAGCGCGAACTGAGCGAGGCGGGAGGCAAAATCGATAGTTTGCAGTCGGAAAAAGCCGCCTTGGAGCGCCAGATAGCGGCCGCCGACGAACGGATTGCGCGTGTGGAGCGTGATCTTCAATCGGGACGCGATCAATTGGGCAATCAAAAGACCGAGTTAGGCACATTCGAAGCCGCGCAGAAACAGACGGCGCTTCGCGAGGAAGAGTTAACCGAGAGAACCAATGAACTGCGGCTCGGCGTCGCAACCGACCGCCAGCGGCATGAAAATTTGATTGCGCAGCGCGAACCAATGAACGCGCGTGATGCCGAACTGGCCGAGTTGATCACAGTGCGAAAAGCGGACATTGCGATGTACGAAGGGAAATTAGCTGCGCAGGCCGAGGAGTCGCGTGAATCTGAAAAGCTGATCCAAACTCAAACAGCGCAACGTGCAGAGGCGCAAGCCAATAGCACGAAAATCGCTAGCCAGCGCGCCACACGACTTGCCGCGGTTTCCGATCGGGAAAGCGAGATGCGGCGTCTGCGAGACTCGTTAGGCGAATTACAGGACCGGCGTGCACAGGGACAGGTCCGGGAATCGCAATTGCAAATGAAGATTGACAACCTCCTCGGACACATTTCCCGCAGCTACCAGATCGACCTTAATGGATTCACACCCGATGAAGCGACGTTTGAAAAGACGTTGAGAGCGCAAGCAAAGCGCAACGAGAGACTGGAGGGTGGAGCTTCCTTCGACCAGCTCAGGACAGGCTCTGCGACGCCGGGCTCGCCGGGACTCGCCCCTCCAGATCTGGAAAAATTTATCGCGGACCTTAGAACACAGCTGGACAACATGGGACCAGTGAACCTCGAGGCGGTGCACGAGTACGACGAACTCGAAGATCGTTACAAGTTCCTTGAAGCGCAAAACACTGATCTTACGAATTCCCAGCGCGAGCTGCTCGAGGTGATCGCTCGCATCAATTCCACAACAAGGAAACTATTCGGCGAAACCTTTGAGCAAGTTCGTGCGAATTTCAGGGAAATGTTTGGCGAGCTGTTCCGCGGCGGCCGCGCGGATTTGTCGTTGCTAGATGAGAACGATCCGCTGAACTGCGGCATCGAGATCAGTGCCAAGCCACCGGGGAAACAATTGCAAAGCGTGTCGCTGTTGAGTGGTGGCGAACGTGCAATGACGGCCGTCGCGTTGCTGTTTGCGATTTACATGGTGCGCCCGAGTCCGTTCTGCATTCTCGACGAAGTGGATGCGCCACTAGACGAAAATAACATTAACTGCTTCATCCGCGTGCTCGAACGGTTCGTGCAGCAGAGCCAATTCATCATCATCACTCACAACAAACGGACGATCGCCAAAGCTGATGTCCTGTATGGCGTGACGATGGAAGAACGCGGGGTGAGCAAATTAGTCGGCGTCAAACTCACTGCTCCAGCGCAAGCTGTCACGGGAGCAGCTTCAAACGGCGGCGAGCACACACCGAGACAACAACGCCTCGCGTTCGCAGCGCGTTAGGTGGTTCGGCTCTTCCGAAGAGAATGGAGACGGCCCGCCCGTCGGGCCGCCGCCATTCGGCGCGGGGCGAGCCGGCTTCATCAGTTGCTGCACTGTTCAACCGTCACAAAAAACTTTGCGCGCATTTGCTGATGTTGGCTAAAATGGCTCGATGCTTCAGACTGTGCAGCGGACCGCAAAGGTGAAACGAAAAAAGGGCGCTCCCGCTTCAGTAGGCGAAGCTGCTGCTGGCAAGGCCACGCCTCCCCACGAGCGTTTTCTCGAAGCGTTTCGCTGGATGCTGCTGGCGCGTACGCTCGAGGAAAAGCTCGTTAGTCTCTACCGCGGCGGGCAGATCACGGGCGGCGTTTACATCGGTAAGGGCCAGGAAGCGGTCAGTGTTGCGTGCGGTTTGTTTTTAGAAAAAGGCGACATTTTTGCGCCGTTGATTCGTGACCAGGCCGGGCGATCTGCGTTTGGCGAACCGCTAGTCGACGTCACGCGCACGTATCTCGGCTCGCGCCTCGGTCCGATGCGCGGGCGCGACGGCAATATTCATAGAGGCCATCCACGCGATAACGAGCTGGCGATGATCAGCCATCTCGGCGCAATGGTTTCAGTTACTGTCGGCACATTGATGGCGAAGCGATTTCGAGGAGAAAAAAAATTTGTGGGTCTGACGTGTATCGGCGAAGGGGGGATGCAAACCGGTGCGTTTCATGAAGGAATGAATATTGCCGCAGTGGAACAGGTGCCCCTCGTGGTGGTTGCGACAAATAATCATTACGCGTACTCAACGCCTAACGACCGCGAATTTGCCTCCGACGACTTAGTCGAGCGGGCGATCGGATACGGGTTCGAAGGTTATAGTCTAGATGGAACCGACCTTGCCGCTTGCCTGGACGTAATTGGCGGTGCGGTCAAACGCGCTCGCGCTGGACGGCCGCCACAGATGGTCGTCGCTTCGGTGCTGCGCCTTTCTGGTCATGGCGAACACGATGACGCGAGCTACGTGCCCGAAGAGATGAAGCGTCAGCCGTTTGCGCGCGACTGTTTGAAGGTCGCCGGGCAGATGATTATCGAATCCAATCTGCTTGATCCGGACACACTGGCCGAGTGGCGTAAAAACGCCGTCGCGCAGGTAGATGACGCAATTGCCACGGCTCAAAAAGAAGCAGTGCCGGAAGGCGACAAGGAAGATTGGTGCGCGTTATCCACACGCCATCTCGTCGACCATGTGGGCGAGGATGAATGACGAATTTCAATGAACCGTGATCCGTTACCTCGTTACAACGTTACACCGGAATTCCGATTCAACGATTTAAGGGTTTAACGATTCACGTGGCGAAGCCATGAGCCTCACTTATCTCGAAGCGATCCGCGAAGCGCAGGCGAAACTGTTGCGCGACGATTATCGCGTGTTCATTTACGGACAGGATGTCGGCGGGACGTTTGGCGGCGCGTTCAAAGCAACGAAAGGACTGGCGACGGAATTTCCGGGGCGCGTATTGAACACGCCGATCAGTGAGGATGCGATCGTCGGGACCGCCATTGGCGCTGCGATGCAGGGAATGCGGCCGATCGTCGAAATGCAGTTTGCGGATTTCTCAAGCATCGCTCTGAACCAGATCCTCAACAACGCAGGCACCCATTACTGGCGAACAGGCGTGCCGGTGCCGATCACTGTGCGTTTGCCTTCCGGCGGAACAAAAGGAAGCGGCCCGTTTCACAGTCAATCGATGGAATCGCTTTACGCGCATTATCCGGGTCTCATCGTCATGACGCCGGCGACAGTGGAAGACGCCTATACGATGCTGATAGAAGCGGTGGCGATCGATGATCCGGTCGTTTACTGCGAACACAAATATCTGTATTACCATCTCAAGGCCGACAAATTGCCGGACAAAGGTTTACCGACCGGACGTGCGCGTATTGCCCGGGAAGGGCGCGATCTCACGATCGTAAGTTACAGCGCAATGACGCAGGAATCTCTAGCGGCTGCAGAGGAACTCGCGCGTGAAGGTCTCGACGTTGAAGTTGTCGATCTCCGCACCGTCAAGCCGCTGGACACTGACACCGTCCTTGCGTCTGTCGCGCGCACCGGCCGCTTGCTTTGCGTCGGCGAATCATTTCCGTGGGGCGGAACGACGGCCGAAGTCATTGCACGGGTCACCAGCCAGGGCTTTTATCTGCTCGATGCGGCGCCCCAGCGTCTCAACGCGAAAGACACACCAATTCCGTATCACCCAAATCTCTGGAGCGCGCATCGACCGAACGCGAAAAATATCGTCGCAAAAGCGCGGGCGTTGCTCCGAGAATAAAATCTATGCCGCAAGTCCCGATCATCATGCCGCAGCTTGGCGAATCGATCGCCGAAGCCACAATCGTCGATATTAAGGTCAAACCTGGCGATGAAGTTGTAGACGACCAGGAAATCATTGACGTCGAGACGAACAAAGCGGTCATGGGCGTGACTACGCCATGCAAAGGGAAGATCGACAAGATCGCAGTGCAATTGAAGGAGACTTACCCCGTCGGCGCGGTCCTCGGTTACATTGAAGCAAGCGAACACGACGCTGCGCGTTTCACCAAACATGCGGTGCCGCCTCTGCCGCAGAAGGAAGTCGCGGAAGAAATTCCCGCGCGCGCCGATCAGGAAGTTGCTCCGGTGCGGGAGAAAAAGATTGCCGCGCGCGACGGCGATGGCGACCGGGCAGGCGATCTGCCTGTTCCAGCAATCACGAAAGGCGCAACCTTCATGTCCCCGCGCGTGCGTGCTCGCATGGCTGAATTGCAACTGACAACTGCAGATCTCGCAGGAATCATGGGCACCGGCGCTGGTAACCGTGTGACGATTAAAGACCTCGAAAGTTTTCTGCACAAGATCGAGAATCAGACCGCACACGAAGCTTCAAAGATTCGCGCCGGCGTGGCCGATGCCATGCGTCGGAGCTGGACACGCCCCCTTTCAACGATCGGTTCATCAGTGAATCTCGATCCGGCGCTACAAGATCGCCGATCGCGCGACCCAAAACCCGGCCTTGGCCTTTACGCACTGCGCGCGCTCGCGCTCGCACTCGCAGAAAATCCAGCCGCGGCGGCGAAATTCATTGGAAATCGCGTAGTGCAATCAAACTCGATCGACGTCGGAATCGCCGTGGAAGCCGAAGACGGAATTATGGTGCCAGTCATTCGCGGAGCAGAGAAAGCGTCGCTTGCCGATCTCACGACGAAATACAAGGAATTAATCGAGCTCGCGCGACAGCGGCGGATTTCGCCCGACATGCAGGCCGGCGGCCTCGCCACGGTTTCAAACTTCGGGATTTTCGGAATGGAATGGGGCACGCCGATTCCTCTGCCCGATCAAACATTGCTGCTCGGGCTTGGCGCGGGCAAAAAGGTTCCATCATGGGACGAAACGAAAAACGAATTCGTACCTAAAACCGAAGCGCAAATCACCTTAAGCTTCGACCATCGAAGCGTCGATGGCGGCGGCGCCAGTCGTTTGCTCAAGCGCGTAATCGAACTTCTCGAAAATCCCAAACAACTCTGACGTAGAACCCTGACTGGGTTAATCGTTTGTTTGACAAGATTTTGTTCTTGTCAGGCGTCATCCCACAAGAGCAGCATCCAAGGGAGTGTCGTGCCTGTCATAGCCGCGCGCCTTGACGTCGCTCCATATGAGATCGCGCCTTGTTATTCACGCGGGATTCGCGAAGTGCGGAAGCGCGAGCGTTCGCACTGCGCTTTTCCAGAAATTTCGCAAGCTACAGCAGGATAATGTTTTTGTTTTTGATAAGGATTTGCGGATTGCGCAAACCGCGACCGATCTCATCGGCACACCGATTTGGGCTCTTGAGCACTCGAGGAAACATCGCGAAAACCTTACGCGCAGGCTCAGTGCAGAAATTGCGCCGCTGTTGAAGCGAAGGGGCGATCATCTTGCGATCCTAAGCGCCGAAAACCTGGCTAATCCCGGAATGGCCGAGTTATTCGCAGGGCTCGACAGCCAATATGACGTATCGGTGATTTTTTATCTCCGGCCTCAACTTCAATGGATACCATCAGCGTGGAAGCAATGGGGCCTGAAAACGGGAGCGTCGCTCAGCGATTTTGTTGATCAGTGCATCGACACCTGCACGCCCGCCTTCAGGCGCGATATTGAGAACTGGAAAAGCACGCTTCCGACGGCCGACATCCACGTCCGGTTTTTGATTCGGGAATTGCTGTCCGGCGGGAATCCGGCGCAGGACTTTTTCAATCTGCTTGGCCTTTCAAAGAAAGAGTATGTGTTCGAAACCGAAGCCCGAAATCCCAGTCTCGACGTCTCGGTTCTCCACGTGCTGTCCAAAAACCCGCATCTTTTCTCTGACGTTCACGACAATAGCCTGACGTTATCGTTAACGCGTGCTCTCTCGAAAAGGTTTCGATCAGCAAACATTCAAATGCTTTCTGCAGAGCAAGAAGCCAGGGTCGAAGAATGCTTCCGCGACGAAAACCGTTGGCTCTTGGACACATATTGCACCGATGCGGACACGGATCTGATTTACCGCACGCATTTCATGCCGCGCAAGACAGACGCGAGATATTCTGATCTGACTGAGTCTGAGCTGATTTACCGTTGTCTTGGAATCATCCTGGAATCGGTAGTATCCAGCGGCGGCCAATGCGACCGGGGCAAAAATAAAAATCAAGGGCACGATTCCATCACACTCGAAGAAGAGTAGCGCCACGCAGCCATTAGGCCGAACAGGACGATTAATCCGAAAACGACGGCCAACCCCCCTCCCCACAGCAACCAAGCTGGTCTATACACAACCGTAAGCCGCCCGTGTGTGCCTGCTGGAACTTCTAAAATTGGAAATAACTCGCGATACGATGTGATGGCGAGTTTTTGATCCCCGATTCGGGCCTTATATCCTCGGAAGTATGGGCGCGAAAAAGTCAAAAGCGCGGACCGATCACCAGCCGGGACATCAATATCTGCCTCGACGAAATTTCGCGAGTCATTAATTTTCGTGATCGTCGCCACCACAAATTGCTCGTTAGGTCGCGAATCGATTGAGGTGACCGAGCGCACGCGCGAAAACGGCGCGCTACGCCGATGAAACACGTTTCCTTCATCGGTTGAAACGACCAGTTCCCATTCAGAACTCGGATGGGGTGTGATACTCACCTCTCGCGCAACGACGATGCCGTCCACGCCCATCAAAGCCAGCTCGCCATCTCTGCCAGCTTGATCATCGAGTAAATGGCTTCCCACGTCGGGATTAATTTCCCCATGGATGCTGGTTGCAAATTCGCGCGCCACACCTGCGGCGCGGATCGGGCTGTAGCCATTGATGAATCGCAATCCGGCCCACATCGAGGTGCTTCCCGGCCGCAGCGTTTGGCCAACCGGTTGCGATTTGTTTGTCATCGCATAGGTGAGCTCCGCCCATGGATACACGCTGAGATAAAGCCGCTGCGGATCTAGCGGTGGCGGTTTAAGCAATTCTTGAGAAAAATTATATCTGGGAACTCCGGCGTTTGTCGGGATGCAGAGATACGTGGCGAGTAACGCGCAAAACGCGATCGCCGCCGGTGCCCACCGGTGAAATTCGGAAGTGGGTGCCAAGAATTTGAAACAAAACCAAACCACAGCGAGTCCGACAAGGATCCATGTTAGCGGCAAAGCATAGGTGACTCCCATGTGAAACATTACGGCTGCAATACCTGCCACAATGACCAGGCCAAGCGCAGTGGCAGCTGCGATGGTCGCTGGCAATGCTGTCTGTAACACCTCCGCCGCGCAAACTGCCAAGACCAGATGGAAGAATGGCAACCATCGAAAACTCCAACGAAACAGGCCGGCGGTTGGAATCATGCAGAGCAAAAGCACGAGCAACAGCAGTATGAGCTCCCATTTGATTTGCCTAACGAGTTGTCGCCCCCGCCACACGAGTCCCGCGAAAAGCGTGGCAGGAGCAATCAACCCGCAAGCCAATTCGACTGCCGTATGCGGGCGACTGGGCGAGGAGAAGTCGATCCAGTTCACTGTCCATGATGGGAGAATTAATCCGGGGAGCGCCGCAGGTGGAACGCGCCACTGCCAATGGGCTGCGGACGACTGCAACTCGCGGGCGGAACCCTGAACCAGATCAAGAAGTGCCAGCCACGCGGGGGCGGAAAGGCCGAAACCGAGTCCCACGCCGGCGAGCATCAGGAGGATCGCGAAAATATTCCGAGTTTGGACCAGTGACTTGATTGATAACCACGCAATGAGGAGCAACACCATTAGAACCGTGTAGGGAAAACCACCCGTGACGAGCAGGTAAACAAAGGGCGCCGGCCAAAGAAATCGCCATTTCGTTCGTCGCGAATCCAGAGCGCGTTCCGCTCCCCACCACACCCATGGCAACCAGGTGAACGCGCCGAGAGCACCGAACCAATCGGTGGCGCCCCAGCAAATTATCCAACCATTTAACGACGCTATCAGCGCGACAAAAATTGACAACGCGACCGAAATACCGCGATCGCGTGCGAGCAAGAATGCACCAATCGCGAGCACAAAAAGGTGCGCGATCGAGAGTGCAGCCGCTTGCTGTGGAAAAGCCAGCGGGAATTTCCAAATCAAAACGACCGCCGCATTCACAAACAGCGAAAACGTGCCGTACTGAAATTCGCCGGCGAGATTGCCGCAGACCCACGAATACGGACTCAGGATCGGCCAATGACCTTCGGACCAACTGCGCGCCAGGTCGGCGAACACTGGCAGCACCGATAATTCATAATCGTCATTCCAGAAAACCAGAGGATTGTGCCAGAGCAGGATTAAGCAGAAGAGGAGGACGAGTGATCCGGCTGAGAGCGCGCCAAGAATTTCCGTACGCGTGGAGCACGAAGTGGACATTTATGACAGCAAACGCCCAACGCCCAACGCCCAACACCCAAGCCTGAATTCAGAAGGCCAGCTCACAGTTTCGCGTTCTTTTCTGCCATCTTAACGCTTGCTGCGAAAATTCTGATTAGTTCCGCTACCTCGTTTAGGCATTCTGGCAGATTTGCCGGCTCACCAAGTCTTTTTAGTCGGCT
>Ga0306921_10004830_pt1 | contig 13921 bp, 13 predicted proteins | sample sta12Cox44000080_FD_203760 | JGI IMG/M metagenome (GOLD analysis project Ga0306921, IMG submission 203760) | Lab enrichment of tropical soil microbial communities from Luquillo Experimental Forest, Puerto Rico - statoxic.12C.oxic.44.000.080 (v2)... | ecosystem: Environmental > Terrestrial >... | reverse complement strand
CAACGCGCCCTCGCCACAAGTGTGGCTAAGGGCAGAATCCACGCCTAAATCCAACCTCACCTTGCCGCTTAGAACGATGAACATTCCCGATGCTTTGTCTCCGCGCCGGAACAACACACTGGACTTTGGCTTGCGGACTTTTTCGCTTTGCTGTTCAAGGATGTACCGCAGATGAGCGGAAGCCGTTTCGGCAGTCATACCGTGTCCCCTTCGCGAGCAGTTGATGGAGGATAGGCTGAAAGTCACTCTGGGCATGTGATTCGTATCACAACCCAAGGTGACCCCACGCACAAAAAACTCTGTCCCATCGGGATATCTCGAAAGCAGTCACCGTTGAGATACGATACATGTGCCGCGCATGATTCGATTGGGGGCTGAAGGTAAACGGATGACTCCGCAGTCCGTTGTCAAACCCGCTTCGCGCAGAGACGAACGTGAATTGCTAGACGCACGCTTTGCGATGCGACTCTCACTGATCGTGGGGGTGGTCATGCTGAGCGGCAAAGCTACCGCTTATTTCATGACGCATTCGGCTGCCATTTTCTCCGACGCCGCCGAATCAGTTGTTCACGTCATAGCCGTCGCGTTCGCTGCATTCAGCCTCCGACTTAGCACCAGACCCGCGGCTCCTCAATTCCTTTACGGCTACGAACGGATCACGTTCTTCTCAGCGGGATTCGAAGGCGCAATGATCATCGTCGCGGCAATCGCTATTGTTGTCGCCGCAGTCGAGAAGTGGATCGCAGGACTGCACTTCGAGCATCTAGGTATGGGAACGTTGCTCGTACTGGCTGCCGGAATCGTGAATGCAGGGCTTGGTTACTATCTCTTGCGAGTCGGTCGGCGGACGAATTCGTTAATCCTCGAAGCTGATGCCAAACATGTTCTCACCGACAGCTTGACCAGCTTTGGGGTAGTGGCGGCGCTGGGATTGGTGCTAGTGACACACTGGAAGCCGTTCGACCCATTGATAGCATTCGCCGTCGCTGCCAACATACTCTGGTCGGGAGGGCACTTAGTCTGGCGGTCGGCGGTGGGGCTTCTGGATTATTCTGACCCGCAGGCTGGGAAGCAAATTCGGAACAAGCTAGATGCCATCTGCGCCGACCTCGCGATTCAATACCACGGTGTTCGCTACCGAACCACGGGATACCGCCAAATGATAGAAGTTCACCTTTGTTTCCTCGCTCAACATCTGTCAGCGAAGCACACCGTCTCGCTACCATACTGGAAGAGCGCCTGCCCAGCGAACTCGGAATGCCCGCCGAAGTGGTGACGCATTTGGAGGCGCTGACGTTCACCGAGAGGAGCACTACACAGGAAAACCTGAATAGACTGGTGCCCGATCATGGTGGGGCTCAGGTTGCAATGGTAGGGGTGCGGTCAACGAGCGGTAAGCGCACGGAAACAAGGCATTCTCTCTAGAGCCTCGGGGAACGGTTAATACCGCATAGTTGCGTCGGTCGAAGAAGGCCCACAACGCTGCGCGAAACAACCGCTCATCATCAAAGATCATTACGCGCATTCTCGTGCACACGCTCCCGTGCGGTCGGGAATCCCAAAGAAGAACCGCTCTTGTTCCTCGGAGGATGCATAGAAGGCAAGTCACAGTGGGCTTGTGCGTTTAGTCACAAGAGAACGTGATTTGAATCACATGCCCGGCGCACTCCCCTTTCATAAAGTGTCTTCATGGTCGCCCCATTTCCATAGCACACTTCAGTGGTTCGCTGTGATCGGCGATTTGCCCGCTATCGAGCGGCAAAAGGGAGGAAAAACAAAATGGCTACCGAGTTCTGCCAGAAATGCAAGCAGGCTCACCCGGGGCGAGTCTGCGACTATGACGAAAAGGGCGAATGCGCCGAAACCATCGACGTGGATGAGAACGCGAAACTATCCGGCGAGGCGTCAGGGAACGAGAACACTGAAAGCAACTCGAACCCACCCACCCATTCACGATATAAGCCTGTCCATAGAACGCCCGTATTGACGGGTTTCAAGTCTGGGAGGGACTAAGACCCAACACGGCTACGACGTGAAGTGCCTGTGGAACGTGACGTATCGCTGTCATTTCGAGGAGCTTGCTGGGGGACAATAGTTTTTGCTTGCAACTACTGCTTGCCCTCACCTTAGTCCTCTCTTTCAATGTGCGCCATTCGATCCGATGAAACCCATTGAGTGGGAATACTAGGGACACAACGAAGAGGAAGTCAACGGAGGCAACACGCTATCGTGGGTTTCTTGGGGCTTTCCAAGGTACTTACTGACTGCGTTTCAAAAGGCTGAAAAAATCGCCTTCATTTTTCGCGACCTTTCGCCCCTGTTTTCGCCTCGACGGTCACTGGTGCACGCGATTACGTTTTGAGTCGCTCGTCAATCCGATTGTGCTTGAAGACACTGAACGTGACTCTTGACTTCTGTCTGTTGTAATGTGGCGTAGCCAAGACTGAAGCCCATGAGGTACCCCCTATGGCGACCTCACACGGACATCATAGTAACGTGCCAGCCGAGTGGACTGACGCCAATTATCAAGCCGTACTCGAAGCAGCTCCCGATGCAATGCTCGTAGTCAATCGGGCAGGAGAAATTCTTGCTGCCAATCTGCAAGCACAGAAACTTTACGGATTTCGCCGTGAGCAGTTGATCGGAAGAGTCGTTGAATCACTCCTCCCTGCTCGGTTCCGCGAACGCCATAGGCAGCACCGAGAACACTTCTTGGCAAATCCAGAAACTCAATTTATGCAGGTGCCGGGAATCTTCGCCTTGCGGAGCGATACAAATGAATTTCCCGTGGACGTGAACCTTAGCCGTTTAACCATCGGAACTGAGACGTTCGCGGTCAGTGCAATTCGTGACGCGACCGAGCACTTGCGAGCAGAGGAATTGAAGAGGTCAGAAGTCGTTTTGCGCGAGAGCGAGGAACGTTTTCGCTTGGTGGCAGATACTGCTCCGGTGCTGATTTGGGCATCGGGTACTGACAAACTCTGCACTTATTTCAATAAACCTTGGCTGGACTTCACAGGGCGGTCAATTGAGGAAGAGTTGAAAACGGCTGGGCGGAAGGCGTCCACCCGGAGGATTTGGAGAGATGCCTTCAAACCTATACACAGTCTTTTGATCGGTGTGAGCCCTTCAGCATGGAGTATCGGCTACGACGCCACGATGGAGAATATCGATGGATTCTCGACGCCGGGGTGCCGAGATTCAATCAGGATGGTTCTTTTGCGGGCTACATTGGAAGTGGTGTTGACGTTACCGAGCGCAAGCGAGCCGAAGATACCCAGCTTAGGTGTACTGCCATTGTAGAATCGTCCGACGACGCAATTGTTTCGGGGAATCTGGATGGAATTATTGTCGATTGGAATCCAGGTGCGCAGCATATTTACGGATACACGGAGGAGGAAGCGGTTGGACAGTCAATTAGCATGCTTGTCCCGCCTGAGCTACCGGGTGAGGAGAACAAGATTCTTGAAAAGTTGAGGGCGGGAGGTCGCATCGAGCACTTTGAAACCATTCGTGTTACCAAAACAGGAAAGAAAATCAATGTGTCTCTGACTATTTCGCCAATTAAGGATTCAAGCGGCAGAATTGTGGGCATTTCTGGAATCGCCCGCGACATCACCGAACGCAAGCGGGCGGAAGTGCGGCTGCATGAAAGCGAAGAGCAGTTTCGAACTCTCGCGGAGGCTATTCCGCAATTGTGCTGGATGGCACGCGGCGACGGATACGTCTTTTGGTACAACCAGCGCTGGTATTACCGGCACTACCCCGGAACAGATGCAAGGGTGGGGCTGGCAGTCGGTGCATGATCCCGGAACGTTGCCGAGCGTTCTCGAACGGTGGAAGGCGGCAATCTCAACGGGCGAGCCGTCCGGGATGGTTTTTCCACTGCGGGGTGCGGACGGCGTGTTTCGTCCGTTCCTAACCCGGGTTGTGCCAATCAAAGATGCCGATGGACGCGTTGTTCGCTGGTTCGGAACCGACACCGACATAACGGAACTACGTGATGCACAGGAGGCGCTACGCGCCAGCGAGGAACGGCTGCGAATGGGACAGTGGGCTGCTCACATTGGAACCTTTGATTTGAACATTCGAACTGGAGTGAATATTTGGACTCCGGAAACGGAAGCACTGTTCGGCTTGCCGCCGGGAGGGTTTGGCAAGACACTGACCGCGTTTGAAAATCTGATTCATCCCGATGACCGGCAAAGCATCATCGAGTTAACGCGCGAGGCGATGAGAACCGGACAACCCACCGAGGGAGAATGGCGCGTGGTCTGGCCTGACGGAAGCCTTCATTGGATAGCATCACGCGGGCAGGTGTTTATGAATGAGTCCGGCGAGCCTTCGCGAATGCTCGGCGTCAATATAGATATCACCAAGCGCAAGCAGGCAGAAGAGGCGCTGTCGAACATGACCCGGAAGCTGGTTGAAGCACAGGATCAGGAACGCGCCCGGATTGCGAGAGAACTTCACGATGACATCAACCAACGGCTCGCAATGTTGGCGGTCGAACTCGGACAAGCCGAACAGAATCATCCTGATTTGCCCCCCGACATTTTGAACTGCATGCACGGGTTGCAACAGCAAACGACGCAGATATCAGCCGACGTTCAAGCCTTGTCACACGATCTGCACTCCTCACAACTGGAATATCTGGGTGTCGTTGCGGGCATGAAAGGCTGGTGCAAGGAATTTGGTGCGCGGCAGGGGATGCAGATCGACTGTAGACATGCTGTGCGTAGCACTGTGCCAACCGAAATCGGGCTTTGCCTCTTTCGAGTTCTACAGGAAGCTCTGCACAATGGCGCCAAGCACAGTGGAGTGAAGCGGATTGAAGTGCAACTCCACGAAGAGTCAGATGAGATTCATCTCATCGTCAGTGATTCAGGCAAAGGGTTCGACATCCAAGCGGCAAGGCAAGGCAAAGGTCTAGGTCTCACCAGTATGCGCGAACGTGTTCGGTTGGTGAATGGAACGATTGCGATTGAATCGAAGCCGATGGCTGGAACCACCATCCATGTTCGCGTGCCATTCAAGTCCGAGAACAGGGCTCAACGGGCGGCTGGATGAACTGAAACTCGTCACCGGGAATAAACGGCTGAACGCTCCGCACAGATTTGTTGGTAGATGTGGCTGTCCATCGCATCGAAAAGCCACCAAGAGAATAGCCGCACAGAATATCCACGTCGTATCTCTTCGTAAGCCGGTCCAAATCGCCACCAGCGTCTTCTACTTCTCTCGCCATGTATCAGGTGCGAGATCGTTATCCTGACCTCCATAGCTTGAGCCTCGCCGCCACGTCGGTGTGCTCCTTAAACGCTTTCCACAGTCATTGTGACACATGTCACATGCACCTGTGTTTCCGCCCACGGCGAGATGTTCAACGCCCAACCAGAATGGCGATTCACCTTTCAAGTTGTCGGAGGATCATCGAGCAAAATTTTGGAACGAGGAGATTTCAGATGAAAAGAGTAGGGTCGTTTCGGTTTGTGGCAATTTCTTTTCTGGTCTTCATGCTTTACGCGGCACTGAATCCGCCTAGAGCAGTGGCAGTTCCAAGCTATGCACGTCAGACCGGCCTAGCATGCAGCGGTTGCCACTACGCGCCTCCCGAACTTAATGCTGCAGGACGAAGGTTCAAGCTGCTCGGATACGTTGATAGGGCGGATGACACCAAGGTCATTAAGTCGGATTCCGGGAGGACACGCGCCGCACTTGATCTTCTGGCTTCGCTTCCGCTTTCCGTGATGTTTGAGACCTCATTCACCTCAACGAAGTCAAGCATTCCCGGAACCCAGAATGGCAGTTTTGAATTTCCTCAAGACGTTTCGCTTTTCCTTTCTGGGGCTTGGACATCGCACGTCGGTAGCTTCGTGCAAGTGACCTACAACACGCAAGATGACCATTTCAGCAGCGACAACACCGATATTCGTTATGCGAACCCGACGAAGCTCAGCGGCAAGGAACTGGTTTACGGCTTGAATTTCAACAACAATCCAACCGTTGAGGATCTTTGGAACTCTACGCCCGCTTGGGGTTATCCGTGGGTTGCCAGTGATTTTGCACCCACTCCCACCGCCACTCCCATCGTCGACGGTGCCCTGGCTCAAGATGTAGCAGGCTTCGGCGCGTTTGCCATGTGGGACAACCATTTATATGCCGACGCGGCGCTTTATCGCTCGGAGCACGTGGGTAGTCCTCAGCCGAATTCGGGGACAGGGTTGACCTTCAATATCCGCGGCGTTGCGCCTTACTGGCGCGTGGCGTGGCAGGAAGGCACTGGAACAACACAGTTCGAGGTGGGCACTTACGGAATCCATATGCAATCTAGCCCCAACAGCATAGTCGGTTCCGAGGATACTTACACGGATTTCGCGTTCGACAGCCAGTATGATCGAACACTATTTAGAAAGGACGTACTGTCGTTGCGTGGTACGTATATCCGTGAGAATTCAGATTTGGCTGCGAGCTTCGCCGCTGGAGCCGCAAGTCTTCGCAATCACCACCTGAATACGTTCATGGCTAATGCCGAATGGCATTTCGGCAATCGCTACACTGGCACATTCGGTTGGTTTGACACCAGTGGTACTGCCGATAGTTTGCTGTATCCGCCAGGTGCGTTGACCGGCAGCGCGAACGGCAATCCGAAGGGTTCGGGATATATCCTGAATTTCTCCTACTGGCCGTGGCAGAATCTGCAGCTTGCCGCGCAATACACCGGATACACCAATTTCAACGGCGGAACCACCAACTACGATGGTGCGGGTCGCAATGCGAATGGGAACAACACGATTTACGTGGATGCGAGATTCATTTTTTGAAACGCAAATTAGCAACTATCGATTACGAATCCAAGGGAGAAAAACGATGAGGAGCAAGTTATTCGCGCCGGTGGTACTCATAGCGGGTTTGTCTATCAACGTGTGGGCCGGTGATATCGAGGGCAAGGTTAGTGGAATGAAGGGTCAGTCGGTAGTTTACCTCGACGCCATTGCGGGCAAGACATTTCCTGCCCCCAAAGACCAACCCATCATGGATCAAAAGGGACTGGTCTTCGTGCCCCATATCATGGCCGTGCAGCAAGGCACTACGGTGCAGTTCTTAAACAGCGATACGGTGCAACATAACGTTTTCTGGACTTCGATTGGCAGCGACAAAAAAGCGGGACACAACCTGGGGACGTGGCCAAAGGGGGAGAAGCGTTCCTTCACCTTTGATAAGGCTGGCGTGGTGCCGTTGCTCTGCAACGTGCATCCGGAAATGGCGGCGTATGTCATCGTTAGCCCCACTCCCTATTTCGCCACAACTGACGACAATGGCAATTACAAGATTAAGGACGTGCCCGACGGCAGTTATACACTTGTCGCCTGGCATGAAGGCGCGAAGAACCAATCCAAGGCGATTACGGTGTCCGGCAATACTAAGGCGGATTTCACAGTTAGCAAGTAACAGCCAATGGGGAGTCAGGGCCGGACTCCCCTGCTTTTTGTTCGCTCATTCATTTCGGCTACACTAATGGGCTGCTCCCACGCGACGATGCTGAAGCGCTACAAAAATAAAAAAGTCGATGCCGATTGGCTGAACACCAATTTCCCCTGCATGATGGCTTGCCCGGCGCACACCAACGCCGGGCGTTATGTTGGTCTGATTGCGGAGGGTAGATTCGAGGAAGCCTATCGCTTCGCTCGCGATCCGAATCCACTGGCCAGCATCTGCGGGCGAGTGTGTGCGCATCCCTGCGAGACGGCGTGTCGACGCGGCGAAATTGATCGGCCAATTTCCATTCGCGCGCTGAAGCGGTTCCTGACCGAGCGCTACGGCCCGGAATCGAAGCATCACATCGACATCAACGCAGGGCGTGTGCAAAAGAGGCTTGCTCACAAAGTTGCTGTTGTTGGCGGCGGGCCGGTCGGACTCTCTGCTGCGCACGACCTCGCGCTCATGGGCTATGCCGTGACCATCTTTGAGGCTGCGTCCGTCGCCGGCGGGATGTTGTATCTGGGAATTCCGGAGTATCGCCTGCCGCGCGACGTTGTGGAGGCACAGGTGCGCGAGATTCTGGAAGCGGGAGACATCACGCTGACTCTCAATCACGCGGCCGGGCGCGACTTCATGGTGTCAGATCTGCGTCGACAGGGATTCGATGCCGTGTTGATCGCGGTGGGCGCACACCGCAGCCGCGATCTCATCATTCCGGGAGTCGATCTCGATGGTGTGCACAAAGGCATCGATTTTCTGCTCAATGTGAATCTGGGTTACAAATTCACCATCGGCAAGAAGGTCATTGTGATCGGCGGTGGCAACGTGGCCATGGATGTGGCGCGATCAGCCGCCCGTGAAGTTGTGCGTCAGCACGTTGCCGGTGTGGAAGACGCAGAGCCTTCGGCCGAGAATGTGACAGCGGTAGCCACACGTGAGATGGTCGACATTTCGCTTTCAGCGCTGCGCATGGGCGCGCGCGAAGTGGACATCGTTTGCCTGGAGCGTCGCGACGAGATGCCGGCGGCGTTAGAGGAGATCGAGGAGGCGGAAGCGGAAGGCATCATCTTGAAACCCGGCCAGGGTCCCAAGCGGGTGATCGGAAAAGACGGTAAGGTTGTCGCGCTAGAAACTCTAAAGACGAAGTGGGTTTTCGATGACAACAAGCGCTTCAATCCGGCTTTTTACGAAGGCACGGAATCGCAGATCGAGTGCGACACGATCATCATGGCGATTGGGCAAGCGCCGAGGTTGGATTTTCTCAATCCAGCGGATGGAGTGGAGATCTCTCCACGCGGCTTGATTGCAGTGAATCCGCAGACGCTGATGACCTCTGCACCGGGCATCTTTGCCGGCGGCGATTGCGTTTTTGGTCCGCGGTTGATTATCGACAGCGTGGCGGACGGCAAGCGGGCCGCGATTGGTATTGATGAATTTCTGCGCGGGCAGAAGCATCCGGCGCCGATCATTGAGGTCGAAGTCTTGAAGCGGCACAGCATGCCCGTGAATTTCCTGGATATTTTCCGGCAGCCCGTCCCTATGCTGCCCCTCGATCGCCGCACAGGTCTGACTGAGGTTGAGGTCGGGTACGATGCGCACGCGGCGATGGAGGAAGCGCAGCGTTGCCTGCACTGCTGGGTGAATACCGTATTCGAGGGCACGCCGGAGGACGGCAGCATGTGCATTTTGTGCGGCGGCTGCGTGGATGTTTGTCCGGAAAATTGTCTGGAGCTGGTTTCGCTGGACCGGATTCAGTTCACGCCGGAGACGGTTCAACACATTCGCGACCACCGGGACTGTTTCGGCGTGGAGCTGGATGAGGTAGCCGCCGATGAGCTCGGCGTCGTGACCGGCTCGGCCATGCTGAAGGATGAAACGCGCTGCATCCGCTGCGGGCTGTGCGCCATGCGCTGTCCGGTCGGGACAATCACCATGGAGTCATACAACTTTGTTCCCGCTGAGCCCACAGGTTTGATTTCTATTCAGGCAATCAATGCGGGCGATAGCTATGTCAGATGAGAAGCAAACCGACGCCGCCGATCTCAACCGGCGCGAATTCTTCGTGAAACTGGGCCTTGGTTCGTTGGGGATCGCGGCGGCTGGCACGGTCGCGTTCGGCTATCAATTTCTGTCCCCGAACGTGCTGTACGAGCCTTCTCCGATCATCAATGCCGGAAGGCCGGAGAGCTATCCGCTGGACTCGGTCACGCTGGATGTGAACTCACGCATTTACATCATTCATTCGAAGGAAGGGTTTTTCTCGCTGAGCGCAGTGTGCACGCATTTGGGCTGTCTCACGGTGTGGAAGCCGGATCTCGGGATCATCGCCTGTCCGTGCCATGGGAGCAAGTTCAAACAAGACGGCGAGAAGATTGAAGGCCCGGCGCCGAAGCCGTTGCCCTGGAAGCGGGTTTGGCTCAGCGACGACGGAGATTTGATGGTAGACCGCTCGACCGACATTCGACCGATGGAGTTTGTGAGGGTGTGAACATGGCCAAGCCGATTCCGCAATACTTCGATGAAGTGCGCGAAACGCGAGTGTGGCGGTCGATTTTCCGTAGCGGCACGGGCGCGAGCACGCTGCACCGCGCGCTTGCCATCCAGCAGAACGTGTTTCTGCACCTCTTCTCGACCAAGGTGCGGCGGCGGATGCTGAGCTTCAGCGCCACCTGGTACTTGGGCACGTTGACCTTTGCAGCGTTTCTGGTCCTGGTAGCAACGGGCGTCTTGCTGATGCTTTACTACCACCCCTCAGTGCCGCAAGCCTACGCGGACACGAAAGACCTGCAGTTCGTGGTTTCTTCGGGGTTGTTTTTGCGCAATCTCCATCGCTGGTCGGCGCACGCCATGGTGTTTCTGGTCTTCGCGCACATGTTCAAGGTTTTTTATCGCGGCGCGTATCGCGCGCCGCGCGAGTTCAATTGGGTGATAGGCATCGTCCTGCTACTGGTCACGCTGCTCTTGAGCTACACGGGATATTTGCTGCCTTGGGATCAATTGGCGTACTGGGCGATCACGGTGGGCTCGAACATCGCCTCGGCGGTGCCGGTGATGGGCAACAAGATCCATTTCCTGCTGCTCGGAGGCAATGCAGTGAACGCCAATGCGTTGCTGCGTTTCTACGTGCTGCACTGCATGATTCTTCCGCTGACCGCTATCTTCCTTATTGCGATTCATTTCTGGCGCATTCGCAAAGATGGCGGCTTGTATGCGCACCAGAGCGAGCCAGCGACATTGCGTGCCCAGGCTGCCCCGAAGGAGGCGCGATGAGCGAGGACAAAGATTTCGTAACCGGTGTGGACTCGAATGCCAAGAAATCACCGCGTCGGGTGGTATTTGTAACTCGGCGGACTTCGGCGCAGGTGAAGGCTGCTGATGAAGACCAGCTTCAGACCTTTCCAGAAGCGCTGTTTCGCACGGCAATGGCCATCGAGTTGTTGGTGATCGCATTGGTAGTGATTTCGCTTTTCTTCAACGCGCCGCTCGAAGGCGTCGCCGATCCTTCGCACACGCCGAATCCGGCAAAAGCTCCCTGGTACTTCCTGGGGCTGCAGGAGTTGTTGCACTACTTTCCGCCGGTGGTCGCTGGGGTGCTGGCGCCGGGATTGGTGGTCATTGCGCTGATTGTGATTCCCTACTTCAACATCAACATCGAAGCGGAAGGTTTCTTTCTAAAGGATCGAGCTCGGCGGTTGCGAATTTTCTATGCGGTGGTGATAGCTCTGTCGGTGTTTCTGCTGTTGTTCCAAGTTTACGCAGCATTAGTTCCCACGCTGATCATGGCCGGGCTTATGGGGATGGCCGCGTCGAGTTCACCGCAGTCGCCGATGGCGTTCCGGAGGTACTTGGCATCGAAGCCACTTTCGTACTGGATCATGACCTGGTTCTTGTTTGAGCTGGTGGTGTTAACGGCCATTGGTACGTTCTTGCGTGGCCCCGGTTGGTCGTGGGTGTGGCCTTGGGCAAGCTCTTAGAACACAGAGGCGCTTTTGGCAGACAACGGAAAATCCGGTTCGCTGTGGCAGCGGTTGTTCGGTAACAGCGCTCGCGCGTTCGGCGTGGTCAGTGTGCTGTTTCTGATCTCGCTTGCGATTGCTCCCGCGAAGAACCATTTCAGTGAATGGCGTCACTATCAGCACCAATATCTGAGCCTGATCCGCACGCGCGGGGAGGCGCTCACTTTACAACGTCACTTTCAGGGGGGCATTCAGCAAATTTGGCTGCCGGATCTGAGTGTGGTTGATCGCTGCAGCAGCTGCCATGTCGGCCTGAAAGAAGCTAGCCTGATCGATATCAGCCGGCAACCATTCCGCAAGCATCCGGTGATTCCGCATACGCTGGATCAATACGGTTGCGTGATTTGTCATCGGGGGCAGGGCGCGGCCACAACGGTTGAGGAAGCGCATAGCAGTACGCTGGCTTGGGAGCAGCCGATTCTCCAAGCAAAACACATCGAATCGTCGTGCGGGCAGTGCCATCTCGGAGAAGTTGCGGGCACTCCGCAGCTGGCCGAAGGCCGAAGGTTGATCGTGCGCTATGGCTGCACGCACTGTCATACCGTTAAATTGCCGGATGGAACGACTGTAAAGGCGACGGACGATCCGCCTTCGCTTGCTCACATCGCAGACAAGACTACGCGCCAGTGGACCTATGCGTGGCTCAAGAATCCGCAAGCATACGCTGCGACCGCAACGATGCCGAACTTCCAACTGAACGACGACGATGCCCGGGACATATCGGCATTCTTGATCGCGGACAGCACGCCGCGAGAGGGTGATGCGCTGACGCTCTCAGAAAAAGGGGCCGATGCGGCCGCTGGAGCCAGCCTGTACGGCGAATCGTTCTGCGCGTCGTGCCATGCGGTGCAAAATGCGGCGGGAAATCTTGTGGGCGGCGATTTTGGGCCGGAATTGACACGGATCGGCAGCAAGGTGAAGCCGGAGTGGCTACAGGCGTGGTTGCGCAACCCACGAGCGTACGATCCGGAAACAGCGATGCCGCATTACCGGTTCAACGATCAACAGGTGGCAACACTATCCGGCTTCCTGCTGGCAAAAACCGATTCGGACCTTCTGGCGAACGTGCATCTCGAGCCTCCGACTCCCGAGCAGATTGCTCACGGCAGGCAGCTGGTTTCAGATTACGGCTGCGCCTCCTGCCACGAGATCAACGGCACCAAGAAGCCGGAAAATTTTGCTCCCGAGCTGAGCCGCATTGGCAGCAAGCCGATCAATCAGCTGGTTTTTCTGCCTGGCATGCCGCATACGTTGCCGGATTACATCGTCGGTAAGATTCGTGATCCACGCTCGTTTTCCTCCGGGTTGAAGATGCCACAGTACAGTTTCACGCCAGGCCAGATCGACACGATCACGACAGAGTTGCTTTCGCTGAACGAGCGCTCCCATACATTGCCGACCTCGCTCTTGATTGCTACGACTCCGGAATCGACATATGAGCCTGCGGGAAAGGCCGGACAGTTGATGCGTGACCTGGCGTGCTTAAGTTGCCATCGTATCAACGGCCACGGTGGAGATATGGCGCCGGATTTGACTTGGGAAGGAAGTTCGGTGCAGCGCAAATGGTTGGAGGATTTCCTTAAGGATCCCAACACGCTTCGACCCGCATTGATACGCCGCATGCCTAAGTTCAATCTCAGCGATGGTGAAATCAGCGAACTGACGGATTACATCATGACGGTTTATCAGAGTCCTGACATCGACCGAGACTCGTTGCCACTCGCAGGATATCCTCAGGTGCAGGTCGAACAGGGTCGGCAGCTTTTCTATTCCAGATACGGTTGCCAGTCTTGTCACATCGTGGATACAAAGGTCGACAAGGGCTACGTCGGACCGACGCTCACCCAAGTGGGATCGCGGCTGACGGCGGCCTGGATCTATGACTGGCTAAAAAATCCCCAACAACTGCGCCCCGGCACGATTGAGCCCAACCGTAAGATGAGCGACGAGGACGCACGCGCGCTCACCGCTTTTCTCATGACTCAGAAGGGCGGCGCAGGAACGCAGGAGGCGAAGAAGAAATGAGCTCACGCCGGCTCTTGGCTGGAATCGTTTCAAGTGTGATGCTGTGGACGGGATGCTCACGTCGAGCTGAGTCGGCATCGGCTCCCAAACCAACAGCATTTGGATCGGCGCTGGTTGAATCGAGTGGTGGCAAGCAGATTACCGGAGTCGGAATGGTGCTTCCGCAGGCGGTCGTGGTGCAGGTAAATGATGACCGGGGCAACGGAGTACAGGGGGCGCTGGTGGAATTCGGCGGGCCGAAGGGCATCAGGTTTGATCCGGTAAACGGACTCACCGATTCCAGCGGACAGTACACCACCAACGTTTCTCTCGGCGCAATGGCCGGCCGATACCAGATTGTGGCCAGCACGATGAGCACAGCGGGAAGGAAAGTCGAGCTAAAGCTGGAAGAGATCGCGCTT
>Ga0306921_10004824_pt1 | contig 13922 bp, 9 predicted proteins | sample sta12Cox44000080_FD_203760 | JGI IMG/M metagenome (GOLD analysis project Ga0306921, IMG submission 203760) | Lab enrichment of tropical soil microbial communities from Luquillo Experimental Forest, Puerto Rico - statoxic.12C.oxic.44.000.080 (v2)... | ecosystem: Environmental > Terrestrial > Soil... | reverse complement strand
GGCCGTTCCACGTCCTGCTCTCAGTACCGCTAAAGCCGGAGCAGATAGGGGCGATCGGGGCGCGCGAGGGTTGGCGCGCCAAGACATTCGGCCGCGGCATGCGTGGCCACAAGCCATTTTTCCATGTCATCGAATTCTGGCTCGAAAATCGGCTGATGATCGAGGTCGTGTCACCGGAGATGGCGCGGGAGTACCAGGACTTCTTAAGCAGCGCCCGGACCGAAGTCATGGGAGATGCGGAAGCTGTACGACTTATGCGCGCCACTCACCTAAAAGCGCCAGCCTAAAACAATGCAGCAGCTACCGATGAAATTAAATGCACTTCAAATGCCAGTGGCTCGGCGAAACACTTGCCGGTTCCGCCCATTCTTTGGATGGCCTCAAAGACCCAATCTTCCAAGCCCGCTGTCGACCGCTTCAAGCGACCAGGAAGGAAGTCCCAGATGAGTACAAAGCAGCTCGCAAAGACGACGAACGGGAAAGCGGTCGAAGAGTTGGACGTGCTGGTGGTCGGCGCTGGGTTCGCCGGCCTATACCAAATCGATCACCTGCGCAGGCTCGGTTACAACGTGAAGATATTCGAGGCCGGGTCCGACATCGGCGGCGTCTGGTACTGGAACTGTTATCCGGGCGCCCGGGTCGATTCGTACGGGCCGCTGTATCAGTTCTCCAGCGAGGAGCTCTGGCGGGATTGGAACTACAGCGAGCTCTATCCCTCGTGGGAGGAGCTTCGCGCCTATTTCCGCCATGTCGACAAGAAGCTCGGTCTCAGCCGTGACATCCGGTTCGACACCCGCGTTACGGGTGCAGAGTTCGACACGGATCGCGACCAATGGATCGTGCAGGCCAGCGACGGCAGCGTGACGCGGGCGAAATTCTTCGTCCTCTGCACGGGGCTCGCGGCGAAACCCTATATTCCGCGGATCGCGGGGTTGAGCGACTTCCGCGGCATCTGCCACCATACCGGCCTGTGGCCGCAGGACGGCGTGCACTTCAAGGGCAAGCGCGTCGGCGTCGTCGGCACGGGGGCGAGCGGGGTGCAGGTTATCCAAGAGGTTTACCAGCATGTCGCTGAGCTCACTGTATTCCAGCGCACGCCGAACCTAGCGCTGCCAATGCGGCAGCGGCAGCTCGACGACGAGACCAACCGGCGGATGAAGGAGACTTTTCGCGAGCGCTTCCGCAAGCGCGCCGAGACCTTCGGCGGGCTCGATTATGATGTCATTCCGAAGAGCGCGCTCGATGTTTCCGACCAGGAACGGCAGGCGACGTATGAGGATCTGTGGAACCGGGGCGGCTTCTACCCCTGGATCGGCACGTACCAGGACGTACTGAGTAGCGAGGAGGCCAACGACACTGCCTATGCGTTCTGGCGCGACAAGGTGCGCGCGCGGATCAAGGATCCCGCGATTGCGGAGAAGCTTGCGCCGATGCGGCCGCTGCATCCGTTCGGCGTTAAACGGCCGTCTCTAGAGCAGCACTACTACGAGGCGTACAATCAGCCGAACGTCCAAATTGTCGACTTGCTCGAGTCCCCAATCGAACGGATGACGCCGACAGGTGCCAAGATGAAGGACCGGGAGGTCGAGCTCGACATTCTCGTGCTGGCGACGGGGTTCGATTTCCTGACGGGCGGTCTGACCAGCATCGACATTCGCGGCACCAACGGCCAGACGCTGCGTGAGAAATGGTCCAGCGGCTCGCGGGCGCATCTGGGCATGGCGAGCGCGCATTTCCCGAACCTGCTCTATATCTACGGCCCGCAAAGCCCCTCGGCGTTCTGCAACGGGCCGACCTGTGCCGAGTTGCAGGGCGACTTCGTCGTCGCGTGCATCGAGCACATGCGGCGTAACAATCTCCGTCGGATCGAGGCGACACAGGAAGCGGAGGAAGCCTGGCGAGACCATGTCGCCGAGCTGGTCAATGCGACTTTGTTCCCGCGCGCGCAGTCCTGGTACATGGGTGCCAACATTCAAGGCAAGAAGCGCGAGATGCTGGTCTACCCCGGCGGGCTGCCGCAGTACTTGCGGAAGTGCAGGGAATGTGCCGACGCTGGTTACGCCGGTTTCGTCCTGAGCTGAGGCTGAAATCCGCGACGGCGGAAGCTCGCGGCTGGAGATGCGGTCGAGCCGAATCGCGTTGCCCGTAGTAGCGATAGAAAGGTCGAAGGGCTTGCCTTAACCGCTGCCGCGGAGCACTCGAAACTCCTCTTACCGTTCAGAAACTATTGGAGTACCGTTCAGAAACTATTGGAGCCAAAACAATGCCGCCGAAAGGCGAGCGAGGACCCGGAAAACCTGGTTTTGCCGGTTGGCACGGCTGGATCACCTTCGCCGGCGAGCCGGCAAGCTGATCGAACCGAGGGTACGCCACATGTCCGGTTGGGGGTCACGTGCGGCGGCCTGTATGCCGCGCGCGGCGAACGGCTGCTTTGGTTGTGGAGCCCGCAGTTAGATCGCCTTCACCGGAATGACTGCTCACGGCGCGTTTCGCCCATTGCCGTACGTCCCCGCGGAAGTCCCTTAACTGAACGGACAGCAGCCACTCAACCGTGACGGCGGCAACCACTCTCCCCCATTGCGGCCATTGCCGGCGCGGCCTCACATCCGAGGGGTCGGGTGTGGGCAGTTGGTCACACGTAACGGCATTCCGGAAGATAAGAGCGAGGTCAGGTATCTTTCGCAGTTCCACCTACTCAGTGCCACAGGCAGTGTGCGGTTGAACCTCTGAGCAAACGGCGTAACCTGCAAATTTTGTTATGACGCGGGAAGATTACCTGCCCGCCATCGGGATAAGAACGGGAGGGTCAACATGAAGAAGAAGCACAAACGCCAACACTCTGGCGGCGAAGTGACGGAGTTAGCGAGGGAGACCGCAAAAGTCGAGCAGTACTGGATCGTGGGTGACCGACCTGAACCACGCAAACCCCCGAAGAATTACGACTACGTCGAGGAACTCATAAACCTCCAAATCGAACTGATTAAGTTGCAGGAATATGTGAAGCACAACAGTCTCAAGATGTGCGTCATCTTCGAGGGGCGGGATGCAGCGGGCAAGGGTGGCGTCATCAGGCGCATTACAGATCCGCTGAACCCCCGCGTCTGCCGCGTCGTCGCCCTCGCCACTCCGACCGAGAGGGAGCGCGGGCAGTGGTATTTCCAGCGATATGTGGCGGAATTGCCCTCAGCCGGTGAGATCGTTCTGCTCGACCGGAGCTGGTACAACCGCGCCGGCGTTGAGCGCGTCATGGGCTTCTGCACAGAGGAGGAATATGAGGAGTTCCTGCGATCGTGCCCCCTTTTCGAAGAAATTCTGGTTCGCTCGGGCATCATCCTTGTGAAGTATTGGTTTTCCGTGAATGACGAGGAGCAGGAGAAACGGTTCCAAGACCGCATGCAGAATCCGATAAAACGCTGGAAGCTTAGCGCGATGGACATAGAATCCCGTCGTCATTGGGTCGATTATTCACAGGCGAAAGACCTTATGTTCGCCCGAACCGACACTAAGGTAAGCCCGTGGTACGTGGTGAACTCAGACAACAAGAAACAAGCCCGGCTCAACTGCATCGCTCATCTGTTGTCGCGAGTCCCTTACAACGACCTTAACCCCGTCGAGATTGCGCTGCCTCCGCGTCAATCCGATAGCGACTACAAGCGTCCGAAGATAACAAGTCAGCGCTTCGTGCCTGACATCTATTGACGGCTGCGGACGTGGATCGGCGAGTTTCGGGCAGACCGCGCGGCGCACGGAACCCTCAAGACGCAGCCCGGAGCCCGCGACGAGATCGCCCATCGTTCTCGACACCAGGGTTTCCCGGATGATCCCGTGCTCCTCGTTGTTCGCTACTCGAAGAATGGTCGCCCCCGGCGCATCCTTTTCGTTGCCGCAACTTCCGGCGGAGGTCTCCTCACTGAACGCAGAACTGCCGCTCAGCCTTGGCGGCGCGAACTGGTCTTCATGCCCCCACACCTGCCGTTCGCGATACCCGCCGGGATCGGCACAGAGGGGTGGAGTCGGTCGTTCCCGAATTACCCGGCCTGTGCTTCCCAGGCTTCAAAAGCGGTCATTCACCGCCTGAAGCCGCGACAGCGCGCTTATTCCGGCGGTGTCGCTGGTAGATGAACGGTAAGGGGCCTATCGTCGTCCATGAGCGGCTGCCGCTCCTCAGCTCGGAGGACCAGTTGACGGACATCGCGGCGTGGCTACAGGATTTGGGCCTTGAGCGCTATGTGTCGGCCTTCCGCGACAACGAGATCGATTGGGAGGTGCTCCCAAAGCTGACACCGGAGGATCTCAGGGAGATCGGCGTTGCAGCGATCGGCCACCGGCGCAAGCTACTGGATGCAATTGCCGCGCTTGGTGCTAAGGCACCGGCCGCTGCCCTGACGGCGGCACCCTCCGATGCGCCGGCTCCCGTCGAGGCCGAACGCCGGCAGCTGACGGTGATGTTCTGCGATCTGGTTGGCTCGACCGAACTCTCGGCGCGGCTCGATCCCGAGGATTTGCGCGAGGTCATCTCCGGGTATCACCGCGCCGTCGCCAAAGTGGTCGCCGGATTCGGCGGCTTCGTCGCCAAATACATGGGCGACGGCGTTCTGGTCTATTTTGGCTACCCGAATGCGCACGAGGACGATGCCGAGCGGGCGGTGCGGGCGGGGCTCGATCTAGTCGACACTGTCGGCCGCCTCGATGTCAAATCTATCCGGCTGCAAGCGCGGGTCGGGATCGCTACCGGGTTGGTCGTCGTGGGCGATCTTATCGGCGAAGGCTCCGCGCAGGAGCAATCGGTTGTCGGCGAGACGCCAAACCTCGCCGCCCGTCTGCAGGCGCTGGCCGAGCCCGACGTGGTCGTCATCGCCGCGGCTACGCGCGGGCTGATCGGCGATCTGTTCGAGTACCACGATCTCGGCGCCGTGGAAGTGAAGGGCATCGCGGGGCCAGTGCCGGCGTGGCAGGTGCTGCGGACGAGCGGCGTCGCGAGCCGGTTCGAAGCGTTGCGCGGCTCGGCATTGACCCCCCTCGTCGGCCGCGACGAGGAGATCGACCTGCTGCTGCGGCGCTGGGCGCGCGCCAAGGCCGGCGACGGCCAGGTCGTGCTGGTCTCCGGCGAACCCGGTCTCGGCAAGTCGCGCATCACCGAAGAGCTAGGGAAGCGCCTGCACGTCGAGCCGTATCTCCGCGTGCGCTATTTCTGTTCACCCTATTGCCGTGACAGCGCGCTCTATCCGTTTATCGACCAGCTCTGGCATGCCGCTGGATTCGAACGTGACGACTTACCTGCAGCGAGGCTGGAAAAGCTAGAAGCCGTGCTGGCCTGCGCAGCACCGCTCGACGAGGATATGGCATTTCTCGTTGATCTCATGTCATTGCCGGCTTCGGAGCGCCACGCGTTGCCGAGCCTTAGTCCGCAGCGGAAGAAGGAAAGGACTTTGGAGGCGCTGCTGCGGCAACTTGAAGGTCTGGCGTGCCGGCAGCCGATCCTGATGGTTTTTGAGGACGCGCATTGGAGCGACCCGACCTCGCGCGAGCTGCTCGACCTAACTGTCGAACGCGTGGCCGGTCTGCGGGTGCTGCTGATAATAACGTTCCGCCCTGAGTTCCAGCCTCCCTGGATCGGCCAGCCGCAGGTGACAATGTTGGCGCTCAATCGCCTGGATCGACGCGACCGGACCGCCCTCGTCAAGCAGATCGCCGGTGGCGAAACATTGCCAAACGAAGTAATCGACCAGATCACCGAGCGCGCCGATGGCGTGCCATTGTTTGTCGAGGAACTAACCAAGAGCGTCTTGGAGGGCGGTGTGCCGCTGGTCGGGATCCCGACCACATTGCATGACTCGTTGTTGGCACGGCTCGATCGCCTGGGGCCAGTTAGGCGGGTGGCGCAGATCGGCGCGGCGATCGGACGCGAGTTCCCCTACACACTGTTGCGCGCCGTCTCCTCTCAGCCCGAGGACGAGCTGCAAAGCTCTCTCACTCGCCTTGTTGCCTCCGAGCTGGTGTTCCAACGCGGGACAGCGCCCGACGCGGTCTATGCCTTCAAGCACGCGCTGGTCCAGGACGCTGCACACCGCAGCCTGCTGCGCACTGCCCGGCAGCAACTCCACGCGCAGATCGCCGAAGCGCTCGAAACCCAATCACCGGAGACGATGGAGAACCAGCCCGAGCTTTTTGCACGGCATTACACCGAGGCCGGGCTCGTCGAAAAATCAGTAGCCTATTGGGGTAAGGCCGGTCACAGGTCCGCCGCCCGCTCGGCGATGGCGGAAGCGGCGGCGCAATTCGAAAAGGGGCTGAACCAGTTGGCGCTGCTACCGGCCACCACAGAACGTCACCGACAGGAGCTTGAAATTTGCAGCAGCTTGGCCGCGGTGCTTCAAGCGGTCAGAGGATCCGCCGCGCGAGAAGCGGGTAATACCTACGCCCGCGCAAGAGAGTTATGGGAGCAGTTGGGTTCTCCCTCGGAGTTCCTTCGGATCCCCTATGGGCAATCGGTATTTCACATGAACCGCGGCGAACTGAGTCAGGCCCTCCGCTTGGACGAGGACTTGCTGCGGCTGAGCAGTCAACGCAACGATTCTGGCGGGCTCGTTCTGGGTCATCTCTCCTCGGGACGAACCCTATTTTTTGCCGGCAGGTTTGTGCCATCCCGGTCGCACTTGGAAGAGGTGCTTCCACTGTATGATCCAATATCCCACGGCGCACTTGTCCATCAGGCGGGTTTGGAGCCGCGGGTGGTGTCAAACGCCGTCTTGGGGAATGTCCTTTTCTGCCTCGGCTATCCCGACCGTGCATTAGCCCACAGCAGTGCGGCCATTGCTGATGCCCGGAGGCTAGCTCATTCACCATCTTTGGCGGTGAGCCTAGCCATCGGTGCCAGGGTGATCTCGCTTGTTGGAGACAATGCACTCCTCAGTGATTGGGTAGACCAACTCGTAGCATTGACGACCGCGCAGGGTTTCGCTCACTGGGGTGCGCAGGGGACGATCTATCGCGGATGGATTGAGGTCAAACACGGTGATGGAGCCGCGGGAATGGCTCTCCTCCGCAGCGGTTCGACCGCTTATCGCGCCACCGGGGCGCAAGGTAATATGCCTTACCATATCGCTCTCTTGGCTGTCGCCTCTGAAATCGCAGGGCAAGTTGAACAGGGTTTGACCCTGTTGGACGATGCCCTACAGATCGTCGAAACGACAGGGGAGCGTTGGCTGGAGGCGGAACTCTATCGGCACAAAGGCCAGCTGCTACTGTGGCAGAGACATACTGAGGCCGCCGAGGAATTGTATTGCAAAGCCCTGATGATTGCCGAGGAGCAGGAGGCTAAGCTCTGGGAATTGCGCGCCGCTGTAAGCTTCGCCCGGCTCAGGCGCGACCAGCGTAGGCGGGCCGAGGCACGCGCACTTCTGGAGCCGGTCTACGGCTGGTTCACCGAGGGATTCGCCACACCCGACCTCAAAGAAGCGAAGGCGCTGCTCGACGAGTTGACGTGAGCCGCCGTATCCCTTGGGGCAAGCGCGAATGTCTGCTCCCCGGTCCGCACGACCTTCCCCGCGCTTGGCCGCGAATTGCCCTAGATGGTCGAACTTCCTGGTTCCGCCGGGCTCCCGCAAATGGCCGCTCACGGCGCGTCTCGCCCATTCCACCGCGTTCCCGCAAAGGTCCCCTGACTGAACCTATAGCGGACGCTCAGCCTCGATCGCAGGAACGCGTCCTGATGCCCCCATTCCGCACCTTGCCCCGGTTTACGGCCAGCGGATCAGAATAGCCGTATCGATTGATCTACCCTGCCCTTCGTGTCACCGTCAGATGAGCTGGCGGCGGAAGGGAGACGCCGTGGAAATTGCCGACTGGTTGCGCGGGCTGGGCCTCGAGAAGTACGCGCCGGCCTTCGACGAAAACGCCATCAATTGGGACGTGCTGTCCGAGCTGACGACAGACGACCTGAAGGAAATCGGCGTCGCCGCACTCGGCGATCGCCGACGGCTTCTGGCGGCGATTGCCGCTCTCGGCGGGGGTGCGTCGCCGGCTGCGCCGGCGCCGGTATCCTCGTCCGCCCCCGCGGAGGCCGAGCGGCGCCAACTGACGGTGATGTTCTGTGATCTGGTCGGCTCGACCGCGCTTTCCGCTCAGCTCGATCCCGAGGATTATCGCGATGTCGTCGCCGCCTATCACCGCGCCGTCAGCGATGCCGTAAAGAGCCTCGACGGCTTCGTCGCGAAGTACATGGGCGACGGGGTGCTGGCCTATTTCGGCTATCCGCGGGCGCATGAGGATGACGCCGAACGGGCGGTGCGGGCTGGATTGGGGGTGGTCGACGCGGTCGCTCGTCTCGATGTCAAATCGGTAAAGCTGCAGGCGCGGGTCGGCATTGCCACCGGGCTGGTAGTCGTCGGCGATCTGATCGGGGAAGGCTCGGCGCAGGAGCAATCGGTCGTCGGTGAAACGCCGAACCTCGCCGCGCGGCTGCAAGCCCTGGCGGAGCCGAACACCAACTGGCAGCTTGGCCGCGATCTCGCGGTAGTAGAAGAAATTGTCTAGACCCAATGCGTTTGGAAGATAACCGTTGACCTCAGCGCTTCTTTGGCGTCGAGTGGACGGTAGTTCGCTGCGCCCAACACGTGGTCAATCGTTTCACCGTCTTCAGAAACTGGGAGCAGTGCGGCGCGATAGAGGATCTCCACGCCACCAAATTTCGCCCCGCCCTCAATTATTAAACCGCGGTGCGCCGACACTACCTGCGGCACCCGTGACAAGAGCACTCCGGCCAACGTGTCGTTAGGGCAAAGGGCGACCGCGAGATTCACCCCGACCATGACAAAATGCGAAAGCTCGATCGGGGCTTCCACCGCGATCAGGAGACAATTCGCTCCGTCCTCGCCGATCAGATATGGATCGATTTCGTCGCGGCGTGGGAAACGTCCGCGGCGGGCAATCTTCGTCCAATGGCGCATCACCCGCCAGACCGCCGCCGTTCTTCCTCCATGGTCTCGGTCCTGCCTTGCCCGGTTCACAATTGCTAACGATGCGGAGGGCGGTTTTCGGCGCGCGTCTTGTCTCGGGTGCGCCAGTATCGCCGCGCGGGTGGAGCCGCGGAGTCAAATCGTCGAGTTGGTCGCCGACGACATGAATGACGCTCTCTTCGCGCTGTCGTTTGCCGGCGCAGCACGACAGCGCGAGAGGCCGAGAGCGGTGCGACAGCAATGATACGCCATCGGGTTAAGGCTGCGTCCGGACCGGACGCGCGATGCCATTGGTGCTGCGGAATGCCGGCTCGCCGTCACTAGACCTCTCCACGCCGCCCAAGACTTGACAAGCCGAGTCGGCCTACTATCGTCAGCGCATTGAGGAGCGCGCCTCATGCGGGTGCCGTAGACATTGGCTGAACCGGGGATGACACTGCTTTTGCTTAGCTTTGCCACTGCCCTGCTGATCGTTGGCTGGATCATTGTGGCGCGTCGACTGCTGCTCGCTTGGTATTTGCGCATCCTTCGCAGCTCCGACATCGAGCCGGCACCGGAGGACGCGATCGTCACCTACCCACTCGCGTGACAACCGGTTCGACCTCGCTGCGGCGATTTAGCCTGTGGCTGATCTATCTGCTGCTGGCGCCATTAGCACTGGCGCGGCGACTACGGCGACGCTCCGGCTGGATTACGGAACCGCGCGAGCGTTGACATGCTGGTCATGGGAATTTCCTGCTACTACCACGACAGCGCCGTCGCAGTGGTTGATGACCGCGAGATCATCTTTGCGATCCAGGAAGAGCGGCTGAGCCGCGTCAAGCACGATCCGCGGTTCCCGGTATTTGCCATCGGGCACGCGCTCGAAGCCTGCGGTATCGGAATCAACGACCTGGACCAGATCGTCTTCTACGAGGACCCGTTGCTAAAATTGCAGCGACTGTGGGATCAGGTGATCGACGGCTGGCCGCGCTCTCGCCGCCTCTTCGTCGAGGACCTGCCGCGCTTCGTTCGCGACAAATTCCCGATCGGTGAACAGATACGGCAGCACTTGGGATTTCACGGTACGGTCGAGTACTCGCAGCATCACCGCTCGCACGCGGCTTCCGCATTTTACACCTCGCCGTTCGAACGGGCGCTCGTCCTAACGATGGACGGGGTCGGCGAGTACGAGACGACGACCGTCTATCTCGGCGAGGGCAACCGGCTGACAAAGCTGCGCTCGATCCATTTCCCTCACTCGCTCGGGCTGTTTTACTCAGTCTTCACTGATTATCTCGGCTTCGAGGTCAACGAAGGTGAATATAAGGTGATGGGGTTGGCGCCCTACGGAACGCCCCGGCATGTCGATAAATTGGTCGGCCCGGTGCTGCGGCTGCGCGACGATGGCTCGTTCATGCTCAACCAACGGTTTTTCGCCTTCCGTTCGCTCCAACGGCATTACAACCCGGCGCTGATTTCCCATCTCGGCATCGCGCCGCGGCGCAGGGATGAAAGGGTGACAGAGCAGCAGCACGATCTCGCAGCCTCGGTACAACGGGCGCTGGAAATGGCGATGTCCAACCTGCTCGCGCCGCTGATGCGTGAATACCAGATAACGGAGTTCTGTTTCGCCGGCGGGGTCGCGCTGAATTGTACAGCGAACGCGCGAATGATCCGCGATCTCGGCATCCGCTCATGGATCCATCCGGCGGCGGGCGATGCAGGCGGCTCAATCGGCGCAGCATTGCAGTCGGCTATACGTGAGCACCAGGACGCGCCATGCCGTCGCTACCGCCTGTCGCCCTATCTCGGGATCGCTTATCCCGAGCCAGTGATCCGCGCCTCGTTATCCGGCAACGCCACTCCGTACCGCGAACGTAAAGATATCTCTGAGGACATCGCCGACCGCTTGGCCGACGGCAAGGTCGTGGCGATAGTACACGGGCGCGACGAATGGGGGCCGCGCGCGCTCGGTGGACGTTCGATCCTGGCCGATCCTCGCCGGGCAGAAATGAAGGATCACCTCAACGCCAAGATCAAGTTTCGCGAGGAATTCCGGCCGTTTGCGCCGGTTGTCAAGAAGGCGGCCTATGGCGAGTGGTTCGAGACGCTGGGCATGGAGGAAAGTCCCTACATGCTCTACACGCACAAGGCGCTGCGCCCCGAGCTGACTGCCGCCGTCACGCATATCGACGGCACCAGCCGGGTGCAAACGGTCTCGGCCGAACAAAACGATTACCTCCACCGGATCCTGGGTGCGTTCGAGCGGCGGACCGGGGTGCCAGTGCTGATCAACACCTCGTTCAACCTGCGCGGTGAGCCGATCGTGTCCAGCCCGTCGGATGCGCTGAAGACATTTTACGCCTCTGGCATCGACAGCTTGGCGATCGAAAAGTTCCTGGTCGACAAGGGCTCAGCGCAATGAGCCTGGCGGCGGCTCAAGCGCGGAAGTCGGTGCATCTGATCCCGAAAGATGCGGCGATCAAGCGGCTCTGTTTTGACGACGCCACCCAGCGATTGCGACCGAACCTCGTGCTCGTTGATCGCCAAGGATCAGTAGTGTTCGAGATCAACGAACTAGGATTGAAGGGCGCCGCCCGCGACCCAACGCGAAAGCTGGCGGTGGTCTGGGGGGATTCGGTGGTGTTCGGCGTGCGTTGGAGCTGGCCTTGCCTGCTTGACGATCTCGCGCCAGGGTATCAGTTCCTCAACGGCGGAATCGAAGCCGATCCCTACCACAACATCCTGCGCCGCGCTGCCGAGTTCAATTGCAGCCATGAAGTCGAGCTCAACATTGTCTTGCTCGGTTGGCATACGGCAAATGCGGCTATCTTACGGAGTCACCGGCAGCAGCAACAACGTCCGGTCACGAGGCTCGCTCGCATCGCCACCGCAATCGGTAGCTTTCGCCAACCTGCGCTGCCGCCTTCAGCAACGGCGTCGCACCCGAGTGCCCTGGCCGACAACCATCGGGTCCGCGCCGTGCTGGCGGAGTTCCTGGAAACTACTCCAAATAGCGTGCTGGCCACGACTCCGACAGCGCTTAACCACGAGATCGTCGGCCAGGACCTGTCGCCGTATTTCCGGACTGGCAACCGCGACCGAGTGTTCTATTTCGCTGGTGATCTTCCCTATTCCTTCGAGGTGCAACGTTATCTCTTTGACCTGATCAGCGAGCGGAACGCGATCGTTCGGGAGCAGTCTCGATTGAACGGCGCGGGAGTCGTCGATCTCGCCGCCGCGTTCGATACCGAAGGGCTTGTCGATTTTCGCGAGGATTTTTTCGATGTGCTGCACCTGCGGCCGCGTGCTTATCCGAAGGCGGCCGCGGCGGTGTACAGCGGGATTAGGCATCTGCTCTGAGAGGAGTGCCTCGATCTAATGCTCGCTCGCCGATTGTCGCGCGGTGTTGCGTTTGGCTAGCGGATCGACACCCCGGATAGACACCGATGTCGCGAGTGGCGCTATGCTCTGTTCCAATCGGTACGACGCACCTGTTCAAATCGTCATTAAATCGGTTCTCCTGGCGTGCCCGGAAGACGATCCTCTCGCCGGCGTTAATGTCGCCCGACACCGTCCACAAGCGCATCGCCACGTTGAGAGGGTCGATACGTAGGGTGCTCCAAAACCTCAGTTCACCAAACTCGTGTTGCAGCGCGTCACGCGATCGTCCTTCGTGCCGGCGATCGCGGACACCGCTGCAGTCATCACCAGATTGCTGTCAGCGGCGCGATCGAGATCACAGCAGGGTTAACGCAATACCGCCAGGATCTCATCTCGTCGCGTCAATGTCTCGGCTAGCCGGCCGAGATGCTGATCGATCTGTTGCTCGATCGCCGGATCAATGCCGACTTCGGCGGGCAGATCGGCAACGACACCGACCAGCCCCTTGGCGTCCGCCACCAGGACAACATCGCACCTCCCGAGGCGCTGCAGTGTTTCGAGCTCGCCGCGCTGGCGCAGCCAGATCTTGTCGTCGGGCGGTACTGCGGCACCCCGGAGTCTGGTGTCGATCTCTAGGATTCGGTCCGCAACGGCGCGGAACTGCTGCGCCGTGGCGAGATGTTGCGGATCAGGATCAGGGTGCGCGCGGGTCGGCGGTGGCAGGTATTTGCGCCGATAGCGCCCTCCGAGATCGTGCAATCGTGCCGCGGCGCTCGCCAGATGCTCGCTGGCTCGCGATCGGACTAGCAGATCGTCGGCGCGCATCTGATTGTCCAAGCGATACCAGTTGTAGCCATAGCCATTGAGCAGCATCACCCCAATGCGGTGGAGGCGGCTATCCTCGCCGGGTAGCGGTCTGTCGTCCACTATATCAGGCACCGCTCGGCCCACGCGAAATACCGCCCAACCCGACCGTAGCCTGCACTGGGGCGCCGATATGGAACGGCTCGCCAATCGCCATGTTGGGAGCCGAGACGAGACCATGTTCGGCCATCAACATCGCGATGTAATGGCGCACCGCATCGATCTCCTGCAAGCCGAACGCGCGCAGTGAGATCAGCGCGCGCATGCGTTCGTCGCGTGGGAAGATCAGCACCTTGACCGTATCCAGGGTGATGCCAAACGCCTTCAGAAAATCCTGCAGGTGACTGTGTACAACGTCGCCGATTTCGTGAATCTTTTCGTTGACGCGCTCGAGCGGCGTCACCTGCACAACCTGGTTGATCGCCTGCTCGACCACCGGTGTCGCGTAGTCGTTGACCTGCTTGGCGGTGATCATATGTTCGCTGACCGGCATGTGTGTGACCAGCGCCACCGAGTCGTCCTTGGTCGCGACGTGGAAATAGTAATCCACCTCATAGCTCATCTCGGCCATTTCCGAGGACAGCGCCAGACCACTGGCCTTTACGACCATCTTGGCGCGGTTGATATACAGCGCTTCATACTGCCACGGGCTCTGACCGCCAAAGAAAGCTTGGGTGAATGAACCAAGTATTGGCCGGTCCGGCGTCGTAACCGGGTATTGCCCCGTATCGTAGA
>Ga0306921_10004821_pt1 | contig 13925 bp, 8 predicted proteins | sample sta12Cox44000080_FD_203760 | JGI IMG/M metagenome (GOLD analysis project Ga0306921, IMG submission 203760) | Lab enrichment of tropical soil microbial communities from Luquillo Experimental Forest, Puerto Rico - statoxic.12C.oxic.44.000.080 (v2)... | ecosystem: Environmental > Terrestrial > Soil... | reverse complement strand
CGTCGCAGAGTTGAAGAGCCGAGGTTGCCCGGCCCTCCTCGCCCGCCGCGGCGCGATCGAGCGTGGTCACGGACAGCGGGGCATAGGCGGTGCCAATCCCCGCGCCGGCCAGCGCCCAGGCCACGACCCCCAACTCGGGAGGCACCGACGGCAGGAGTACGACGCACATCACGCCAAGGCCGATGGCGACCAGGCACTCGCCGGGCCGGACTAGGCGGCGCGGACCGTACCGGGCGATAAAGCGGGCCTGCACCCACGATCCGGCCGTCCACGTGAGGGTGGACGCCGTGAGCGCGAGAGCGGCCAGCGCCGTCGGGGCATGGCGGACGGTCACGATCGCGTACGGGACATATGCGTCGCCGGCAAAGAAGCTGCACGTCAGCAGCCCCCGGCTGAGGATTGTGACGGTCAGCCCAGGCCGTGCGGACAGATACCGAGGGGGCGTGAGCCGACGCAGTGAGACAGCGAGAAGGGCGCCGCCGGCGATGCCGCCGGCAGCGACCACGGGCACGACACCGGAACTGAGCGACGCCAGGGCCGTGCCGGCGCCGGCCACCACGCCGAGCACGCCCAGGTACGGCACTGTGGCTGTTCCCGGACTTGCGGGTGGCGGGACGTGCCGCAGGGCCAGCACGACCAGTACCCCAGCCGCGATCACCAGCGGCAGCAAGCCCAGGAATACCCACCGCCAGCCAACTGCCGCGGCCACCAGGGCGGCGATCGCCGGGCCAACTAGGCCGGGCACCACCCATGCGGTGGAAAGCACGGCGAACATTCTCGGCCGGGCGTCTTCGGGATAGCACCGGGAGATCGCCACGTATGCCACTGCGGGTACGACCCCGGCGCCAAGGCCCTGCACCGCCCTCCCCGCCACGAGGACCGCCATGTTCGGCGCGGTCCCGCCGACTACCAGGCCGAGCGCGAACAGGGCAAGGCCGGCGAGCATCGGCCGCCCCAGCGGCACGCGGTCGGCCAGCGTCCCGGCAACCACGATCCCGATCAGGCTCGCCAGCAGGAAAGCGCTGAACACCCATCCGTAGAGACGAAGATCTCCCAGGTGGCGGCCAACCACCGGCAAGACGGTAGCGATGGCGAGCGCCTCGAACGCGACGAAGGTGACCGCGAGCACGAGGCCGACCGTCAGCAGGCGGTGCGCCGGTGCCCATATCCCGCCTGCCGCGTCGGTCGCCGAACCGGCCGGCTTCGTTCGGGTTCTCGCCGTATCTGTGCTCACCCGGGTGAGAGTAGAGCCTCAACTGCGGTTGAGGTCAAGGAGGGACTGTACCACCCCGTCACTGGCGGGTGAACACAGCGTGGATGGTGATCGTGTTGTTCATCGACGCCATTCCCAGCCGGTTCCAGGTCAGGCCGAAATCCGCCCGGTTGACGTGGAGTTCGCCATCCAGGTGCGCCTCCTTGCCGTCGAAACGGGAAACGCTCACGTCCAAGGACACCGGCCGGGCGCGACCGTGGACGCTGAGCTGGCCGGCCACCGTGAGCCCGTTCCCGGCCTCGGTGACCTTGTCCACGGTGAAGGCAATGGCCGGGTAGCTGTCCACCTCGAAGAAATCGGCGGACCGCAGGTGATTGTCCCGCCCTTTGTGCTTGGTGTCGATGGACCGGGCGGCCACCGTGATCGTCCCCGTGACGTCCCCGGACGGCGAGACCGTGCCATCCCCGCTGACCTGGCGGAACACGCCATTGACCGGAGCCAGGCCCCATACGCTCTTGCTCTTCAGCCGGATCTCGGTTCTGGACTCGTCCAGGACCCAGGACCCGGCGGCCTTCCCATCGCGCAGCACCTGCGCCGCCGATGGCGTCATCTGGCTAGAAAGTGACATGTCTCCTCCAGAGGATTGGGTTGCCTCATCAGTCCGACAAGACAGCGCACCAAATTGTGAGGCTGGCCTGGTTACCCTCGCGGGCAGCCACGATCACCGGTCGCTTTCCCCATCGGCCTGGATGAGACCCCACGCGTACGTTCGGGATAAAAAGGACAGCGCCAGGCGGTGCCGCCGGCCGGTTAATGGCCGCGGACGAGCTGGCGGGCGGCAGCGGCGATGTGGTCGGCGTCGATACCCGCCCAGGCGAGGAGTTCGGCGCCTGATCCGGAGCCTGGCATCCCGGACACGGCGAGGCGGGTGAGCTGAAGGTCCCGTTGTCCGGCGGCGAGCAGGGCGTCGGCGACAGCGGAGCCCAGGCCTCCCTCGGGGTGGTGATCCTCGGCGACCACGATGCGCCCGGAGGTGACCTCGGCGGCCGCAGTCAGCGTTCCGGTGTCGATCGGCTTGACCGAGTAGCAGTCGATGACGCGGGCCGTGATGCCGTCGGCTGCCAGGATCTCGGCGGCGCGCAGGCACTCGTGCAGCGTCACCCCGGCACCGACGAGTGTCACCTGGTCGTGTTCGCCGGACCTCAGCACCTTCGAGCCCCCGACCGGAAAGGCTTCCCCATCGGGGTACAGGCCAGGGTAAGAACCCCGGGTCGTGCGGATATAGCTGATGCCCGGGGTGTCGGCCATCGCCGCTACCAGCGCGGCGGTGCTGGTGCCGTCGCTGGGGTACAGCACCGTTGACCCGTGCACGGCTCGGATCATGGCCAGGTCCTCCAGGGCCATCTGGGACGGCCCGTCGGCGCCGATCTCGACGCCGGCGTGCGAGCCGGACAGCCGCACGGCGACGTTCGAGATGGAGCCCATCCGGATAAAGTCATAGGCCCGGGTGAAGAAAGCGGCGAACGTGGACGCGAACGGCTTGTAACCGCGGACCGCCAGGCCGGTGGCCGCCGCCACCATCTGCTGTTCGGCGATGAACATCTCGAAGTACCGGTCCGGGAACGCGCGCGCGAACTCGTAGGCGTAGGTGGAGTTGCTGACTTCCCCGTCGAGCGCGACGACCTTCGCGTCCCGCGCGCCGAGCGCCGTCAGCGCGTCGCCGTAGGCCTTGCGGGTGGCCACTTTGTCGCCGACCTGGTAGACGGGGGGCTGCCCGCTTGGCGCCTGTGCCGGAGAGGGCTGCCGCGGCACGGTGCTCGGGTGCTCAAGCACCGGGCCCGGCTCGGCCGGCTCCGGGACCGGCCCGCGCAGCACCAGGCTGCGGACGCCGCCGAGCTCGGCGATCGCCCGTTCGGCCATGTCGGGCGGGAAGGGCCTGCCGTGCCAGTCGGGGCTGTTCTCGACTTCGGAGAAGCCGCTGCCCTTGATCGTCTTGGCGAGGATCACCGTGGGCTGGTCGCCGGTCGTTCCGTCGGCCGCGGCGGCCAGCGCGTGGTCGATCGCGTCCAGGTCGTGACCGTCGATGACGAGCACGCGCGCGCCGAATGCTCCGGCACGGCGGGCGTAGGCGTCGAGGTTCCAGCCGAGGTCGGTCTCGCCCCGCTGGCCCAGCCGGTTGATGTCGGCGATGGCGATCAGGTTGGAGAGCTGGTAGTACGAGGCCTTGTCGAGCGCTTCCCAGATCGAGCCCTCGGCGAGTTCGCTGTCTCCGCACAGGACCCAGACCCGGTAGGGCAGCCGGTCCAGGTACTTGCCGGCCAGCGCGACCCCGACGCCGTCGGGCAGGCCCTGGCCGAGCGAACCGGTGGCGACGTCGACCCAGGGCAGCACCGGCGTGGGATGGCCTTCCAGGCGCTGTTCGAAGCGGCGGTAGCCATTGAGCAGCTCATCTTCTGACACGACGCCGACAGCCTTGAACACCGAGTACAGCAGCGGTGACGCGTGTCCCTTGGAGAAGATGAGATGGTCGTTGACGGCCAAGCGCGGGTTGTCCCAGTCGTAGCGCAGGTGCCGGGTGATCAGCACGGCGAGCAGATCGGCCGCCGACATGCTGGAGGTTGGATGCCCCGACCCCGCGCTAGTGGATGAGCGGACCGAGTCGACCCGCAGCTGTGCGGCCAGGTCGGCCACCACGTCGAGAGCGATGCCGGAAGTGGACCCGGTGATGGTCATAGCTGACTCCCTTCCGTGTCTGCCACGTGACCATCCTGCCCTGCCCGGGTAAACCGCTTCGATGCCGCACCGTCAAAGATCGTCAGTCCCGCGCGCGATAGCGCAGGTACACGACGCCATTGGCGAAGCGGCGCTCGTCGGCCAGATCGAGCCCGGCGCGAACTCCTTCCGGGAAGACAGACGTGCCGCCGCCGACGACGACGGGCGTGACAAGCAAGTGGTATTCATCCACCAGGCCCGCCCGTATCGCCTCGGCGGCGAGGGTCGGGCCGCCCACGCTGACGTTCCCGTGCTCTTTCAGCGCCCGCACGGCGTCCGGGTCGAAGGTCCGCTCAATCCGCGTCCGCGCGCTCGACGCGGCCGGCAGCGTGCTTGAGTAGACCACCTTGTCCGCGGAGCGCCATATTCCGGCGTAGTCCCGCATCGTGGGGGACTGCCCCTCAAGCGGCACGTTCTCCCAGAAGAGCATGGTCTCGTACATCCGGCGCCCGTACAGGTGGGTCCGGATCCCCCGCTCCAGGTCATTGATGAAGGCATGCACCTCCTCGTCCGGCTCGGCCCAGTCGAACTTGCCCTCCGAGTCGGCCGTGCAGCCGTCCAGCGACGCGATCGCGGAATAGATCAGCATTGCCTGCTCCCTCCGTCGCCAGTGCAGACGGTTCCGGCTCGCTGATCTCATCGGTCGGTGGTCGCTTCCCCACGCGATCAGGAGCTGGCGTCAATGACCCGGCTCGGATAACACTGCGTGAATTCCTGGTGCGGGATCTATGGCCGGTGATTTCAGGGCTCGTACGTTTGAGGAGTCTCGTACGTCTTAGGACTGGAGCATCAGTGATGGTGCAGGGCGCGTTCCAGGTAGAGCCCTGGGTGCTTCGGGAGACCTACCTGGACCTGAGGCTGCTGGCCCAGTCGGAGTCGGTGTTCGCGCTGTCCAACGGCTACGTGGGATGGCGCGGCAACCTGGAGGAGGGCGAGCCGCACGGCCTGCCGGGAAGCTATCTCAACGGGGTCTACGAGTCGCGGCCGCTGCCTTACGCCGAGATCGCCTACGGCCTCCCGGAGACCGGGCAGTCGGTCATCAACGTCACCAACGGCAAGCTGCTGCGCCTGTTCGTCGATGACGAGCCGTTCGACGTCCGCTCCGGCGAGCTGCGCGCGCACGAGCGCGTGCTTGACTTCCGCGCCGGGGTGCTGCACCGTCACGCCGAATGGGCGTCGCGGGCCGGGAAGACGGTCCGTGTCTCCTCGACCCGGCTGGTGTCGTTCACCCAGCGGTCGGTCGCGGCCATCTGCTATGAGGTGGAGCCGCTCTCCGTCCCGGCGCGGGTCGCGGTGCAGTCCGAGCTGGTGGCCAACGAGCAGCTGCCGACGCCGGCCAGCGCGGACCCCCGCGTGGCCGCCGCGCTCAAGGATCCGCTCGTCGGTCACTACCAGAACGCCGACGGAACGATAGTGGCGCTCGCGCACTCAACGCGGGTCAGCGGGCAGAACGTGGCCGCGGCCATGGATCACCTGATCGACGGCCCGCCCGGGGTGCTGGTGGAGTCCCGGGTGTTCCCCGACGGCGGCCTGGTTACCGCGGCCACGGTGCTGGAGCCTGGGCAGAAGCTGCGCGTGATCAAGTTCGTCGCCTACGGCTCGTCGGGCGAGCGGTCCCTGACGGCGGTCCGGGACCAGGCGTGGGCGGCGCTCAGCGCGGCCCGCCACTCCGGCTGGGACGGGCTGCTCGCCGAGCAGCGCGCTTATCTCGACGACTTCTGGGCCGGCGCCGACGTCGAGATAGACGGGGACACCGAGGTGCAGCAGGCGGTGCGCTTCGCGCTGTTCCACGTGCTGCAGGCCGGCGCCCGCGCCGAGACCAAGCCGATCCCGGCCAAGGGCCTGACCGGGCCCGGCTACGACGGGCACGCGTTCTGGGACACCGAGACCTTCGTGCTGCCGGTGCTCACCCTGACGGCCCCTGCCGCGGCGGCCAACGCGCTGCGCTGGCGGCACTACACGCTTCCGATGGCCATCGAGCGGGCCGCCCAGCACGGCCTGCAGGGCGCGCTGTTCCCGTGGCGGACGATCAACGGCCAGGCGTGCTCGGCCTACTGGCCGGCCGGCACCGCCGCCTTCCACATCAACGCCGACATCGCCGACGCGGTGATCCGCTACATCGACGCCACCGATGACAAGGCGTTCGAGCGGGGTCCGGGGCTGGACCTGCTGACACATACGGCGCGGCTGTGGTACTCGCTTGGCCACCATGACGCCCAGGGCCGGTTCCGCATCGACGGGGTCACCGGTCCGGACGAGTACAGCGCCGTCGTGGACAACAACGTCTACACCAACCTGATGGCCCGGCAGAACCTGCTGGCCGCCGCGGAAACGGCGGACCGGCACCCGAGCCGCGCCCGTGAGCTCGGCATCGACCCGGAAGAGTCCGGCCGCTGGCGGGACGCGGCGCAGGAGATGTTCATCCCCTACGACGAGACACTCCGCGTGCACCCGCAGGACGAGGACTTCACCCGGCATGAGATCTGGGACTTCGCCGGCACCCCGCCGGAGGAATACCCGCTGCTGCTGCACTTCGCCTACTTCGACCTGTACCGCAAGCAGGTGGTGAAGCAGGCCGACCTGGTACTGGCCATGTACCTGTGCGGAGACGCGTTCACCGCCGAGGAGAAGGCCAGGAACTTCGAGTACTACGAGCCGCTGACGGTGCGGGACTCCTCGCTGTCCGCCTGCACCCAGGCGGTCATGGCCGCCGAGGTCGGGCAGGTGGAGCTGGCCTTCGACTACCTCGGCGAGGCCGCCCTGATGGACCTGAGGGACCTGGAGCACAACACCCGCGACGGCGTCCACATCGCCTCGCTGGCCGGCGCCTGGATCGCGGTGGTCGGCGGTTTCGGCGGGCTGCGCCACCGGGACGGCACCGTCAGCTTCGCGCCGCGGCTGCCCCAGGCCCTGTCCAGGCTCGCGTTCAATATCCTCATCCGCGGGCGGCGGCTGCACGTCGAGGTGACCCACGCGGATGCCACATACTCAGTCGCCGACGGCGAGCCACTCGAAGTCCTGCACTATGACGAGAAGGTACAGGTCTCGGCCGGGAAGCCGGAGGCCCGCCCGATCCAGCCGGTAACGGCACGCCCCCGGCCCAGCCAGCCGCCAGGCCGGGAACCCGTTCGCCGCCAGACCATCGAGTTAAGTTAGGGCAAGGATATGGCGGATACTTCAATTCCCGCGAGCCAGCCGATCGCCGCGGTCCTGGCAGACGTGGACGGCACCCTGGTCAACAAGGCCAAGGTAGTGACCCCGCGTGCCATCGAAGCGATCGAGCAGCTGCACGAGTGCGGGGTGATCTTCGCGATCACCAGCGGACGCCCGCCACGAGGCATGCGCATGCTGGTCCACCCGCTGGAGATGCGCGGGCCGATGGCCGCCTTCAACGGCGGGATCATCGTGCAGCCCGACATGACCATCGTCGACGAGCGAGCCCTCCCGGCCGATGTGACGGCGGCGGCCATCGACACGATCCGCTCCCACGGCCTGTACCCCTGGATCTACAGCGGTGCCGAGTGGTACCTCACCGACCCCGACGCGCCGCACGCGGCGCGCGAATCGCGGACCGTCCAGTTCCAGCCGACGATCGTGCCCAGCTACGACGGCCTGCTCGACCGGGTGGTCAAGATCGTCGGTGCCAGCGACGACCACGCCCAGGTCGCCAGCTGCGAGACCGTGGTGCAACAGGAGTTCGGGACGCACGCCTCAGCCAACCGGTCGCAGCCCTACTACCTCGATGTGACGCACCCGACGGCCAACAAGGGCGTCGTGGTCGAGCGCATGTCGCACTACTACAGCATCCCGCTGGAGCAGATCGCCACCCTCGGCGACCAGCTGAACGACGTGCTGATGTTCCAGCGGAGCGGCATGAGCATCGCGATGGGCAACGCGACCGAGGAGGTACAGCGGCAAGCCACCTGGGTGACGGCCTCCAACGAGGACGAGGGCTTCGCCAAGGCCATCGAGGACTTCATCCTGCCGCGCGCGGTAGCCGCCCCGGATGTCCCCCCGAACCCAGTGCCCGGCGTAGCCCCCTGAGCCGTATTCCGGCACGGAGCGGGCCGCCACCGGGCACTGCCTGTCAGCCTCTCCTCAGTACTGCCACGTCCAGTCCCTGACCTCGGGTGCGTCCTCGCCCTCTTGCCGGGTGTAGGCGCGGCAGCTGATCCGCTTGTCCTCCATGAGCTGCCGGACGTGCCCGGCCGAGGAGGCGAGCCCGGGCACCCGGTCGATCACGTCCATCACTAGGTGGAACCGGTCCAGGTCGTTGAGCATGACCATGTCGAACGGCGTGGTGGTGGTCCCTTCCTCCTTGTAGCCGCGCACGTGGAAGTTGGCGTGGCCGTGCCGCCGGTAGCACAGCCGGTGGATCAGCCACGGATACCCGTGGTAGGCGAAGATAACCGGCTTGTCGGTGGTGAACAACGCGTCGAACTCGGCGTCGGACATGCCGTGCGGGTGCTCGGACGACGGCTGGAGCCGCATCAGGTCCACGACGTTCACCACCCGCACCTTCACGTTGGGCAGGTGCTCGCGCAGCAGCGAGACGGCGGCGAGCGCCTCAAGGGTGGGGATATCGCCGCAGCAGGCCATCACCACGTCGGGTGTCCCGTCGCTGTCGTTGGACGCCCATCCCCAGATGCCGGCGCCGCGCGTGCAGTGGATGATCGCCTCGTCCATGGACAGCCAGTTCCACTGCGGCTGCTTGCCGGCCACGATCACGTTGACGTAGTGCCGCGAGCGCAGGCAGTGGTCGCCCACCGACAGCAGCGTATTGGTGTCCGGCGGCAGGTACACCCGGACGACCGACGCCTTCTTGTTGACCACGTGGTCGATGAACCCGGGGTCCTGGTGGCTGAACCCGTTGTGGTCCTGCCGCCACACCAGGGAGGACAGCAGGTAGTTCAGCGACGCGATCGGCCGCCGCCACGGGATGTCCTGCGTGGTCTTCAGCCACTTGGCGTGCTGGTTGAACATGGAGTCGATGAGGTGGATGAACGCCTCGTAGCAGTTGAACATCCCGTGCCGCCCGGTCAGCAGGTAGCCCTCGAGCCAGCCCTGGCACAGGTGCTCGCTCAGCACCTCCACCACCCGGCCTGACGGCGCGAGATGGTTGTCGCCGGGCACGATCTCCCCCTCGAACGCCTTATTGGTCACCTCGAAGACGTTGCCGAGCCGGTTGGATTCGGTCTCGTCCGGCCCGAAGATCCGGAAGTTCGACGGGTTGGCCGTGATCACGTCCCGCAGCCAGCTGCCGAGCACCCGGGTGGCCTCCGACAAGCTGTCGCCTGGCTTATTGACCGCCACGGCGTAGTCCCGGAAGTCGGGCAGCCGCAGGTCGCGCAGCAGCAGCCCGCCGTTGGCGTGCGGGTTCGCGCTCATCCGCCGGTGGTCAAGCGGCGCCAGCCGCGCGAGTTCGGGCATGAGCGTCCCGGCGGAATCGAACAGTTCCTCCGGCCGGTACGAGCGCATCCACGACTCGAGCAGCGCCAGGTGCTCGGGGTTGGTGCGGACCTCGGCCATCGGCACCTGGTGCGCCCGCCACGTTCCCTCGACCTGATGCCCGTCCACGGTCTTCGGCCCCGTCCAGCCCTTGGGCGTGCGCAGCACGATGGCCGGCCAGGCTGGCCGTGAGGTGTCTCCCTCCTCCCGCGCCCGCCGCTGGATGGCGTGAATCTCGCCTATGACCGTGTCCATGGTGGCGGCCATCTGCTGGTGTACGTCCTCCGGGTCATCCCCCTCCACCCAGTACACCGTGTACCCGTAGCCGCGCAGCAGCGACTCGAGCTCATCGTGCGGGATCCGGGCCAGCACCGCCGGGTTGGCGATCTTGTACCCGTTCAGGTGCAGGATGGGGAGCACCGCGCCGTCGGTGGCCGCGTTGAGGAACTTGTTCGAGTGCCAGCTGCCGGCCAGCGGCCCGGTCTCGGCCTCGCCGTCCCCGATGACGCAGGCGACGATGAGGTCCGGGTTATCGAACGCCGCCCCGTAGGAGTGCATGAGCGAGTACCCGAGCTCACCGCCCTCGTGGATCGACCCGGGGGTCTCCGGCGCCACGTGGGACGGGATGCCGCCGGGGAAGGAGAACTGCCTGAACAGGCGGGCCATCCCCGTGGCGTCCTGCGAGATCCCTGGGTACAACTCGCTGTAGGTGCCTTCGAGGTAGGCGTTGGCCACCAGGCCCGGCCCGCCGTGCCCGGGTCCGGAGACGTAGATGACGTCTAGGTCCCAGTTCTTGATCGCGCGGTTCAGGTGCGCATAGACCAAGTTCTGCCCCGGCGTGGTGCCCCAGTGCCCGAGCAGCCGCGGCTTGACTTGCTCAGGCTGGAGCGGCTCGGTCAGCAGCGGGTTGCTCAGCAGGTAGATCTGCCCTACGGACAGGTAGTTCGCGGCGCGCCACCAGGCGTTGATGGTGTCGAGCTCGGCTTGGGTCAGCGGTCCGGTCTCAGTAGCAGTCACCGTTCGCCCCCCTTTCGTTCCGAACGGAAGGTGGTCTTGTCCTACACCAAACGGACGGCGGTCACAGTAGGTAAACTCCAGAGAAACTTCCGGTAAACATCTAAGGAAGAGCCTTCCCGGCGTCGCCAACACGGCAGGTACCCCTCTGGGTCCGTCCGTGACCGGCTTTACCCGATTACTGCCGATTGTTTCCGGTCGTTTCCGGACATCGCCAAAGTTGTCTGTGATGCCAGACTTCTGATTGTTGTAATAGTTATTACGGCCGACGCATGGCTTGTTTTCCCTGGTTCAGCTGTTGCGTTCGAGCACCAGGACCTGCGGCGGAAGAAAAAACTTGCGGCAGCATAGAACCAGATGCCCTGATTGCTCGTCCCATTAATAGGAGAACAGACCGCGCCGCACTCAACCGCGGGCGCACGGGTTCGCGTGCTACGCGACCCTGGTCAGGGGGCAAAGAATCGTGCCGAGCATTGTCGTTATCGCGTATCTATGCGTCCTCTCCCGCCTCCGAGTCTTTGGAGGGGGGCGAGCTTACCGATGACCCGCGTGCTGGCAGGAAGATATGAGCTTGAAGTCCCGCTCGGGCGCGGCGGATCCGGTGAGGTCTGGCGGGGCAGGGACATGGCCACGCGCCGGCCGGTTGCCGTAAAGCTCGTGGAGCTTGCCGAGATTGATGATCCCGGCCTGGTGGCGGAGACGATCGGCAGGTTCAGGCGCGAGGCCATGGTGGTCGCCGGGCTCAGGCATCCGAACATCGTGGCCGCGCTTGACGCCGGCCGGGTCGGCAACGAGCTGTTCCTGGTCATGGAGCTAGCGCCAGGCGTTTCCCTGGCCAGCATGCTGGACCAGCGCGCCGCCAGGGGCATGGGGCTGTTTCCGGTTGCCAGCGTGCTCCGGATCGCCGGGCAGGCAGGTGCCGGCCTTGCCGCCGCGCACGCGGCGGGTGTGGTGCACCGTGACATCAAGCCGAGCAACCTGATGGTGGCCGCGCGGCTGGACACCAAGATCATCGACTTTGGCATCGCGCGGCTGCTGGCCGACAATTCCCCGCGGCTGACGCTGCCCAGTCATATGGTCGGCACCCCGCAGTATGTCTCGCCTGAGCAGGCCCGGGGCGGCAACGTGGACTGCCGTGCCGACCTTTACTCGTTCGGGTGCGTGCTTTACGAGCTCCTGGCCGGCCGCCCGCCGTTCCTCGCCGAGCGTCCAGAGGCGCTGCTGATGATGCAGGTGATGGACCAGGCGGTGCCGCTGAGCGTCATCAGGCCAGACCTTCCGGTCGGGCTTTCCGGACTGGTCAGCGACCTGATGGAAAAGGACCCGGACGCGAGGCCGGCGGACGCGGCGCAGGTCCTCAGCCGTATCGCGGCCATCAACGCCCCGCTCGACGGCAGTGCGCCGGTGCACGAAGCTGACCGCCAGACGGTCAAAGCCGACGACCGGCCGACCGTGGCGGACGCGCCAGGGCAGGCCGCGGTCCTGCCGGAAGCAGACTGGTCAACCGTGCTGACCTCGGACAGGCCGGCCGATCTAGGGGGCAGCGAAACCCCAACCGGGCCTATCTGGATAGGCCCAGTCGCTCCCCCTCCGCCAGGGGCCGCCCGTCAGGCCGCCCCGGCAGCCAGGGGGCAGGACGGAGAGCCCCCCGCGTGGCCAGCGGCGCCCGAGTGGCCGGCGGCACCGCGTCGGCGCCGCCGCCGCTGGCGCTCCGCGCTCAGTACCCTGCTCACTGCCGCCATCGTGGCCGGCGTCGGGATCTACGTATGGCAGCAGAAGCACGAGAAGTTGCAGGTCACATCCGCCGCGGTGGCGGTCGCGAACCCGCCCGCGGGATGCGACGTCACGGCCAATGTCATCGGCACGGTCTATACCAACGGCCGCGGCGGACCTATCAGTTATGAGTGGATCCGCGACGGGGCGAAGAATGCACCCGTTCTGGTGGCTGACGACGCTAGAGGCAGCCAGACGGTCCGGGTCGAGCTGAAGTGGACCTTCCACGGCCGGGGAACCCACCAGGCCGTCGTGGAGTTTCGCGTGCTAAAGCCCGAGCAGGCCGTGGCCAGCACCACGTTCACCTATTCCTGCCCCCGATGAAGATCGCCGGGTGTGTTCCGCTCGCCGGGCAGGGCGTGGTTGCCAGATACGGCGACCTCGTCGCGGTGACGGACGGCCACGAGCCCGACCCGCTGCTCAGCGCGCTGACCGAGGTCGCCGCGGCGGCGGGTGACGGCCGCGCGCTGGTGCTCAGTGCCGTGCGGGCAGCGCTAGGCTGCCCCGGGCAGCCCGCGTGGGCCTGCGCGGGGGTCACGGCCGACGGTGGTGTGGCCGTGCTCGTCCACGGCCGCGCGGTGGCTACCGTCGGCGTGGAAGGCGGCCAGGAAGTCACGCTCACGGCCAGCGACTCGGTGATCCCGGTTAGCCGGACGTTCACCGGGACGGCTGTCACCGTCAATCTGACCATCGGTGATCCGGCGGCCCCGGATCCCCGGTTCCGGCTCGACGGTGGCGTGGTGCACGGCGGCGGCCTCGCGGTGACGGTGGCCGCTGACCTGGCCGGGCCAACCGTGATCGGGCCGGACGCCGCGCCGTTGACGGGCGTGCCCGAGGGGCCGCCGACGGCCGTGTCGGGAGCGCCCACGCCCACTGTCGCCGTGGCGGCCAGCACAGGGGAAGATGACCCGGATCCGGTCCTGGTGGAGGGGGTACTGTGCGCCCGGGAGCATTTCAATGACCCAGGCGCGCGATACTGCCGGCAGTGCGGGATCGGCATGAACCAGCTGCCAAGGACCTTCAAGCGGCGTCAGCGCCCGCCGCTCGGCGTGCTGGTACTTGACGATGGGTCGGGGTTCACGCTGGACGGCGACTACGTGATCGGGCGCGAGCCGGTGCTCGACGGCGACGTGATGGCCGGGCGAGCCAGGCCGCTGCGGCTCTGCGACCCGGATGGCAGCGTATCCCGCCTGCACCTGCGAATATCCCTGGTCGGCTGGCAGGTCGAGGTCAGCGACCTTGGGTCAGCGAACGGATCAGTACTCCATTCGGCGGACGGTGAGCGCACGCTAGCCCCGTTCGAGCCGATGGTGATCGAGCCCGGCACGCGGATTGACATCGGGCACCGGAGCATGCAGTACCTGTCTCAGCAAGGAGTTTCCCAATGAGCGCGTGGATGGTACCCGGCTACGCCGAAGAACGGCAGCTGGGGCGAGGGGCATCCGGCCGCGTTGTGGCCGCGGTCAGCGAGGCGACCGGCCGTCGGGTGGCGATCAAGTACCTCAGCCCCACCCTGTTCCGCGATCCCGCCTTCCTGGCCGGATTCCGATACGAAGCCGAGCTGCTGAGGTCTCTAGACGTCCCGCAGGTCGTGCGCCTGTTCGACTACGCGGAGGAGCCCGGGCAGGGCGCCGCGATCGTGATGGAGCTGGTCGACGGGGTGTCGCTGCACGAGATGATCTCGCGCCGTGGAGCGACCGGCCCG
>Ga0306921_10004820_pt1 | contig 13926 bp, 15 predicted proteins | sample sta12Cox44000080_FD_203760 | JGI IMG/M metagenome (GOLD analysis project Ga0306921, IMG submission 203760) | Lab enrichment of tropical soil microbial communities from Luquillo Experimental Forest, Puerto Rico - statoxic.12C.oxic.44.000.080 (v2)... | ecosystem: Environmental > Terrestrial >... | reverse complement strand
TGGACCACTAGTTCGGTACGGAAGCCGAACCCGTCCTTGCCGACGGTGACGTGGCCCGAATACCCGCCGTCGAAATACTTGGCCGTAGCTTCCGAGATTCGCGAGCTGATGCGCTCGCGCAATGCCTCACCGAGGTCGATGTTCTTGCCCGACACGCGAAACGGCATGCTGGTCTCCGAAAGGAGCGCTCAAGCTGGACTGCTTTTCCCGCCTTCGCTGCACTGATGAAGGAATCCGCATCGACTCACGATATTTCGCGACCGTCCGACGCGCAATGTTGATACCCGCGGCATGCAGCCTTTCGACGATGGTATCGTCGGACAGGACGTGCTCCGGCGCTTCGTCATTGATCAAATGCCGGATGCGGTGGCGCACCGCCTCCGCCGAGTGCGCCTCGCCCCCGTTGGCGGCGGGGATTGCAGAGGTGAAGAAATATTTCAGCTCGAAGATGCCGCGGTTGGTGGCCATGTACTTGTTGGCCGTGACGCGGGAGACGGTGGATTCGTGCATGCCGATGGCATCGGCGATGGTTCGCAGGTTGAGCGGGCGCAGGTGCTGGACGCCGTGGGTGAAGAAGCCATCCTGCTGGCGCACGATCTCGGTTGCCACTTTCAGGATCGTCTTGGCGCGCTGATCGAGCGCGCGCACAAGCCAGGTGGCGGTCTGCAGACAATCGGCGAGGTAGGTCTTGTCCTTGTCGCTTCTGGCGGATTTGACGATCTCCGCATGATATTCCTGGTTCACCAGCACCTTGGGCAGGGTGTCGGAATTGAGCTCGATGAGGTAGCCGCCGTCGGGGCCGGACCGCACGAACACATCGGGCACGATCGGCTGCACTGTCACCGATCCGAATGCCAGTCCGGGCTTGGGATTGAGCGCTCGGATCTCGAGGATCATGTCCGCAAGATCCTCCTCGCTGACACCGCAGATTTTTCTCAAGCTCGAAAGCTCGCGCCTGGCGAGCAGGTCGAGATGCTCGACCAGCGTCTGCATTGCCGGGTCGAATCGGTCGCGCTCCCTGAGCTGGATGGCGAGACATTCCGTCAGATTGCGCGCACAGATGCCCGGCGGATCGAAACCCTGCAGCACCGAGAGAACGGCAATGACCTCGGCGTCCGAGCAGCCGAGCTTGTCTGCGACCGCCGCGAGGTCGCCGTTGAGATAGCCGCTCTCATCGACGAGATCGATGAGGTATTGGCCAATCATGCGCCGCGCCGGATCGGTGACGGCAAGGGAGAGCTGCTCGGCAAGGTGGTCGGCAAGCTTCGTCTCGGCCGACACGTAGGCTTCCAGGTTGTAGTCCTCCCCGTCCCGTCCGCCATGACCGACGCCCGACCATTCGGAATATCGCGGCGCGGCTTCGTCGTTTGACCGCGAGGCTGCGGCATTGGCGTCGGCGGGGGGAACGTCGTCGAGGTCGGCGATGCCGCCCGTTCGGGCTTCGTCGTTGCTGGAGAGACCGCCGTCTTCCGGCCAGTCAGACTGCGCGTCCTGCCTCGCGGGTGCCGGGTCGGGCGGCGGCTCGCTCACCACCTGCTCGCCTTCCCCCGCATGCTCCAGGAGCGGATTGCGCTCGAGCTCCTTCTCGACGTAGGTGGTCAGCTCCAGGTTGGACAGCTCCAGCAGCTTGATGGCCTGCATCAGCTGCGGCGTCATCACGAGCGCGTGGCTCTGACGGATCTCCAGCCGTTGCGTCAAAGCCATGGTGCCACGCACTCGCTCGATCAAGCGCCTTCGGCCGCGTCCGGGCCCGGCGCTTCCTGGCAATTGGTCCAATTCTTGCTTAGCCGGTTCCGCGGCCGGTGTATACGGTCTCTGTGCCGCAGTCGTTAACCGCGGGTAATTGCCTGGGGAAAGCCCTTGGAGCGGGTTGCGGGGCCTGCTTCCGCAGATAGTGAGACTTCCGAAGCCCTTACGCCTGGAAGTCCTCGCCGAGATAAAGCCGGCGCACCTCCGGGTCGTTGACGATGTCGTCCCTGTTGCCCTCCATCAGTACCTGACCGGAATAGATGATGTAGGACCGATCGGTGAGAGCGAGGGTCTCGCGCACGTTGTGGTCGGTGATCAGGACGCCGATGCCGCGATTGGTCAGACGCCGAACCAGCCTCTGGATCTCGACCACGGCCTTGGGATCGATGCCCGCGAACGGCTCGTCCAGCAGCATGTAGTTCGGCCGGCTGGCGAGCGCGCGGGCAATCTCCACGCGGCGCCGCTCGCCGCCGGAGAGCGCGATGGATGGCGTCTTGCGATGGCGGGTGATCTCGAACTCATCTAGGAGAGCCTTGAGATCGGCTTCGCGACGGCGCCGGTTCGGCTCCACCACTTCCAGCACGGCGCGGATGTTGTCCTCGACATTGAGGCCGCGGAAGATCGACGCTTCCTGGGGCAGATAGCCGATCCCCAGCCGTGCGCGCTGGTACATCGGAAGATGCGTCACGTCGTGGCCGTCGAGCTCGATCTGGCCGCGGTCGGCCTTGATCAGGCCGGTGATGGTATAGAAGGCGGTCGTCTTGCCGGCTCCATTCGGCCCGAGCAACCCGACAGCCTCGCCGCGACGGACGTACAGGCTTACTCCGTTCACCACCTTGCGGCCGCCATAGCTCTTCTGCAGGCCATGCGCCGCCAGGTACCCGTGGTGGGCCTCGCGCGCGCTTACAGCTTGCTCGCGCCTGCCGCGCGACGGTTTCGTGGCCTGCCCGCGCAGCGAGGCGAGCTCGCCGCTCGGTCCGCTCGGCACGCTGTCCCGCCAAGCCCCGTTGCCGCCCGGCAATTTGCGTCGCGGCGGGCTTCGATGTCTCAACAGCGCCAGGAAGTTGAACACGCCTCTGCCTCGAAGCCTCAGGTCCGATTCGCCCGCAGCGCCACCGTTCGAACCGTCAGCACTAGAGAACCCGATCCGGATCACGCGGCTCGCCGCCGCGTTTGACCGCGCCCGCATCGACGGGGCGTTGCCGGGGGCGTCGGGCTCGTCTCAAGCGTCATTTTTTCTCCAGGCTGTTGCGCGAGCTCGATTGAAACAATCCTTCGACGCGCCCCTGATCCATCTTCGTGATCCCGGTGGTCAGGTCGACAACCAGCCGATGTCCGCGCAGGACATCCTGGCCTCGGGTGACGACCACGTTGCCCACCAATGTCACGGTATTCTCGCGCATGTTGAAGGTAGCTGCATCCCCGCTCGCAGTCTGATCCTTCTGGTTGACGATCACCCCGCCCTTTGCCTCGATCCTGCGGATCTGGCGCTGGTCGGCCGGCCCGGCGTCGGCTGTCTTGGCGCCTTTGGGAGCGGCTTCGTCGTCGTAGAACACGTTCAACAATTTGCAGCGCAGCTCGGTGTCCCCCTGGAACACCTGCACGTCGCCGCTGAAGGTCGCAATCTTGTCCTTGTCGCGAACTTCGAGTGACGCGGCCTGGATCTTCACCGGCTGGTCGCGGTTCTGGGAAAATCCCTGCAGCGCGTTGGGCGGTCCCTGGCTCTTCTGCTCGGCCGCCGCCGGGGCGGCACAGAGCGCCAATGCAAGCAGCAAAACTTTGGCGAGCGCGCGAGCGGCCGCGGCGGCGAGGGGTCCATCATTGCCGGGCAAGCTCATCGGCCGCGCGCCTCATAGCGCACCGGAGAGTCGCCCAGCAGCAGCACGACGACGCCGCGTTCAAAACGCATCACGTCTCCGCTGTCGGTGATTTCCATTCGGTTCGCGTTGACGTTCCAGCTTGCCGTCTTCACCACCACCGGCTTCTCGGAAACGATCTTGCCCTCGCGCGTGTCGAGCACCGCCTCGCTCAGCAGGGCCTCCAGGCCCTTCGAGGAGGTGACCACGATGTCGTTGTTGAGCGTAAGAAGCTCGGTCTTGCTGTTGTAGATGCCGTCGCGAGCGGTCGCCTGCACCACGCTGTCGTCCTTCATTTCCATGGTTGCATGGATGCCCTGCAGCTCGACCATGTCGCGCTTGGTGAGATCCTGGCCGGCGGCCTGCGCGGTCAGATCGTAGCGCCGGTTGTCGCGCGTGAATCCGGCGATACGTGGTTGCTGCATCATGATCTTGGAGCCGGACACCACCACGGAGCCGAGGTCGACAGGCAGCTTTGAAAGCATGCGAAACGGGCTGAGCACGGCGGGAAGCACGATCGTGCCGACCGCGGCGAGGACCGCCAGCGCGGGAACTGTGATGCGCAAGGTGCGCACGCGGGCGCTGTGCCGCGCCGCCCTGCGGAAGGCGCGATCGCCGTCGCCTGCGACGCGCGTGAAAACGCGCGCGACCGGCGGCTCGATCTCGGAAAAAGCGGTCAAGATTGCATCCCCCACTTTCTCCGCCCGAATGGAGAATCAGGCAGTCCCCGTGTCATATTAGCCCGTTGGCGGACAATAGTCGCCCTCAAATGTGGCCCGTCCGCGGCACGCCAATTTTTCGCAGATCCACAAAATCCTCGATTCCTGAGAGGGTTAAGAATGGGCGAAGATATCCTCGGCCGCCCAGCCGGCGAGATCGAGCCGCGCCCGGTCGGGCAGAAACCGAAAGCACGCCGCGGCCAACTGCGCGCGGCCTTCGCGGGCCAGCATGGCATCGAGCCTCTCCTTGAGCGCATGCAGATGCAGCACGTCAGTCGCGGCATACGCCACCTGCGCATCCGTGAGCGCCTGCGCGCCCCAATCGGAGAGCTGCTGCTGCTTTGAGAGGTCGACGCCCAGCACTTCGCGGGCGAGATCCTTGAGCCCGTGCTTGTCGGTATAGGTGCGCGCGATGCGCGACGCGATCTTGGTGCAATAGACCGGCACCGCCATGACACCCAAGCCCTTCTGCAGGGCGCCGAGGTCGAAGCGGGCGAAATGAAAAATCTTGAGGATTGCAGGATCGGAAAGAATCTTCGAAAGATTGGGGGCGCTGTGGGCGCCCGCCGGTATCTGCACCACGTCGGCGGACCCGTCCCCTGGAGAGATCTGCACCACGCATAGCCGATCACGGTTCGGATCGAGCCCCATGGTCTCGGTGTCGATCGCCACGGCGCTGACCTGATACCGCGAGAGGTCCGGCAGATCGCCACGATGCAGGCGAATGGTCATTGCGGCTCCCGACACGTGGCAGATCGATCTGGTAACCGAAGCACCGGATGGTGCCGATATACGGACAAAGCAATGGAATTGACAAGGTCGCGGTTGGTTGGTCGGACCGTTGCCCTCCTGTAGAATCGTGCAACGCGACAGGATTCGAATCATGCCGATCGCAGGAAGACGCAAGACGCGCGAGAAAGGCTCGGCCGGCCTATGCGCCGGCGATATCGCCGGCCGCCTGTTCACCGGTCACGCCGCGCAGGTGATGTCCGCGTTTGCGGACTGCTGCGTCGACTTGATCGTGACCTCGCCGCCGTACTGGACGGCGGTGGAATACGCGCACGGCAGAAGCGGATGGGCGTCTTACGAAGCCTACCTCACCGACATGCAGTCGGTCTGGAGCGCGTGCGCGCGCGTTCTGCGGCCGAACGGCAAGCTCTGCATCAACGCCCCGGTAATGCCGATCCCGAAGGATGTCATTGCGCAACATACACGGCACCTGAAGAACATCGCTTTTGATGTAGAGCAACGGATTCTGTCCGAAACCGACCTCGAGCGTTATGCCTTGTTTGTCTGGCAGAAGCAGACCTCGAAGATGATGTTCGGGAGCTATCCCCATCCCGGCAACATCATCGAGAACAACACCGTCGAGTTCATCAATGTGTACGTGAAGCCCGGCAAGCCGCCCAGGTTCGATGCGGCCGTGAAGGCCGCAAACAAGCTCACCCGGACCGAATGGCTCGATCTGACGCAGCAGGTCTGGTTCATGTACCCGGAGGACGTGAAGCGGGAGAACAATCATCCGGCGCCGTTTCCGCCAAAGCTGCCGGCGCGACTCATGCGGCTCTACACCTACGGCGCCGTGGCGCATTTCCCCGGCGAGATCGTGCTCGATCCATTCGCCGGAACAGGCACGACCTGCGCGGTCGCGAAGACCATGCGCCGCCGCTACGTCGGCATCGACATCAATCCGGCCTATACCACGATGGCGCTCGAGCGCGTTCGCGACGCGCGATGCGTTGAGCCGCTGCTTCTCGTCGGCCGTCCCAGATATCCCGGCAAGGGCGAGCTGAAAGACATTGCGGCCGGCGAAGCGGGCAGCAACGGAAAGGCGGCGGTGGCGAAGCACAAGCGAAAGACGTACGGGCGCAGCTTGGCGGACAGGAAGACCGACCGGCTTACGCTCGTCTGATTAGAGTCCTTATTTCGACGAGTGCTTGAAATACCTCAAATCGGGTGGCGCCTGATTTTTCTTGGCGGGCATCAACAATCCGTCCGCGCTCAGGTAATAGTTCTCATTGCCGATGACGATGTGGACATTGCCCTCGACGCAATAAAACTCGCGCCAGCTCGGACGCGGGTTCGGATTGCGCCGATAGGTCTTGTCGACCGTCCAGGGACGCGTCAGAGCATGGTCGATCACGGTGATCATGTCATGAAGAATGTTCGGGTCAGCCTTGTCGAGGTAGAAGCGTTCCTTGAAGATCGACTGGTTGTCGAAATGCAGAGGTAGTCCGGTCGCGTCGTAGGCACGCGGTCCCTTGAATGGGCCGCGTGTCTCCGCTTCCAGCACATTGAAGCGGCCACTGCCGTCTTCGTCGGTCCAGCTTCCGATCGAATAGCCCGCGTAGCTCGGCTCGATGGCGGTCGGCCAGGGGCGGCCGTCGGTGAAGATGCGACGGTAGTGATCCTCGCCGCCGATGAGGATGTACGTGGTTTCCGGCTCGACGATGTATTCGTATTCTCCGATCGACATCATGCGCGGCATGCCGCCCGGGTGGCACGTCGCGGTGGGGTAATTGCCGAGTCCGCCGGTGGCCTGATCGGCCATGCTGTCCTCATGGATCTTCTGATACTCCGCGGTCAGCGGGGCCTCCTGCCCGCGCCCCCAGGGCTTGGTCGGATCGAATTTTACCGCCTGGCCCTCCAGGCCCGGTGTGATGATGACGGTCCACTGACCCTTCAGGTTGGGATATTTCGATGCATCGTGTGCGGTGGCAATTGTCGCTAGGGACAGCGTCATGAACGCAATGATGGCGGGCGAAAATCGGCGATGCATGCATTTCCTCCCCGGGCGCGAGCTGTTTCAGCCTCACGTTACCTCAAACCGGCCTGAGTGGGCCTCGCAGCAGGAGAAAAAATATTTCCGATGCGGCGGTGGCGTCTGCCGGCTGCGGCCGCTCACCACTGGTTTTCCCTCGACGAGCACGTACGCGATCCCGGGAAGGTCTCCATGAGCGATGGCGTCGGCAGCACCGGTCCCGGCCGAGCCTTGCACCGGCCCGCAAATCACGAGATCAGCCACCCGACCCGGAGCAAGAACCCCTACGTCCAGCCCGTGCGCGCGTGCGGTATTGCCGGCTGCGACGGCGATCGCTTCCCCCGGGGATAGGCCGCAAACGGAGCACAAAAAGCACAGCTGTCGCAGCATGCCGCGCGGAATGACCCCGGTGCCGCCCGGGGTGTCGGTGCCCATGACGAGCCGGTGAAGCTGGCCACGCTCTTTCATGCGCCTCACGGCCCGTTGCGTAGAGCCATAATTGCCGGATGAGCAGATTTCGAGCGCGAAGCTGGTTTCATCAATAACGCGGTCGAGGTCCGCATCGCTCATCGGAATCGGGCCGCCGCTCACATGCGCGGCGATGTCGGGCTGCAGCCAGGCAAGAATTTCGTACCCGCAGATGTGGCTTAGCCCGGAGCGCGAAACGCCGCCGGTATGAACCTTCGTCCGAATTCCGCGGGCTCGGCACCACGCGGTATATTGGAGCGCTTCCTCCTTATGCGTCGACAACGGGAAGAAAAGAAACTTGGCCAGGATCGTTCCGGCAGCCGCCAGTCGGTCAAAGTGCGTCTCCTTCATTCCCGGGATGAGCAGCACGGTGCCCGCGTGCACCTTCACTCCGCTCCAGCGGACCCTTCCGGTGGTTGCGCGCGTGACGACCGCAAGCGAGGTCACAAGCTCCGCCGTCAGATGCTCGTAATCGAGCCCCGGCACATGCAGTTCGCCCGCAGACACCATCGTAAGTTCGAGAGCTTCCCGAGCAATCGCGCGAGTTCCAACGTACGGCAGTTGCTGGGCCGCAAGGGTGAGACATGGATAGCGGAATCCGGCACCGAGCGTATCCGCGTCATTCGACACGCGGGCGCGAACTGATAAAGCATCCGAGCGCCGCGATGAGCGCACGAACCGGCATTTCGCAGGCACGGCCTGTGACGCAAGAACCCTGCGATTCCCGCTCGTCGCGCGGATTCGCGCCCAATCAGGAGCCATGACTCATGCACAGGATCGCACTGGTGATTGCAATCGTGACCTGCCTGACTGCGCCGGTGCTCGCCCAGCAGGCTGAAATTGAGGCGGTGAATGCGAAATGGATGGATTTCTTCAACAAGGGTGATTTCGCGCGCGTCGCGTCGCTTTACACCGATGACGCGACCGCATTCCCGCCCGGGTCCGCCATGGTGAAGGGCAGAGCCGCGATCGCGGCAATGTGGAAAAGCATGGCGGAGAAGGTCAGCGACCCGAAAGTCACGACGCTCGAGGTCAAGCCCCTCGGCCCCACCGCGGCGCGCGAGATAGGGACGTTCAGCCTTCGAACCAAGGGTGAGAAGCCGCAGGAAGTTGTCGGCAAATATGTCGTGGTCTGGGAAAAGGTCGGAAACGACTGGAAGCTCGCAGCCGATATCTGGAACGAAGGCAATTAAGCGCGCCGCCGCAGCTTTCCTTCACAGGGTTGGGCGAGAACGGCGCTTATTGCGCTGGCTGATCCTCCATTCTCTTGGGCTGGCAGGTGCCGATTTCGCTACCTACATTGGAGGCGGGGCATGTGCGAGGTAGTCGGAGAATGTCCGTCCTTTCCCTTCTGCTCAACATTGCATGGATCGTGTGCGGCGGTCTGTGGATGGCGCTCGGCTGGATGGTCGCGGCCGTCATCATGGTCGTTACCATTATCGGGATCCCGTGGGCGAAGGCTGCGTTCAACATCGCGGTGTATACGCTCCTGCCGTTTGGCCAGAAAGCGGTTTCGCGCGCAGACTATTCCGGGCAAGCGGACGTCGGCACCGGCCCGCTCGGCGTTCTGGGAAACATCATATGGCTGATACTGGCGGGGTGGTGGCTGGCGCTCGGCCATGTGATTGTGGCGGTGCTTCTTGCCGTGACCATCATCGGAATTCCGTTTGCGTGGGCGCACCTCAAGCTTGCAGGCATCGCCCTTTGGCCGATCGGCAAGATAATCGTGCCGGCCGATGAAGCCGCGTTGCATTATGCTCGGCGATACTGATCGCTTCGCCCAATCAGCCCGGCGCGTAAGGACTTCCTAGAACGGCTTCTCACCGAGGATCGCGACGCGGCGCAGCAGCCGCCGCTCACGCGGATCGAAATCCGTGCGCGCATGCAGGGAACAGCGATTGTCCCACAGCATGAGGTCGCCGGGTCTCCAGACATGCTCGTAGACAAAGCGCCTCTGCTCCTGGTGGTCGAACAGGAGCCCGAGCAGCCGATCGCTCTCGGTGCGGGGCATGTCCAGGATGTGGTCAGTCATTAGACGGTTTACGAACAGCGCCTTGCGCCCCGTATCCGGATGTGTGCGCACGATGGGATGCGCATAATGCGGCACGCCCTCACGGATCGTCGAGCCACGCACGGTGGGATTGTTTTCGTAATCGTGAACGTTCATTGCCTTGCGCCCCGCGATCTGCCGCTGCAGGTCGGCGGACAGGGTTTCGTAGGCCAGATACGTGTTCGCAAACAGCGTATTTCCGCCCTCGCGCGGAAGCTCGATCGCAAACAATGTGGTCGCCTTGATTGGCCGCTCTACGTAGCATTGGTCGGAGTGAAAATACATCTCGCCGTCAGGCAGCCCGCCGATGAGCTGTCCGTCCTTGCGGATGTTTGAGACCAGCATCACCGAAGGGTGCCCGGAGTTCTTGCTGTGATTGTTGATGACCTTGCTCAGCTCGCCGAACCTTCCTGCAAAGCGAAGCTGATCCTCTGTCTCGAAACGCTGGTTACGAAACAGCAGGACGCAGTGCTGATGCCAAGCCTTGCGGATAACCTCAAATTGCGCGTCGTCGAGATGCGCGCGCAGATCAAGGCCGACGATTTCGGCACCGATCGCCGGCGAGAGCGGGGCCGCGGTCGGGATCCCGGTGTGGATGGGGGCCAGCGATGCCGGCGAAAGGTTTATTTCCATCTCATTCGACTTCGGTGTCTATGCAGCCGCAAACCGGCAGCAGGGGGCGCCGATGCCAGCGTGGGAGTCCGGCCGGCAACTTGCGAACCAAAGGAGGCAAGGTACTGGCCGAGTCAAAACAAGTCATTCCGCGTCCTTGACGACGGTGTGCGGGCGGTCTCGGCCGCTGGCGGTTTCCGTGTGCCACTTGCCCCTGTCATCTTCGTACTCGATGGTTTCGGTGTGGCCAGGGACCTCCTGCTCCACGGCAGCTGCCCGCGCGGCGGTGAGCGCTTCGGCATGGGTCGGGAAGGGTTCCGAAAACACGCCGTCGACTTTATAGGCCCAGCCCCCGTCGTGCTGGACAATCTCGTAGATGACGTCAGGCATGGGACACCTTTGGATTGGCGGGCAACCAAATCCTATCACACCCCAAAACCCGCGGCGATACGAATGCTCTTCGCGCTGCGACGGCGACCGTGTGCTCGAAGGTTCGGACCCCGTTTTGCCGTGAACCAGCCTAGGAGGCGTAATCGGCTTCCTCACGATCGAGAATGCGCTTGAGGGCGCAAAAGTGCCGTTCCGCAGGGGTCGGTCCGTTGTAGAAGCGATTGCCGCCAATCTCCTTCTTGGTCTTCTCCGTTACGGCCGCAGGGAGCTGCTTGAGGCGCTGACCGGTCCACATGGCGTAGATTTGTACCTGTGCGGCGCGCTCGAGGTAATAGAGCCGGTCGTATGCGTCGGCTACCGATTGGCCTACCGTCGTGATGCCGTGGTTGGCCATGAACAGCACCGTCTTGTTGCCAAGGACCGTAGCAAGGCGCTCGCCTTCCTCGGGATCAAGGGCCGGACCGGTGTAATTGTCGTCATACGCAATCATTTCCATCAGGCCGACTTCCGTTTGGCCGATCTCTTTGATCCGGGGATCTTCGAGACGGGTGAGCGCACTGGCAAAAGGCATGTGGGTGTGGAAAACGACTTTGGCATGCGGCAGCGCCCTGTGAATTGGCGCGTGAATGCAATAGCACGACCGCTCGACGTCGCCGCTCCCGCGCTTTACCTCGCCGTCATCGATGCCCACCTCCATGAATGAAGACGCCTTGACCTCCGACCAATGCGTGCCAAAGGGAATCTGGTAGTAGCGGTCGGGTTTGCCAGGGACCACCTGCGTCAGGTGATTGAAGATTCCTTCGTGCAGGCCGTGCATGACGGCCAGTCGATGCGCGGCTGCGAGATCGACGCGAGCGTCCCACTCCCCGGAGCTGCATTCATCGCGACTTGTGCGCGAGACCTGGAATTGCATTGCTGATCTCCTGCTGACGTCATGAGTGCGTCTTCTTGGCTGCCGCCCCGCGGTATTGAATGACGGCACGTCGCACATGCAGCGCAAGCGACCGCTTGACTGACGCGCCGCCATGCATGCCCGGGAATTCCTGCCGTCGGATGCGGATCGCCATATGGCTTTACCCCACCGCGGTCACGATAGCACGCTGGAGTGACGCGGTCTCTTGCCTATGCTCGGAAGGCTGTCATCTACGGGGTGATCCGGTACCTGCCAAATTCTTTATTCTTCGTGAATGCAGACACTCCCGTAGTAGATCGGAATCCCGGACTCTGCCCTTCCGCAGCTTCACGAAATGGGCGTAGTCTATTCGCTCCGCGCGCCCATAGGAATTTCGATTGAGCTGTGGAGGGAACGCCATGAAACGCACCCGCCGAGCTATTTTGCACTTGGCGGCGGGCGTTGCCGCGCTTCCCGCGGTATCGCAGGTGGCATCAGCGCAAGGCTATCCGACGCGGCCAGTGCGCTGGATCGTGTGCTTTTCGGCCGGCGGCCCGAACGACATCGTCGCCCGCGTCATCGGGCAATATCTATCGGATATTCTGGGGCAACAATTCATCGTCGAGAACAGGGTCGGGGCAGGCGGCAATGTCGGAATGCAGTCTGCACTGAGCTCCGCTCCCGACGGATATACCGTCGTCTTCGTCGGCCCCAACAATGCCATCAACGCGACGCTGTACGAGAGGCTTCCCTTCGATTTCATCCGCGACAGCGCACCCATCGCCGGAACGATGCGCCTGACCAACGTGATGGAGGTCAATCTGGCGGTGCCCGCCGGCAATTCGCCGAGTTCATCGCTTATGCGAAAGCCAATCCGCGCAAGATCAACTTTGCGTCCGGGGGCGTGGGCACGTCGCCGCACCTGTCGGGCGAGCTGTTCATGGCGATGACCGGCGTCGAGCTTGTGCACGTGCCCTACCGCGGCACGGCTCCCGCGCTCACCGATCTCCTGGCCGGGGAGGTGCAGGTGCTGTTCGACAACCTCCCCGGCTCGATCGGGCACATCCGGACCGGCAAGGTTCGCGCGCTCGGCGTCACCGCATCGAAGCGAGTGCCTTCGCGTCCGGATGTGCCGACCATAGGCGAAACCGTTTCGGGCTACGAGGCGAGCGTCTGGTATGGGATGGCGGCGCCGAAGGATACGCCACCCGACGTGATCGAGACGCTCAATCACGCGGTGAACGCGGTATTGGCCGACCCGAAGCTGCAATTGCGCCTTGGCGAGCTCGGCGGCGAACCCATGCCCATGACGCCGGCCGAATTCGGAAAGCTGGTGGCGCAGGAGACCGAGAAATGGGCCAGGGTAATCCGGGCGGCCAACATCAAGCCGGAGTGACCTCAGCTGCCACCAACCGGTTGATCTGCGCAGCACAAGGAAGGAGACGCCCGCGGAATGAGACCGCTGGGACTCTTGAGTGCACGACGATCCAATCAGAGGCGTGGTCACATGAAGCCGGGATTGCGGGGCAGGTACCGGGTCCAGTCTCCGAAATCGCGGGTTGAAACCAGCACCATCGGAACCGTGATCCGCATCCCGTGCCTGGCGGCAAGGCTGAGCGCGATCTCGTTGGCGCCTGGAAGGAACGCGGAGACCCGGGAAACGCCGCTTCCCGCAGCAAGGGTCAACGCAGTGGCGAATGCCGCGTCCATCGCGTCTCGTTGCGCCACCGCAAGCGGACCGACGTGGCCGCTAGCGGAAACGTAGGCGTAGCCGACGCATTCGTCCCGCCCGTGCAGGAAATATCCTTTCATCGTGCTGTCGTTGAGCAGATAGCTGTGATGCTTGTCGCGCGAGAAGCCCAAGACGCCGGCATCAATCCGAGCAAGGCTGTTGCGGTGGGATGTGGTGCCTTCAATGGACGTCCAGCGCAGTTTCTCGCCGTGCAGACGCTGCATCAGCGCATCGCGGTCTGCGTCAAAAAAATAAACCGGAATTCGGGGGAAGAGCCCATGCCGAATGTAGAGCCCTTGCGACACGACATTGAACGTGAAGGTGATAAGAGCTCGGTTGGTCGCGCCCGCTTTTTTGGCGTGCTCAAATGTGCGCGTCAGAAGCTCGTTGCCGATTCCGCGACCTTGATGACCCGGAGCGACGAACAGCTCCGCGAGAAACCATAGATCGCCGCATACCCAGCTGAAAGCAATACCGAGGATTTCTCCATCGGCTTCCGCCAGCCACAGGCCGTCGGGATCATCCTTCAGCGAGAACAACTGGAAATCGGGAGGGCGCACGCTTGCAATCGGCCCAAAACCGTGGCGCTGCGTGAAGTCATTAATAGTGCGAACGACGAGCTCCTCGGCTTTCTGCAGCTCTTCGGCGCGGGGAGTTCGGAATACGATCGGCACCGGGGCAACTCCATGCAGAGCCT
>Ga0306921_10004816_pt1 | contig 13930 bp, 11 predicted proteins | sample sta12Cox44000080_FD_203760 | JGI IMG/M metagenome (GOLD analysis project Ga0306921, IMG submission 203760) | Lab enrichment of tropical soil microbial communities from Luquillo Experimental Forest, Puerto Rico - statoxic.12C.oxic.44.000.080 (v2)... | ecosystem: Environmental > Terrestrial >... | reverse complement strand
TTCCCCAACTTCATCATCAATGCGGCGAGCTGGTCGCTGGGGTTGGTGCAGGGATCGCACATGGCGCTGGGGATGCGCTGAGATTTCGCGGCAAGAGTCTGCGCCGCGCCCGCGCATCGTCGGATTCGTTGTCCCCATAGTCTCGCCCGACCCGGGGTGATCGCGCCTGGTTTTGTATAATCGATGATTTGTACACCAGCCTTGAGGTGAATCCTTTGCAGGCAGAGATTGGAATCATCGGCGGGAGTGGTCTGTACTCCATGCCGGGCCTGACCGAGGTGCGCGAAGCGCCTCTCGAGACGCCGTTCGGCACGCCATCGGACGCCTATGTTGTAGGTACCTTAAGCGGCCGCAAGGTGGCTTTTCTGGCCCGCCACGGGCGGGGACATCTTCTGATGCCGACGGAGTTGCCCTATCGCGCGAACATTCACGGATTCAAGCAGCTGGGGGTGAAGCGAATTGTATCGCTTTCGGCAGTAGGTTCGCTGAAGGAAGAACACCGGCCGCTGGATTTTGTGATTCCCGATCAGTTCGTCGATCGTACCCGGCATCGGGTGGATACCTTTTTCGGCGACGGACTTGTGGCCCACGTCGCCCTGGCGGAACCAATCTGCGGCGAGACTGCGAAATACGTCGAAGAAGCCTGCCGGCGCGTCAGCGTGACCGTAAAGCGGGGTGGAACTTACCTCAACATGGAGGGCCCGCAGTTTTCTACCAGGGCGGAGTCCAACCTGTACCGCAGCTGGGCAATGGACGTAATCGGGATGACCAACCTCACGGAAGCCAGGCTGGCACGCGAAGCCGAGCTTTGTTACGTGACCGTAGCCATGGTCACGGACTACGACTGCTGGCATCCGGAGCACGAACACGTAACCGTGGAACAGATCGTTGGCGTCTTGGCAAAGAATGCGGAAAATGCCTGCCGCGTAGTGCGCGAGACGGTCGCGGCCCTGCCCGGGGAGCGGGGCTGCAAGTGCGGCTCGGCACTCAGCCACGCCATCATCACGCAAAAAGACCAGGTACCAGCGCCCACCCTCGAACGCCTCCACCTGCTGGTGGGGAAATATTTCGAAAAGGATAAGAAATAGGAGCGCCGGAATTGTCTATCGTCGTTGTCGGTTCGGTCGCCTTCGATAGTTTGCGCACCCCTTACGGTGTTCGGGAGAGAGTCCTGGGCGGGGCCGCCACCTACTTTTCCCTGTCCGCCAGCTACTTCGCCGAGGTTCGGGTGGTCGGCGTGGTGGGAAGAGATTTTACTCCTGAGCACGAAGCGGTAATGAAGAATCGCGGCGTGGACACGCGCGGCATTCAGCATGTGGAGGGCAAGACTTTTTTCTGGAAGGGCGAGTACGGGGAGAACCTGAATGAGGTCAAAACGCTGCAAACCGACTTGAATGTCTTTGCCGCATTTCAGCCGCAATTGCCGGCGGATTATCTGAATTCAGAGTTCCTGTTCCTGGCCAACATCGACCCCCTACTGCAGTCGCGGGTGCGCGACGCCATGCCGCAGGCGAAGCTGGTGGGCGGCGACACTATGAATTACTGGATCAACGATCACAGGCAGAACCTGCGCCAGACGCTGAAGCGGGTGGATGTGCTGCTGATTAACGACACCGAGGCCAAGCTGCTGGCGGGCGATAACAGCCTGCCGAGGGCGGCGCGCAAGGTGCTCGCCCTGGGGCCCAAGGCATTGGTCATCAAGCACGGCGAATACGGTGCCACCATCTTCTTCCGCGACGGACAGTTTGCCGGAGGACACCATCCTTTCCGTGCCCCCGCGCTGCCGCTGGAGGAAGTCCGCGATCCCACCGGGGCGGGCGATAGTTTCGCCGGAGGCTTTATGGGCTACATCGCATCCCAGGGAGAAGTAACGCGCAACGTACTCAAGCACGCCATGTTTTACGGTAGCGTGATGGGATCATTTGCCGTCGAGCAGTTTGGAACCGAGCGGTTGCAATCGTTAACCCGGGAGGAAATCGAAGGGCGGTTCAACACCTTCCGCGAACTGACCCACCTGGATTAGAGGTCACAGCGGCCTAAGGAGGAAGGGATCCTCGATTCTGGCTCCGCCGCTACCCTTGTTTCTCCAGGTGACGAACTGCCTCCCGGCTCTTACCCAGGCGGGCGTTGAAGCCCTGCCGTCCCCCCGCGCCCACTCCAATCCTCACCTATATTCGTTCGGCGACCTGGCCGGAATCGGCTGCGCCGTCGCGGTGTTCCTCCGGAAGAACGCTGGCTATCTGGGCGCGGACCGCGGCCATCAACTGATCACGATCACCGAAGGCGGCGGGATCAATCGGGGGATGGAAAATCAAGGTCGCCTTGCCGCCTCTCATGGACCAACTTCCTTTCGGCCAGCACCCGGCGGTCCCGAGGATGGTGACCGGAACCACCGCCACGCCGGCCTCCTTTGCAAGGTGAAAAGGCCCTTTCTTGAAAGGCAGCAAGCGGCCATCAGCCGAGCGCGTACCTTCGGGAAAGATCACCATGAGCAAGCCGCGGCGCAGGACTTTGGCCGCGGCCCGCACACTTTCGATCGCAGCCTCACGATTTTGCCGGTCAACCGGCACCAGATCGGCGAGCTTCATCGCGCTACCCAGGATGGGTATACGAAAAACCTCTTTTTTCACCAGTACCGAGCATCGGCCGGGAATGGACGGAATCAGCACCGGGGGATCAAGATTCGAAACGTGATTCGACATGAAGATGTAGCTGCGATCCGGCTGCAGCTGTTCCAGGCCTCGCACCTCAATCCTGACGCCAGCCAGGCGGACACCGGTGATGCCGAGCTTAGTGGCCACGCGGTACATCAGCTCGACGTTGCCGCGAAGTAGGCTATAGAGCAGTAAGAATGGTCCGACAATCAGGATCGATATCCCCCAGAAGGCGAGCAGGAAAATCGTTCGAATCATGGCTGACCGCCCGGCTCATCGTCGCCGTGAATCCAGGCCTCGCGATGCGTGCGCTGTTGGGGGGTTACCGAGGGCGTGTCCTCGAGAATGTACGCATGCGTCTCGCGGGCGCTCAGTTTGACCCTGACATTGCGCCCGCCGCGGCGGTCCGCCACCCGGATCTTCACACTCGATCCTTCGCGGGAGCGTGCCCACTGATTCTCGAGCGGAGCCACGGCCGGCCTCCCATTGATCTCCAGGATCCGGTCGCCAACCGCAATCCCCCCACGCTCGGCTTCGCTGCCGGGATCGACCGAGGTCACCTCCGGCGGACTTCCCAGGAAACTCGAGGTCGCGAATCCGGGAGTCAAAGTGCGGACCGCGGTTTCCGCCAGCTGCAGACCCACGAAGCCGAAGAAATCGTTGTACGGCAGTTCACGGACGTCGGCAACGTAGTCGTGAAAGAAGTCGGCAAAGCCTTGGCCGGTGACAGCTTCCGCCGCCTGCTCGACGCCAAGCGAGCCGGGGAAGAACAGGCCTTTCCTGGCGTAGTGATGGTTCATCCACTGGAACAAGTCACGCAGAGACCTTCTCCCCTGAGTGATCTGGCGGATGCGGAGGTCGAGCAGAACGCCCAGGATCCCCCCCTTGTTGTAGTAGCTGATGCTGCGTTGCGGAGTATGGTAGTAGGCAATGCCTTCAAACCACGCATTGAGACCGGAATCCTCGGCGGACTGCCAGCGATGGGCGGGACGCGCCTGCAATTCGTCGATCTCAGCAGCCAAGCGATCGATGTACTGGCGGTCGCTGATCAGGCCGGCGCGTGCCAGCAGCATGTCGCCTACGGTGCTGGTGACGCCTTCGCTGAACCAGAGTGCACGCGTGTCGATGGCGCGCTGATAATCGATGGGTTCGAAGGATTGCGGCCGGATACGCTTGACGTTCCACAGGTGGAAGAATTCGTGTGCGCTGACGCTCGCGACCGGTAACAGGCTGGAGTTGAGCCTTTCGGCGTTCAGATCAATCGCCGTTCCGTAGGCGTGTTCCATGCCGCCGGCGCCGTGCCCGCGGGGAAAGTGGTAGAGGAAGGTGTACTCATCGAAGGGACGGTCCCCCATCCAGTCCACGGCCACGCGGGTGATGCGGCGGAGGGCGTCCTCCAGCTTGGCAGCATCATAGTCGGATGGATTGGCATGTACCACAACGTGGTAGGTAGCACCGTCTTGCTGGAAATCGAACCGCTGAAACACGCCCAGCTCGACCGGACTGTCGACCAGCTGGTCATACCCCGCGGCCGTGCCGACGGCGTTCTCTACCCTGCCGGCCGGCGCCTCTCCCAGGACATGGAGGTCGCGCATTGCCCATGTCGCAGGGACATCGAGCAACTGAACGCTCATGGCCTGGGAACGCGTGGCAGGGGAATACATAAGCACCATCGCCCAGTTGAAGAATGCGTGTTCCTGGTCCAGCTGGGCGCCGAATGGGCCGCTGTTGTCGAGGTAAATGTCGTATTCCACCACCACGCAGGGGGTCGTCGCAACCACTTCCCACTGGCTGTTTTGTCGGCTGAGCACCGGCACCGGCCGGCTGCCGGCATCGGTGGCGCGGACGTTCGCAACGTGGGCAGCGAAATCGCGCACCTGATAGAGCGCGTTCCATACCGGCATATTCAGCGTCAGGGTGCCGCTGGCTTGGGAAAAACGAAGGCTCACATGCGCCAGGTGGCGGGTATTGTCGGCCAGGGAGATGAAATACTCGGTAGGCCGAGGCTGCGCCCTGACCGGAGACGAACAGGTAACCGACGTGGCCGCCCGCAAGGGAGCGGTGGCGGCTGAACCAAGAAGACCGAGACCCAAGATGGTCGCTGGCAACTTCCCTGAATATTTCACGCCGGGGTCGAAACCTCGTGCAAAAGGGCGAGTTTGCGGGGCAGCTTTTCGTAGATGGAACCGAAGCCACCGTTGGACAGAAGGGCGACGATGTCGCCCTGGCGCAGCTCGGGTGCGATCCTGTCCACGATGGCGTCGGCATCGGGCAAGTGGCGGGCGGCGGTTCCGGCGGTGTTCAATTTGGCGACGACGGCGGCACTATCCAGGCGCTCGCTCTCGGGGATGGCGTCGGACTTAAACACACCGGCGAGTACGACCTGATCGGCGTTGGCCAGGCTTTCGGCCAATTCATTTTCGAATACTTTACGCCGAAGGGTGTTGGAGCGCGGCTCGAGAATTGCCCAAAGACGGCGGCCCGGATAGCGGGTGCGGAGTGCCTTCAGGGTGCCGGCAATGGCCGTAGGATGGTGGGCAAAATCATCAATGATGGTGACGCCGTGTACCTTGGCCTTGACCTCGAGCCTTCGCTTGACGCCGCGAAAACCGCGCACCGCCCCCGCGATGATTTCCATGGGAATGCCGTAATGAGCCGCCATCGCCGCCGCCGCCGTGGCGTTCAGCACGTTGTATTCGCCTGCCAGCTGCCACTCCAAACCCGCCCACGGGGCAGCGTAGCGGGAAACCCTCCAGCGCGTCGTGCTGCCGCTGTATTCGACATCCGAGATCCGCCACTCTGATGCCTCGCCGAAGCCGTAACGTTCGACCCGGCAGAGGGCGCGACCAATACAGTCTTCTACATTGACGTGCCCATCCCAGGCGACCACGAGCCCGCGGCGGGGAACCAGATTCACCAGGCGTTTGAACGCGGTCTTTACTTCGTCGAGATCGTGGTAGATATCGGCGTGGTCGTACTCAACCGAGGTCAGAATCAATCCGTCGGGAAAATAATGCAAGAACTTCGGGCCTTTATCGAAGAAAGCAGTATCGTACTCGTCGCCTTCAACGATGAATTCTCTGCCGTGGTTCAGGGCGAACGAGCTGGCGAAGTTTTCCGCGATCCCGCCGATGAGAAAACTGGGGGCCCGCTGGCCTTCGGCCAGCAGCCACGCCAACAGGGAGGACGTGGTAGTTTTGCCATGCGTGCCCGCCACCACCAGGCGTTCGCGGCCGGCGAGGAATTCGTCATGCAAAATCTGTGCCATCGACTGTATCGGCAAGCGCTGATCGAGCACATATTCCAGCTCCACGTTGCCGCGCGAAATCGCGTTGCCTACGATTACCAGATCGGGCAGTGGCTGAAGATTCCTCTCGCCGAATGGCTGGGCCACAGGAATCGCGAGTGACGCCAGGAAGTCCGACATGGGAGGATAGGCTGCTGCGTCCGACCCGGTGACTCGATGGCCACGCTGCTTCAGCATTCCGGCGAGTGAAGCCATGGCGGTGCCGCAGATTCCGATCAGGTGAATGTGCTTCTGCTTCATGGCTTGTGCATACGAGCTGCAGCTGGCTCGGCGCGAGTGGAGGCGGCAAGACTCAGCCTCACCCTCTCCCCGGCGGTGAATTCTGCCGCCACCCCGAAGGGGAGAGTAATGTTGCCCCCGGACACATGTCCCGACCGCAGACCGTAGGCTACGGGAATCCCCAGATCCCCGACGACGCGCTCGACAACCTGCGGCAGGGTGTACTGCTCCCGGTCGCGGGGACCGCAATGCAGCATCTCCCCGAAGATCAAGCCACGCACGCCGTCGAGTTTGCCGGCGAGTTTCAGGTGCATGAGCATGCGGTCGATGCGATACGCGGGTTCGGCGAGGTCCTCGACAAACAGGACCCTTCCCCGCGTCTCGATTTCGTAAGCTGTGCCCAGCGAGGCACAGAGAAGCGAAAGGCAGCCGCCCACCAGCATGCCGGCGGCGCGGCCGGCTACGAGGGTCTGCACATCATCGCCTGCGAATTCGCGTTGGTAGGTCTCGCCCCAGGCCAGCTGCGTGTCCCATGATTCTTCGTCCACGCCGCCGGGCCGCATGTCAGTGTTGAGCATGGGGCCATGGAATGTCACCATACCCCCTCGATCGCCGAGAAAGCTGAGCAGGGTGGTCACATCACTGGATCCGCAAAAGATCTTGGGATTGGCCTGGATCAGCTCGAGATCGATGTTGGGCAAAAGGTAGTTGCAGCCGTAACCGCCGCGGGCGCAGATGATGGCCCTGATCTCGGGACGGGAAAACATCTCATGCAACTCGTGGAGACGGCGGCGTGCGCTGCCCGCGAAAAACAGTTCGCGGTCGAGAATCGATGGTAGATAGAACGGCTGATAGCCCTTGCCCGTCAACCAGGCGCAACCTGCTTCCAGGGCATGGCTGTCGATGACTCCCGCGGGCGCGATGATTCCCACTTTGTCGCCGGGCCGCAGGGCATCAGGTCGCAGGCGTTCAGGTTGAGCGGACTCGGTCATGGGGAAGGATCATCTTAAATGAAAATATCGCCGCGACAGAGGAGCCTTGCCGGCCCGTACAGCAGCAATTGCCGGTCCCCCTCGACGATCTGCGTGCCTCCCCGGGCATGTACGCGAACCGGCGACTTCGCCCGGCCGGCGTGCATGGAGGCCGCCGCCGAAGCCGAGGACCCGGTACCCGACGACTTGGTCTCGCCGACACCGCGCTCCGAGAAGCGGACCTCGATGTCGTGCTGATCCAGCACCTTGGCCAGCTCGACATTGGTGCCCTGCGGGAAGTCAGGATGGACGGCGATCTCAGCCGCCCACGCCTGCCAGCCCGGCGGGAATTCTTCGACGAAGACCACGAAGTGCGGGTTGCCCATCGACACCACCATGCCGGAAACAGTTTCGTTTTTCAGTTTCACCTCCGACTCGCCGCTGATGACAGCTTCGCCCATGGAGGTCCGAAATTCGAAGCGGAATCCGTCGCGGGCAGTTAGTTCGCAGGTTTTCAACCCGGCGCCGGTACGGATGACAACAGAATCGCGGCCTCGTTCCGCGCAGAACCATGCGGCCACGCAGCGCGTACCGTTGCCGGAGATCTCAGCCTCGGAGCCGTCGGCGTTGATGAGGCGGATCGCCAGGTCAGCGTCGGAGGCGGGGAGCACCCATTCCACCCCGTCGGCACCGACTCCATGGTGGCGATCACAAATCGTCCGGCTGAAGCCCGCCATGTCAGCAGGCGCGTTTTCGGCGCCGATGATCAGGAAGTCGTTGCCGCACGCGCTGGCTTTGACAAAGGGAATCGAGGACATCGGAGTTTCGAGTTTAGCAAAGCAGGCGCACTGGACTCAGGGCGGTGAGGGCGCGAGTGGGCGCGACGTCTTCGGCGTCTCGATCAGCCGACCGCTCGGACGATAGACAGCGCATTTTGCCTGCCCTGGCACGGTGATCGCCAGCAACTCCGTCAAGTCCTCCCGATGCTCGCCGGCGGCCATCCATACCGGATCGCCCTTACACGCGATGATGTACTCTGCATGACGCGCCGGATCGAGCAGCGCCCACTCCCAGCCGGGATGGTCTCCCTCGCCGATGACGCGGCGCAGGGGAATTCCTGCCTGTTGCAGCGCGCCGACATGCTCGCCCTGGTACATCAGGATAGTCGTACCCGGAGGCAGGCTGGCGAGAAATCGCGCCAGGGCATCCTGGAGAATCACGCGCGTCCGGGCATTGACTTGCGCTTCTTTCAAAGTGATCGGGATGTCGGCGTAGATCGAAACATAGCTGGACACGACCAGAAGCGCGAGGATGCTCCAAACAATCAACTGCTTCCCGCGCCGGGCGACCAGGTCGGCCAGGAATACCCACAACAGCACCGGAAACACCGCGAATACCGGCAGCAGCTCCAGGCCGTATCGCACGTTGTAATACGAAAACGGCGGCCACGAGGGAATGAAGATGGGCACGCTTCCGTAGGCTACCGATAGGGCGTAGAAGGCGAGCGGAACCCACAGCAGCAGCCAGATCCAATACCGGCGGAAGCGCCATAGGGCAATGGCGGTGCCTGCCAGGGCAAAGGCAAAAAGCACGTTGCCCCATTGACCCGGGCCAACGTTGAGCTTCGCCGCTTTGAGAAAGTACCTTCCCGCCGTGATGATGTGGTCCTTGCCGGGATAGGGAGCTGTCGCGCGCGCCGTTGTGCGTTCGGCTATGGCTTTTGCCGAATAAGGGCCGTTGGCCCAATCCAGGGCACGGCCCGAAACCCGGTGGTTGTAGGCCAGCCAGAAGACGGCAACCAGGGCGTTAAGCAGCAGGAACTCGAGCAGGGATTTACGCATCCGACGGCGTCGCGCGGCATCCGGCGTTCTCCGCCACCAGCGTGCGAAGACCCCCAGAACAAGGACTCCCAGGATGGCGCCGAAAAACCATCCGTCGTAGCGTGTGGCGGCTCCTCCTGCCACAGCGATGCCGCAAGCCTCGAGCGCGCGCTCCGGCGGCCTGGCATGGTCCGCTGCCGTGGCCGGGGATGAAATCTGGCGCAGCCAGGCGTCGAAGTACACGACCGCCCAAAGGAAGAATGCCAGGTAGAGCGGCTCGTTCATGGCAGTGGTCTGCATGTACAGCAGGTTAGGATTCAGACCGTAAATGGCAGCCGAGAAGTAACCCGCGGTTGGCGATAAACGGGCACTCAGCAGGCGGAAGATTCCCAGCGCTCCCAGGACGTAGGCGGCCATGGAGGCAATGGAACCGGCGATGCCACTGGTCCACAGCACCTTGTTCCACACCCAGGGCAACATCAGAATATGCGGTAGCGGCAGCCACACGGTCCCCAGTTGGAAGAACGAAGAGAGCCAGGAACGGTTGTCGAGCACGCGACGCGCAATATTGATGTGAGCGACTGCATCACCATACAAGAGGATCTGTTGCTGGGCGTAATACCACAGCAACGCTACGGTCGAAATGCCGCCCAACGCCAGGGTCAGTAGTGCTTCCTGGCGCTGCCGGGCATAACCTTGCAGCAAAGTCGCTTGTTCGTTGGCGGAGAAAGAAGCGGGCTGGCGGTTCAAGAGTTCAGTCTACGACAGGAAATGCCAGGAGCTCACCGCCGGGCACCGCTGGAGAGCGTCCGAGGAGGGGGGCGGGGTTATTCGTCGACGTCGCCTGGCATCCTGGGCGAGGAATTTTGCCTCACCTTCCGCAGCGCTCGAACCAGGTCGGGCAGCTTGGCGAAGGCGTTCACCGCGCGCAGCCATTGCTTATGGTCGAACGCTGGCGAGCCGCTCACCATGCTTCCTGCGGGAATATCACCATGGGTCCCGCTCTGCGCCGTGATGACGACTCCATCGCCGACATTACAATGCCCGGCCACTCCGGCTTGCCCGGCGATGATGACGTTTTTCCCGACGACGGTAGAGCCCGCCAAACCCACCTGGGCACAGAGAAGCGTGTGCGCGCCAACCGCCGAGCCGTGCCCGACCTGCGTGAGGTTGTCGATTTTCACGCCCCGCGCGATGCGCGTCTCGCCCACGCTGGCACGGTCGACACAGGCGTTGGCCTGTATCTCCACCTCACTTTCCACCACCGCCGGGCCGGACTGTGCGATCTTCTCCCAATGGTCCCCGTCGCGCGCGAAACCGAATCCGTCGGAGCCGACAACCGCGCCGTTTTGCAGGATGACATAGTCGCCCAGCCGGCAGTCTTCCCGCACCACGGAGTGGGCATGGGCAAGGAAGTTATTGCCGATCTGCGCTCCCCGATAAATGACCACGTGGGGCAGCAGCACCGCATTGTCGCCAATCACCACCGCTTCGTCGATGACAACGTAAGCGCCGATGTGGGCGTTCGTGCCGACCCGGGCGCTGGGGGCGACGATGGCCGTCGAGTGAATGCCGGGTCGGTAAGACGGGGCCTGGTAGAAGAGGTCGATGGCGCGGGCGAAACTGAGATAAGGATTCTTGCTGCGTAGCAAGGCGCAGGGCGCGGCGGGAAACTCCTCGGAGACGATGATGGCGGAAGCCGCGGTTTTCCTGGCTGCGGCGGCATACTTCGAATTGGCAATGAAGGTGATCTGCCCGCCCGACGCCTCCTCGATTCCCGCTACCGCGGTAATCTCCAGTTCGGGATCGCCGTTTTCCAGGGCTACATTCAGAGCGGTTGCAATTTCGCCAAGCTTCATCGTCGTCCGGGGGGCTGGAATGTCTACAAAATAGTCGAATTCGAACAGCGGCCAATCACAACGTGTGCCCCGCGGCAGGGCAGTGGATCATCCTGACCCTCACGTGAACATTGTCGCCTGTCGGGTGTCATCAGGATGCCGACGCCGGCGCTGCGATTTCCGCTCTCCAATCACCGCTAAAACCGTCATCTCAGCGACCGCGGTTCGAGGTACAAAAATGCGTTGCGTGTTGGAGTTGGTATCGGGCGGGATAATCGAAAACCCGTCGCTGCCGCCCAGGAGCAGGTCGTTGGGCATCATGCCTTCGATGACCTCGTTATCGCGGAAGCGCAGCCGGACCCACAGCCCCTCGGTGCGCGGCCGTGAGGCGAAGGTCTTGCGCCCCAGCGACTCCGAATCACCAAACTCGCGCACAAAATACACACCCTTCAGCTCGCGCAGCTCGATCGACACCACATTCCCTGCGGTATTGAGCACCTCAATTTTGCCGTTGGAAATGAATGCCGCTGACACGTAACCGCTGATCGTGTCGCGGTCCATCTTTCGGACGATGACCTTCTTATGAGTTGTACTCATCTGGGGACGATGGCCCATCCTGCAGTGGCGGCCAAGGTTGATTGTCGCACTTTTGGTGAAAAAGTGCCTGCCATACAGTAGTTTGTAGCCAAATCATAAACGCTGTGTTATTGTCGCTATGCAGTCGTCCCTGTACCTGTTGCCGTAAGTATCGATATTAGAGGACTTTGCGCCGTTTTTCCGGTACCGCAGGACCAAGCAGCCGGTGACTGCCTTCGAAGCCGATAACGAGTCGGGTAGTGATCACGCATCCCCTGCGACATCGGCTAAGGGTAGTCTATCGAACTTAGAGTCATACACTTAGATGCCTGACTACCTCTATAGCATGGAGACCCGGTTAACTCCGGACCAGCAACGTGGTGTAAATCTTATCCAGGAAATTGCGCGGCACGCCGGATTGAACCTCTACCTGACAGGGGGCACAATCCGCGACCTGATTACCGGGTTTCCCATTCGCGACATCGACCTGAGCATCCAGGGAAACCCGCTTAAGTTACAGAAAGAATTGGAGAAAGCTAAGATCTCGGTGGAGGGAACCGAGGAAGAGCTGCGAGCGCTCCACCTGCTTTTGCCGGGAAACGTCAGGGCTGAGTTAAACCAGACCCGGGGAGAGACCTACGACAAGCCCGGCAAGCCCCCCGCCGTGGTTCCGGCAACCATCAATCAGGATTTGCGGCGACGTGATTTCACGGTCAACGCCATGGCGCTGTCGCTAAACCCCGGCTCCCGGGGGTTGCTGCTGGATCCCTTTAACGGAGTGGCCGACATCGAGGCCAAGGTCCTGCGGGTGCTCCATAACTACGCGTTTCTCGAGGATCCCATCCGCCTGATCCGAGCAACCCGATTAAGTGCCCGGTTCCATTGGCCCTTGGAGGAGCGGACGCAGGCACGCTATGACGCCGCCAAGGAAAATAATTACATCGAGTATGTCAGCCGGCCCCAGGTAGGGGCCGAACTGGAACAACTGGCACACGAGGACGACCCGATCCACATCATGCGTGCGCTCGAAAAAGAAGGCTGGTTGAAGATCCTGCACCCCCATCTCAGCGTCGCCAAAGCCGAGGCCGGTGACCTCGGACACGCCATCAAGCTGCGCCAGACGCTGAATGACCTCGGCTATTCTGTGGACAGCGGGCCGATCGCCATGTATTTCCTGACCGGCAAGATGACCGACAAGGACATCGCCGAGATTCAACGCATGATTCCCCGTCGCGATTTTGTCGACAAATGGAAGCACTTGGAACGCGACGCTCAGGAGCTGGCGAAAAAATTGAGCGGCAAGGAAGCTGCCACCAATTCCGGAGCGTGGAAGATTTTAAGCGCCTCCGCCCCGGAGAGGATTCTGTTTCTGAGTCTGACAACGCGACAATCGGCGGTGGACCAGAAGCTTAAGAGCTTCCTGGGTAAGTGGCGGCAGACGCGGGAAAAGCTTCCCTTTCCCGAGATGGCAGAGATGCGGATTACCGCCCAGCTTCCGGAGTATCCCCGGATTCTGGATGAAGCCTTCCTGCTCTTGCTCGACGGTAAGCTGCGGTCGCACAACGAAATTGTCAACTTTCTGAAGCCCTATGAGCCACCCCCGCCGCCACCGCCGCCCGCGCCCAGGCGGGGACGTGGCAAGGCAGTAGCAGCTGTCGCCGCAGCTGCCGGCGCACCAGCCGGAGCCGCCGTTGCGAAGCGTGGCCGGAAGCCAAAGGTTCCAGCGCCGGCACCTGCGGTGGCAGTGCTGCAGCCGCCCCCTGCCCAGGCCGCGAAGGTGAACATGACAACACCTGCTGCCGCCGTGCAGGTGCCGGAAACCAAGTCACCGGCCAAGAAGGTGAAGCAATCACCGTCGCGACCGAAAAAGACTGCGCCGGAGAAGAAATCGGCAGCCAAGAGGAAAAAGGCAACGCCGGGAAAAGCCGCGAACCGCAAGCCCATGGCAAAGAAGGTGGCGGGGAGAAAGCGCTAGTCGCGTGAACTTTGAGCCCTGATCGAAAGGCGTATCGTTCTTGCGGTACGCCTTTTCCTTTTGCAGCTGTGAGCTAGGAACCGCGTTAGCGGTTCAGGAGAATTGTCAGGTGGCCTACAGCGATCTCAGGGAGTGGATTGCCGCCCTGGAAAGAGCCGGCGAATTAAAACGGGTAAGGGCGGAAGTCGATCCCATTCTGGAAATTACCGAAATCACCGATCGCGTGTCGAAATGGGAAGCCCGAGGACAACACGGTGCGGGCGGTCCGGCGCTGTTGTTTGAGAACGTCGCGGGATACCCGGGAGCGAAGGTACTGCTTAACCAGTTCGGGTCGGAGCGGCGGATGAAGCTGGCACTGGAGGTCGATTCGCTGGATGAAATAGCCGCGCGCATCCGGATGTTCATGGAAGTGAAGTCACCCCAGGGCCTGCTGGACAAGATCAAAATGTTGCCCATGCTGGCCGAGCTGGGAGCCTTCTTTCCCCGGGAGGTCGCTACCGGGCCCTGCAAGGAGGTCATCAAGAAGGACGATTTTTCCCTCTTGCAATTTCCCATACTGCAATGCTGGCC
>Ga0306921_10004814_pt1 | contig 13932 bp, 15 predicted proteins | sample sta12Cox44000080_FD_203760 | JGI IMG/M metagenome (GOLD analysis project Ga0306921, IMG submission 203760) | Lab enrichment of tropical soil microbial communities from Luquillo Experimental Forest, Puerto Rico - statoxic.12C.oxic.44.000.080 (v2)... | ecosystem: Environmental > Terrestrial >... | reverse complement strand
TTTACGATAAGCTCAGCTTTAATTTCCTGACGGACGTCGCGCCCATTGCCGCGATCATTCGCTTTCCCAATGTCTTGGAGGTGAACCGGTCGTTTCCGGCGCAGACGGTCCCCGAATTCATCGCCCCACATGAAGCGCAATCCGGGCAAGATCAACGTCGGCTCTTCCGGTAAAGGAACCTCACAACATCTCTCCGGAGAACTGTTCAAGATCATGACCGGCGTCGAGATGGTGCATGTCCCCTATCGCGGCGCGCCACAGGCGCTTACCGACCTGCTCACCGGGCACGTGCAGGCTGGTTTCGAACCCCTGCCCGCGTCACTCGAGCTGATCAAATCCGGCAAGCTCCGGGCGTTGGCAGTGACCACGGCCACCCGTTCGCAGGCACTGCCGGAGCTCCCGACCATCGGCGAATTCGTGCCGGGCTACGAGGCGAGCGCGTGGAACGGACTGTGTGCGCCCAAGAGCACGCCGGCCGCGATCATCGAAACGCTGAACCGAGAAATCAATGCCGGCCTGGCCGACCCCACACTGCGGGCCAAGCTCACCGAACTGGGCGGCATCGTGCTCGGCGGCTCGGCCGCCGATTTCGCACGCCTCATCACCGACGACACCGAGAAATGGGGCAAGGTGATCCGCGCAGCCAACATCAGACCGGATTGATCCCGGCCAAGTCACTTAGGGAGCGGTCGGCATCAAGAAGAACTCAACCGCGGCGCGCGCCGACGACGAAAGAATATCTTGACGAAGTGCCGACCTGACGAGTCTGATCCCATTCCGCCATGTCGCGGCAGTCACAGATGGGATTAATCGCTCCCTGTCCCCGCCATTAAGGCGACATTAAATTGCCTCCGCCTACTGTTTGGCTAAACTCAAGGCCCTTACGGTCGCCGGCGTCGTCGCGGGCCTGTCCAAATCGGAGTTAAATAGAGGAATGCGCAGCACCGTCGCCGCGTGCACCTTGCTGGCTTTGCTGATCGGCACGGCAGGAGCCGAGGAGTGCGCACCCGGCGCCCTCGGAGTTAGCCGCACGATCGTGGTCGATCCGAGCGAGCACGTCCGCGTCGGCTCGATGCAATACGGCGAATCGCTGCCGCTCAACGATCACGAAGTGGTGTTGACATTCGACGACGGGCCGCTTCCGGCCTATACCAGCCGCATCCTCGAGACGCTCGCATCCGAATGCGTGAAGGCGACCTTCTTCATGGTCGGGCGCATGGCGCGTGCCTATCCCGCGATGGTGCGGCGCGTCCATGACGAGGGCCATACGGTCGCCAATCACAGCCAGAATCATCCATTCACGTTTCACAAGATGAGCGTGGATCAGGCTTCGCGCGAGATCGAAGAGGGTTTTGCGTCGTTGCGCGAAGCGCTGGGCGATCCGGCGGCGGTCGCCCCATTCTTTCGCATTCCCGGCCTGCTGCGTCAGAACTCGGTCGAGCAATATCTCGCCGCCCACGGCGACATGACCTGGAGCGTGGATTTTCTCGCCGACGACTGGATCCGCCGCGTCAACAATCGCGAGGTCGCCAAGCGCGCCATCAGCCGCATCGAGGCGCGCGGCAAGGGCATATTGCTGTTGCACGACATCCAGCCGCGCACGGCGCTGGCCCTGCCCGACATTCTCAAGGAGCTTAAGGCGCGCGGCTACAGGATCGTGCATGTGGTCCCGGCAACCGCGGAGCGGCCGAAAACTGCCACCGCGCCGGAGCAGTGGGTCGTGCGACGCACTGCCGAGCAGCAAGCCTGGGGCCTTGTTCCCATCGTCGGAATGGACGCGCCGGAGCCGCTGCCGGCACTTGCCGCTCCAGCGCCGGCGAGCTTCGGGATCGAGCGCGTCGGATCCACGGTCAAGATCGCGTTGGCGCAGACGCTCGAGCGCCACGTCACCGAGCCGCCAGCCCCGTCATGGCCGCACCCCGCGATCCACTCGATGCCCGAGCAAGCCACGGCGCTGCCGGTTCCGGCCGCGTACAATTTCAGATATTCGCACCCATTCCGGTTAGGCGCGCCGGAACGGCCGAAGCTTGTCGCCAGGAAGCATTCGAGAACCGCGAGTGCCAAGGCGCGGCGTCCGGTCTGGGGCGGCCGATTCATGGCACCGCCGCAGGGCCGTGCCCGCCCCATGGGCCACCAGCTGACCGTCATGCGGCCGTCGGGCAGCGGGAGCGCATCGCAGGTGCGCTAAATCGCCGCGCAGCCGCGGCCAGCAACACCGCAAATTCCGACGTGGCTTGGGTAAGCGGCCAAAAGGCCGAATGGTGCGGTCGAGAGGACTCGAACCTCCACGGGTCGCCCCGCTAGCACCTCAAGCTAGTGCGTCTACCAATTCCGCCACGACCGCAGGATGGGATTCTGCGCAGGCCATAGGCCACGCGCCGAAGCGACGCGCTGGATGTAACAAATCAACACCCCCGCAACAAGGGGCGGCAGACTTGATGCGCACGAGCGCTGGTTTGGCGATCTCCGCCCGCGCCACAGATTGCGCTAGTGTAGGGAATGGCATTGGCGCGAACCCAAGTCCGGCCGGCGTTAAATCCGGGGCTGCTCCCGGTCGAATGGCGGACGGACGGAACTGTCGCATATGAAGCGGCCCTCGCCACGATGGAGGCGCGCGCTGCCGCCATCGCGGAAGGCACTGCGGCCGAGCTCGTTTGGCTGCTCGAGCATCCTCCGCTCTACACCGCCGGCTCCAGCGCCAAGGCGGAGCAGTTGATCGATGCGCGTTTCCCCGTGCACCGGGCGGGTCGTGGCGGGCAATTCACCTATCATGGTCCTGGCCAGCGCGTGGTCTATGTGATGCTCGACCTGCGGCAGCGGGAACCGGATGTACGCCGGTTTGTCGCGACTTTGGAAGAATGGATTATCCGCACGCTCGCGCATTTCCGCGTGCTGGGCGAGCGGCGAAGCGACCGCATCGGCGTCTGGGTGTGCCGGCCGGAGGTCGGTGCCGGCCGCGAGGACAAGATCGCAGCCATCGGCGTGCGTATCCGACGCTGGGTCACGCTGCACGGCGCGGCGATCAATCTCGACTGCGACCTTTCCCATTATTCCGGCATCGTGCCGTGCGGCGTTAGCGAACCGCGCTACGGCGTCACCAGCCTGGCCGATCTCGGCCGCGCCGTAACCCGGGAGGAGTTCGACGCGGCGTTGCAGCACGAATTTGTGCAGCTGTTCGGTCCGGTGAACCCGCCGGCGCGCTAACCTACCAGCTAGCCGGTCGGCAACACGGCGAATTCGATGCCGCGGCGCATGGCGAGCTCATCGGCCGTGCCTTCACGATCATCGACTGCATCGACCCGCGCGCCGGGCGGACCCTGGCGGCACTCCGCGACCATCGCTGCGACCGCCTGCGCCGGTCCCGCAAATACCGCCTCGACCGAGCCATCGCGCCGGTTGCGCACCCAGCCCTGCACGCCATGGCGCTGCGCCTTGAATTCGGTCCAGGCGCGAAAACCCACGGCTTGCACGCGGCCGCGGATCACCACGTGCCGGATCACGCTCATCCCACTTCCCCCGTGTCGCGCGCCCGCGCGCCCACCCAACGCGACGAGGACCAGCGCGCCAGCGAGCGGATATAGGAGTCCGGCAATCGCCATTCGCGCGCCGCTTCGACCACCAGATGCATGTAGCCGGGCCGCGCCCTCCCCTCCCCGCTTTGACTCGCAATGTAGACCAGTGCCGCCACTTGGCGCTCGCCGCAGCGCACCGCAAGCCGGCGGCGCAGATAGAGGCCGGAGTCGATGCTTTCATAGGCATTGACGGCGGCAAGATCTCGCGGCGTCAGCCGCCACACCACGCCATGCACCCGGCCGCCCGGACTTGGCGCGATCGAGCCGAAACCTTCCGCGTTGATGACGAAGCGCCAGCCCGGCAGCGTCGCGAGGCCGATCGCCTCTGCGCCCGTGCAGCGCGCCGCCATGAGTTGGCGGCTCATGTTCGACCCGTATGCGAAGTGCAGCATCGCGCCGGCTCGATTAGCACAAATGCCACCGCACGCAACGCAAGGCGACCCGCTGTTCCCTGCTGTTCGTGATCGCGGCCGTGTTCGGCGCGATCGGCACGCGGCGCACGATCTAGGGCGCGCCCGCCCTGGTGGCGGGCGCCCGCGCATTACGCGAACTCCATAATCACCGCGTCGACAGCGAGGCTCTCGCCCGGCTTGACCTTGATCGCTTTCACCACGCCGTCGCGCTCGGCACGCAGAACGTTCTCCATCTTCATCGCTTCGACCACCGCGAGCGTCTCGCCGGCCTTCACCTCCTGACCTTCGCGCACGGCAATCGAAACCACCACGCCGGGCATTGGGCAGCGAACCGCCTTGCCGGTGTCGAAGGACTGCTTGGCCGGCATCAACCGGGCGGCCGCCGCCTCGCGCTCCGTGTAGACGTAGGCGCGCGTCTCGACCCCGCGATGGGCGAGATCGAAGCCGTTGAGCACCGGGCGCACCTGCACCGAAATTGGCTTTCCATCGATCGTACCGGACCACACCGGATCGCCTGCTCGCCAACCGGAATACAAAAGCAGCGGCTTGTCCTCGTCCGCGAACTGTACCGCCAGCGCATCGCCTTCGCGCACGATGTCGAGCATGACTTCGCGCTCACCGAGCTGCACCGCCCGCCGCCGCTCCCGCACCACCGCGCGCCCTGGCCGCTGTCCTGAAATGCTTCGCTTTCTCTCGCCAAGTACGTGGTCAACGGCGGCCGCGACCGCGGCGATCACGCGCGCAATTTCTCCCTCGGGGCTAATCGGATGAAACCCGCCGGGGAACTCCTCACCGAGAAACGCCGTCGAGAGCTTTCCCTCCTGCCAACGCCTGCGCTGCATCAGCGCGGAGAGAAACGGAATATTGTGACGCAGCCCGTCAATCACGAATGCATCGAGCGCGTCGGCCTGGACCGCGATCGCCGCCTTGCGGGTTGGCGCATGGGTGATCAGCTTGGCGATGAGCGGATCGTAGTAGAGGGAAATTTCACTGCCTTCGTAAACCCCGGTATCGATCCGCACCGTCGCTCCGGGTTCGACCGGGTTCCCGGGAGGCCGATAACGCACCAGCCGGCCCACCGACGGGAGGAAATTGCGCGCGGGATCTTCCGCATAGATTCGCGTCTCCACCGCCCAACCGGAGCACGCCACGTCCGTTTGCTTAAGCTTGAGCTTCTCGCCGGCGGCCACGCGGATCATCCGCTCCACGAGATCGATGCCGGTGACGAGCTCGGTGACGGGGTGCTCCACCTGCAGGCGCGTGTTCATTTCCAGGAAATAGAATCGCTTGTCCTGCCCCACCACGAACTCGACCGTGCCCGCCGAGTCGTAGCCGACCGCCTTTGCCAGCGCGACCGCCTGCTCTCCCATCTGCTTGCGTGTCGCCGGATCGAGCAGCGGTGATGGAGCCTCTTCCACAATCTTTTGGTTGCGACGTTGAATTGAGCATTCGCGCTCGCCGAGATGGATGACGTTGCCGTGCCGATCCGCCAGCACCTGGATTTCGATATGGCGCGGATGCTCGATGAATTTTTCGATGAACAAGCGATCGTCGCCGAAGGAGGACTTCGCCTCCGAGCGGGCGCGCGCCAAGCCTTCGCGGAGTTCGCGCTCGGAATGGGCGATGCGCATGCCCTTGCCGCCGCCGCCGGCCGATGCCTTGATCATCACGGGATAGCCGATCTCGGCGGCGACTTTCGCTGCCTGCGCGTCCTCGGCGATTACTCCGAGATGGCCAGGAACGGTCGAGACATTGGCCTTCGCGGCCGCTTTTTTGCTCTCGATCTTGTCGCCCATGGCGGCCATCGCCGCGGCGTTCGGACCGATGAACACGATGCCGGCAGCCGCCAGCGCGTTGGGGAATGCCGGGCGTTCGGAGAGAAAGCCGTAACCCGGGTGCACCGCCTCAGCGCCGCTGTTTTTGCAAGCATCGATGATTTTTTCGATGACAAGATAGCTTTCGGCGGCCGGCGCCGGGCCGATCGGTAGCGCCAGATCCGCCAATTCGACGTGGAGCGCGTCCGCATCCGCGTCGGAATAGACCGCGACGCTTTCGATGCCCATGCGCCGCGCAGTCTTGATAATTCGACAGGCAATCTCGCCGCGGTTGGCGATCAGGATACGCTTGAACATGCCGCGAATGGACCCCGCGAGCCGTCCTCAGGCTTCGCGCGGCGGGTAAAAAAAGTCAATCAAATCGGTCTGAAACAACGATGCTTTCAGCGAGACTCTGGTTGCACGCTGCGCAACCGACTATACTTTTACCTCCATAACAAATGGCTATAGGGCGACGGAGGTGAGCAATGGCTCTCGCGATCAATGACACGGCACCGGATTTCGAGGCGGATACCACCGAAGGCAAAATCCGCTTCCATGACTGGATCGGCGACAAGTGGGCGGTGCTGTTTTCGCATCCCAAGGACTTCACGCCGATCTGCACCACCGAGCTCGGTTACATGGCGAAGATCAAGCCGGAGTTCGACAAGCGCGGCGTGAAGATCATTGGCATCTCGGTTGATCCGGTCGACTCGCACGCGAAATGGGCCAATGACATCAAGGAGACCCAGGGCTTTGCCCCGAATTACCCGATGATCGGCGACCCCGATCTCAACATTGCGAAGCTTTGGGGAATGCTGCCGGCGAGCGCCTCAGGAGATGCGTCGAAGCGCACTCCCGCCGACAACCAGACGGTGCGCAATGTGTTCGTGATCGGCCCGGACAAGAAGATCAAGCTCGTTCTGGTCTATCCCATGACCACGGGCCGCAACTTCGACGAGGTGCTGCGCGTGATCGACTCGCTCCAGCTCACGGCCAAGCACAAGGTGGCGACGCCGGTGAACTGGAAGCAAGGCGAGGACGTGATCATCGCCGGCTCGGTGAGCGATGAAGACGCCAAGAAGCAATATCCGCAGGGTTGGAAGGCGCCGAAGCCGTATATCCGGATCGTGCCGCAGCCGCGGACGTAAAACTTATCGAGTCGTCTCGACCCGGCTGGGCGCGGCGCAAGCCGCGCCCAGTGTCGTTCAAGGGGCCACTGTGGTCGTTGCCGGGCTTGACCTAGCAATCCATCCACTTCAATCAAAGCGCACGTGGTTGGATGATGCCCGAGCAAAGCCGAGCCTAACGAGGAATACTCATGGAAGTGCGCGCAGCGGTGGCGTTCGAGGCCGGCAAACCACTCGAAGTGACGCAGGTCACGCTGGAAGGGCCGAAGCCCGGCGAGGTGATGCTCGAGATCAAGGCGACGGGGCATCTGCCACACCGACGAATTCACCCGCTCGGGTGCCGATCCGGAAGGCCTGTTTCCCGCGATCCTGGGCCATGAAGGCGCCGGTCTCGTGGTCGAGGTCGGGCGCGATGTGACGACGGTGAAACGCGGCGATCACGTGATCCCGCCCTACATGCCGGAATGCCGGCAGTGCCCTTCGTGTCTGTCGCGCAAGACCAATCTGTGCACGGCGATCCGAGCGACCCAGGGCCAGGGTATCATGCCCGACGGCAGCTCGCGCTTTTCGATCGGCGGCCGTGCCGAAAATCGTCGACTGGTACATGGAGCGGAAGATCGAGATCGACCCGATGATCACGCACGTGGTGCCCCTCGCCGAAATCAACAAGGCTTTCGATCTGATGCACGCAGGGAAATCGATCAGAAGCGTCGTGCTCTATTGACGCGCCTCGGTTCGATTGCGGCAACAACATGGCGGCATTGAACGCCGAGGCGCGGACCCCGACAAAGTTTTGCCGAATGCCCATGTGATGGGACGCCCCGGGCGTGCTTCGGGGGATTGGGGGAATGCGTCGCCTCGCATTCGCGCTGCTGGCGCCGGCGCTGCTGTGGAATTCGTCGGTCTTGGCCGACTACCGCATCACCCGCGACCATGGCGGGCTGGTCGACCAGTACAAATACCGATACGCGATGATCCGCGACCGCGGCGAACGCGTCATCATCGACGGCATCTGCAACTCGGCCTGTACCCTGGTGCTCGGCATCGTGCCGCTCAACCGCGTGTGCGTGACGCCGCGCGCGAGCCTCGGCTTCCACATGGCCTATTTCGACAAGGCGACTACCTTCGGCGTGAAGGTTACGAGCTATGCCGGTACCGCCGATCTGATGTCGTATTATCCGGAAACGGTGAAGGACTGGATCAGCCGCCATGGCGGCCTGAGCGCCGAGATGAAGAAGGTCAAAAACGGTCCCGAGCTTTGGGCCATTGTCGACCCCTGCCCTGAAGAGTTTTTCTAAAGCCCGCTCGCCTCCGACGATACTTGGTCAGGCGCGTAACCCGTTTAATTCCGTACCGCCCGCTTCGCCTTCTCGATCACGCCCTTCGGCGTCGCGTAGATCTCTCCAAGCAACCGATCGATTTCGGCGCCGCTCGCGGGGTTGACCTCGAGTCCGAGCTTCGTCGTCTCCATGATGAAATCGCGGTCCTGCATCGTCGCCGCGAAAGCCTCGCGCAGCGCCGCCTTGCGCTCCGCGGGAACGCCGGGCGAGGTGAAGAACGGACGGCCAAACGCCTGCCCTGCCAAATGCACGTGCAAGATGCGCCGCTGCTCCTCGGTCGCGGCGAGGTCACCGATGAGCGGTACCTTGTCCAGAATATCGGACGCTCTCTGCAGTGAGAAGACCGCGAGCAGATTGAGCTTGTGCTCCCGCAGCCAATTGGGACGCGTGCTCTTGATGCTGTCCCACGACCAGCCGCAGCGCCCATCCACTTCGCCGCGCTCGATCGCCAGGTTCATCTCCGTGCCGCCGGGATAACCGGTCACCAGGTTCACCTTGGCGCCGAACAGATTCTTGAGAATGCGTGCGAAATTGTCGGGGTCGGAGCCGGACCCTTCCCCGGCCAGCGCAAACGGCTTGGTCAAAGCGTCCTGCCACGTCTTGATCGCGCTGCTATGCCAAGTGACGCACAGGCTCGAATTGCTAGCAATGCTGCCGAGCCATGTGAAACTGCGTGCGTCGAACTGCGCCTCGCCGAGCAACGGCTCGAGCGGGACGCTGCGTCCGACCGTGGCGATGACGCTCCCGTCCTTGACGGCCACGTTGTGCATGTAGAGCGCCGCCTTGAGGCTCCCCGCCCCCGGCATATTCTGCGCTATGACGCCCGGATTGCCCGGAATGTACTTGCCGATAAATCGCCCGAGCAGCCGCGCGTAGAGATCGTAGCCGCTGCCGGCACTGTAACCGATGACCAGCGAAATGCTGCGGCCCTTGTAGAACTCCTCCACCCCGGCTGCGTGCGCGACCATCGGCGTCATCGCAAGAAACGCAATTATTGCTGGAGCTGATCGGGGCAAGCGGAGGTCAGTCATCGTCGTCGCGCGACCCAAGGGTGCACCCGGACACAAGCTCGCTGCGCCGACCGCGTCCAACTCAGAATTCCGATCAGTGCAGGCTTGGTCCTTTGAGGAATCGATTGCGGTCGCCGGAGGTCACCCGCGCCTCGAACGTGCGGCCGTCGCGATAGATCGTCAACGGCACCTCGACCCCTGCCCTGCCGAGCGACCACACCTTTCGGAAAAACCCGGCAAGCTCGCTGACCTCGGCCCCGGCAACCGCCAGCACGACGTCCCCGGTGCGCAGGTTGGCGCGCCGTGCCGGACCGCCATTCGACACCCGCGCTACGACGACCTTGTCCTCGATCTCCGCCGCATTGAGCCCGAGCCAGGGGCGCGGCGGATGGTTGGGTCGTCCGAGCGTAAGCAGATCTTCGAGAATCGGTTTGAGGATATCGATCGGGACGATCATGTTGAGCGGCTCGGGCGTGCCGATTTCGCGCATCTGCTGCACCTGCAGCGAGCCGATCCCGAGCAGTTCTCCGTCGCGTCCGATCATCGCAGTGCCGCCCCAGAACGGATGCGCCGGCGAAGTGAAGATCGCCTCGTCGAGCACGTATTCCCAGTTGCCGGCGAATTCCTGCTTCGCCGCGATGCGCGCCACCACCGAATGCTTGCGTCCACCGGCGCCGGCAACCACCACCGCATCACCCACTTTGGCGGACTTCGACCGACCAATCGGCAAGACCGGTAATTCGAGCCGTCCAAGCGCCTGCACCAGGCCGAAGCCGGTCTCCTGGTCATAGGCCAGCACATGGCCGGGCACGGCACGGCCGTCGGCCAGATGCAGCCAGATCGTTTCTGCCTCGGTGATGAGGTAACCAATGGTGAGAACGACGCCCTCGCGGATCAGCACGCCGTTGCCGCTGCGCTCGGTCCCGAGCGTCTCGGCGGTGAACGCATCGGCGGGAACCATCGCCCGCAGCCCCACCAATGCCGTGAGAGCCTCGTCGAGATCGTAGTCGTAGTTTTCCGGCTTGGGCTGCAGCGCCGGCGGCATCTCCCAATCGGCTGAGGAAGCCATTTACGGAACTCCAGTCGCGCGGGCTCTCGACCTGGAATCAATCATACCGTGCGCACGGCGCCAACCCGCCAGCGTGACATTCTCACGCCGCCTTTTGCTCAAAGTGGCAGCGTGGCGCGCGCGAGCGCGGCACCCCGAATGCGCGCTACCGCAGAATGTTAATCGAGAGGTTCTACCTTGATGATGGCAGCGGCGTGATTGCTGCCGACCCACAACACCGGCCGCTCACCTGAATCATCGACGAACACGCGTCGAATGTTGGTCGTGCGCGGCAGCAGATAATCCACAACTTCACCGGTGGCGGTATTGAGCCGCGAGATCTGATCCGTGAGCATCGAACCGGTCCAAACCTCGCCACCGTTCCTGATCGAGACCGCGTCATAAGGCGCACTCCATTGCGTCGGCAGCGGCCACTCCTTGATCGTCGCGGTCTGTGGATCGAACATGCCGATTGCATTGGCTCCGTATTGCGCGAACCAGAGGCGGTTCTGCGCGTCGACGCGGCCGCGCCGCGGTCGCGACACCGGCGCAGAAGTCGGCCAGATCGTAACCTCGAGCGTTTTGGCATCGCGCCGACCGATGCTCTGGCCGCCAAATTCCAGCTGATACAGATTGTTGTTGAGATCGGTAGGCATCCCATAAGCGCGGATCTGTTTGCCCGCCGGGCTATTGGCCTGGCCCAAATTCTCGAACTTGCCGGTCGCGACATCGAGCCGGTAGTTGAAGTGGTCCTCCTGATTGTTGGTCCAGACCTTGCCATCGACATCGGCGTGCATCGGCGACACCATCGAAGCCTGCGCCGAAGCCGAGATCCATTCCTTCGGGAATGGAAACACCGATACGTCGTGGCTGCGGCGATCGATCTTGGCAATGCCGGCCTGATACATCATTGCCAGCCAGACGTTGCCGTCTGGATCGAACTCGAGGTCGAGCCCGCCTTTCGGCTGTTCCGGCCGGATCACCGGGATCGCAATGTCCTTGGTCTTGCCGGTTCGCGGATCCATCACGCCGACGAATTGCGCGCCGAAATCGGAGTACCAAATCTGTCCGTCCTTATCGACGATCACGTCGTGGGGCAGCGCGTTCTTGCGCGGAAGATCGTATTCCGTGACGACGACCGCAGTGGATCGCCCCTTCGGACGCGGCAATGTCTTGAGCGGATACTCGATTGCTTCGGAATTGCCGAGGCTGACGTTCGCCAAGAGCTCCGCCGCCGCCTTGGCGGCATCGCCGGTGACGGCGGGCCGCTCGCCGCGCGGCCCGGGAAGCAGCGGCTGCGGATGTATCGGCGTGCTGCCCGGTGAGTAGCGCGACATGCGCAAAAAGACCTGCTGGAATTCGGCGGCGTCGTGATTCGAAGTCAACACGCGTTGCAGCGTGTGACATCCCACGCACATCGTGAGAAACGCTTTTTGCTTGTCGGGCGCGGGCAAGCTGAGCAGCCATTCGGCGTTGGAGAGCTGCGGCACTAGGCTTTTGACCTTGCTGAGCTTGAGGTCGGCGGTTTGCGCGCTGCCGGCGGGTACGTCGACGATCTTCGGCCCATCGAGGCGGTAGCCGACCGAGCGGATGGAGATCGTGTATTTGCCGGGCTCCATGCGCGCCGACGGAAAACGGTAGCGGCCCTGGGCGTCGGACACCACGGTGGTGGTGATGGTGGCGCCCTCCTTCTTGGCGCTGACCAGCACGCCTTCCATCGCGCCCTCCTCACTCGAGGAGACGAGCCCGCTGAGCGCGATTTGCGCCTGCGCGCGGAACGATGCCGATCCAAGCACGAGAAAAATGAGCGCTGCTGTAAGCAAAATCCGGCTGGGCCGCATGGGCATCTCCCGACGATGCATTTGTCTTGTGATTATCGCGCGTTTTCGGCGAGTGCGGAAGCGGGCGAGCCCGGTTGCTGGCTGCGGTTCGAGCGGAGCCGCCTGGATTTGGCGCGCGCTCGGAGGGATTCGAACCCCCGACCCCCAGATTCGAAGGCTACAACGAGGTATGTCGTGCTTACATGGGCGTATCTTAGCTTTCCTCAAACTGTGGAGAGCTACGTCAGCCCGCAAATTTGCTTCGTTTCGCGGCTCCGACGTGTTGCGACCAGGCGGCGTTCTGTTCATCGCGCTCGAAGGCCAGGACGAAGTCGACATCCGGCTGCAAGCCCAGATCAACGAACGCGGCGGCGGCAAGCCGGACCGCATGCCGTTCGTCTGGACCGAAGACTGCCCGCCGCTGCTGGCCAAGAACGCCGTCGACGAGCTCGCGAAGCGAGCGGCCCACGTCGCTGCCGAGATGCGCAAGAACTGGGACATGCCGCTCGCGCTGATCGTGATCGACACCATGGTGGTGGCGGCCGGCTACACGAAGGAGGGCTCCGACAACGACACGTCTACGACGAGTATGACAATGGGCGTACTGGCCAAGCTAGCGCGACGTGCCAGGTGCTTCTGCTTCGGGATCGATCACTTCGGCAAAAACCCGGAAGTAGGCACGCGCGGCAATTCGGCGAAGGAGGGCAATGCCGACGTGATCCTCGCCCTGCTCGCCAACAAGGCAATCACCGGCGAGGTGAGCCAGATGCAGCTGGCGGTCCGCAAGCGGCGCGGCGCTGCGTGCGGGCTGGTGTTCCCGTTCACGACACGGGTAGTCGACATGGGCGTGAACGAGCGCGGCAAGAAGCAGACGACCCTGTTCCTAGACTGGGGGACGGCGGCGCTGTGTGGCTCGACATCGGCCGGCTGCGGTTGATCCGGTGCGCGCCCCCACGTCCGGGCTCTCCTGGGCATCCATATGTTTGGATAGTCGCCTGGCGGCGCAGAATTCCAGAATGGGACCGGAAGGGCTGGGAACGTCGCCGGCAACAGCATTAGACGCCGGAGGCGCAGGCAGCGGCCAAGGCAAGGGACGAGCGTTGGGCGGCAGAGGCGCGGCAGACGTTTGCACGTGAGACAGGGGAGCCTGTAGAGCCGCTGGCGCAGCTTGCTTCCTTCGCCGAAACGGAAGGGAAGCTCTCACTGGACGGGCCCGACTGGCTGATCCAGCTGCGGGCCAAAGGACGTGAGGCTCTCCACGACAATTTCGAGGGACTACGCCGGAGGTGACAGATGCGTGACGACGGCGATGGCCGTCCAGGCCTATCGTTCACGTTCGACGAGACCGCCGGAGAGCGGGAGCGGTGCGTGTGCTGCGGAGCGCCGGCGCACTACCAGTATCGACGTGGCGAGGCCCCGGACTGGTACTGCGTCAAGCATCGAGCGGTTGTCGAGGTCCTTGGCTGAAGCGTCGCTGAGCTCGGGCGCAGGCCGTTGCCATGTCGAGCCCGGTATCGCCGAGCGTCCTGGCCACATCCTCAAGGAAAGCGGAGCGGGCGTCGACGCCCAACGGCGCAGCTGCTCGCATGAGGGCGCCCAGATCGGTGTCGGTGAGCGCCAGCGGTTTCCGGGGGCCTGGGGGCATAGGTCGTTCCGCGAAAGGGGCAAGAACTGCAGCGCGGCTGCGCTCGGAATTTTTGTTCTTTAATTTCAACCGATCATAGCGGCAACAACGTCGAGCTTGGTGGAGAGCTTCTTCTTGCGCGGGGTCCTCTTGCGCAGTCC
>Ga0306921_10004813_pt1 | contig 13933 bp, 11 predicted proteins | sample sta12Cox44000080_FD_203760 | JGI IMG/M metagenome (GOLD analysis project Ga0306921, IMG submission 203760) | Lab enrichment of tropical soil microbial communities from Luquillo Experimental Forest, Puerto Rico - statoxic.12C.oxic.44.000.080 (v2)... | ecosystem: Environmental > Terrestrial >... | reverse complement strand
CGTGGCATGGAAACTGCAAAATCCCCTCGCGCCGCAGGTCCTCGCAGACGGAGTGTCCGCTCATGAAACTGGTCACAGCGATCATCAAACCCTTCAAGCTCGACGACGTACGTGCCGCGCTCTCGGATATCGGGGTATCGGGCATGACCGTTACCGAGGTGAAGGGCTTCGGGCGCCAGCGCGGACATACCGAGCTCTATCGCGGTGCGGAGTACGTGGTGGACTTCGTGCCCAAGACACGGATCGAGGTGGCGGTGCGAGGTGACCTGGTCGACCAGGTCATCGAGGCCATCATGAAGTCCGCCAAGACCGGCAAGGTCGGCGATGGCAAGATCTTCATCACCGACATCGAGCGCGTCATCCGCATCCGCACCGGCGAGACCGACGACAGCGCGTTGTAGGCGCCGGCGCCGCCGACCCTGCGTTATGCTTGCGCGCATGCCGCGCGCGATACGTTTCTACGAAAACGGCGGGCCCGAGGTGCTGCGCCTCGAGGAGCTCGATGCGGGAAAGCCCGCAGCCGGTGAGGTGCAGATCCGCCACACCGCGATCGGCGTCAACTACATCGACGTCTACGACCGCACCGGGCTTTATCCGGTCAGCCTGCCGAGCGGACTTGGGCGCGAGGCGGCGGGGGTCGTAACGGTTCTCGGGCGCGGCGTGCGCGGGCTGCGCGTCGGTGAGCGAGTCGCGTACGTCTTTCCGTCCCCCGGGGCCTATTGCGAAATACGCAACGTGCCCGCCGAGCGCGTGGTGCGGGTGCCGCGCGGTATCTCCGATGAGCAGGCAGCGGCGCTCATGCTGAAGGGGCTCACCGCACACTTTCTCATCCGCCGGACTTACAAAGTGGGGCGCGGGGACCCGATCCTGGTGCATGCCGCCGCCGGTGGGGTCGGACTCATCCTGTGTCAATGGGCGAAGGCACTCGGCGCGACGGTCGTGGGCGTGGTGGGAAGCGAGGCGAAGGCGGAGCTCGCGAGGAAGCACGGCTGCAAACACGTCCTCATCTCCGGTCGCGATGAGCTGGTGCCGGCCGTCAAAAAGCTCACCAAAGGTGCAGGCGTCGCGGTCGTTTACGACGCGGTCGGCAAGGACACCTTCATGGAATCGCTCGACTGCCTGCGGCGACTCGGCATGATGGTGACCTTCGGGAATGCTTCCGGTCCTCCGCCGGCGATCAGTCCGCTCGAGCTCACCAAGCGCGGCTCACTGTTTTTGACGCGTCCCACGCTCTTCAACTACATCGCCTCGCGTGCCGAGCTGGACGCGGCGGCACGCGAGTTGTTTGCGGCCGTAAAGGCCAAGAAGGTGAAGGTGATTATCGGCCAGCGCTACGGGCTCGCGCAGGCGGCTGATGCGCACCGCGACCTGGAGGGCCGACGCACCACCGGCTCGACCGTCCTGCTGCCCTAGGAGTGTGCCCCGAGCGCCCAGGGGACTTCCCGGTCGGGGATGATGCGCCGATGAGACGGTTTTGGGCGGTGCTGTTCAGCTGACGCTTGTGCTATCTTTTTCTTTCAGCGAAGATCCCAGCGTGATCTGCGCCGAATCACCTCGAAAACGGCAATAAAAACTGGGGTGAAGCACAGCCATAACGTAATGTCCCGCAAACAGCATCGACGTTGTATGTGTACGACAGGAACGGGAGGTTCCCTTGGAAAATTCATCGAGCCGGACAGGGCATCAGTGGGCGCGGCTTGCCGTATGGGCTGCAGTGAGTGTGGTGGCTCTGGTGACGGCGTCCAGGGGGGCTCGAGCCGCCGACGCGCCGGCGCCTGCCGATCAGCTGCAGGAGATCGTGGTCACAGGATCGCTGATCCCGCAGACCGTCAAGGAGACGGCCAATCCGGTCACCGTGATCACGGCGGAGGACCTGCAGACCAAGGGGTACGCCACGGTGGCCGACGCTCTGCAGCGTTCCACACTCGCCACCGGTTCGGTCCAGGGCCCGCAGTTCGTCAACGGATTCACTCCGGGTGCGCAGACCCTCAGCCTGTTCGGCCTGTCACCGAGCTACACCAAGTTCCTGATCGATGGCCGGCCGATCGCCGACTACCCGGCGCTCTACAACGGTACGGACATCGTCACCGACATCAGCACCATCCCCACGGTGCTCGTTGACCGTATCGACATACTGCCCGGCGGCCAATCCTCGATCTACGGCTCGGACGCCATCGCCGGGGTCGTCAATATCATCCTCAAGAAGAAGCAGGACGGACCGCTGGCAGACCTGCGCTACGGCTGGACGAAGGATGGCGGCGGCTCGCAGCGGCGCATCGGGCTGTCCGAGGGATTCACGGCCGGCAAGCTCAACGTACTGATAGGTGGGCAGTACGACAACATCGATCCGATCTGGGGTTACCAGCGTTCCATGACGCGCCAGTACTTCGCCGGCAACCCCAACTCCCCGCAGACGGCGGAGCGTGACTTCCTGGTGCTGGGGCTCTTCGGTCAGGCGAACGGTGATCTGTACTACATGCTCGACCCGGCCAAATGCGCCAACGTCACGGGTCTGTTCGGCGGTACCGTGACCGAGCAATACCGGCAGGGGCGCGGCAACTACTGCGGCACCACCTCGGCCGGCTACTACACGATCAACAACGGCACCGAGTCGGCGCAGGGGTTCCTGAACGCCACCTACGACCTCAGCGGCGGGGCGCAGATCTTCGCCGAAGTCCTCGCCAGTAACGCCGTTGTGAAATTCAATCCCGGCACGGCGTTCTGGGGCACCGCCAACCAGGCCGGGCCTTACAGCACCTACTACGACCCCAACGTGTCCGGGCCCAACAATCCCAATGGCGACCTGCTGGATCTGCAGCACATCTTCTCACCGGAGGAGGCCGGCAACCTGCGCGACCAGGACAACAAGAACACCAACAACTCGATCCGCGGCACGCTCGGCGTGACGGGGAATCTCTTCACCACGAACTGGAAGTACACCGCCGATTTCACCTACACGGAGAACAGGCTGACCGAGGCGACGCACCTCGCTTTCACCAGCGCGATCGACGCCTTCTTCGCGCCGATCTACGGCCCGAACCTGGGGCCGGATCCCATCTTCGGCACCCAGCCCACCTACGAGGTGAACTACGCGGCGTTCTACAAACCCATCACGCCGGCGCAGTACGCGAGCTTCACCGGCTACGCGACCTCCTACTCGCGCACCGAGGACGGCCTGGCGCGCGGCATGCTGACCGACACCTCGCTGTTCCGCCTGCCCGGCGGTGATGCCGGCATCGCGCTCGTGGTCGAGGGCGGCCACCAGAGCTGGAAGTACGAGCCGGACCCGCGCTTCCTCGACGGCGAGACCTACCTGTACACCGCCACCGCCGGTGCGGGCCATCGCACGCGCTATGCGGCCACGAGCGAGCTGCGGCTGCCGGTGATCGACACCGTGACCGTGACGGCCTCCGGCCGCTACGACGACTACAAGGTCGCCGATGGCAACGTCGACCAGTTCACTTACAACCTGGGACTCGAGTACCGGCCGCTGCGCAGCCTGCTGTTGCGCGGCCGTTATGGCACGGCGTTCAAGGCCCCGACGCTCTCCGACGAATTCCAGGGACAGAGCGGTTTCTTCGTGACCGGCACCGACTACTACACCTGCGCCAAGAAGGGCTATGCGCCGGGTAATCCGCCACCGCACGACATCGCCAGCTGCCCGGAGGCCAATATTTCCGTTTTCGGCACCACTTCCGGCAACCCGAATTTGAAGCCCATCAACGCCAAGGTCGCGGACGTGGGCATCGTCTGGTCGCCGCTCGAGCGCAGCGCCTTCTCGGTCGACTACCTGCACTGGAAGATCAACGAGGAGGTGATGCAACAGGACAGCGATCAGCTCCTGCGCACCAACTCGGCGTGCCTGCTCGGGCAGCTCGATCCGACTTCGCCGACCTGCGTGGCAGCGATCGACCAGGTGCAACGCGACGCTACCGGCAATATCACGCAGATCTCAACGCCGAAGCTCAACCTCTCCGAGGAGACGCTCGGGGTGCTGCTGTTCTCGCTCAACTACACCTGGGTGGCCGGCAAGGCGGGCGCCTTCACCCTGGAAGGTTCCTACAGCAACATTCTCCATCACAGCGAAGTGCGCTTCCCCGGGGACCCGGAGATCGATCTGCTGAACAGCCCGTTCTACAGCACCGAGTTCAAGACCAAGGCAAACCTGGCGCTCACCTGGAACCTCGGCAGGTTCGGCACCACGGTCTACATCGAGCACTACGGCCCCTCGCCCAACTTCGTGGCGACGCAGCAGGTCGAGGGCTATGCCACCCCAGGTGCGGGCACGCTGCCGCCCTGGACGATCACCAACTGGAGCGCACAGTACGAGCTGCTGCGCGGGCTCACGCTGAGTGCCAACATCAACAACGTCTTCAACCGTTCGCCGCCCTACGACAACACTTACAGGGGTATCGACAATCAGCCCTACAACATCTTCAACTACAACGACTATGGGCGGTCGTACTTCATCGGTGCGACGTACAAGTGGCACGAGTGAGTCGGGCGTAGAAAGCGCGCAGCAACCCCGAGTCGCGCTCGCGGGTTGAGCGCGCCGCCTGAGTCGCTGCCCCCCGGCTCACGCGTCGGCGGGCACTGCGCGCGCGCGCAGCGGGCGCGTGCTGCGGCTGATGCCGAGCGCACCGCTGCGTACCACTTCCAGGAGCTCCGCGCGGTCCGCCAGAGCGCCCATGAAGGCATTGACCTCGGCCTCGCTCGCGGTCAGCTCGACGATGAAACCCTCGACCGCCGGGTCGAGCACCCGGCCGCCGCTGCGCACCACCTGGCCGCGCACCGTGTCGGTCTGCCCTGCTGCCACACGGAGCTTCAGCAGCACCAGCTCGCGCTCGAGGTGCTGCCCGCGCGTCATGTCGAGCACGTGTACCACGTCCACCAGCTTGTTCAGCTGGTTGACGATCTGCTGGATGACGAGGTCGGAGCCCTTGGTGACCAGTGTCAGCCGCGAGACGGTGGGGTCATCGGTCGGGGCGACCGACAGCGACTCGATGTTGTACCCGCGTGTGGAGAACAGGCCCGCAACCCGGGTGAGCGCACCGGCTTCGTTCTGCAACAGGATGGCGATGATATGACGCATGAAAACAGGGGGAAAACGGCGCGGTGATAGGCGCCGGAAACGGCAGAATAAAGGATTGGTGCGCGCTTGCACCATGGACCCAAGCTGCTAGGCTCCTCGAGCCCTCCGACCTTCCATGAGCCATCACGAAAAGCGCGTGCATGAGTGACACGGTGATCCAGCCACGTCCGATGGGACACCCGCTCGGCGGACAGCGCATGAGCGGCGCCCGCATGATCATGCAGGTGCTCGCGGACGAGGGGGTCACTGCGATCTTCGGTTATAGCGGCGGAGCCATCCTGCCGACCTACGACGCAGTGTTCCTGTACAACGAGCAGGCGGCCCGTGCCGGGGAGCCGCAGATACCGCTCATCGTGCCTGCCAACGAGCAGGGCGCGGGCTTCATGGCCGCGGGCTATGCCCGCGCGAGCGGGCGCGTCGGCGTTTGCCTGGTGACCTCGGGGCCCGGAGCCACGAACACTGTTACACCGGTGCGCGATTGCATGGCAGATTCGGTACCGATTGTAGTGATTTGTGGTCAAGTCTCAACGGCAGCGATCGGCACCGATGCGTTCCAGGAGGCTCCCGTCCCCACCATGATGGGCGCGGTCGCCAAACACATTTTTCTCGTGACCGACCCCACGAAGCTCGAGTGCACGGTCCGCACCGCGTTCGAGATCGCGCGCAGTGGCCGCCCGGGACCGGTGGTCGTCGATATCCCAAAGGACGTCCAGAACTGGGAAGGCGTATTCCACGGCGAGGGGCTGCTGCCCATCCCGGGCTTTCGCCGCCGCCAGCAGGAGCTCGAGCACTCGGCCCTCGAGGGGCCGGCGGCCGCGCACTTTTTCGGGATGCTCGATGAGTCGAGCCGGCCGCTCATCTATGCGGGCGGCGGGGTGATCAACGGTAACGCCGCGGCCGCTCTCAGCGAGTTCGCCATCACCTTCGGCGTGCCGGTGGTGACGACGCTCATGGGCATCGGCGCGCTCGACACCACGCATCCGCTGGCCATGCGCATGCTCGGAATGCACGGGGCGGCATTCGCCAATTACGCGGTGGACGACTGCGATTTCCTGATCGCCGTGGGAGCACGTTTCGATGACCGGGTCGCCGGTGTGCCGGCGAAATTTGCCAGGAACGCGCGCCGCATCGCGCATCTGGACGTCGACCGCGCGGAAGTGAACAAGGTGAAGCGGGCGCACTGGAGCCACATCGGGCGGGTGCGCGAGGCGCTGCTGGCGCTCACCGCGCATGGCCGCCAGAGCGGTTTCAGGCGCAATTTCGCCCCCTGGCATGCCGAGCTCGCCGAGCTCAAGCGCGTGTATGCCATGAACTACGACCGCGCGAGCCCGCTCATCCAGCCGAACTACATCATCGAGGAGATCAACCGCCACGCGCGCGGTGCGGCGATCATCACCACCGGCGTGGGACAGCATCAGATGTGGGCGGCACAGTACTGCGACTTTACCGCTCCCAGGCTGTGGCTCACCTCCGGGAGCATGGGCACCATGGGATTCGGGCTGCCGGCGGCGATCGGTGCACAGATCGCGCAGCCGCAGCGGCTGGTCATCGACATCGACGGCGACTCCAGCATCCGCATGAACATCGGGGAGCTGGAGACGGTGACCACCTACGATCTGCCGGTAAAGGTGGTGGTGCTCAACAACTTCGGCGACGGCATGGTGAAGCAGTGGCAGAAGCTGTTCTTCAAGGGGCGGCTGTCGGCGAGCGATCGCTCACTGCACAAGAAAGACTTCATCAAGGCCGCGCAGGCGGACGGCTTCCGCTACGCCATGCGCCTCGAGAACAAGGCCGACGTGCCGCGCGTCATTGCCGACTTCCTTGCCTTCAAGGGCCCGGCATTTCTCGAAGTCATGATCGATCCGGACGCCGGTGTGTATCCCATGGTGGGGCCCGGACAGAGCTACGACGAAATGATCACCGGCGAGTTCATTCCCTCGCGTCACAAGGTGGACATCAAGACGCCCGGTGCCTCGGAGATGTTCTGACGCGCGGCAGCGCGCCCAGGGAGCGCCGCCGAGCGTTCACAGCCCGTTCATGCGAGAGGCCATATGAAGTACCTGCACACCATGGTTCGTGTAACAGATCTTGACGCATCGTTGAAATTCTATTGCGACGCGCTCGGTCTCAGGGAGCTTTCGCGCAAGGACTACCCGCAGGGACGCTACACGCTGGTGTTCCTGGCTGCCCCGGGCGATGACAGTGCGCAGGTCGAGCTCACCCATAACTGGGATTCCGAGAACTACACCGGCGGGCGCAACTTCGGGCATCTTGCCTACGCGGTCGACGACATCTACGCCACCTGTCAGCGCCTGAAGGATCACGGCGTCACCATCCTGCGCCCGCCGCGTGATGGGCGCATGGCCTTCGTGCGCTCACCGGACAACATCTCCATCGAGCTGCTGCAGAAAGGTGCGTCGCTCCCGGCTGCGGAGCCGTGGAAGTCCATGTCCAACACCGGCAGCTGGTAGACCCGCACCCGGGCGGCACGTGAAAACCATACCCAGCCTGCTGATCGCGGCGGTGTTCGCCACGCTGACCTTCGCGGTGTGGGCCTACCTCAACCGCCCGACGCGCGAACCGCCCTGGCCGCAGCTGATCCAGGGGTTCGATTTCTCGCCATTCCGCGCCGACGAAGATCCGACGCACTTCGAGATGCCGACCGACGCCGAGATCGACGCCGACCTGGCGCTGCTCGAGGGCAAGGTGAAGGCCGTGCGTACCTACAGCGTCGGCGCCACGCTCGCGGATGTGCCGGAGCTCGCCGAGCGGCACGGCCTGAATGTCGCGCTCGGCGCCTGGCTCGATACGCACCGTGACAAGAACGAGGAACAGCTGAAGATCGCGATCGAGCTGGCGAACACCCACCAGAACGTGGTGCGCGTCATCGTCGGCAACGAGGTGCTGCTGCGCGGCGATCTGCCGATCGAGGAGCTGGAGAAGTATCTCGATCGGGCGCGCGCGGCGATCTCGCAGCCGGTGGGTACCGCCGAGACCTGGGACACCTGGCTCGCGCGCCCCGAGCTCGCGCAGCACGTCGATTTCATCGGCGTGCATCTGCTGCCGTACTGGGAGGGGGTGGCGGTCGACAAGGCGCTCGACTACTCGCTCGCGCAGTTCAAGCGCCTGCAGAAGACCTTCCCGCACAAGCCGATCGTCGTCGCGGAGATCGGGTGGCCGAGCCGTGGCCGCACGCACGAGTCCGCGGTCGCCTCGGTGGCGAACGAGGCGCTGTTCCTGCGCCGCTTCCTGTACCGCGCGCAGAAGGAGCAGATCACCTACTACGTGATGGAGGCCTTCGATCAGCCGTGGAAAGCGTTTCAGGAAGGCGCCGTCGGCTCGTACTGGGGCGTCTACGACGTGGAGCGCAGGCCGAAGTTCGCCTTCGCCGCGCCCATCGTGCGCATTCCTGAGTGGCACATTCTCGCGGCCGTCTCGATCGCGGTGTCGCTGCTGGTGCTGGGACTGCTCTATCTCAACAGCGACACGCTGCGCAACCGCGGCCGCAGCTTCCTCGCGGTGGTGGTCTATGCCGCTGCCACCATCGCGGTGTGGGTGATCTACGACTTCACCCAGCAGTACATGACTGTCTCGAGCGTGGTGGCCGGGGTGCTGCTGCTGCTCGGCATGCTCGGCGTGCTGCTGGTGTTGCTGGCGGAGGCGCACGAGTGGGCCGAGGCGCACTGGGTGGAGTACCGCCGGCGCCTTGGCGCCCCGATGCTGAGCAGCAGCGCCGCACCGCCCAAGGTGTCGATCCATGTCCCGGCCTACAACGAGCCCCCGGCGATGCTCATCGAGACGCTCGATGCGCTCGCTCGGCTCGATTATCCGGACTTCGAAGTGCTGGTCATCGACAACAACACCCGCGAGGACAGCGTATGGCGGCCGGTGAAGGCGCACTGCGCGCGGCTCGGCGCGCGCTTCCGCTTCTTCCACGTCGCGCCCCTCGCGGGCTTCAAGGCCGGTGCGCTCAACTATGCCCTCGATCGCACCGCCGCCGACGCCGCAATCATCGCGGTAATCGACAGCGACTACGTGGTCGACGCCCGCTGGCTGCGCGACCTGACTCCGGCGTTCCAGGATGAGCGCATCGCCATCGTGCAGGCACCGCAGGACTACCGGGACGCGGGCGAGAGCGCCTTCAAGGCCATGTGCTACGCCGAGTATCGTGGCTTTTTCCAGATCGGCATGATCACGCGCAACGAGCGCAACGCCATCATCCAGCACGGCACCATGACCATGGTGCGGCGCAAGCAGCTCGCGGCCTGCCGCTGGGCCGAGTGGTGCATCACCGAGGACGCCGAGCTCGGCCTGCGCATCTTCGAGGCCGGCTACGACGCCAGCTACGTGCCGGAGAGCTACGGGCGCGGACTCATGCCCGACACCTTCATCGACTTCAAAAAGCAGCGCTTCCGCTGGGCCTACGGTGCGATGCAGATCATCAAGGCCCATGCGCGCGCGCTGTTCCTCGAGGGCGGTCCCCTCTCCCCCGGCCAGCGCTATCACTTCGTCGCCGGCTGGCTCCCGTGGATCGCCGACGGCTGCAACCTGCTGTTCAACCTCGCAGCGCTCGGCTGGTCGGCGGCCATGGTCTGGGCGCCCGGCAGGGTCGATGCGCCCCTCGTGCTCTACTCGGTACTGCCGCTGTCGTTGTTCACGTTCAAGCTGGCGAAGCTCGTGCACCTCTACCACGTGCGCGTCGGGGCGAACCTGCGGCAGACGCTCGCCGCTGCGATCGCGGGCCTCGCGCTCACCCATACCATCGGCCGGGCGGCCGTGAAGGGGCTGGTGACCAACCGCGAGCCCTTCTTCCGCACGCCGAAGAAGCGGCGCTCCTCCGGTCTATGGCACGCGCTTGCAGCCGCGCGCGAGGAAACGCTGATGATGATCGGCCTCATGCTCTCGGCCTGGGCGGTCTCCTACACCGCGCTGCCGCAGAACGCAGGACCCGATCACTTTGCCTGGATCGTGGTGCTCCTCATCCAGTCGGTACCCTATGCCTCCTCGCTAATCGTGTCGTTGATGAGCGCATTCCGACTACCGGCGCGCCTGCTCGGCACGAGTTACCGTCCGATGAGCCGCACCGGCCGCCAGCCGGAGGCGGATCTGAGCGGCTGACCCATGCGGGAGCGGAGGCTGGGGGCCATCGCGATCATGATCGCCGCGGTTGCCGTCTTCTCCTTCATGGATGGACTGCTGAAGCTGCTGGCGGCGCACTATCCGCCCATGCAGGTCGCGGCGCTGCGGGGGGCGACCTCGCTGCCTTTCACGCTGCTGCCGGTGCTGTTGCGTGGACGGCTGCAGGACCTGAAGCCGCGGCGCTGGCCCATGCACCTGCTGCGCGGGTTGCTGTCGGTGCTGGTCCTGGGTGGGTTCATCTACGCGGTGCGCGTACTGTCGCTCGCCAACGCCTACGCGGTGTTCCTGTCGGCGCCGCTCATCGTGGCGGCGCTCTCGGTGCCGCTGCTCAGGGAGCGGATCGACTGGCGCAACTGGATCGCCATCCTGGTCGGCCTGCTCGGGGTGCTCACCATGCTGCGCCCGAGTGCCTCCGGCCTCAGCACCTTCGGTACCCTGGCGGCCCTCATAGGCGCCACCGCTTATGCCGTGAGCGGAATCGCGGTCCGTGTCCTGACGCGCAGCGACACGACGGTCAGTGTGGTTTTCTGGACCGTGGGTCTGATGACCGTGTTCTCGGGTACCATTGCCGCCCCCGGCTGGGTACCGATCGAGCACGACCACTATAAATGGCTCCTCGGGCTCGGCATGCTGGCCGCGCTAGGGCAGTACCTGCTCACCGAGGCCTTCCGCTCCGCACCCCCCTCCGTTGTCTCTCCGTTCGAGTACACCGCCCTCCTCTGGGGAGTCGCCATCGACCGCGTCGTCTGGCACGTGCTTCCCTCTACGCGCGTGTGTTTCGGTGGCGGCATCGTGATACTGAGCGGCCTGTATCTCATCTGGCACCAGCGGCGGCAGTTCGGTGAGGAATCCGCGCGAGAGCCGTGGCAGCCGGCAGCGGAGAAGGGCAGAATGTTGCGCCATTCGTCGACAGTCGCAGTTGTCGCTCGCAAACAAGAGGAAGACTCACCATGAGCAACGCCGAAGTCCTGGGACGATTCGTCTGGCACGAGTTGTTGACGACAGATACCGCGGGCGCCGCCGCGTTCTACCCCAAGGTTCTGCCTTGGCGCACCGCGCCCTCCAGCATGCCCGGCTATACCATCTGGATGGCCGGACAAACCCAGATTGGCGGCCTCATGGCCCTGCCGGCGGAAGCCGGCTCGACGCCACCACACTGGCTGATCTATGTCGGTACTCCGAATGTCGATGCCACGTGCTCCCAGGCCCAGGGGCTTGGCGCGCGCGTCGTCAAGCCGCCGGGTGACATTCCCAACGTCGGCCGCTTCGCCGTGTTATCCGATCCGCAGGGCGCGACGTTCGCGGTGTTCACCCCGGGCGGCGGGCCGCCGCCCGGTGCACCGCCCTCGCAGGGCGCTTTCTCCTGGCACGAGCTGGCGACAACAGACGTTGCAGCATCGTTGCGCTTCTACGGCCAGCTGTTCGGCTGGAGCAAGGGTCCGGGGCACGACATGGGCGCCATGGGCGTGTACCAGATCTTCCAGCAGAGCAGCACCCAGCTCGGCGGCATGTGCAACGTGCAGGGTCCGTCGACGGCGCCTTCCTGGCTGAGCTACGTGCATGTCGCCGATTCCGGCCGGGCGGTGGCCGCCGCCAAGTCGGGTGGCGGAAGGTTGCTGCACGGTCCGATGGAAGTGCCCGGCGGGAGCTGGATCGCCATGATGATGGACCCGCAGGGAGGGGCATTCGCGGTGCAGGAGGCGCCGCGCGTGGCGGCGCAGAAGCCCGCCTCCGCTCCCAAGCCTGCCGCCGCGGCAAAGCCTCCCGCGCCGCCGAAACCTGCTCCGGCGAAGGCATCGCCGCCCGCCGCGGCAGCGCCGGCGGCTACGGTTGCAAAGGCGGTAGCGGCTGCGACGGTCGTAAAAGCAGCAAAGAAGGGAAAGAAAGTGGCACGCAAAGTACGCAGAGCGGGCAGAAAAGTCGCGAGAAAAGTACGCCGCGCCGGGAGAAAGACCGCGCGTAAGGCCAAGAGACCGGCGGTCCGTCGCGCGGCGCGCAAGGCGGCACGCAAGACAGCGCGCAAGGTACGTCGCACTGCGCGCCGAGCGGCACGTGGCGTGAGACGCGCAGCGCGCCGCGTGAGGCGCGCCGCACGCCGCAGGCGCTGATCTATCCGCTGATCTCACCGCGCGCGCATCCCCGGCGCGTGGTGAGATCAGGCGCCTCTCACAGCCGCACGAGCGGCCGGCCGAAGTTGCCTCCCTGCATCGCGAGCAGCAGGTGCGCGGGGGCGTTGGCGAGCCCCTCGACAACGTGGTCCTTGGTGGCGATGCGCCCGGCGCCGTACCAGGCGATCGCCTCACGCAGGAATTCCGAGCGCCGGTGCTCGTAGTCCTGCACGTCCATGCGCAGCACCTGCACAGTTCCGGGTGCATAGTCGCCGCGGGTGAGCAGTACCTCGGGGTCTGCAGGAGTGACGCTGTTCTGCACGATGCGTGCGCCACGCGCCAGGATGCCGCTCGCCACCACCTTTTCCAGCAGCTCTCCGCCCACGTTGTCGAAATAGATATCGACTCCGTGCGGGGCGAGATGCCGCAGACGCGCCTCGAGGTTCTCGGCCGCGTAGTTGATGCAGGCGGAAAGGCGGGCATGGCGTGTGACCCAATCGCACTTCTCGCGCGTGCCCGCCATGCCGAGCGCACGCGCGCCTTTGAGCATGGCGATCTGCCCGGCCATGGCGCCGGCGGCATTGGCGGCAGCGGAGACCAGCACCGTTTCCCCCGCGCGTAAGCGGGCCAGATGCAGCAGCCCGAAGTAGGCCGCCATGCCCGGTGCTCCGAGCACTCCGAGTGCCGTGGAGGCGGGAGTTTGTCCAGGATGCAACAGCCGCGCGTGATGACCCTCCGACACGCACAGCTGCTGCAGCCCGCAATCGAGCACTACCAGGCTGCCGATGTTGAAGACCTCGTGGCGCGATTCGATGACTTCCCCGACGCCGCGTGCCGGGACCACATCGCCGGGTCGCGGCAGACCGCGTGTCGCGGCATCGGGCGCGCAGCGGAAAGGATCCACAGCCAGCCACAGCGCACGCGCCAGGAATGAGCCGTTGGTGAGCCTGGGCTGCTCGGCGTCGATGAGCTCGAGATCGGCGGGGCGCAACGGCGGGCGCCTGATCCTCACCTGAAGGTTGCGCACGGCCTACTGTCCATCTTTCTCGGCCGCTCGGCGCTGGTCCTCGGCCTGCTTGTAGGCCGCGTCGATCTGCTGGTGGACCTTATCCTCTGCCGCCCGTCCCTGCGCCGCCTGCTGTGCTGCCGATTCCGCCCCGGCAGCGGCCGTCGCTCCGGTCTCGGCAGCGCCACACGCGCCGAGCAGCAGTGATAGCGCGAGCAGCGCCCATACGCGTGCTTCCATGGCCTCAATTTACGCGCCTCGACCGCCGGCGCAAGAGCGGCGCCGATCGTGGCACTATGTTGCCCATGCCGAGGGGAACGCCTACCCAGCTGCCAGCACCTGCGGCGCGCGCGCGCCGCGGCTATTTCGAGTGCCGCTACGGGCAGCTGCACGTGCACCATGCGATGCCGCCCGGAGGGGGCTTCGAGGAGGGAACCCCGATCCTGTGTTTGCACGACCTACCCGGCTCGGGGAGGGTTTTCACCCGGTTCTTGGCACTCGCGGGTGAAGATCGCTCCATGTACGCGCCTGACCTGCCGGGCTTCGGGGAGTCCGACGCACCGGGCGTGCGCCCTGCGATGAGCGAGT
>Ga0306921_10004812_pt1 | contig 13933 bp, 14 predicted proteins | sample sta12Cox44000080_FD_203760 | JGI IMG/M metagenome (GOLD analysis project Ga0306921, IMG submission 203760) | Lab enrichment of tropical soil microbial communities from Luquillo Experimental Forest, Puerto Rico - statoxic.12C.oxic.44.000.080 (v2)... | ecosystem: Environmental > Terrestrial >... | reverse complement strand
CGCTGCGCAGATGCCTTACACCCGTTACCTCGTCTACGACATTTTCGGCGGCATTTTTTGGGTCGGCACAATGATTCTCGGCGGCTACTTCCTCGGACGCTCCATTCCCAACATCGGCCAGCGCATTCACTATGTCATCCTCGTCGTCGTCGTTCTCTCTCTGTTCCCTGCTTTTATCGGCGTTCTCCGCTCGCGCCGCTCCGCTCCCTCCGCCACCGACGCGTCCTCCGCGGCTGCCCCAGGAGATCGCTGATCATGCCTAAACCCACTCTCCGTGCCATCATCTTCGATATCGGCCGCGTCCTCGTCCGTGTCGATATTCGCAAGGCCAAGATGGGTCTCGCCGACGGCCTTTCCCTCTCTCCCGAGGAGCTCTGGTCCGCCATCGAAAACGATCCTCGCTGGGGCGACTGGCAGGAGGGCCGCATGTCGCCTCGCGACTGGCATCTCAACCTCTCAAAGCGCCTGGGTATTTCCCTGGATTTTGAAACCTTCACTAACGTCTGGAACTCAGCCCTCGATCCCGTGCCCATCCACGCCAACCAACTGTTTGAGGCCCTCTCGATGCACTACCGCCTCGGGCTCCTCTCCAACACCGATCCCATTCACGTTGCCCGGCTCGAATCGACCTACGACTTCTTCCGCTATTTCCCGAAACCCGTTCGCATATACTCTTGCGTGGTTGGCGCCAGCAAGCCCGACCCGCTGATCTTCCGCGAAGCTTTGAAGGCCTGTCATGTTCGCGCCGAAGAGGCGGTTTATATCGATGACATCGCGGCCTATGCCGAAGCTGCCCACCGCCTCGGCATGACGGGCATCCAATATCAATCCCCCGAACAGCTTCGCCAGAAGTTGGCCGACCTGGGAATCCAAACTACCAACCCTTCGACTACGTAGGAATTCTCCATCCGCATTCACCTGCGCGTAAAGTTTGCAGGACCTAGTACTGCCTCCCCTTTCTTGCTTGCCTTCTAAGGTCCTTTCCTGGAATTACTTACAGTAGTGTCCCCAACCAGTCACTCCGGTCCTGTGCTTGCACACCTGAATGCACGGCTTCACGTCGGGCAGGTTCAAACCCCTGCCAATACTGCAAGTTTTGTACCCTTCGGGGTGAGGAGAACAGATTCTATATGTCAGAGCAATATACCGTTGAAGAAACAAAAGGCGGCCCTTCATGGCAGCTGCCTGCGATCGCAATTCTAGGCTTGGTTGCTTTGGGCGCGCTCGGGTTCGCTTGGAGTAATTCCACCAAGCTCGACGCCACCAAGCAGGCTGTCGCGGATCAGATGAAGGCCGTTCAGACTTCCGTTCAGCAGGACATGACCGCGTTGAAGGATCGCCTGGTCGTCAGCGAGAAGGCCAATACCGAACTCCAGGGCGATCTCAAGGTCGTCACCGACAAGCTAAAGATTACACAGGGCCAGCTCAAGAAGGCCCGCCAGGAAGCGACCGCACAAAACAACCAGACCAACGAAATGGTCAAGACCCTCGATACTTCGGTCCACAGCGAACTGGCCACCAAAGCCACCTCGGATGACGTGAAGACCGTCGACACTCGGGTCACCAAGGTCAGTGGCGATCTCGACAAGACCAACAGCGATCTCAATATGGCGCGCAGCGAACTCGGCACCCTCATCGCCCGCAACCATGATGAAATCGACGTTCTTCGCCGTCAGGGTGAGCGCGATTACATCGAATTCACCATCAATGGCAAGAACCAGCCGCAAAAGGTTGGCAACGTGACCGTCGAGCTCAAGGGCGTCAACGAGAAGAAGAATCGCTCCAACCTCGTTTACACCGTTGAAGACAAGCGCTTTGAAGAGAAGAACTCCAACATCAATACTCCGATCTTCTTCTACACCGCGGGCTCTCACCTGCCGGAAGAGATCGTCATCAACAAGGTCGGCAAGAACATGATCAGCGGTTATCTGAGCATCCCCAAGGCCAACAGCCAGCCGGCTACGGCTGCAAGCACCAAGTCCGGCCGTTAATTTCTTTCCTTCGTTCCTTCACCGAGACGGCGGGAGGTTCCATCCTCCCGCCGTCTTTGTTTTTCTGCGCTGACGTAGCCCCCTCCCCCGCACAGTGGAACTGCCGACGTTCTTCGCGTCGCTGACTTATTCTTCTCTTTCTTCCCTGCCGCTAATTTCCGCTACAATCCTCCCAGGCATGCGTTCTTCCACCACCGTCATCTACTCGGCCATCGACAACCTTATCTCCCTGACGGGCAAACCACTCCTGGGCTTCCCCGCCTTTCTCGATCACCTCTCGAACGAAGGCATTGCCTGCGTCTGGTTCACAGCTCGCAACCGCCTTCAGCTCGATTCCACTCTTCGCCGCCTTGCCCACGCGGCGCCATTCATCGCCGAAGCCGGCTCCGGTGTTTTTCTGCCTGAGGGCTATTTCCACCTCAGGCCAGCCCACACGATTCGTCTTGGCCGCTTCACTTGCGTCCCCGTCGCGTCTCCGCAACCGGCCGCCGCGGAGGCCCTGGACCTGCTTGCTGAAGAATCCGGAATCAACATCGTCCCGGTCCGCACCCTCTCGCATCGCGAACTCGCGCAAAACACAGGTCTCGAGCCTCGAGAAGCCGACCTTCTTCGCCAGCGTGATTTCGACGAACTTTTTTTCTTCGCCGGCGCTTGCGACGCCGGCATTCAGAGCTTCCTAGCCAAGGCTAAGCAGAAAAAAATCTCCGTGCGCCCACTCGGCGCACTCTGGTCGCTCGCCGTCGGTCGAAGTGTCGGCGCTTGCGTTCGCGAGCTTTCCAAACTCTACGACCGTGCGATGAAAGCCCGCTCATTCTCCATCGCACTTGCCACCGCCGACGAGGCCGCTGATCTTTTTCCCGCTTGCCATCGCTCGATTCTTCTCACCGATCGCTCACACCCGGCCGAGAACCTTTCCGCCACGTCCGGTCCTCCGCCCAGGTGCTTTTCGCTTTTTTCGCCAGGCACCTGGGACTCGGTTCTCGAGGCGGTTCGCTCCCGCCAGCCTTAGCCCGGGAAGAACCTTGTCCAAACTGTGCCTCTTTTTTTCACACCCAGCTTGCGCGATCGCAAATTCGCGCTTCTCCACCTGCAAAAAATCCGCATAAACACTGAGCTATAATAGTCCTAGTACAGCAGCCATCCTTTTGGCCCGCCAATTGCTCACACAGGAATCAAGTTTGCTCATTTTTCAGTCCCGGCTCGTCAGGTATCTGCCTCGGGACTGCCGGAGCCTCGACTCATGGAATGGATTCGCCGTGTGTTGCACGTCCCCGCTACAGAGACGCAGACCGGCGTCGTTCTCGGCGTCTGCATCTTCGCTATGAGCGTCATGTCCATCGTCGTGGTGTGGCAGGCGCAAATCATCGCCAACCAGAAAGCGGTTATCCGCATGTTCGAATCGCGTTTCGGGGGCTAGCACGTTGGCTCATTTCGCATTGCGCGGCGCATCGAATCTCTTCTTCTTTTCTTCTCCTGCAAAGGAGGCTCGCTTTGTGGTTCAATCCCTTCTCGGGGAATTCCGCTATGGGAGATCGCACGTGAAACGCGCCCTCGGGCTTTTCCTGCTCGCTCTTTCTGCGTTCGCACCCATGGTGCGGGCGGGTCAATCTCCCATAGCTCACCACACCTCTCGCCCGACCCATCACGCCAAGTCGACCAAACCCCCCAAGGCGCCTAAGGCCCAAAAGGCTCCCAAACATGCGAAGGCTCCGAAAGCAGCGAAGGCACCAAAGCCTCCTAAGAACCAATACACCACGAGTCCCGGTTCGACGAAAGTTCATTCCTCGAACCGTCATCGCAACTCACAAAACAGTACTCCCGATTCCTTCCCGTCTAACAATTAAGTAAGCGGCGACCCGCGCAATCGCGCCCGACAAACAGCTCCCAAAACGCAAAAAGGGCCTCGGCTGCGCCAAGGCCCTTTTGCAATTTTTGCTGCGTCGCTTGGTTGGCCGGAGTTGCTGCTTCCGGCCTCGCCGCGACTCGCACCGCGAGAGCGGTGTGTTCAGCGTTGTTTCGCCTTTAAGCCCGGTGGAGTCATCCGTCCCCTCCGGAGCTCAATGAGCTCACACCTCGCTTCTACTCCTCGGCTTGTTTGCCCGCAAGGGAATTTTTGGAATTTCACGTGCATAGGCCTATGCCTATTCCCTACAATCGATTACGCTGTGGATTTTGGGGGGTGCTTTACTTGATGAAGAGTGTCTCGCGCAATTGGTCGCGGCTCACGTACGATTTCATGGTACGGAATCTTCCAAACATTTCCTGGATCTCGCGGTTCTGATAAAGCTTCTGCGCCGGAAAAATCGCTTTCGCCTCCAGCACTTGCAGCGAAGTTGTGTCGAGCACGCGGTACCGCTGGAACCCTGCGGGTTTCTTGCTGTGAAACAGCCCAAACACCACACCGCCCGGCCTCACCATCTCCGTCAGGTGCGCCACCGTTTCTTTCGCCAGCTTTGGCTCCAGATAGTCCAGCGTGTCCCACAACAACATAGCATCAAACGACCCGGGCGCGTACCGCAGGTTCTCATTCAGGAATCGCCTTGCCAAAGTCTCCGGTGTGCGCTCCGCATAGTCTTCCGCGGTCATCGGCCCTTTCAGTTTGCTCTCTTCCTGCGCCAGAAAATCAGACCAGCCGCGCAGAATATCTTCCGAAGTCACGCGGAATCCTCGCTCAATGAAGAAATTCAACGTGGTTTGCCACGCCGGGCCCAAATCGAGCAGGGTCCCTCGCCCCAGTCCGTCCAGGTTCCAAAGAAACTCTTTCAGGGCATTCGAAACACGCGTCAATTCCGGCATCTTGGGATCGCGATGCGATCCTGTCGCGGCAATTGCGCCGCTTCCGTTGCTCGCACGGCGACTCGTCGGCCACGCCGGTTCGCTTTCCTTGACCGCGTGCGCTCCGATCGCTTGACCCAGTTTGTTCAGCAATCCCATGACTTAATCGGCTCCCGCCACGGCCGCACCAGGAGTGTTCTTCTCTTCCTGACTCCCTGTGTCCTTGGACTTATCGGATTCCGCGGTCTTCAGGGTTCCCGCGTTCCCCGCCGCGATTCCATTTCTCGACGGCCTGCCAGCTTCCAACTTCCCGTGTAGTTCCGCTCCCTCTTCGATTGAAATCCTCTCCGCCTTCATGTCGCCTTGGACGCGCGCCGTGTTCCAGATCTGAATCTTCTCGTTTGCCGTCAACTTCCCTTCCACTCGTCCGCGCACCACCAGATCTCGCGCCGAAATTTCTGCTTTCACCGTCGCGTTCGGTCCGACCGTCAGCGTCGCGTTTCCGAGGGATATCTTTCCATCCACATTTCCATCAACGAACAAATCTTCCGTCCCCTTCAATTCTCCTTTGATTCGAATCCCCTGGCTGATGCAAGCTGCGGCATGCGGAGAAAGAGTAGGGCCAGACGAACTGTTTCCGCCGATTGTTCCTGATTTGGTTCCACTCGTTGAATTCACTTCAACACCCGCTTCGGTGGGGGTCTGCGGACTCCCATCTTCCTTACGCCACATATGGGGACACCTCAACTCACTATTGGTTTATTTTCCAAAGTCGCATCGGGTGGCTGGATGGGTCGCGACTCAGAATCTTAAACCTATTACAGCACTTATGACTTGTAAAGGGCAAGTGAAGGTTTTCCCGCGTTTTTTGTGTCTTTATCGTCTACAGCCTCGATTTTCAGGGCACTCTCCAACCTTGTCACCAGTGTCATCGTGCTTTGCTTTTCCGGCCCCCGCAGTTCCCAGATCGCCACAACCATTGCGGCCAACTCGCGCCCAAACAGCTTTATCGATTCCCGCTTCTCCCACCAGCGTTCCGGGTCGAAACTCCCATCTCTCGCGCTCGCCACCCTCACCGTAATCCCCGCCGGAAACACCCGCTTGAAGATATACCGCGCTCTCCTCGTGTGGTAGTTCGAGGTCACCACCACGATGCCCTTCCAGTGTCGTTCCTCCGCCAGTTTTGCTAGGCTCGCTGCTTCTCCTCTCGTGCTGTCGGCATCGTGCGATAACCGCAATATCTTCTCTTTTGGCACTCCTCGCTCGACCAGATCGTGTTCCATCAATTCACTAATCCCGGCGTTTGGCCGCAATCTCCTTCCACTCGCCACCACCGTCGGCGCCACGCCCTCGCGGAACAATTGCGCCGCATGGGTCGCGCGATCCGCGTAGAAATTGTCGTCACTCAGTACCACCAGCGCGTCCGCATGCTCCGAAGGTTCATCGACTACCCAGCTTTCTGCCGCGAACCGCATGATTGGATGTCTCGCGAAATACACGGTGGCGCACAACGCCGCAACGAACGCCAGCGCCACCAGACTCGCTAACCCGCCCCCGCGCTCCCCTTCTCGCTTCCCCTGCTTCCTCATGAATTTGGATCGATTGATCGCAATTGTTCCGCGGCTTGTTCCGGAAGAAACGCGTTGAAGTACACTTCCTTGATGCTGTACGACTTGCTCCTCTTTTCCAGAATTGGCAGGATTTCGACGTGCCAGTGGTAGTCCTCTGCCAGCGTTTTCCAGTAGCCCGATAGCTCACCTTTCTTATTCCGCGTATTCGGAGCCGTGTGCACCACCAGATGAAACGCCGGCGCTACTTTCTCGAGTCGCCTCAGTACCCGCCCAAAAAGCGCTGCCAATTGTCGCCGGTTCGCTCCTGGCCTCGGCTGCTCAAATAAATGATTGTGCCGCCGGTGCATCAACCAGACCTCGAACGGCACTCTTGACGCGTAGGGGCACAGCGCATAGTAGTCGCCCTGCACATCTACTATGCGCTTCCCCTGCTTCTCCTCTTGCCGCACAATGTCGCAAAAAACACACCGCTCCCGGTCCTTGTACCAGTCGTGCGCAGCGGTCAGCTCGTATTTGATCCGTCGCGGCACAAATATGGTCGCCGTCACCTCAGAGTGCGCGTGCGGCCATTCCTCTCCCGCCATCGCCCCTTGATTCTTGAATACGCTCACGTACTTGAACCGTGCGTCCTTTTTCAAGTCCGCGATCCGCGACGCCCAGACCCACAGCACCCGGTCGATTTCATCATCGCTTAGCTGCGAGAGTTTCTTGTCATGCTGCCGGGTTTCAATCACCACCTCGTGCGCGCCGAGGGGGCCCATCTTGTCGTATATCCCCTCGGCCACCCTCCCCGGGTCATTCTCCACGCGGTACAGTGGGTCGGGATGTGGAATCACGCGTACCTGCCACGTTCCTTCCGCGGGCCACGTCAGGATGCTCTTCGTTTCATCTGCAATTCCCGGATCAAATGGACACGGCGTATCGCTTTCATCCGCGCGCTCCCGTTGGCCGCATACAACCCAGCTCTGTGTTACTGGATCTCTTCGGATTTGCATGAATTCTTATCGAGTGTAGCGTGTCGGCGTTGGGCCTTCTTCCAATCGGTGCCGGTCCCAGATCGCGCCTTCGCGGCTGTAATACGCCATTTCAAAATCCTGCGTCAACTCCAACGCATCGGTCGGGCAGGCATCTTCGCACAACCCGCAGAACATGCACCGCGACGTATCATACGTAAACGTGGTCAACACCTTTCGCCGCGTCGCGTCGTCGCGTTCCCATCCCACCACGATCAGGTTTTCCGGGCACGCCAGCGCGCAAAGGTTGCATCCGATGCAGAGCGTCTCTCCCGTCTCCGGGTTCTTGTTTAGCCGAGGCGCGCCTCGAAACCGCTCCGCCACCATCGGTCGCTCCAGCGGATATTGCTCCGTGTAGATGTTCTTCGGCAGCTGCGTCCGGAACGTGACCGCCATGCCCTTCAGAAAATCCGCCTGGAATATCCGTCCCACTAGGTCTTTCATGCATTCAGTCTCTTTCCCCCACGCTGTCTTGTCAAGGACTCTCGCCACCATGCCTTTATTTGGCCTTCAGGAGCGAGCTTTTTTCTCCCCGAACGCCTTTTGCAACGCTCGCTGCGTCATCCCGTGCCTGCCGCAGGCAGGCTCAGCTTCTGCAAGCACCGGGCTAGCCTGGCCTTGTCCTCCGCCCCGCAGTTGCAATCCTTCGTCGCATCCCGGCAATCTACTACATCATGCCGGAACTCCCCGATATCACCGCCTACCTCACCGCGCTCGAAATGCGTATCCTCGACCAACCCCTCGAACGTATCCGCCTCACGAGCCCTTTTCTCCTTCGAACCGTGCAGCCTCCGCTCCAGAACCTCGAGGGCCGCACTGTGCGCAGACTGCGCCGCATCGGCAAGCGCATCGCCATCGGGGTCGATGGCGACCTCTGGCTCGTTCTCCACCTGATGATCGCAGGCCGCTTGCATTGGCGCCCTCAAAACGCGAGGCTTGCCGGCCGTAATAGTCTCGCGGCCTTCGACTTCCCGAACGGCTCTCTCGTGCTCACCGAAGCCGGCTCCAAACGCCGCGCCTCTCTCCATGTTTTCAGCGGCGAAGACGGCCTCCACTCCGTCGACCCCGGCGGCATTGAAGTCTTCGACAGCGATTTCAAATCCTTTCGCGATGCTCTCTCCGCCGAGAACCGCACTCTCAAACGCGCTCTCACCGATCCCCGCATCGTCAGTGGCATCGGCAACGCCTATTCCGACGAGATTCTGCACTCCGCTCAACTCTCGCCAATCACACTCACGCACAAGCTTGTTCCGCACGAATGGGAACGATTATTCACCGCGACGCGATCGGTGCTTACATTCTGGATTGATCGCTTGCGCGCCGAAGCTGCCACCGGCTTCCCGGAAAAAGTAACTGCCTTTCGCGAAGGCATGGCCGTCCACGGGCGCTACGGTCAACCCTGCCCTAGATGTGGTGAAAAGGTTCTGCGCATTCGGTACGCCGAAAACGAAACGAACTACTGCGCCCGCTGCCAAACCGGCGGAAGAGTCCTCGCCGATCGCGCTCTCTCCCGCCTTCTCGGTTCGGACTGGCCACGCACCCTCGAAGAACTCGAAGCCCTCAAGCACCGCTAAACCCGTCAACCCCAGCGAAGTCCGCGCAAGAGAGTTCTCTCTTCCTGCAGTCTGCGCCGGCATCCCCCCATGGCCCATGCTATTCTCGTGCCCTCGGATGCCTGACGACCTTCACTTCATGCAGCTCGCGCTTGCCGAAGCCCGCGCCTCCGCCGAAGCCGGCGAGGTTCCCATCGGCGCCGTGCTCGTCCAAGATGACAGCGTCCTCGCCCGTTCCGGCAACCGCACCATCCGCGACAGCGACCCCACTGCCCACGCCGAAATCGTTGTCCTCCGCGAAGCCGCGCGCCTCCTCGGCAACTACCGTCTTGCAAGCACCATCCTTTACGTCACCCTCGAACCCTGCTCCATGTGTGCCGGCGCGATCGTTCAGGCTCGCGTTCCGCGCCTCGTCTATGCCGCCGACGACCCCAAAGGCGGAGCATTCCGCTCATGCTTCGAGATACTCTCCAGTCCTAAGCTAAACCACTCCGTCGACGTCACCCCCGGCCTCCTCGCCGCAGAATCGGCCTCCCTTCTCCAATCCTTCTTCTCTTCCCGCCGCTAATCACAATTCTTCTCGACGGCTCCAAGCGTGCCCTGCACCATAGCGCGACTCGTTTCTTTCCTGCGACTCCACTACGTGCTTCCCTTTTTCCTGCCGCTTTTTCCTGCTCCCTCTCAGGTCCGTCTTTCTCTTCCTTCTGTGTCCTCCGTGGGCTTTGTGGCCAATCCTGCTCTTTCTTCCCGTAGCACGAGCGCGCGCGGGTTTGCTAAACTAGCAGGGCCAACCACCGCGGAGAGGTGACTGAGTGGTTGAAAGTACTCGCCTCGAAAGCGAGCATACGGGGAACCGTATCGTGGGTTCGAATCCCACCCTCTCCGCCATTTCCTCAAGGGCAACTCGCACTTTGACCAGACCATGCCTTGCTTTAATGGGCCCTCTTCGACACACGAGCGACCAACTCGTCCAATCTCGAAAGCAAAAGCTTGAGGATGGGAGATTGGTTCGACTTTTTGTAGCCGAGGACCAAATCGATAGTTGGCGTATCTCCCTTGAGAGGGCGCTGTGCAGCCACCGTCAGACTCCCCGCGTCGGCAACCGCGACGAAGTAACGAAGATGTCGTAATTCCATCCTGGCTCCCATGCTTGGGAAGCATGGGAGCCAGCCTAACTAAAGTATATTTCAACGGCGCTACCACGAGTGGCGCTCGGAATCGAATGAAGTGACCTGAGCTGTACAGAACGCCCTAGACCGGTACGTTAGCCATGCCTAGGTTATATGCCTCTGAATCAAGGGAGGAAATGCCGTGAGTTCACCAGTTGCTTTGATTACCGGGGCGAAAGGCGATGTCGTCGTCCAAAATGGTACTCGGCACGCATGGCGAAACAAAGGCACCACGCCGGGGACGATGTTGTTCTTTCTGAATGGCGCGAAAAGAATGACGCGAGTATTCATGCCGCTTGCGCACTTCTGAGGGCGACTCTCTCTAAATTGTCTACTTTCGATCCAGATATTGTTCTTACATCAACTCTTCGACGAATGATCGGGCGATATCTGACGGTACTGTCAGATTCCGATTGACCAGCGGGCCTTCGTTCAGCACCGGCTCAGCTTCGTGCAATGGAGGAATATCATTCCGCTCAAAGAACTTTCCGATGGGAATCTCATCGCCCCAAATCACCGACTTCTCGATTGCCCTCGTCCAGTCGCCTGGGTCGAACGAGGAGTCATCCTCGAGCTTCTTCAGTCGAGGACGGAACCATTGATAGGTATTATCGTAATTGTATGTGACACACGGGCTGAACACGTCCAGAAAGGAAAAGCCTTTGTGCTGAATACCCTTCTTGATCAAGTCTGTGAGATGTTTCTGGTCGCCGCTGAAACCCCGAGCAACGAAGGTTGAACCGGCGGCCAGTGCGAGCGAAATCGGGTTGACCGGCGCCTCAAGGTTGCCGAACGGCATGCTTTTCGTCTTCATTCCAAGGCGGCTGGTGGGCGACGTCTGGCCGGTTGTCAGTCCGTAAATCTGGTTATCCATGACGATGTACAGCAAATCGACGTTGCGCCGCATCGTGTGAATGAAGTGGTTGCCGCCGATCCCGAAGCCATCGCCGTCGCCGCCCGTCACCAGTACAGTCAGCTGGTGATTGGCCAACTTCAGACCGGTCGCAACTGCCAGGGCCCGGCCATGTAGCGTATGCATTCCGTAGGTATTTATGTACCCGGGCAGATTAGACGAGCAACCGATGCCGCTGATAATGACCACGTCATGGTTCGGTATTTGCAGTTCGACCAGGGCCTTTTGAATGGCGGCAAGTACCCCGAAATCGCCACAGCCGGGACACCAGTCCGGATCTACTTTGCCTTTCAAATCCGCCACCGTCAGTTGACCAGCACGTTGCACGCCTGTCGCCATCGGGATTCTCCTTAAACCATAATTTCGTGCATCGGCACGGAGAGGTGCGTCTTCCCAGCTAGCTGTTCCTTCACTGCCTCGACAATGTGGTGCGGCATGAAAGGTTCGCCGTCATATTTACGAATATGCCCTTCAGGTACAAAGCTGGTCTCACTGCGCAGGTAGCGGGCAAACTGACCACTGAAATTGTTTTCCACGATAATCGTATGGCGGGCATCTTTCAAAATTTTCAGAATTGTCTCGCCATGTAACGGCACAAGCCACCGGATCTGGAGTTGGTTGGCGGAGATTCCTTGCTCATTGAGAATCTCGCAGCTCTCCTCGATGACACCCCTTGTCGAACCCCAACCCACCAACGTGACGTCGGCGCAAGGCGGACCAACCAATTCCGGCGGCTGCACGGCAGCCTCAATACCACTTACCTTCCGCATGCGCTTTTCCATCATGGCGCGCCGCTTTACCGGGTTCGTGAACTCATCGCTGATCAGTACGCCGTCTTCCATATGTTCGTCAGTGGCCACCGTGTGTATGTGACCCGGCACGCCCGGAACCGCGCGTGGTGAAATGCCACTCTCCACAAACTTGTACCGTTTGTACCCGCCGTTCGTGGTCGCGCCCGAGGAGACCCCGTTGTTTCCCGTGATCAACTCACCACGATCGACGTGAGGTGCAAAGTCTAATTCGCTGGGATGCACGCTAAGGCGGCCCTCCGAAAGCAGAAGATCGCAAAGCACAAGACCGGGGCACTGGAAGCGGTCAACAAGGTTGAACATCTCGGGAATCAACTTGAAGCAATCCCCGATGTCCAGTGGGGCCGCAATCACTCGCGGATAGTCGCCGAACGCAGCACCGAGCATTTGCCAGAGATCGCCCTGCTCCGTTTTCGTCGGAACGCCCGTCGATGGGCCGGCACGCTGGCAGTCAATTACCACTACCGGCGTTTCGATCATTGCGGACATTCCCAGGCCTTCGCTCATCAATGCAAAACCTCCGCCGGACGTGGCGCACATCGAGCGAACACCCGCGTGTGCAGCGCCGATAGCCATATTGATGACGCCGATCTCGTCTTCCACTTGACGCACCATGATTCCCGCTTTGCGTGCGTGTGACGCCATCCAATGCAACACGCCGGTAGAAGGACTCATGGGGTAGGCACAGTAAAACTTCACTCCCGCAGCGGCTCCCCCCATGGCCAGCGCCATATTTCCGCTGAGAATGGCGTATCGCTCGTTCGCCTTGGGAAGAGGATTCGGGAACGGCCGGAAATGGGCGGCGGCGTAGTCATAACCGGCCCGCGCCACTCCAACATTCTCGGCCACTACGGCATCGCCTTTTTTCTTGAACTGCTCTCGCAGGACTTCTTCCAACGACGAGAACCCGATACCCATCATGTGTAGTCCAGCGCCCATCGCCAGTGTGTTCTGGGCTACCTTATTTCGAGTGATATCGACCAGCTGGGAGACGGGAAGCGGGCAGAGTTGCACTCCATCAGCGGCGGTGCCCGGCGTAATTGCGTCGGCGTTATAGATGCAAGCCGCGCCGTCGCTGAGCAGTTGGAGATGACGATCTGCGGTGTCTTGGTTCAGGGGAATCAACAAATCAATCCGGTCGCCCATATTGGTGACCCGCGCAGGCCCGGTTCGGATAGTCAGCAGTGTATGCCCACCCCGGATGATGGATTGATAAGCATTGTACGCGTTCAGGTGAAGACCGCGCCGGCTGAAAATCTTTGCAAAAATGTCTCCGGGCGTGGCCACACCCTGCCCGGCCGCGCCTCCAATGGCGATCGCGAAGGTTCGATTCATGAGACCCTCTCTATTTGCAAGCTTTGTGGTGGGCAAAGACACAGGGATTGACCGTGGCCCAAAGGAATGACCAGATTCCCGCGGAAGCGAAAACTCATGGGAATCTCCCAGTTACTCTGCAAGTTAGCCGGAGTATACACCCAATCGGCGAAACGGCCTAAGTCTGTGGTAACAAAGCCCTGATGCAATCAATTATCTGAACGAAGAGAGCCGACAGCAATCCGGAAGCGACATCAAGACCGCGTGGCAGAAGAGTCGGCTTTCCGTACATTTGAATTCACTTCCTTATGCACAATCTGCGACGCGCAGCGCGCATTTCTTGTCCCGTTTGATTGGTTCCTCGTCACCCTAAGTTTGGTTGCGTGTGCCCAGTCTCCTATCCAAATTGAAGGCCGCGCTGATCAATGCCAGATGCGTAAACGCTTGTGGAAAATTGCCCAGCGCTTCACCTTGGGAGCCTATTTGCTCTGCGTAAAGACCGAGATGATTTGCGTAACCGAGCATTCGCTCGAACAGGAACATGGCTTGATCAAGTTTCTCCGGGTTGGCCTGGCTCGCGCGTGTCAGCGCCTCTACCAGCCAGAACGAGCACATGTTGAATGTACCCTCCTCACCGGGGAGCCCATCAATGCGGGGATTCGGAGGGTAGCGGTACACGAGACTGTCGCTGACAAGACCACCTTGCCCGGGGCTCTTGAGAATAGCTTCGATCGTGCTGAGCATCCGGGGGTCGTTTGGAGCCATAAAAAATACCAGGGGCATGATAAGAAGGGAAGCGTCTAAGTCCTCGCTGCCGTAGAATTG
>Ga0306921_10004810_pt1 | contig 13934 bp, 14 predicted proteins | sample sta12Cox44000080_FD_203760 | JGI IMG/M metagenome (GOLD analysis project Ga0306921, IMG submission 203760) | Lab enrichment of tropical soil microbial communities from Luquillo Experimental Forest, Puerto Rico - statoxic.12C.oxic.44.000.080 (v2)... | ecosystem: Environmental > Terrestrial >... | reverse complement strand
AATCGGCTAACCGATTGCAAATAAAGATCGTATTGTTACCACTTCTTCTCTGGTCTGATTTCAATATCGGAACCTTACCATCCCCTCAACGCGGACGCTCCCGCAGTTCCTCCAGCCGACATTCAGTTGCGGCGAGGCCCTTGGTGCCGGGCTTGGCCTTGCGACGACGCCGCCAGGCTGGTGCGCGCTTGACCACAGGCATAGAATCCACTCTAGTGTCGACGGACGCGTGCTCAGTCACCAACCACCGTGACTACAACGCTTCGTTGACGCCCGCGCACGTCACACTCCAGATGGAAGATTTGCTGCCAAGTACCAAGTACGAGCTTTCCCTCGGCGATGGGCACGGTCAGCGATGGCCCGAGCAACGTGGCCTGCAGATGCGAGTGGCCGTTGCCATCATGCCAGGCTTGCTCGTGGCCGTAAGAGCGACTGGGCGGGATCAGCTTATCCAGGATGGCGGGCAAATCATGCTGTAGTCCCGGCTCGAACTCGATCGTCCCGACTGCAGCGGTGCTGCCGACGTTGAAAATATTGACCGTGCCAGTGTGGATGCCCGAGGAAGTCACAATCGCCGTGACCTGCTCGGTCAGATCGTGCATGTCTCCATGCCCTTTTGTGTTGATCACGACCTGCTGCTGATAGCTCACGATCCCGTCCTTGTCTCCTCCATTCCTATTCCGTTTCCTAATTGCCAATGCCTACACGATCCGACTGGTCGCTCACGCCTAGCCTTCTTCAAACGCTCGTGCGATCTCATCACGAAGGGCAGGGGGAAGAGGCTCGACATGCCCATTCGTGACGATCGTGATGCCCTCGGTCGACGGGCGTACCTCACCGATCACCGCAACTGGAGCGCCTGTGGCCTCAATTGCCCTCATCACCAACTCCGCTCCACCGGGTGCCACCGCGATCAGCAGCGCGCCCGATGCGATCAGCTTCAGCGGATCAAGTGCGAGGGCTTGGCAAATCCTCTCAGTTTCGAAAAACACGGGGATGCGCTCGCGAAACACCTGAAGCCCGAGACCGACTGGCGCCACCAGCTCGAAGAGGCCTGTCGCGAGCCCACCTTCGGTCGGATCATGCATCGCGTGCACGGTCTCGCCCACTTTGGCAGCAGCCAGAGCCGCACTCACGACACTGATACCGGGCGCAATCAGGAAACGAGCGCCCCGCTCCAGAACATCTGCATCAACCCGTCCCCGCAACCGCTCGGACTTCTGTCGTGCCAGGATCGCAGTGCCCTCGATGGCCACGCCTTGTGTCAGCAGGATCTGATCGCCTATGGCAATACGGGTCTTCCGCACAAGGCGAGTCGGGACGACTTCGGCTACCATCTGCCCGACCAGAATCGGACGATCCAGTCCCTGGGTGATTTCGGTATGCCCGCCCCCGAGCGCGACATCCAATTCTTCACACGCAGTCCGGACATCGGCCATGATGGCCTTGGCTAGTTCGGGTGTCGTGCGGTCCTCGGGAAGGAGCATGACGACGAAAAACCACAATGGCCGCGCGCCCATGACGGCGACATCGTTCGCGTTGACGTAAACTGCGTAACGCCCGATTTGATCCGTGGCAAAGGTGACGGGATCGGTCGCGACGACGAGATAGCGATCTCCGGCATCGATGACAGCTGCGTCCTCGCCAATCTGCGGTCCAATCAGTAGGCGCGGATCATGCTTCGCCGATCGCTGTAGCAACGATCGCAAGTTCTCAAGCGGAAGTTTGCCAACTGGCAAAGGCTTCAATTCGCCGCATCCCATGCGCTCACGATCATCGACGACGGCGCGTAGCATGTCAAAGAAACTTCGAATCCAAAGTTGCTTAATTGCGGCAAAGTCGCGAACCTTTGGTGCTTTCTTCGCTGTCCAATCAAAACGAAGCAGCGGGCTTGAGCTTTCAACACGTCACCCGGAGCCCGCTCCGGTAAATCCCGTTCCCGGCATGCCAGTTTCTTCCTTAATAACCAGCGACGGCGGCCAACACCAATCCACCGGACAAAATGCAAGATGATATCGATGGGCTGATCTGGAGGCGTAACGTCAAGCGTGGATTGGACGGTGGGGTTGGTAAGGTCTAGCCGGACGAAGAACTGCAGTATCCTTCGGTCGGCCCAGCTTGACTGGGCGCTAATTGGCGCTCAGGCAATTAGAGTTCGCCGAGGCTGATTTGCCTCAGACCTCTCCGAACATTACTCCAGGAATGGATCGCGAAATGGATCGATGTGACCGGCCGTATCTGAGGACACTCTTTGAATCTGCGCCAGGATTGGCTGGCGAAACTGAGGATCACTTGGCGCGTACTTCAGGGCGTTGGAATAGGACTGCAACGCGCGGTCGCGCTGGCCTTGCGTTAGATAAACGTTTGCGAGTTCGATGTGCACGAAGAAGGGACTGGGGTCGAGAGCCACGGATTCCTCCAACAATCGCTGCGCGGCTGTCCAGTTGGGTTTCTCCGCGAAAATTTCCGAGAGGGATTCTTGATAGAGGCTTCCCGCCAGAATGGGGCCGCAGGCGCAGGTTCCGCGAAAAACCAACAGATTCCCAAATCGAGCCGCCGGAGTCGCGCTTCGCAAAGCCGCATTGTCCCAGAAGGGAAACTTCCCGAGAAAACGCCCGTCAACGATTACAGTGCCGGAAAAGGTAGCGGATTCTAGCCTGGATTGGTCGCGGTCCGGCACTCGTCCCAGCCAGTCAATGCCGCGCATTCTTTCTTCGACTTCGCTGATCGGCCCATAAAAGATAAAGGGGACTTCGCCGGACGGTTCGACGTCCCGGTGATAATAGGCGGCGAGTTCTTTGACGCGCTGACCGAGATCGACGCCCTCATCGCTGAAGTACAGATAGGCACGGCCCGGTCCGCCGATAAATTCATTGAAGTATTCCCATGGGCGCATTACCGGCAAAGCAGAAACAGCGGCAATCGCAAGAGCAGCTCCAGCTGCGACCTTCCGTTGGGTAGAGGTCGAAGAGAGCGCAAACTGCATGCCGATGCCTCCAATGATCGCAAGCAAGGCCACAACAGGTAGGGCATGGCGGATGCCAGCGTAAGTAGAACCCGAAATCAACACCAGCATGAACAAGCCGACGGCGGCAAGGACGGTGAAGAAGGCATCGGGAGGTGCATGCCGCGTGGCGAACGCGAAAAGGCCGATCAGAATGAGGATGCTCAGCCCGATTGGCAACTTCAGAGCGACCATCGCTGGGAAGTAGTATTTCGGGCCCCGATCGATGTACGCGTGTCCAAACGCGTTGATTGGAATGATGCGGCCTTCCAAACCCGCCCGTACCGTATCTGCAAGACCCCAGATGTAGGCGCGAGGAACCATGTGGGTCAGGCGCATTCCGTGAAGCATTGCGCGGCGGACAGGCGAGCGCACATCAGAGATCTTGTCTGCTAGCGAGCGATTGAACACCTCGCTTGATGCCGGGCTCTCCGTATAGCGGAACCTGTAGGTCGCCCACAGCACCGCGAGCGCGCCCAATAAAACCGCCATCACCATTGCGAATCGCGAGAGTCTACGCCACGGCTTTGCGCCGGGCGGGGCGTGAGAAATACTCTGACGCAACCGGTGAGCAACACAAAGATCAGGAACACCGGGGCCAAATCTTTGGCTGCGAGCGCGAGCCCAAGCACCGCGGAACATGCCGCAAGATCCGACCATTTCCAGGTGCGGAATGCAGGGATGGTGAGGAGCACGGTGGAAGCGCACAAGAGAGAGACAGGAAGGTCCGTCATCACCACGGGTAGGTGTGCGGCTACCGTCGGGTCAATCGCGAGAAATACGATCGTTCCGAGAGCCACGCCGGGACCGAAAGCTCTCCGCGCGGCCAACGCCAAGACTGTGAGCAACACTCCGTTCAAGGCGAACATGGCGATCCGTGCGCGCTTCTGCACGCCGTCTGGGTCGTTGGGGAGGTAGACGTCTTGTTCGGCGAAGGTTCGTTCGTCCTGCTTATCGGAAAAGGACCGCAGGGTCGTGGCTCTAAAACCGGTGGGAGCAATGAAGCTTCCTACCCACAGCTTAATTAGCGGAGGGTGCTCCGGATTGACGCGAAAGTCGCCCAGCCGCACGTAGTAGACTCCGGCAGCGATGTGATAAGCCTCATCGATGGTGAAGCCATCCAACCGAGTCGCGATAGCCGAGCGTACGATCGCAGCCGCTACGAGGAGAAGAAGCACTACGCTGAAGAGACCCATGCCAATTCTTGGTGTGTTCGTGTTTCTTACCTTCGCTACCGCAAGGTCTGCTGTCTGGCCAAAAACATTAGCCGATTCTGCCGTTTGGGAAGCGCGCTTTACAGGCATTTAAGAGGGTCCGATTCGCCTAACCGACGATCATCCGCGTCGAGGTAGTTCATCATACCTCGTCATTTTGTGTTAGGGTGCCGCGACAGTTCATGCGATCCATTCCGCTGCGAACGAATAAACCTTATGCGCTCGCCGGCCCGTGACAATCGATCATGCCAACTTCCGCATGACGGCAACTTGGAAGGTCATCCCAGGTCCGATGTGGCGCAGGCCGGCGCCAGGCGTCGGATAACCACTAAGACGGCCTATTCGTGAAAGTGCCGTGTAACCTTGTAACCCAACAGAATCTCAGGAGATGAACCAGTGCGCGCCGATTACCCGCGATTAACGGCGAAGTGTTTACAAACCCACTTTGACGGTTTATCGGCTAACCGTACAAGTGGCTCATAGTACCGTCACTCCTCAGAGCGCGGCGACCAATTCAATCTCGACCAGCGCGTCTCTCGGTAGCCCGGCGGCTTGCACGGTCGAACGCTCCGGGGCCGCTACGGAGAAATACTTCGCTCAGACTTCGTTCATTGCCGCAAAATCGTTCATGTCTTTCAGGAACACCGTGGTCTTGACAACGTGGGAGAGAGTTAGTCCAGCGTACGTGAGAATCGCCTTCAAGTTTTCCAGCACGCGTTCCGTTTGCTGCGCCACGTCTCCTTCGAGAAGGGTATTCGTATTCGGGTCCGGCGCGATCTGCGCAGTAAAGAGAAATCCATTCGCCTGTACCGCCTGCGAATACGGACCGATTGGCTTTGGAGCCCTGTCCGTCACGATTATGTCTTTCATGGCGTTGTTTTCCTCGTGGATCGAGCGAAAGAATAGCACGAGGTATTAGAGCTTCACATCCCACCGGTGCCAACGGTAAGCTCAGGCACTGAAATTGATTCCCAAACACAGGACGACGGAGGATAGCATCATGAACAAGAACCATTGTCTTCGCCAAATGCGGATTGCACTTGGCGCGGCGCTACTGGCCGGAATCGCCCAAACGGCAGCAGCAGCTACGTTGTGTGTAAATCCGGGCGGCACGAAGGGCTGCTTAGCCACGATTGGAGCTGCCGTCGCTGCCGCGGCGCCCAACGACACGATCGACGTGGCGGCGGGCACGTATAAAGAGGACGTGACTGTCGCCAAGCCACTCTCACTCATTGGCGCGAACCAAAACAACACCATCATCGACGCCACGGGCCTCGCCAACGGCGTCTACATCGATGGTCTCGACAACCCCGGCCTCAGCAACGTCATCGTCACAGGATTCACGGTCAAGAACGCCAACTTCGAAGGAATTCTGATCACCAACGCGTCATTCGTCACGGTCTGGGGCAACACCGTAACCAACAACGATGTGAATCTCGAACCGTCCATTCCCGCGTGTCCCGGCATCCCCGATTTCGAGACTGGCGAGGACTTCGACTGCGGTGAAGGAGTCCATCTCATCGGAGTTGATCATTCGACCGTGGCCAACAACACCGTGGAGAACAACGCCGGCGGGATTCTGCTCAGTGATGACACCGGCCAAACCCACGATAACCTGGTTACCGGCAACCTCTCCAAGGACAACCCGTTCGATTGCGGAATCGTGATGGCGTCGCACGCGCCAGGCCCGGGCTCAACAAAGCCACACCTGGGGGTCGTTCACAACACGATTGCCAATAACGAGTCGACCCATAACGGGTTCCAGGTTCCAGGGGCGGGTGCAGGAGTTGGCCTTTTCGCCGACGGGAGCGGAATCGGACTCGTTTCCGGCAACGTGGTCGTGAACAACAAACTCACGAACAATGGCATCCCCGGTGTGGCCTTCCACAGCCACGTTGGCCCCACGTTCGGTTTACCTCCCGACGATCTCAACGACAACGTCATTGTCGGCAACACGATCTCCGGCAACGGCGCGGACCTTTTTGACACGGCGACGCCGGGTCCGACCGGAATCAACATCAACAGCGGAGGTGGAGGTACGCCCATCACTGGCACTGTCATCTCACAGAACGTGATCAAGGGGGAGACTGACGATATCGTCGTCAACACACCTGCATTCGTTGATGCCCACCTCAACGATCTTCTGGGCAAGCAGATAGGCATTGACGCTTACGGCGGAGCCACGGCGAACGCGACGGAGAACTGGTGGGGATGTTCGGGCGGTCCGGGTGCGAACGGATGCGGCAGCGTGAGTGGATCGGGAGTGCTCTCTGCGCCCTGGTTGACCAAGCCCTTTTAGCGGGATGACGACAGGCGCGCTGGGCGCATTTGGGAAGGGCGGGGCTTCAGGGTCTGCCACTTACGGCCTACGGCCCCGCCGTCAAGTCATGAATCTCGGACAGATGCCTGGGCGACCCGCAATCCCCAAATGGGCTCCTCGGGGAGTTGCTTCCCCTTCTCACGCAGCGTTTAGTACCGCGTCTGATCCGGGATTCTCGGCGCGCAGGATCAAACAGGGGCCTCTGTCACCTGCGACTAACCCGCAAGTGACGGCGTAGGATTTATCCATGGCGGGACCACCTTGACGGTAAGTCGGCAAACCGTCGAAGTGGTCTGTGAAGCTCCCGAGAAACCGGCTTCGCGGACATCAGCCCAACTGAACGACCATACTGACTGCGGCATAGGAGGCCGCGAGTATGCCACGTCGGAACCCATCGAAACGCCGTAAGGCCAAAACAATACTTCGGCTGCCCGACCTGGAGCAATCGAAGAACGCAGTTCTCCACTCGCTCGCCGCGGCCAGCTCGCAGGAATCATACGGTCATGCCATCGACGAATTTATTGGGTGGTATTGTTCCGAACCGCGTTTGGCCTTTAACCGAACTGTCGTCCTTCGCTACCGGTTTTTCCTCGAACAGAAGAACCTCGCACCCTCCACCATCAACGTGCGCCTGGCGGCTGTGAGGCGGCTGGCTTATGAAGCCTCCGACACTGGCCTTCTGAGCCCTGATCTGGCCGCCGGAATCCGCCGCGTCAAAGGGGCAAAGCGTCTCGGGGTTCGGATCGGCAACTGGTTGACGGTCCATCAGTCCAAGACCTTGCTTGGCGAATCACCGTCAGACAGTCTCCGCGGCAAGCGTGATCGGGCGATTCTGGCGCTGCTCATCGGTTGCGGTCTGCGACGGGCTGAACTGGTTGGACTCGGAATGGAAGATTTCCAGATTCGCGAGGAGCATTGGGTAGTCGCTGACCTGATTGGCAAAGGAAAGCACATCCGTACCGTTCCGGTTCCAATGTGGGCGAAACGCGCCGTCGATGAGTGGACCACGGCGGCTGCCATCCATGGTGGCGCGATCTTCCGGCGAGTCAATAGGCTGGGGAAGATCTGGGGCGATGGAATCACGCCCAAAGCGATTTGGCACATCGTGAAAGCGGCCGCCAAACGTGTCGGCATCAGAAACCTAGCTCCCCATGACTTGCGCCGCACCTGTGCGCGGTTATGCCATTTGGCGGGCGGAGAACTGGAACAGATTCAGTTTCTGCTTGGGCACGCCTCGGTTCAGACAACGGAACGCTATCTCGGCTGCAAGCAGAAACTCAGCCAAGCGGTGAACGACAACCTTGGACTGGAAGACAACACCTGACGGCGTCGTCACGTCCCACAACCCGACTTCCCGGTACTGATCACCCGCTGCCCTCGGGATTACTTCCGGATAACCGACAAACCGTCCAGTGTCCGCCTGTTCTGGAGTTGTGGGTGTGATGGGGACATCCCGTATTCAGGGCGTGCCAAAGGTTCTATTCCACTTCGCGCGGACGGTGCGAAGGAGTGACGGGTACACGACCAGCTTGCGGAACGGGCCGATCAGCGTCATGTAGATCGGTGTGAAGCGACTGACGCTGCGCACGTAAACGCCGAAATAGAAGCGGTACCCATTTGCCGTTTCGACAAGGGCGCTCAGCGCTCCGGCGTGGGCGGTACGGTTGATCAGTTCAAGGAGTTGCTCGTCCTCGAAGCGGTATACGACGCGGAAAAGTCCCTCGCGCGTGCCCGATGGCTCAAGGGACCTGGAGTGATCGGCGGTTGTCATGCGCTTTGCGAAGGATTCCCAGGCGGTTGCGGCCGGCTGGCGATCCCAGCCAAGCAGCCGGCCAACGAAGAGACGGAGGTTCAGGAGCGCGCGCACGACCGGCGAGGGCGTGAGCAAACACGAGCTTGCCGTCCGCAAAAACTCATCCAGGGTGACGCCGGAGCGCGTACGCGGCAGATCGATGGCCCACACGTCATGAAGCGGCACGCCGGCAAGAAAGTCGTGAACCCGCAGTGGCAGCCGTTCGAACTCTTGTGTCGAAATCTGGGGCATCGGGCCTGCTTCGTGGTCAATGAGGGCAATCGCTAGATAGAAGCCTCAGCCTTACATAGGACGGTTCTCAAGAACTCCTTGGCGCCAGCAGGACCGGTCACGCTGACGATTACCGGCCCCATATTAGGTTGGGCAACCAACTCGAACGTCAAGAAGGGCCAACACTCCCTTTCTGCCACAATCATTTTCGCTATCATCGCAATCCACTTGCCATCGCCGGGAACGCGGAAAGCATACCGATGCCGGAGTTCTTCGGTCCCGATCACAGCAGATCTAAATTGCGCAAGGAGCGTTGCCGCACGCTCGCGTAGTTCCGCGCTCTTTAAACAGCAAACAACCGGCATGTCATGAGAGCCATGCTTCATGGCCGGCTCGCGGGCGGAACGACGCGGTTCAGGCGCAGATACTCGACCATTTGTCCGTAATGGTCAAAAGCATGCACCAAGGACTCGACCACCAATGCCAGGCGAGTTGCCTCCGTGCTTTTCAGGGGCGAGATCGGCGAGGATTTAACCGGGGTGCTTTTCTGGCCGATAGCTTCGATTGCTTTGTCCAGATATGCGAATGAGCCTTTCAGGTATCTAAGAATCTCATCTTTGGTTCTCACAGCTTCAGGCCCAATTTCGTCGCCGGCATCTGCCGGTGGCTCCTCTCCCAAAGCTGCCGCCGCCAGAATGTAGTTGGTTGCAGACAGGTGCGTCACCATTTGACCGAAGGTACGCACGCCCTTGAATTCACCATCCGTTGGCGCAAAGCCATACTTGTCGGCGGGCATGGCATCAGCGGCAGAAACGATCACTTTCTCGGCGAGCTTCGCCAAGACCTGCAGAGCGTGCCTTTCCCGTTCTGCGTCGAGGCTGGCAGATTCCTTGGCGTCAACGCGCTGCTGGCCGACTTGTGCCAAAATGGTGCCAGAAGTCAACCACAGCACGAGCATCAATATCGATTTCATTTTCCGCATGAGTCCTTCTCCCCCTGGCGGCAAAGCTCCGGACGCTCTGTCGTTCTATCCGTTACCCTACAACTTAAAGTTGACTTTAAGACAAGGGGCTTTTTTGTAAAGAATATGTCAACGTTCGGATGTGGATCGGAAGAGGCGATCTAGAATGTCCTTATGCCCGAATTGACGATTTCTGAGGTGGCGCGACAGGTTGGACTCCGAGCATCGGCGATTCGGTACTACGAGAGAATTGGGCTACTTCCCCGGGCCCCGCGAATGAGCGGGCAGAGACGATACGACATCACAGCGCTTTACCGGCTGGCAATCATTCAGCGTGCGCGCCAGCTCGGTTTTACATTGATTGAAATCCGACACTTGTTCTTTGGCTTCCGCGACATCACTCGCGCTTCGGAACGCTGGCGAACGCTCTCCCAAAGAAAGCTTGCGGAGTTGGATGATCTTATGGATGGAATAAAAGCAGTGCGAGGCGTGCTCAAAAAGTTGATGACGAAGTGCCGATGCGACACCTTGGACCAATGTGGCAAGGGCATATATCAGAGCATGAATAGAGTTGTCGTAGCTAAGCCGCTCCTTGCAGATCATCGACATCGGGAAAAATATCCGACGAGTTTGCGAACCTGACGCAGTAGACCCCCGAAGAATTGTCTTGGGAATATCGGCCTTCAGGTGCGACACCTGTGATCAATTTCTGGACCGCTGACTACTCTGAACTGATTAACTGCGACGCAGGAGTAGCTGGGAGGGTTTCAGCAAAATCGGCGACGTTTACCCGGGTCAGAAGGCTAATTACGCCAGTGAACACAAAATTGCAGCACCGTGCAATGAACCCGGCATTCAAACCATAGTAGGGATCGCGCCCAGTCAACATTAGGAAGGCGGCCAGACAGAGAACCGCTCAGAGTGACGGGAGAGGAGCCGAAGGCGGAGAACGCGGCACCGCCTGGCGGTCCGCCGTAGGCGTTGTACATCGTGTTGCTTGCGGCGTACGCAAGAACGATCTGTCTGCCTGCGAGCAACATTACGCATTACGATATCGAGGTCCCCATTCAAGCGTCCAAGTTGTAGGCAAATTTGCAGCGGAGCGTAGCGATGATGACGCAGCGGTAAGTTTCGATGTCAATGGCAGTTCTTGCCATCCTGAGCGGAACATTTACTCTGGCCCGCGCGGTGCGCTGTGGCAGGTCAATCCCGGTTCAGCGAAACACACGCAACTGAATTTTCAGCTCGCGCCCGACTTCCTCAAGCTCCCTTCTAATCTCTACCTTTCCGAGGTGTCCGGAGTGGCTCTGAACTCTCATGGACACATTTTTGTGTTCCAGCGAAGAGCGCATCCGCTAGTGGAGTTCGACGCAAAAGGAAACTTCGTCCGAACGATGGGCGAGAGTCTATTCACACGCCCTCATGGACTGAGAATCGATGCCTCCGACAATCTTTGGGCGACTGATAATGGAGCCCATTTCGTCCTGGATGGAAGAGTTCTGATGGTCTTGGGACAAAAGGACCATCCCGGAAAGGATCAGTCTCACTTCAACGGTCCGGACGACGTTGCATTCGGCAAATCAGGCGAAATCTATATCGCTGACGGTGAAGAGAATTCGCGGATTATCGAGTTTGATCGCGACGGACATTTCCTCAGAGAGTGGGGGCAGCCTGGCTGGAAAAAAGGAGAATTTCGCCTGCCCCATACGATCGTTACGGATTCGAGGGGCCTGGTCTATGCTTGGCGACCGAGAGAATGCTCGTGTTCAGATTTTTGATGCCGACGGAAGCTTCCGTGCAGAATGGACGGATGTCGGTCATCCTTACGGGCTCTTTATAGGGCCCGCTCAGCACATCTACCTTGCTGATGCTGAGGCTTCGCGGATACTCGAGATTGACCCGAACGGAAAAATCCTTGGCGAGTTTGGAACGGCTGGTCGTGGACCGGGCCAGTTTGCCGGCGCGCACGCACTCGCGGTGACCGCGAATCGTAAGCTTTTCGTAGCCGAAGTATTTAACTGGCGAGTGGAGAAATTCGTACCAATCGATTTACACCCTTAGATGTGGCATCACCAGTATCACCACTTCGCCCCGAGCGGACTGCCCGGCGGTAAGTGATGATACGGCGATTTCACACTCGTATGCGACAACATCGTACGTGCAGAATTTTTCTCTTGACTCTCCGGTAACCGGAGGCTTTACAACCGTCTGTGCTCAAGGCGCGAACCTCTCTGCTGACACGCCTTCTCCCTCCTACTCGTCTGACTCTTGAGAGCAATCTCCAATACAAACGAAACCCCGCACGATGCCAGTTCACCACGGTTCTATATAGGAGTGACCAAGACGAGAGGCTTCCTCCACCCCGACCAGAGGGTTTTCAACCCAACCCAGAACAGCTTGTGCAGGGCTGTCCATCGACGGCGAGGTCGTCGCGTGTGCAGAGCCAGCAATTGCTGCCGCAGCGCCAGGTTTTCGAGGACGAGGTGCTCCCGGGAACTGAAAGGGCTGATCAGCCACCCAAGGAGATGCCGGAGCGACACGATCATGGCAAGAATCTTACCGGAACCGTCCGAATCGAGTTTTTCGCCAAGTCATACATTCTGAGGGTGTACGAGGTTTCGGCGAGACACAGCGGTCTTCGTACCCCCGGATTTCACTCGCTACCGCGAAGTCTCCCGCAGCGTGCGGGAGATCTTCAAGCGTCATATCATACAGACCTGATCGAGCCGCTGTCTCTCGACGAAGCGTATCTCGACGTCACCGAAAACAAGACTGGCTTGGCAACAGCTACCTCGGTGGCGCGCACGATCCGCGAGGAAATCCGCCAGGAACTTGATCTGACAGCCTCTGCGGGAGTGGCGCCAAACAAGTTTTTAGCAAAGCTCGCCTCTGACTGGCGCAAACCGGATGGGCTCTTTGTCATCCAGCCTGAGAACATAGACGCGTTTCTGTTGCCATTACCTGTGGGACGCTTGCCTGGCGTCGGCAAAGTTACGGGAGAGAAACTGGCCACACTTGAAGCACAGACCGTGAGGGATCTACGAACTCTCGACTTGCCCGTGCTCGAACAGCATTTCGGCCGCTATGGCCAGCGCCTTCACGAGCTTGCCCGCGGTATCGACAATAATCCCGTTGTCCCGGACAGACCCACACAATCGATATCCGTCGAGGACACTTTTGAGCACGAGTGCTGTTGGCAGAAACTGAGCCAATGATCCGGCGTCTCACAGAGACGCTCTGGTCTGCTTCACGAAAGGAATCACGGAGCGCTCGCACGGTTGTCCTCAAGCTGAAGACGAGCGAGTTCAAGATCATCACTCGTAGCCATACGCCAGAGTTCCCACCGTCCTCCAGCGAGGAGTTGACGGACATCGCCTTGAAGTTGCGGGAGCGGGTTGATCTTGGTCCGCAGCAACGCTATCGGCTTGTTGGCATTGGTCTGAGCAACTTTCAGGAACCCGAAAACACTGATGCGCAGCCAGTCCTTTTCGAGTAGCACGAATACCATTCTTTCCTGCGAGACGGGCATCAGGGCCGTTTCTTGCTAGCACTGTAGAACGTGACCTCGCCATCGACAACAACCGCCACGAATCTGTTGCGTTCTGCGTTCTTGAATTGCACAACTTCGCGACCGCTCCGCGCCAGATGTCCCCATCGGCTCGGCTTTTCCGGATTCTGTTCGATCGCTTGGTATTCGTGACCTCCGACTGTGAATGCCATGGTCTTCAGCCGCTGGCGGCTCGTGCGGCGAACAGTTATAGACCAGTCGACAAACCGCCGATTGCCTTCGCAACGTTCGGCGCGGCAGATAGCGACCGGCTCATTCTGCCGGATGCCAAGCTCTACCAGTTTGTCGCGAACGATCGGCGGAACGTGGAGTACGCAGCAGGTGCACTCGACTTGTGTTGGGACCTTACGAGCTACTCACAACAAGCGACGCAGACTTGGTTCAGGCGCGCCCGCTTGGTACGCCGAGTCACTGGTTTTTGTTCGTTGGGAACGTGGCCTAGAGGGAGACGATGTTGAGGTCGGGGATCATCTGGAAGTGGCGCACGTTAAGCGTGACCACATCGAAGCCGAGATGGAGGGCTGTGGCTCCGATGATGAGGTCTGGAAAGTCGATGCTGGTCCCCTGGCCCACCTGCTCGCCGTGGATACGCCCGGCCAACCGCGCCACTTTCAGCGTGAGCGAATGCACAGCCACCGCCTGGAAGAGTTCTTCGACGAAGGTTTCCCGGCGCTTGCGGTCGGCGTCTGTCCTGGCTCGATAGATACCGTGCGTCAGCTCTACGGCAGTCACAGCCGAGAGCGCAGCGGTGGTCTTTCCACACACGGCCTCGACCCGCTCCAGGATTTCCCACACACTGTCCCTGCGCCTTTCGCCTGCGATCAGGATGCTGGAGTCGAGGATT
>Ga0306921_10004809_pt1 | contig 13936 bp, 12 predicted proteins | sample sta12Cox44000080_FD_203760 | JGI IMG/M metagenome (GOLD analysis project Ga0306921, IMG submission 203760) | Lab enrichment of tropical soil microbial communities from Luquillo Experimental Forest, Puerto Rico - statoxic.12C.oxic.44.000.080 (v2)... | ecosystem: Environmental > Terrestrial >... | reverse complement strand
CAGCTGTTGGTGATCATGCCGACGGCGCCGTTCTCGAGCTTGAGCAGCGCGTAGTTGGTGTCCTCGGCGTCGACGGCATAGGCCTTGCCCTGCTCGTCGACGCGCTTGGCGACGGCGGTGCTCATCACCGCGCACACGCCGGTGATGGGCGAGGCCAGGCGATCGATCATGTAGCGCCAGTGCGCCATCATATCGAGCGCCAGCCCGCCGCCGTCGGCCTTGCGGTAGTTCCAGCTCGGGCGCTGGCACGGCTGGCCCTGCTCGGTGCCGTCGAAGATCCACGAGCCGGCGTCGATCTTCGCCGACAGGATGCGGCCGAAGAAACCCGCCTCGGCAAGCGACAGCAGCTTGGCGTAGCCCGGCAGGAAGAGCTTGTCCTGGATGACGCCGTGCTTGAGGCCGGCGCGATGCGCGAGCCGCGCCAGCTCCATGGCCTCGTCAACCGTCGGCGCCGTCGGCTTCTCGATGTGTATGTGCCTCCCTGCCGCGATCGCCTGGCGAACGCGCTTGGGCCGATCGCCGGTGGCGGCGCAATCCATGAAGACGTGATCCGGTCCGGCGAACGCTTCCTCGAGCTTGGTGGTGCAACGCAAATTGCCGTGCGCGGCAGCGAGCGCGGCTATCCGTTTTGCGTCACGACTTACAAGCATCAAGTCCGGCACCAGTCGATCGCCGTTGGCGAGTTTCAACCCACCCTCCTTCGCAATCGCCAGCAAATTGGCCATGTGCTGGGTGGTTCCCATGCGGCCGGTGGCGCCGTTGATGATCACGCCGATTCTTCTGTCCACCATGTCGTCCTCTCGCTTGCCTCGGGCTAGGATAGCGCGCCCGTGATGCATCAGGGAGTAAAGACAATGGCAAAGGGTAAGCTCAGGACCACGGCCGGACGTGGCCGTCTCTTCGACAGCGTCCTGGACACGATCGGCGACACGCCGTGCATCCGGGTCAACAATCTCGCGCCCAAGGGCGTGACGGTCTACGTCAAGGCCGAGGCCTTCAATCCGGCCTCGTCGGTCAAGGACCGGCTGGCGGTCAACATCATCGAGGCCGCCGAGCGCGCTGGCACGATCAAGCCCGGCCAGACCGTGGTCGAGGCGACCAGCGGCAACACCGGCATCGGGCTCGCCATGGTGTGCGCCCAGAAGGGCTATCCACTGGTGGTCACCATGGCCGACAGCTTCTCGATCGAGCGCCGCAAGCTGATGCGCATGCTGGGCGCCAAGGTCGTGCTGACGCCGCGCGCCCAGAAGGGCTTCGGCATGTATAACAAGGCGGTCGAGCTCGCCAAGGCGCACGGCTGGTTCCTGGCGCACCAGTTCGAGACGCCGGCCAACGCCGAGATCCACGAGTCGACGACCGCGCGCGAGATCATGAACGACTTCAAGGGCCAGCGGCTCGACGTGTTCGTCACCGGCTACGGCACCGGCGGCACCTTGGCCGGCGTCGGCCGCGTGCTGCGCAAGGAACGGCCGGAGACCAGGATCGTGCTGTGCGAGCCGGCCAATGCCCAGCTGATCGGCAGCGGCAAGGTGCAGGAGCGCGCCGCCGACGGCTCGCCGGCCTGGAGCCATCCCTCATTCGAGCCGCATCCCATCCAGGGCTGGACGCCCGACTTCATCCCGCTGGTGCTGCAGGAGGCGATCGACAAGAAGTACTACGACGAGCGCGTCGCCATTCCCGGCCCCGAGGGGATCAAGTGGGCGCGCGCGCTCGCCCAGAAAGAAGGCATCTTCGTCGGCATCTCGAGCGGCGCGACCTTCGCCGTGGCAATGAAGGAGGCGGAGAAGGCAAAGCCGGGCTCCGTCATCCTCGCCATGCTGCCCGACACCGGCGAGCGCTACCTGACCACGCCGATGTTCGAGGGCATCGTCGACGACATGGACGCCGAGGAGCTCAAGATCTCCAAGTCGACGCCCGGCTATCACATGCCCGCATGAGCCGATACCGCTTCCTGCTGATCAATGCCTTCAGCCTGGCGCCGGGCAGCGACTTCCAGATGCGGTCCTTCACCGGGCCGAAGGAGACCCAGGTCTACAACTACGAGGACCTGAAGCCCTTCCTGGCCGACATCGACTGGGACCTGCATCCGGGGGCGCGCGCCACGCACGGCAACTTCCCAGTGGCGACCAAGGAAGCGTTCATGTCGGTCGGCAACAACCGGCTGCCGCTGGTGCGCGAGGCGTGCGCCAGCGGCAAGTACAACGCCATCGTCCTGCTGGGCGGTGGCGATCCGGGCTACATGGAAGCGCGCGAGATCGGCCACCACTATCGCATTCCGATCACCACCTCGGCGCACGCGCAGATGCACATCGCCGGACTGCTCGGCAACAAGTTCAGCATCGTCGACATCGCCGAGACGCATAACATGCAGATGTACCAGCTGGTCGTGCAGTACCGCATGACCGAGCGCTGCGCCTCGATCCGCAACGTCAACTTCCCGCTGCCCAGCCCGAACTATCCCGACGACCAACCGATCCATGCCGAGCGCGACCGCGCGGTGCAAAGCGGCACGTCGGACATGCTCGATGCGGCGGTGCGCGAGTCGGTCGCCGCCATCGAGGAGGACGGCGCCGAGGTGATCATGCTGGGCTGCTCCGCCGCCTTCTGGATGCAGCCGCTGTTGCAGAAGCGGCTGAGCGAGATCGGCTGGGACGTGCCGGTGCTGGAGGGCGCGCGCTCGGCTATCGCGGTCGCCAAGATGCTGGTCGATCTCGGCCTCGACGCCAGCGGCCTCGCCTTTCCCGGCGAACGCCCGGCCAAGTGGCGCCGCAAGAAGGTGTTTTAGTAATGATCGGCAAGCGCAGGCTGCTCGCCTCGGCCGCCGGCCTGCTTCTGGCAAGACCGGCTGCGGCTTCCGAGCCGCTAAAAATGGTCGTGCCGCGCGCGCCGGGCGGTGGCACGGACATCCTGGTCCGCCTGCTGGCGCCGGGGTTGGAGAAGAAGCTCGGCGTGCCCATCATCGTCGACAACCGGCCCGACGCCTCGGCCGTGGTCGGCGCGGTGGTGGTGGCCAAGGCCAAGCCGGACGGCCAGACCCTTCTTGCCGCCGACAACGCCTTCTACCAGAACCCGGCGATCCTCGATTCGCTGCCCTACGACACGCTGAAGGATTTCACCGCCGTTACGATGATGGCGCAGGGGCCGGTGATCCTGATCGTCCATCCCGACATCCCGGCCAAGACCCTGCCCGAGCTGATCGCGCTCGCCAAGGCGACCAATCTCACCTTCGCCTCGGGCGGCATCGGCGCCTCGACCCATCTGGTGGGCGTGATGCTGAACCTGCGGGCCGGCACCAACATCACCCACGTGCCGTTCAAGGGATCGGGCCCCGCGCTGATCGCGCTGCTGGGCGGCCACGTCTCGATGCAGTTCGGTGGCATCAGCTCGGCCGCGCCCTACATCAAGGACGGCAAGGTGCGCGCCATCGCCATCACCGGCGACCATCGCGATCCCACCCTGCCCGACGTCCCGACCTTCCAGGAGAGCGGGCTGAAGGGCGCCGACGTCACCAGCGTGTGGGGCCTGCATGCGCCCGCGGGAACGCCGCTCGCGATCCGCCAGGCCGTGCGCGATGCGGCGGCCGAGGTGATGCGCGATCCGGACGTCATGAAGAAGCTGGTCGAGCGTGGCTACGAGACGATCGCCAACACCCCACAAGAGCACCAGGCGCAGACCGAGGCGCTGGTCACGCAGTGGATCGAGGTCGGCAAGAAGGTCAACCTCAAGGAATAGCGCTTCGTCACTTTGCCAGTTGCTCGAGCGTGGCCCGTGCCGGCTCGGGCGACATGTTCAGGAACCCGGTGAACGGATCGCCAAGGTCGACGATCAGGAATATGGCGGTCGCCACTGCGAGCGCCGCCACGACGAACGCAAACACGATGGTGGTGTTCGGCGGCACGAACAAGCCGAAGCTGCAGAAGATCGCGGCGCTGCAGGCCATGACGACGCCCAGCACCGCCCAGGGCGGCGTGGCCGACCTTTCCTGGCTCATCGCCAGGCGATGGACTTGCGACACCGCGTTCATAAGCTGCAGCGACTGCGACTGGAACCACTTCTGCTCGGCCGTCGCCGGCGTAAGCGCCAGGATGCGCCGCTCGATCTCGACGAATTGATTGCGGTCGCCCATCAAGGATCGGTCACGCACGCCGAAGTCTGCGTCGGGCCAGCGTCGGCTGAAGATCTGGGCGAAGGCGTCATGCACGTCCTTGCGCACGGCTGCCGACTCGGGTCCGTAAGCCGCCAGATAGCGATCGAGCAGGACGACGTCGGCCAGGGCCACCGTGTATTCGTTCTCGACCGACACGCGGGTGCTGTTGGCCGACGAGATCAGCAGGCTCAGTACCAGGGCGACCAAGGTGGCGACCAGACCGGTCACGAGCTTGATCACATCGGTGCTTTCGCGGCTGAGATGATGCTGGGGCAGCCGCGCGCGCATCGTCATGCCCACGGTGGCGCCCACCAGCGGGCAAACGAATGCCAACACGGCCAGCGAAACGGAACTCATCGATTAGCCTCCGTCCGGATGCTAGGCTGCAGCCCGGAGGTTCGCCAGCCATGGATACGTCAACCGAGCTTGCCAGCGGACTGGATCGCGACATCGCCGCGCTGAAGGCCAAGGCCGCCGACTACGGCGCCCGGCACAAGGTGATCGACAAGATCGCCTGGCCGAACGGCGCGCGCATCGCCGTCAACTTCACTGCCGACTTCGACACCATGTTGTTGCGCCGCCTGCTGAACGAGCCGCCGCAACAGCTCGCCAAGGGCGAGTTCGGCGGCCGGGTCGGCATCTGGCGCCTGATCGAGCTGTTCGACAGCCACAACATCAAGGCGACGATCTTCACGCCCGGCCGCATCTGCGAGCTCTACCCGGCTTCGCTGCGCGCCGCGGCCAAGAGCGGCCACGAGATCGCCGATCACATGTGGGAGCATCGCGTGCCGAAGGAGCCCGAGCTCGAGCGCGACCACCTGCGCAAGACCATCGCGGCGATCGAGAAGACGGTCGGCAAGAAGCCGGTCGGCACCCGCAGCACCCACGGCCGCGAGCTGCTGCTCGAGCACGGCTACATCTACACCTCGGAAGATTCGATGGATCATCGGCCGAACTGGCTCGCAGCACCGGACGGCTCGCGGCCGATCCTCAACCTGCCGTTCCACTACGCCATCGACGACGCGATGTTCTTCAGCTTCGCCTGGCTCGGCAGCGACAACAGTGCGCAGCGCATGATGGATCCCGACCACGTCGAGGAGCTGTGGTGGCGCATGTTCGAGCAGTGCTATCGCGACGGCGGCTACATGAACGTCTGCATGCATCCCTTCGTGTCGGGCCGGGCGCTGCGCATCGCCATGCTCGACCGGCTGATCAACCGCATGAAGGCGCTGCCCGGCGTATGGTTCCCGAGTTGCGAGGAAGTCGCCCGCCACATCATCGGGAGCCCCAAAGGAGCCAAGTAATGCCGTGGAAGGAGCGCTACACGATCAGCGACGAACGCAGCATCGTCGACGCGGACATCAAGTGGCCCGGCGGCAAGCGCTGCTGCTTCCGCGTTGTCGTCGATCTCAGCCCGGCCTGCGGGCCCGAGGGCATCAAGCCGGACGACCTAACCACGCCCGACGCCTACTACGGCATGCATGGCGGGCTCGATGCGCTGGTGGGCGTGCTCGATCGCTACGGCATCAAGGCCACCTTCGCGGTGCCGGCGGTGATCGCCGAGATCCAGGCCGACAAGCTCAAGCGCCTGAGCGGCGCCGGGCACGAGATCGCCGCGCACGGCTTCAAGCACGAGGATGTGAGCCAGCTCGACAGGGACGAAGAGCGGGCACGGCTTGCCCGCACCACCGAGATCCTTTCACGCGTGGCCGGCAAGCGGCCGGTCGGCTGGTTCTCTCTGGCGCGGCCCAGCGACAAGTTCGCCGGCGGCGCCGTCAGCCCGCACACCATCGATCTGCTGCTCGAAGGCGGCTACGCGTACTTCGGCAACGGTCTTGCCGACGACGCGCCGCACTACTGGGTGTCGGACTTCGCGAGCCGCCGCGCCATCCTGGCGTTGCCCTACTACTATCACTTCGACGACCAGTTCTTCGTGTTGTTCCCGCGCAAGGGCACCGGGCTCGAGAACCCCGACTCGCTCTATCGCAACTGGAAGGCCGAACTCGACGCGCAGTACAAGCGCGGCCGGCACTTCTCGATCGTGGTACATCCGCACGCCATCGCCTGGCCCAACCGCCTGCACATGCTCGAGCAGTTCCTCGACTACGCCAAGAGCTTGCCTGAGCTGTGGTACGCCACCAGCGCGGAGTGTGCGCGGCACTGGTCGGCCACCTTCCCCGCCGCCACGCACCTCAAGCTCGAACCGTCGATCTGGAAAGATTACCCGGGCAGCCTGAGCTGACACGACCAAGTGATGGGTCCGTGCCTTGCGCCGGCCGCGCCAGTGTCTAGTGTCGCGCCCGCATGCAGGATCTAGCCGCCAAGGAGACCGTCGACGATTGGGCCAGGGTGCCGCAGCGCCTGCGCGCGGGATTGCCGCTGCCTGAGCCCTGGGAAAGCCGCTTCGGCGCGCTGCGCGACCTGCCCGCGGTCGGCTGCCTGACGATTGGCCAGCTCGGCCAATCGGTCGACGGCCGTATCGCCACCGGGGCCGGCCGCGCCCAGTTCATCAATGGAGCGCAGGGTCTTAGCCATCTCCATCGCCTACGCGCGCTGGTCGATGCAGTCGTGGTCGGCGCAGGCACGGTGCGTGCCGACGACCCGCAGCTTACGGTGCGTCACTGCACAGGTCCCAGCCCGGTACGGGTGGTGATCGATCCGAGCGGCCGACTGCCCGCCTCCGCCCGCCTGTTTGCCGACGATGGCGTGCCACGCCTCGCCGTTGTGCGCCGCGACGCCGACGCGCCGGCGGCGCGTGGTGTCGAGGCGGTGCGACTGCCCGACAAGGAGGGCATGCTCGAGCCCGCCGATATCATCGCCGCCCTATCGGCGCGCGGCCTGCGTCGTGTACTGATCGAGGGCGGCGCGCACACCCTCTCGCGATTCGTCGCCGCAGGTTGCCTCGATCGGCTGCATGTCGTGGTGGCACCGATGATCCTGGGCGACGGCCTGTCCGGCCTGCGCCTGCCGCCGCTCGGCTGCGGTAATGCGGCACGTCGCGTGCCGATGCGCGTCCATCCGTTGGGCGAGGAAGTGCTGCTCGATTGCGACCTCTCAGGCCAGTCGATCCAGAATCTGCGCGAACCGCACGCCTGAGTCCTCCCAGCTCGGCAGCGCTCGCGCTGCCTCGCGCGCACCATCGGCCAAGCGTTGCCGCAGCGCCCGATCGCCGACCAGTGCACGCAGGGCCTCCGTGAGCGCCGCAACATCGCCCGGCGGCACCAGCCGGCCAGCCGAAGGAGGCACGACTTCGGGGATAGCGCCGCCGGTCGTGCCAATCACGGGCAAGCCGCACGCGAGCGCTTCCGCGTAGGCCATGCCGTAGCCTTCATATTCCGAGGCAAGTACGAACAGGTCGGCGGCTTGCTGCAACGCCGCCAGCCACTCGGGCGGCACGGTGCCGACGCAGGCGATGCGCTGCTTCAAGCCATGCCGCGCGATCGCCGCATCGAGCCGCCCCACCGCAACCGGATCACGCTGGCGATCGCCGGCGATGGTGAGATGCCACGGCAGGTCCATGATCGGCGCCAGCGCCTCGACCAAGGTCTCGAAACCCTTGCGCGTGCCGATCGCTGCGACCGAAAGCAGTTGTACGACAGCGCCGTCGCCGCCAATGGCGAAGTGCTTGCGGTCGGTACCGGGCACGACGACATCGAGCCTTTCAGCCGGCACCGCAAAGTCGCGCCGCAACAGGTCGGCAGTCGTGCGGCTGGTTGCGATCACCCGCGTCGCCGCGGCAAGTGCCTGGCGCTCGCTCCGGGCAAGCTGGGTCGCTTGCGCATCCGTCAGTCCCCCTTCGAGCGCGAGCGGATGGTGGACCAGCGCCACCACGGGTCGGCGCGCGGCGAGCGCCCGCGCGGCTTCCGGCAATACGCCGAAAGCCAGGCCGTCGATCACAATCGGCCCGTCGTCCCGCAAGGCCAGCAGCTGCGCCATCGCCGCCGCCCGCTCTGTCGCATCGGGCCAGGGAAAGCCTTCGCCCAGCCCGATGAGATCAACAGTCCAGCCGCGCCGCCGCAGCTCGCCGATGATGCGGCGATCGTAGGCATAGCCGCCGGTCAGCGTCTCCGGGTCGCCGGGAATGGCAAAGGCGAGCCGCTTCACCCGATCGGCGCCTCGTACCAGGCGCGCGCGACATGCGATTCGGAGACCGTGACCCGGATCGCCGCGAGCTCGTGCGGGGCGCGGCCGAGCCGGCCCGCGCGCGCAGCGGCAGCCAGCCCGTCATGCACGTGCCTGGTGATGACCTCTGTCGTGGTGTTGCGGCCGTCGAAGGCCTTTACCGTGTCGAGATTCTTGTAGTTGAGCGGCGCCAGGATCTCCTTCAGCGCCTCGTGCGCGCGGCCGATGTCGATCACGATGCCGTTGCTGTCGAGCGTCTCGGCGAGGAATGCGGCATCGATCACGAAGGTCGCGCCGTGCAAGGCCTGCGCCGGCCCGAACACATCGCCCTTGAAGGAATGCGCGATCATGATGTGATCGCGGACTTCAACCGCATACACCGTCACTCTCCTTCGTAGTCGATCCTCTGGCATAACAGGCCGCTGCCCGGCGCCAGGATCCGCGGCAGCTCGGACGGTAGTGACGCGAACGCAACCGCGGGCTCGAGCAGCGAGTCGAGCCGCTCGTCGTCCAGCAGTTCCAACGCATGCGCCAACCGGCGGCGATGCGTCCAGTCACGACGATGCGATGGCGCCACCTTGCCGACCTGGCTGGCGACCAGCCGCAGCCGGCGACTGTGGAAGGCGCCGCCCAGCGGCACCGGCACCTCGCCCGCGCCATACCAGGAGAGTTCCAGCACCGTCGCCTCTTCGCCCGCCAGCGACAGCGCGGTCGCCAGCCCGGCAGCGCTGGCGCTGGCATGGACGACCAGCGCGCCCTCGCCCGGCGCCTCGGCCGGCGCAGCGAAGCCCAGTCCCAGCGCCGCGGCCATCTTGGCGCGCCGTCCGTCGATGTCGACCAGTACGACCTCGGCACCGGCCAGCCGTCGCAGAAGATAGCCGGTCAGCGCGCCGACCACGCCCGCACCGACGACACAGACGCAGCCAAACGGGCCTTCACCTGCATCCCACACTGCGTTGAGTGCCGTCTCCATGTTGGCAGCCAGCACCGCGCGCGCAGCAGGCACACCGTCCGGAACCGGAAGTGCTGCCTCGGCCGGAAGGTCGAAGCGCGTCTGATGGGGGTGCAGCGCGAACACGGTGCGTCCGACTGAGTCGGCTGGGCCCTGCTCGATCGTGCCGACCGTGGCGTAGCCGTACTTCACCGGGAACGGAAAGTCGCCCGCCATGAACGGCGCGCGCATGCGCTGGAACTCCGACGGCGGCACTCGACCTGAGGCGACCAGCGACTCGGTGCCGCGGCTGATCGCACCCTGCCGCGCGCGTACCCGCACGGCTCCTTCGCCCAGCGACCCAAGCGACGTCTCGCGGATCTCGGCGCGACCAGGGCCGACGTACCAAAGCGCGCGGCTGGCCGGATTCAAGACGATGTGATCGCAGCGATCATGCCATAGGCTATCATGGCCACTTCGCGGAGCGCATGTGCTGACCGTCTTTCATCGCCGGCTGTTGTTCTCTGTTTTGGTGCTGTCGTCGATCGCGGGACTGCTGGTGCTGGCTGCACAGGCGCTGTCGCCCGGCGGCTTCGATGCGCTTGATCTGCTGCTGCTCGTCCTTTTCGCGCTGACCACGCCATGGTTCGTGGTCGGCTTCTGGAATGCCGCCATTGGCTTCGTCGTCATGCGCTTCGCCCACGATCCGATCGCCGCCGTGATCCCGCAGGCGGTCGAGCGGCTCAGCGCCGACGAGATCGCCGTCTCAACCGCGATCGTGCTGTGCGTGCGCAACGAACAGCCCGATCGCGTCGCCCGCAACCTCGACGTGATGATGGACGACATCGTGAACGCCGGCTGCGCCGAGCACTTTCATGTCTACGTACTAAGTGACACCAGCCAACCGGAGATTGCGGCGAAGGAGTCCGAGACCTTCGCTACCCTCCAGCGCGCCTGGGACAACCGGGTCGGCCTGACCTATCGCCGCCGCGAGGCCAATACCGGATTCAAGGCCGGCAACATCCGCGACTTCCTCGAGCGCTGGGGCGAGCGGCACGAGCTGATGGTGACGCTCGATGCCGACAGCTTCATGACGGCGTCAGCCCTGGTGCGGCTGGTCGGCGTGATGCAGGTCAATCCCAAACTCGGTATCCTGCAAGGGCTCGTCGTCGGCATGCCCTCGACCAGCGCCTTCGCGCGCGCCTTCCAGTTCGGCATGCGCCTCGGCATGCGCTCGTGGACGATCGGCAGCGCCTGGTGGCAGGGCGATTGCGGACCCTATTGGGGCCACAACGCCGCCATCCGCATTGCCCCGTTCAAGCAGCATTGTGCGATCCCGCCTTTGTCCGGTCGTGGCATCCTTGGTGGCCATGTGCTGAGCCACGACCAGATCGAGGCGGCGCTGATGCGCCGCGCCGGCTACGAGGTGCGCGTGCTGGCCGAGGAGGATCTCGGCTGGGAGGAGAATCCGCCAACCCTGCCCGAGTTCCTGCGCCGCGATCAGCGCTGGCTGCAAGGCACGCTGCAATACGTTTTCTTCATCGCGCGGCCGGGCCTCAAGCCGACCAGCCGTTTCCAGCTGCTCTTCGCCATGCTGATGTTCCTGGGCTCGCCGGCCTGGGTCGGACTGCTGCTCGCCGGCACCGCGGCGCTCGCGTCGGCGTCCGAGCCGGCCGCCGTCATCGAGCCCGGAGCCGGTGCAGCCCTGCTCGCCGCCGTGCTGTTCATGTGGTTCTCGGCCAAGATCGCCACCGTGATCGACGTGCTCGCCCGGCCAGAGCTGCGCCGCGCCTTCGGCGGGCCGCTACGCTTCCTCACCAGTGTCGCGGTCGAGACCGGCTTCTTCCTGCTGCTTTCGCCCATCATGTGGGTCTGTCACACCGTGCTCTTCGCCGGCCTGCCATTTGGCCGCGCAATCGGCTGGATCGGCCAGACGCGCGAGGATTATCGCGTCTCGTGGCGCGACGCGCTCCGCCAGCTCTGGCCACAGACGCTGCTCGGCCTCGCCTGCCTCGGCCTGATCGCCACGACGCAGCCACGCGCGCTGCCCTGGCTGTTCGTCCTGCTGGCGGGCGGGCCGGCGCTCGCCGTGCCGCTTGCCGTGCTGAGCTCATGGCCTGGCGTCGGCCGCGCCATGGTGCGGCTCGGCATCGCCCGCTTGCCGGAGGAGACCAATCCACCGGAAGCGCTCAAGCGCCTGCGCCCTGCTGGCGCTCGAATGACGGCGATGGCGCGCACCCTTCCCGGCGTCCGGCGCTCGCTCCGCCTCTACTATCGCGACCCGGCTCGCGCCGTGGCGATGGACCGGCTCTATCGGCAGTTCGCGCCCGCCGGGGCACTCGCGTTCGATATCGGTGCGCATGTAGGCGACCGCGTGGCGAGCTTCCGCCGACTCGGCGTGCGCGTGATCGCGGTCGAGCCGCAGCCCGCCCTGCACCGCGCACTCCGCCTGCTCTATGGCCGCGACATCGACGTCACATTGCTGCGCGCCGCGGTAGGCCGTGCGTCGGGCCGCGCGACCATGCACATCAACACCGCCAATCCAACGATCTCCACTCTGTCCGACGCGTTCATCGCGGCGAGCCGCGATGCTCTCGGCTGGCAGGGCGAAGCCTGGCCCGTCTCGGCCGACGTCGAGGTCACGACCCTCGATGCGCTGATCGCCACTTATGGTCGGCCCGCCTTCATCAAGCTCGACATCGAGGGCTTCGAAGCCGAGGCGCTGGCCGGCCTGACGCAATCGGTCGCCGCGCTGTCGTTCGAGTTCACGACCATCCAGCGGTCCATGGCGCAGGCCTGTCTCGCTCGCTGCTCAGCGCTGGGCTTCACCCGCTTCAATGCAGCGCTGGGCGAGAGCCAGCAGCTTGGCGATTGGCGCAACGCGGCCGAGATGGCGCGTTGGCTCGATGCCCTCCCGCACGACGCCAATTCCGGCGACGTCTACGCCACCTAGCGATTGGCCCGCGCCACCGCCGCGTTGAGCAGCAGGTTGGCGCCGGGCACCGAGCGTGTGAGCTCGATGTTCTCCTTCACATTGTGGCTGATGCCCTCGAAGCAGGGCGTGAAGATCATCGCCGTCGGCGCCATGGTGGCGACGGCATAGGCGTCGTGACCGGCCTGGCTCCTCATCTCGCGATACGGCAGGCCGAGCTCCTTTGCCGTGGTGCGCAACAGGTCGATGCACTCGGGCGCGAACAGCTCGCTGCCCCAGCTCCAGCCCTGCTGCACGTCGATCTCGACATTGGCCTGCTTCGCCGCCGCGGCGATTGCCTTGTCGATCTCGCTCCCCATTTGCTCGAAACGCGCCTGATCGATGTGGCGATAGTCGAGCGTGAGCTTGACCTCCTCGGCGTAGGTGCCCGGCAGGTTGGGGAAGCTTTCGATGCGAGTGGTCGTGGTGCGGCCCTCGTCTGAAGCGAAGGCGAGGCCGACATCATTGACCGCGGCGATGACGTAGCCCGCGCCGACCAGCGCGTTCTTGCGCATCGCCATCGGCGTGCCGCCAGCATGGCCGGTGTCGCCCTTGATGGTGAGCCGAAGCGCTCGCGTCTTGTAGCCGCCGACCACGATGCCGACATCGACCTTGTCGCGGTCGAGCACCGGCGCCTGCTCGATGTGCAGCTCGAGATAGGCGTCGAACGCGCGCTTGCCGAGCGGCGCGGACCCGGCATAGCCGATGGCGTCGAGCGCCTTGTCGACGGTGATGCCGTCGTCGTCCTTGGTCGCCAGCACGTCCTTCAGTGGCAGCACGCCCGCAAAGGCCATCGAGCCCATCATCGGCGGCGCGAAGCGGCCACCTTCTTCGTTCGTCCAGCAGATCACTTCTATGCCGCGCTTGGTCTGGAGGCTGCGATCATTGAGCGTGCGCACCACCTCGAGGCCGCACAGCACGCCTAAAATGCCGTCATAGCGACCGCCGCAGATCTGGGTGTCGAGATGGCTGCCGATCGCGACCGGCGGCAGGCTGGGATCGCTGCCGGCACGGCGGGCGAAGATGTTGCCCAGTCGATCGATCTCGACGGTGCAGCCCGCCTTTTTCGCCCAGTCGACGAACAGGTCGCGCATCTCCTTGTCCTCGGCCGACAGCGCCAGCCGGCGCAGACCGACATCGCGGAAGCGCCCGATCTCGGCCGAACGCTCCAGGGTTTGCCACAGCCGCTCGGGGTTGATCTCGAGGACGTTAGGCGCCGGCATAGCGCTGGCCCCACTTGTCTTGATAGACGACGTCGCCCAGTGCAGCGCGCTTCACCGGGCCGAACTTGCCCATCGGGTAGCCGATCGGAAGGATGGCGTAGGAGTGCACGCCGTCGGGCAAGCCGAGCGCCTTGTCGACTTCCTTCTGGAAGAACATGTGCCGGTTGGTCAGCGTGGTGCCGAGCCCGACCGCGCGGCAGGCCAGCACCATGTTCTGCACCGCCGGATAGATCGAGGCGCCGGAGGCGGGGCCGGGATTGGCGCCATCCTCGAGGCAGGCGACGATCCAGACCGGCGCCTCGGCGAAGTGGTCGGTGAGATACGCCACCGCGCCTTGCTGGCGCTTGAACTGCTCGGGGCTGACGCCCGGTGGCGGCGCGACCGAGCTGTAGCGCGGGCCGATGATCTCGTCGTAGGCCTTCTTGTACCAGACCGTGACGGCGTCCTTGATCTTGCGATCCTTGAGCACCAGGAAGCGCCACTTCTGCGCGTTGCCGCCCGACGGCGCACAGGTGCCGGCGTGCAGGATCTTGGCGACCAGA
>Ga0306921_10004804_pt1 | contig 13943 bp, 17 predicted proteins | sample sta12Cox44000080_FD_203760 | JGI IMG/M metagenome (GOLD analysis project Ga0306921, IMG submission 203760) | Lab enrichment of tropical soil microbial communities from Luquillo Experimental Forest, Puerto Rico - statoxic.12C.oxic.44.000.080 (v2)... | ecosystem: Environmental > Terrestrial >... | reverse complement strand
CTTCACCTACTCCCGGCCGCTGCACGCCGGGGACGTGGTGACCGCGCAGTCCACGATCTCGAACATCCGCGCGGTGGGCAGCCTGACCATGGTCACCACCGAGACGCGGATCCAGACGGTGGACGGCGAGCACGTCTGCACGGGTTACGGCACGCTGGTGGAACGGGGTGCGGAATGACCGCGACCGTCAAGTACGCGGACGTGACCGTGGGCGCCGAACTGCCGCCGGTGTCCTACCCGGCCACCCGGCTCAGCCTGGTCAAGTACTGCGGCGCGTCCGGCGACTTCAACTTCATCCACTGGAACGAGCGGATCGCCCGCTCGGTCGGCCTGCCCAACGTCATCGCGCACGGCATGTTCACCATGGCGCAGGCGGGACGGTACGTGACCGACTGGGCCGGCGACGCCGGGGTCCTGGTGGAGTTCGGCGTGCGCTTCTCCGCCCCTGTTGTCGTTCCCGACGATGACACCGGCGCGACGATCGAGGTCAGCGGCACGATCGAGGAGAAGCTCGACGACAACCGCGTGGCGGTCGCGCTCACCGCGCGGTCCGGTGAGGCCAAGGTGCTGACCCGCGCCCGCGCGGTCGTGCGCCTGCCCTGACCTTCCGGTCCATGGCCCGCCTCGCGGAAGACGTTTCGCTGGCCCGGTTCACCACGCTGGGCCTTGGCGGCCCGGCCCGGCGGTTCGCCCAAGCGGCGACCGAGGCGGAACTCCTGGCCGAGGTACGCTCCGCCGACGAGCAGGGCGAGCCGTTGCTCGTCCTCGGCGGCGGGAGCAACCTGGTCATCGCCGATGATGGCTTTCCCGGCACCGTGGTCCGCGTCGCCACCCGGGGGATCCGGCGCGATGGGCGGGAGGACACGGTCCGGCTGACCGTGGCCGCCGGGGAGGACTGGGACGCCGTGGTGACCCAGGCGGCCGGCGACAACCTGGCCGGCCTGGAGTGCCTGTCCGGGATCCCGGGGCTGGCCGGGGCCACTCCCATCCAGAACGTGGGCGCTTACGGCCAGGAGGTCGCGCAGACGCTGGTCACCGTCCGCGCCTACGACCGGGCACAGCGGACCGTGACCGAACTGCGGCACGCCGAATGTGGGTTCGGCTACCGCACCAGCGCCTTCAAACGCTCGGTGCCGGCCGGCGCGGTCACCGGCCGGTTCGTGGTCCTCAACGTCGCCTTCGACCTGCGGCGGTCGGCGCTGTCCGCGCCGGTCCGTTACGCGGAACTGGCCCGGGCGCTCGGCATCGAGGAGGGGGACCGCGCGCCGCTGGGCGAGGTCCGGTCCGCGGTGCTCACGTTGCGCCGGGGCAAGGGCATGGTGCTGGACGCCGCCGACCCCGACACCCGCAGCGCGGGCTCGTTCTTCACCAACCCCGTGCTGGATCAGGCGCAGTTCGCCGACCTGGAGCGGGCCGTGGCCGGCACCTGCGGGCCGGCGGCCCGGATACCCCGGTTCCCCGCTGGCGCGGGGCGGGTCAAGGTCCCGGCCGCCTGGCTCATCGAGCGCGCTGGGTTCGGCAAGGGGTACTCTCGCGGGCTGGGCAGCCAGGGCGCGCGGATCTCCGCCAAGCACACGCTCGCGCTGGTCAACCCGGGCGGAGCGACCACGGCCGACCTGCTCGGGCTGGCCCGGGAGGTCGCCGGCGGCGTGCGGAAGACCTTCGGCGTGGACCTGGCCGCCGAGCCGGTCCTCGTCGGCGCGGATCTCTAGCGCGGATCGGCGTGGCACGTTGACTGGCCGCCGTCGCGGACCGGGATCATCAGCCGCCGTCCGCGGTCAATCGAGCGGATCGGTGCGGAGCAGGCTGTAGATGACCTGGTCGCGCCATGACCCGTCGCGCCACCCGCTCGCCCGCGTCACGCCCTCCTGGGTGAACCCGGCCTTCTCTACTATGCGGCGCGCGGCCAGGTTGCCTACCTCGGTGACCGCCTCGATCCGGTGCGCCGTCGTGTGCGCGAACAGGTAGCGCGCCAGCAGTCGCAGCGCCTGTGTGCCATACCCGTGGCCCCGGGCTTCGGGCAGCAGCGCGGTACCAATCTCCCAGTAATAGGCGCCCGGGGTGGACGGCTGGCGACGCCAGCTCACAAAGCCAAGCCGTTCGCCGTCGCGGAAAACCATGAGCACGCCGTCGTCGTCGCCGATCAGCCAGTTCTCCGCCCACTCCCGCCGCCACTGCCGCAGGTCGAACCAGCCGAACTGGGCGAACTCACCAGTCACCTGCGGATCCCAGGTCAGCCTTTCCAGCAGCAGAAGGTCTTCTTCGGCCGCTGGCCGTAGCTCCACTTGATCACCCATACGGAAATCATGCATCGCGCGGCGTGGCGCGGATCAACGATAGGGCGACACCAGGTCGGCCTCGTACGCGACGATGACCAACTGGACCCGGTCTCGCGCGCCGAGCTTGGTGAGCAGGTGCGCCACGTGTGCCTTGGCGGTGGCCGTGCTGATGCACAACTGGGCGGCGATCTCGCCGTTGGACATGCCCCGCCCAATGAGCGTCAGCACCTCGCGTTCCCGCTCGGTGATGCCGTCGATCTCCCGCTGCGGCGGCGCGGGTTCCGGGCGGGCGGCGAACTCCTCGATCAGGCGGCGGGTCACGCCCGGTGCGAGCAGGGCATCGCCGGCCGCCACGATCCGGATCGCGGCGAGGATGTCCTCCAGGGCCATGTCTTTGACCAGGAATCCGCTGGCCCCGGCGCGCAGCGCGGCGTAGACGTAGTCGTCGTCGTCGAACGTGGTCAGGATGATCACCCGGGCCGCGGTGGGGTTCGCCATGATCATGCGGGTGGCCTCGATGCCGTCCATGCCGGGCATGCGGATGTCCATCAGCACCACGTCGGGCTGGGCGTCCCGGACCAGCTGGACCGCCTGGGCACCGGTGCCCGCCTCCCCGGCGACGTCGAGGTCCGGGGTGTCGGCGATGAGCACGCGCAGCCCGGCCCGGACCAGCGGCTGGTCGTCGGCCAGCACGACGCGGATGGTCATCAGACCCTGGCCGGTATCGGCAGCCGGGCCGCCACGCGGAAGCCGCCGCCGGGCCGCGGCCCGGCGGCGAACTGGCCGTGCAGCAGGCCGACCCGTTCCCGCATTCCGGCGATGCCGTATCCGCCGCCCATGACGGCGCCGCCGCGCCCGTCGTCGACCACCTCGATGGACAGTTCGTCGTCCTGATGGTCGATGGACACCAAGCAGTGGCCGGTGCCGGCGTGCCGGACCACGTTGGTGACCGCCTCCTGGATGATGCGGAACGCCGAGGTATCGATGTCGGCCGGCAGCGGGCGCTGCTGCCCATGCCACTCGACCTCGACCTGGACCCCGGCGTCTGCCGTGGTGGCGGCCAGCTTGCCGACGCCGGCCAGGCCCAGTGCCGGATCCACCGGTGCCGTGATGCCGGCCTCGGCCTGGCGCAGCGCGCCGAGCATCCGCCGCAGTCCGGCGAGGGTCTCCCGGCTGGTGGTCTCGATCGCGGCCAGGGCGTTACCCGCCTCGGCGGGCTGGGTGTCGATGACCCGGCTGCCTGCACCGGCTTGGATCGCGATGATGCCGATGCTGTGCGCGACCATGTCGTGTAGCTCGCGGGCGATCCGCAGCCGTTCCGCCGTGGCTGCCTGTGCCTCGGCCTGGGCCCGCAGCGCCTCGGCGTGGGTGTGGCTCTGCCGGATCGAGTTGCCGATCAGCCAGCCTATGAAGATCATCGCCCCGAAGGCCAGTGCCAGCGGACTGGTGGGCCGCGTCAGCGCCACTACACAGCCGGTCACTACCCCGACCGCGACGACGGTGGCGGCGATCGAGGTGCGCGGTGGGCGGGTAGCCGCGATGACGCAGATGGTGAGGCTCACCAGTAGAACCAGCAGCAGCGGCAAGACCGGCGGGAACACCGAGATCTGCCAGGACTGTGGCGTCGCTGTCGCAGCGACGCAACAACACAGCAGGAATGCCAGGACCCACCACGGTTTGCGCCGTACCAGGTAAGCCGTTAGCGCGACGGTCCCGGCCACCGCCAGCAAGGACCACAAGTACGCACCTCCCGGGGCTGGCGCCTCGACCAAGCGCGGGCCGGCTGGCCACGCGATGGCGCGCTGCGCGCCCAGCGGCCCGTGGTTGACCAGCAGCTCCCAGGGCGCGGGATACATGGGCAGATCGTAACCGCGCCGCTCCCCCCGAGGGTATTGGCCGGCAGACGTACGCCCCGCGGACTAGCGGTGCCGTCGCAATGTGGCCCTCCGCCCGATGCCCGGCTGGCGCGCCGCGCGCCATGGTTGGCGGGTGACAACGGACTTCGGCATGAACGGCGGCTCCCGGGACCGGGACGGTCAGCCGTGGTGGCTGCGCCCACAGGTATGGGCGGCTCTTCTTGTCATCGCCGCGATAGGGGTGTCCATGCTGCTGACGGGGTGCGGCAGCAGTGCCAGCTCGCCCACCTCCGCGCAGTCGAGGAAGTACCAGAAGGCGCTCGCGTTCGTGCAGTGCATGCGCGCCCACGGTGAGCCGGCCTTCCCCGATCCCAACGGCCAGGGAATCATCAGCGACAGCCAGGCAAACCTCAATTCTCCGGTGCTGCTGGCGGCCGCTCGTGCCTGCGGCTCGCTGCTGCCGCCTGGTTCTTTGCAACTGACCGAGGCGCAGCAGGAACAGCTCGCCGCGCACGCCCTGAAACGGGCCGAGTGCATGCGCGCACACGGAGTGACCAACTTCCCCGACCCACCCGCGCCGGGCCAGAACGGCCCGCCCCCGGCGTCCGGCGGCGGCATCGATCCGAACTCGCCGGTCTTCCAGGCCGCGGCCAGAGCCTGTGACCTGCAGGCGCGTGCGCATGCCCAAAGGTCCGGCCCGGGACCAGGCCCGGGCGGTTAGCGACTTCGCCTAGCTGGCCAGGGCCGAGACGAAGCCGCTGGCCAGCATCACGCCAAGGGTGCCGGCGATCAGGAACGGGCCGAACGGGAACTGGGACTTCCTGGTCGCCCGGCCCGCCAGCAGCAGGCCGAGCCCGGTCAGCGCGGCGAGCAGCCAGGCGGCCATCAGCCCGGTCACGAACGCGGCCGCGCCCAGCCAGCCCAGGTAGGCGCCCAGCGGGCCGGCCAGCTTCACGTCGCCAAGGCCGATCCCCGTGGGCGACACCACCAGCAGCAACAGGCAGAACGCGACCGCCACGGCCATCCCGATCAGCGCGTGGATGAAGCGGCCGGTACCCCCGGCCACGAACGGCGCCGCGACCCCGAGCAGCAGCAGGCTGACCGGGTACGACGGCAGCGTGACCAGGTCGGGCAGGCGGCGCTCCCGGGCGTCGATGAACGCGACCGGCACCCCGACCGCCGCCAGGTAGCAGAACGCGGGCAGCACGGGGGTCAGCCCGAACCGCACCACGACCGCGGCCACTGTGGCGGCCGTAACCAGCGTGGCGGCCAGGGTCCAGCCGCCGATCCGGGCGCCGCAAAGGGCCATAATTTGTCCCGCTTATCTCGGAATACGGGCTGCGAGCGGCAAATATCGTTCTGTAGCTTATTAGCTGGATCTGGGTGAGGCTGGCCCGGTGGAACGCCGGGGCCAGCGCCCGCGCCGGGGCTGACTCACCGCCGGTCAGCGTTCCGGCGGCCTTGGAGGCACCGTGGGCGGCCGGCGCGGATCAGCGACGCTTCTCACCGTAGGTTTGCTGGCCGGGGTGGCGGCCTGTGGCGGCGGGAGCACGGCGGTGTTCCGTCCCGCCGGCGCGATCGCATCCCAGTCCGCGCAGGCGGCGCCGTCAGCTACGACGGCGGCCCAGCGTTACGGCGGCTTTAGCTTCCCAGCGGGCGTGTCTATTGACTTCACTTCCCCGGCGCCCGCTGATCCGTCCCGCCGGGCCATCGTGGCTGGCTACCAGGGCTACGTGCTGTCCATGTGGGCCGGGGTGCTCAGCCACGGCGTGAACACCGGGTACACCAACCAGGCCGAGGGCAACGCGCTCACGTTTGTGACCCGCGAGGTGACGCGCTACCGCTCGCCCGCTCAGACGGTCCGGGGGACGATCAAGTACTCCGGCACCAAGGTCATCAACGTCTATCTCGGCACCGGCGCCAGCGTGGTCTCCTGCGTGAACGCCGCGGCGTTCCACGCGGTCAACGCCCAGACAGGAGCCAGGCTGGGCCCGGCGCTGCCCGGCCGGCCGGTCCGCTACCTGGAAGCGGTGTCCGAGGGCCGCCGCAGCAACGGCACCTGGTTCGTCAACCGGTCGGTCACCTACCCCGCCTCCAGCACGCAGGGAGCAGCATGCCGATGAGGTCCCGCCTGGCCGCTGTCTTGATCCTGACCACGGCCCTGGCCACCTCCGCCGCGCTGTCCGGCGCTGGCCCGGCGGCGCCGGCGCTCGCCCAGGGTGCCGCGGCCACCGGCAGCCAGGCGGCGCGGGCGCGTTCTGGGCCGGCCGGCGGTGGCGGCGGTCCGGGGTTCTCCGCCCTCGCGTACTCCCACGTGACGATCAGCGGTAACGCCGCCCCCGGCGCCCTGGGCAGTCCCAGCACGTACCTGCCCGCGCCGTGCTGGATGGAGCCCCGGTTCACCGGCGCGAACTCGTATCACGCCGGCGATCCCCAGCCGAGCGCCACCGGTGACGCGGACTCCTACTGGTGGTGGTTCGCCAGCCAGCAGCCGGCCCTCTACGGCGTGCTCGGCCGGATCCCCGGCCTCAAGCAGGCCGTGAACAAGGTCTTCAAGAGCAAGCAGGGCAGCGCCGGCTGGTGGTGGGTGCCGGCCTGGGTGAACAGCGGAGTCAACGGGTTCGCGTGCGCCACCGGCCTCGTTCAGTCGCTGAACTTCAGCGCCCAGTACCTCCAGTTCCAGGCGCCGCAGCACGGCGGCGGCGACACCCCCGGGCACCCGATCAACGGGAACATCCTCGCCGACCTGGCCCGGGCCGAACTCGTGCTGCCCACCTTCACGGTGCACACCAACCCGGCCGCGCCCACGCCCAGCGACGTCAATCTGCCGGTGTGGGTGTGGCTGACCTACAACGGCGCGCGCAGCCCGGCCGACACGGCGACCGTGCCCACCCCGGGCGGTGCCCTGTGGGCCAGGGTCGCCACGTCGCAGCCCCGGGTGTCGATCTCGGTCAGTTCCCCGGGCCAGGCGCAGGTGTACAACCAGTGCGGCGCCGTGGGCAGCCCGTACACCGGCAACGCGACCGCGACCCCGCCGTGCGGGGTCACCTTCCTCGCCCCGTCCACCTCAGGCCCTTACACGATCACCGTGACCGCGCGGTGGACCGTGTGGTGGACCGCCAGCGACTCGCCCGGACAGCACCTGTTCGCCTCGCCGCCGTGGCCGGTCCCGGTGCAGACCGGCACCTCGGCGGTGACCGTGCGTGAGGTGCAGTCGGTCAACGGGCCCAGCCCGGGGACCTAGGAGCCACCGTGACAGTTGTGCCTGCTCAGAGCCATGTGACGACAGCGTACGGACATTCAGGGAGCCGCGATTATGTCGGGTGACCGAGGCACGCTCGCGCGCGGCGCGACGCCTACGGCGCAGGATAAAGACTCGTGGCCGCGGCCGACCGCCCCGGCGAACAGACGCGCACCGCGCGCGGCGCGGGAACGCAAACCCGGCCTGGCCGCCCTGGCCCTGCTTCTCATCGTCGGCGGGGCGCTGGGCGCCGCGTACCTGGTCGTGCAGAACGGGCACCGGGTAGCCGCGATCGAGATCACCCAGCCGCTCGGGGCGGGCCAGCGGATCCCGCCGAACGCCCTGCGCGAGGTGGAGATCGCTCCGGGCGCCGGGCTCGGCTACGTGCCGTGGAGCGAGGCAGGCCAGGTGACCCAGTTCTACGCGGCCACGGCCATCCCGTCCGGCACACTGCTGTCCGGCGCGATGGTGGCCCGGACCAACAACCTTGCCGCGGGCAAGGCCGTGGTGGGGCTTGCGCTCAAGGACGGGCAGCTGCCCGACGGGCTGCAGGCCGGCGACCGCGTCAACGTCTACGAGGTGAGCGACGCCGCCCAGTCGTGCCCAGGGACCGCGGGCAGCGTGCTCGCCACCGACGCCATGGTGCTGGGGATCAGCGCCCCTGCCGCGGCGTCCAGCCAGTCCGCCATCGACGTGCGGGTCGCCCTGGCTCCGGCCGCGGCAGGCGCGGTCGCCTGCAACGCGGCCAACGGCAACGTCGGGGTGGCGATGCTGCCGCAGCCCGGCAGTGGAGCGGGCTGACGGTGGCCCTGATCGCCGTCGCCGCTGACAAGGGAGCGCCCGGGGTAACCACGGCGTGCCTCGCGCTGGCCGCGGTCTGGCCACGGCCGGTCCTGCTGGCCGAGTGTGACCCGGCCGGGGGCGATCTCGCCTGCCGTCTTCCGGCGGCCGGCGGCGGCCAGCTCGACCCCGGGCGCGGCCTGCTCAGCCTGGCCGTGGCCGGCCGGCGCGGCATCGGGCCCGGCCAGATACTCGAGCACACCCAGAAACTCAGCGGCGGCCTCGACGTCCTGGCCGGAGTGGTCACGGCCGAGCAGGGCGCCGGGCTCGAGCTGCTGTGGGGACCGGCCGGTGCGGCCCTGGCCCAGCTTCCGGGCCTGGACGTGATCGCCGACTGCGGCCGGATCGGCGCGGACGGCCCGCACTACGACCTGCTCGCGTCCGCGGCCACGGTGGTGCTGGTCACCCGGGACACGCTGGCGGAGGTGGTGCGGCTGCGGGAGCGGATCACCGCGGTCACCGCCGCGCTGACCGCCCGGCACCGGAACGTTCCGGTCGCGGTCGTGGTAGTCGCGGGGCACCGCCGGTTCCACGCGGCGATTGCCGAGGTCGGCCGGGCTTTGGGAGGGGTGGCGGGGTCAGGGCTAGCAGAGCGCGGGGCGCCGGGGCTAGCAGGGGGGCCTGGTGGGGCGTCGCGGGTCGTCGGCGGGCTGGCCTATGACCCGCCGAGCGCCGAGGCGCTGCGCGGCGCCTGGGGCGGCCGGCTCAACCGCTCGCTGCTCATCAGGACAGCCCGCGACCTCGCCGGACGGCTGGCGGCCCCGCTCACCACGGCGGTCGCCACACCCGCGGGAAGGCGGTGACCAGGTGGACCACGGCCTGGTTAAACGGCTGCGCAGCGAGGTCGGCGACCGGCTGGCCGCACAGCGGCGCCTTGACGCGACGTCCGGCGCTCCCGCCATGTCCGCGGAGGACGAGCGGCAGTTCGCCCGCGCGCTCATCGCCCAGGCCCTGGAGGGGCACGCCCGCGCCGCGGTGACCGCCGGCCGGGCCCCGCTCACCGCGCAGGAGGAGGAAGAGCTCGCCACCGGGGTGCACGCCGCGCTGTTCGGCGTCGGGCGGCTGCAGCCCCTGCTCGAGGACGAGCGGCTCGAGAACATCGACATCAACGGCTGCGACCGGGTGTTCCTCAGCTACGCCGACGGCCGCGAGGTCATGGCCGAGCCGGTAGCCGACAGCGATGAGGAACTCATCGAGCTGATCCAGGCGCTCGCCGCCTACTCCGGCCTGTCCAGCCGCCCCTTCGACACCGCCCACCCACAGCTGGACCTGCGGCTGCCCGACGGTTCGCGGCTGTCCGCGGTCATGGACGTGACGCTGCGGCCCGCGATCTCCATCCGCCGGGCCCGGCTTGGCAAGGTGTTCCTCGCGGACCTGGTCGGCAACGGGACGCTGCTGCCCGAACTCGGGGACTTCCTGACGGCCGCCACGGCCGCCCGGAAAAACATCATGATCGCGGGGGCGACCAACGCGGGGAAGACGACCCTGCTGCGGGCCATCGTGAACCAGATCCCGGCGGGTGAACGCCTGGTCACCGTCGAGCGCGCGCTGGAACTCGGCATCGACCACTTCCCCGAACTGCACCCCAACGTGGTCGCGCTGGAAGAACGGCTGCCGAACGCCGAGGGCGAGGGCGCCATCTCCATGGCCGGTCTGGTCCGCCGCTCGCTGCGGATGAACCCGAGCCGGGTCATCGTCGGCGAGGTGCTCGGCGACGAGATCGTCACCATGCTGAACGCGATGACGCAGGGGAACGACGGCTCGCTGTCCACCATTCACGCCAACTCCGCGATGGAGGTCTTCAACCGCATCACCACTTATGCGGTGCAGGCGGCCGAGCGGCTTCCGGTGGAGGCCACGCACATGCTCATCGCAGGCGCCCTCGACTTCGTCGTCTTCATCGAGAAACGCAACGACTACTCCCGCGGCGGCTCGCTGCGCCGGTTCGTGAGCAGCGTGCGGGAGATCACCGGCATCGACGGGCGGGTGCTGTCCAGCGAGATCTTCACGCCGGGGCCGGACGGCCGGGCGGTGCCGCACGCTCCGGTGTCCTGCCTGCCGGACCTGGCCAGCTACGGCTACGGACCGGGACGGAGAGCCTGGTGACCGGGCTGACTCCCGCGGAGCTGCTCGCGGTCCTGGCCGGCGCGGTAGCGGGCGCCGGGGTGTTCCTGTTCGCGGTGGCGTTGCGCGGCCTGCCGCCCGCGCAGCCCGGCGGCCGGCCGAGCCTGGCCCGGCGGATGGTGCGCGAACTGGTTGGCATCCGCGGCGTGATCGCGGTGGTCGCCGGGCTGGTGACGCTGGTGGCGACCGGCTGGCTGGTGGCCGGTACCGGGGTGGCGCTGCTGGTACTGAGCTGGCGCGGCCTGTCCGGCGCGGCCAGCGAACGGCGCGCCCTCACCCGGCTCGAGGCGCTGGCCACCTGGACCGAGTCGCTGCGGGACACGATCGCCGGCGCGGTCGGGCTGGAGCAGGCCATCCCGGCCTCGCTACGGGTCGCCGGCCCGACCCTGGCCGAGCCGCTGGCCCGGCTGGTGGACCGCTTGCACACCCGGGAGCCCATGCCGGCCGCGCTGCGCCGGTTCGCCGACGACCTGGACGATCCCGGTGCCGACCTGATCATCGCCGCGCTCATCATCAACTCCCGGCTACGTGGGCCCGGCCTGCGGGACCTGCTGGGCGCGCTGTCCCGCTCGGTCCGGGAAGAGCTGGACGTGCGCCGTAAGGTGACCGCCGACCGGCGGTCCACCCGGCGCAGCGCGCAGATCGTGGTGGGGGTCTCGGTCGGGCTGGCGCTGGGCCTGGCCATTTTCGACCACAGCTACGTCGCGGCCTACGACAGCGTGACCGGCCAGCTTGTGCTCATCGTCGTGGCGGCCCTGTACGCGGCGGGCATCTTGTGGATGCGCGCGCTGGCCCGGTTCCAGGTACCGGAGCGGCTGCTCGCGCCCGAGACCCCGCAGCACCCCGACGAGATCCCCGAGGCGGTCGCCGCCTGGCGAGGTGGTGCCCCGTGACCTTTCCCTTCCTCCTCGGCGCGCTGGCCGGGCTCGGGCTGTTCCTGCTCGGGTACGCGCTGCACCCGCCCCGGCCCGGACTGGCCCGTCAGCTCGCCTCGTTCGACGCGGCGCGGCGCGGCGGCAACGGGCGCTGGCCCAGCGGCGCGGACAACCCAGGCCACGGCCTGCGCGTGCAGCTTGGCGGGTGGCTGGAGCGGCTGTGCGCGGAGCAGGGCTTCGAGTTTCCCTCGCTGCGGGCCAACCTGGCGCTGACCGGCGGCTCCATGGAGATCTTCCTGGCCACCAAGGTGCTGCTCGGGATCAGCGGGCTTGTCCTCGGCCCGATTCTGGTACTGGCGGCTGCGGCGGCCGGCGTGCACCTGCCCGCCACCATCGGCATCTGGCTGGGCGCCGCCCTCGGCGCCGTCTTCTTCCTGCTGCCCGACCTGGAGATCAAGCAGAAGGCCGCGGCCCGCAAGCGGGACTTCCGGCACGCGATCGGCTCCTTCCTCGATCTGGTCGCCATGAACCTGGCCGGCGGCCGCGGCGTCCCCGAGGCGCTGATGGCCGCCGCGGACGTCGGGACCGGCTGGGCGTTCTGGCGGATCAGGGACACGCTCACCTCCGCCCGGATCACCGGCCTGACCCCGTGGCAGGCCCTGGGTGCGCTGGGCGATGAGACCCAGATCGACGAGCTGCGCGACCTGGGTGCGGCGCTCAGCCTGGTCGCCGAGGACGGGGCCAAGGTGCGCGAGTCGCTGGTGGCCCGGGCGGCCACCATGCGCACGCGCGAGCTGGCCGACCTGCAGGGCCAGGCGGGGGAGCGGTCCCAGTCGATGCTGGTCGCACAGTTGCTGCTGTGTGCGGGGTTCCTGCTTTTCCTGGTGGTCCCGGTAGTGGGGGTGCTGCTGAGCGCCTAGGAACGAGAGTTCGCAGAGGTATCTGAGAGGTGATCATGGAAAAAGGTAACTACCCAGCACCCAGAGTGCCCGGCAATGGGACGTCGGATCAGGGAGCGGCGATCCCAGGCAATCCCTGGCAAGGCCGAGGAGGGAGGCAGCCCGGAGGGCTGTTGACCGACGAGAACGCAGCCAGGGGCAGCCTTGGGCGGGGCGGCGGGGTCGAGGCCAGCACTGCCGCCGCGAGCCCGGCAGTTCCGTTGCCGGGTGCTCTTGGCTACGCCAGGGCGCTGCTCGGCACCCACCTGGCGGCGTTGCGCGCGGCCTGGCGAGACGCCGATCGCGGCGCCTCCGCGGTCGAGCTCGCCGTGATCACCGCCATCATCCTCGCGGTCGCGCTGGCTCTGCTGCTGGTGATCAAGAACTTTGTGCACACCGAGGCCAGCAAGATTCACGGCTAGGCGGGCTGAGTGAAGCAGCAGGCGCCAGGGCGGCGCGGACCAGGCCGGCCCGGGCCGCGCCGCAGTGAAGGGCGATGGGGAGGCGGGCGGAGGCTCGGCTCCGAGCGGGGCGTGAGCACGGTCGAGCTCGCCGTGCTCGCACCCGCCCTCATGATGCTCTGCATGCTCATCATCCAGTTCGGCCTGTGGTTCAACGCGCGGCAGGCGGCGCTGGCCGCGGCCCAGGCCGGCGCGGCGGTGGCACGGCAGGACGCGGCGACCGACCCGGCCTGGCAGGCGGCGGCGCAGACCGCGGCCACCAAGTACTACAAAGAGCTCAATACAAAGCTGCTCGGCAAGCTCAAGGCGACCGCCTACGGCAACCGGGCGACGAACGTGTACGTCACGGTGAGCGGGCCGCTGGGCTACTCGGTGTTTCCGTTCTTCGGGCTGCACCTGACCATATCCGCGACCGCCGGTGGCCCGGTCGAGTGCTTCCGCCCCGCCAGCCTGGGCGGTGCCTGCTGATGAGCCGCGGGCGGGATTGCGCGAACCGCTGGCGGGGCAGGCTTGGCCGGCTCCGCGACGGCCGGGGCTCGATCTCCGTGGAACTGGTGGTGCTGGCCCCGGCGCTGGCGCTGCTCCTGCTGCTGCTCGGCGCCGGCGGGCGGGTGGTCGAGGTCCAGGGCCACATCGACGGCGCCGCGCGAGACGCCGCCCGGGCGGCCTCGCTGGGCCGGTCCTCGCTCCAGGCCAGCCAGCTGGCCCGCCAGGCAGCGGCGGCCGACCTCACCGCCACCAGCTGGTGCGCCCCGCGAACCCTCACGGTGCTGGTCAGCGGCTACCCGGCGGCCGGGCCGCTGCCCACCGCCGGCGCGGACGTGGCGGTCACGGTGAGCTGCGAGGTGAACATGAGCCCGTTCTCGGCGCTCGGCTTCTCCGCCCAGATGCGCTTCACCGGCCAGGCGGTCGCGCCGCTCGACCCGTTCATGTGCCGGGACGTCGCGTGCTGACCCGGCGCCGGCGAAGGGCCGGGCGCCGTGAGCGCGGTTCGGTCACGGTGTTCACCGTCGTGTTCGCGCTCGCCGTGATGTTCCTGCTCGCGCTGGTCATCGACGGGGGGATCGCCATGAACGCCAAGCAGCGGGCCGCCGACATCGCCGGCCAGGCGGCCCGGGCCGCCGCCGACACCGTCAACCTCGCCACGCTGCGGTCCACCGGGGCCGCGGTCATGGCGCCCGGTGCCTGCGGGTCGGCCGCCAGGCTGGTGGGCACGTACGCCCAGAAGCTGAGCACCGGAGTGGACCGGGTCACCGGCACGGCCATGGTGAGCTGCGTAGCCCCGCCCGGGGGGCGGGTCGCGACGGTCCAGGTGACGGTCTCCACCAG